>Ga0209488_10000870_pt1 | contig 25670 bp, 20 predicted proteins | sample Rivendell_Oct201_8_FD_188349 | JGI IMG/M metagenome (GOLD analysis project Ga0209488, IMG submission 188349) | Vadose zone soil microbial communities from the Eel River Critical Zone Observatory, Northern California, USA -... | ecosystem: Environmental > Terrestrial > Soil > Vadose zone >...
AAAACGATCGTTTGACTCAGCTTTCTACCGCGTTGATTGCCATCCAAGGCCAGCGTCAAGACAGTCAGTCGCGTCAGAGACAGGTAAGCAGCGACAATAGTGACTCACTGCCAGAGGTACTCCAGAACCCGCTCATTGCGACCTTGAAGAACAATCTATCGGATGCCTTGGCCAAGCAAACCGATGCTGCGGGGCGGTTGGGTAAGAATCACCCGGATTTTCAAGCGGCGGCAGCGGAGGTGGCGAGCCTGCGCGCGCGCATTGCGCAGGAAACAGAGAAAATTGTGGCGTCGCTTGGCAGCACCGCCCATGTCAATCTGCGACGCGAATCGGATTTGCGCGACGCGGTGGAACTTCAGAAGAAGCGTGTTCTCGATCTCAAGCACAAGCACGACGAATCGGCAGTTTTGGAAAACGATGTTACTGCAGTACAGCACGATCTCGACACTGTGAATCAACGCCTTTCCCAAAGCAGTCTCGAAGGTCAGACGCAGCAGACTAATGTGCTCTTATTGACGAGCGCATCGCCGCCCGTGGAAGCTTCGAGCCCAAAGGTGCTACTCAATGTAGCGTTAGGGGTCATTTTGGGTGCCGCCCTCGGTATCGGCGCGGCGCTGCTCCTCGAAGTTCGCGATCCTTTTATTCGGCAGGGGGAGGAGCTGCTTCCGTTGCTGGGAGTGCCCATTTTGGTCAAGATTGGCTCAGTGAAAATACCGCCTCTGAGCAGCAGCGCTGCGAATTGGTCGTCGGCTCGAGGAAAATCGGCGGCTACACGGCTGGATCCTGCCGCAATCTAATATGGTTACCGACGACAGAAGCGCTTCACGGGCCGAAATTGCTGCGAAACCCTCTGAAACCCAGGAGCCTGCCAGGGATCATGGTCGAGCGATTGGCGCGATACTCGTTGAGCAGGGTCGACTCAATCCAGCTGAGGTCGAGCAAATCCAGCAATTTGCCGTCGCAAACGGATTGCGCTTCGGCGATGCAGCCGTCAAATTGCAATTGCTACATCGAGCCGATATCGATTTGGCTGTGGGTCAGCAATTCAACTATCCAACTCTCGTGCGCGGCGGCGTAGGAGGAGTTGCCGACGATGTCATTGCAGGCTATTTACCTCAGAGTGAGATGGTTGAGCCTTTGCGCGCCCTACGCAGCCAGTTGGAGCTTCGTTGGGCCGCTGACGCTGGTCGGAGAATTCTAGCAATTACCAGCGCCGGACGCGGTGAAGGCCGCAGTTGGCTCGCTGCAAATCTCGCGACGGTGTATGCGCAAATGGGCAAACGAACGCTGCTCATTGACGCGGATATGCGTCATCCGCGTCAGCACTTATTATTCAATCTAAATAATTCTGTGGGTCTATCTGCGCTACTGACTGGGCGCGCAGGTCGGGAAATAGTAGCGCGTATTCATCCGCAGCTACGGCTATTTGTACTGCCGGCGGGGAATCTGCCACCTAACCCGCAAGAACTACTTGGGCGGCCGGTGTTCGAGTTGATACTGACTCTATTTGCCGAGCAATACGACATTGTAATCATGGATACACCGGCGAGTGCAGAGGTAGCGGACGCCCAGATTCTAGCTTCGCGCGCTGGGGCCACGGTCATACTCGCGCGCCGGAACCACACGCGGCGTGCACAGCTAGTGGCGACCATGCTTAACTTTGCTCAAACAGAGGTCAACGTGATCGGAAGCGTCATCAATGACCACTAGGCATTGCGGTACGGCACTGCCGCTTGACGCGGACCGTGGCCGCAAGATTTCAGCGCTTCATTAGCGGGTCGGCCTGCAAAGTCGGCCGGCCGAGTATTGGCAGTGCCGCTCCCGAAAGGCGTTCCTTTCGCTGTGCTCCCAAGTACCCAGCGAGAAGGATTACCGGGACCCAAAGGGTAGGTCTTGCTTGGGCTGGCCCGGATAAATATGTCAGCGCGAACACGACGATGCAGCTTAGGAGCATGCCCTTCAACGGGGGCGGCGCATCATTGCCTAGTTTCGCCACGAAAAAGCCGATCAGCAAACCCTGACTGATCAAGCCCAGCAATCCGAAATGAAAGACGGAGGCCACCAATCCGTTGTGAATTTCCATGTCGAATGGCAGATCGGCTGACGAATAACCATTGCCGACGGCCAATGTGCTGACATCGATCATGTCGATCGCCTTGTGCAACTGCATTGTACGGGTTTGCACCGTCTCGTAATTGCCCTGAGTTTCATACAAACCCGTCAGGCGGCGTTCCAGCAGGCCGGTGGCGCCCGTAGATGATGTCAACATGGCGGCCACAGCCAGGGCGCCGATTGCAAATCCGGAAAACAGTACTTTGAACGACTTTGTATAGAGACACAGGGTCAGCGACGCAAGAGCGAACCCCAATACGGCAGTCAACGACGCCGAATATCGCATCGAGTATGCGTTGATCGCAATCATAGGAAGCGCGACAAGCCACTTGCGTGTGTGAAGTGCCAGGCCGAGTCCCATGATGAACCCATAGGACGATACGACGCCGGCTTCAATCGGATGTTCTGCCAGTCCGGTCATGCGCGTCCAACTCTCGATGCCCCTTCCAACGTCTCGCGGTATGAGACCGGTTAGAATCCCAAACTGTCCTTGCAAAATTGCCACCAGCGAACATGCCGTCGCCGACAGACAGAGGAGGTAGAGAACCTCGACAGTATTGTAAATTTTACGATTTGCCAGGGCATAGCTTAGTCCGATCATCAAGGCAAATGCGCCAAGCAGCTTGCTGACCTTGAGTATGTGTTCGGCGGTGTCGAAACTCGAAGGTGAAGAGATAATGCCCGCTATTGCCAATACAACGAGGCCGGCACCGGCGAGCTTGAAGGACCCCAGAGGAATGCCCTCTTCCCTGGGAGAATGGAGCAGAACCACGGGGACGAAAAGAAGCGCCAACCATTCGAATATGCTGATGTCAAAGAGCTTGAGTACGGACCAGGAGCTGGATAAAAGACAGAATGCTCCGGCAAATCTCAGAAATTTTCGATACATAGGCAAATTCCGTCCGTCGGGAGGAAAGCGCATCAATGAAGCCTGAAACCCTGTGGATGGTCAAGAAGGCTCCCATTGGTAATTGGTCCTGACTTGCCATATGGTCGACCGACCGCTAGCCTCCTTGAAGGACAAAGCATGGGTAGGGTCATTCGACAAGAGCAAGGATTTCGAGTTCACATAGTGAGGTATTCTTTGGTCATGCGTTATGTCAATGACTTGAAAATACACTGTGGCGACTTGCGGATTCGACATTCGATCCTATGGGCCGCTAGCTGTGTTGCTGCGATGACGGCCCTCGGGGTAGGGCGCGCCTATGCCGCCCTTGACTACCGAGACACGCTTTACCGAGATACGCTGGAGAAAGCGGTGGATCCGCCCGGCGACATCAAGGTTGACGCCGGCAAGATATTTGATGTGTTTGCAGCCGACCAGGAATCCTTCGATAACAATCTTTTCCGGCTGCCGACCAGCGTGACTGATCTGTCGGGAACGGTTGGTCCAAACGCTTCCCGAGAGGATCACATCAACACCTCGTCCGCGGGGCTCGACGGTCAATGGGATCTGGGGAGGCAGATCGTCGCTCTCGATTTGCGCGCCGACGACAATCGCTACGCGCGTAACAGTAATCTCAACAACGTCTCCGGAAACAGCAAGGCGATATGGAATTGGGCTCTCGCAAGTACGCTGTCCGGGCAAGTGGGAGCGGACTACACTCGTTCCATTGCCAGCTTTGTCAACACGAATGTCTACACTCGAAATTTGGTGAGTCAGTGGGAGTATTTCGGCGGCGCGCGCTACCAGATCGGCCCACGATGGGCAGTATTCGGAGGAGTGCTCCAAACCGATACTAGGCTCTCCGCGCTTGCCTCGAGACCAAATGACAACAACCAGAAATCGGTTGAGGTGGGGACGGAGTACGCGACCGGCATCCAGGACAGCTTCGGAGTGGAATACCGTTACACCGATGCAAGCTATCCGAACACCTTGGTGTCCAACGGTGCGGCGCTCTCTCGGAACTATAACGAGGATCGCGCCCGGCTATTCCTAAAGTATGCGATTTCCGACAAGACGCTAATTGACGCAAGCGCCGGCTTTTTGAAGCGTAACTACCCAAATCATGGAATTGGCGAATTTTCGGGCGATATTTGGCGAGCATCGCTACAGTGGCAACCAAGGGAGAAGACCCAGATCATGGCAGTTGCGTGGCGGGAATTGCACGCATACCTGACGGCGGATTCGGACTACTACGTTTCCAATGGCGTCAGTGTTTCGCCGATCTGGTCTGCCTCAGAGAAGATCAACCTGTCGATGCTGTTTTCGTCTGAAAAGCAGGACTATATCGGTTCGGCTCCCGGGGTAACTGTCGCGGGCTCCCGTCACGATAAGCTATTCGCGGAACAGGCGAATTTGGGGTACACACCGGCACGATATGTTACCGTCAATTTCTCGCTACGCCATGAACAGCGCAGTACGAATCAGGGTCAGTTTGGATACAACGACACCCTGGCCATGATCGGCGTCACAGCGAAATTCGGCGAATTCTACTGACCGCCGATGACCGCTCTCTTGCCCGTCTCGCGGCGCCAGGAGCCTGTCTGAGATGATGCGCCTGCTGTGGGCCGCCCCTCCATAGGCGGCCCAGGCTGGCCATCCTCATGTCCTTAGTTCGACATATTGGCCGAGGCATTCCTCTGCCACACGTTAACCGACTTGACGTTGAAGGTTTCACCCACGCCGGTTCCCAGAATGAAGAACATATGCTGCTGATCCAAGCGTCCGAATGCCCAGGTCTTGCCCACCGGCGTCGGCGCCTGAGTCGTGAATTGCGTCCACGGATAGGTGTATGCCTTCGTGCCGTCGAAGAAAGCGTCGATGTGTCCCTTCGTGGTCGCAGTGGCCGGCACCCAGAGAAACCCGTAAGTGTGGTACTGCTGGAAATTGGTGCCCGCCGGCGGGGGCGTTACGGCAGGGGGAGGCGGGGACACCTTGCACAATCCGGGAGGGCAAGTAATGCCTCGTATACCCCACCAGTCGTGCATGCCGACGCCGTATCGTGTGGGCGCGGTCGGGTAGTCGGCTTCGAAGAAATCGACTTCCACATTGTGCACATAGCCGGCCGGCTGGCCCGGCCAATGATCCGCCCCTAGAATGACGTTGCCCTCCATGGGGAGGCTCCAGAACGAGGGATAAGGATACCATGCGCCGGTGTGCGTCGCGGTGACCTGAGCCGGGTCATAGCTCAATACCGCTTCGATGTACGCGCCGCCGCCGAACGCTGTACCGACGTAACTGTCGGTGCCGCGGTAGGGGGCGATACTCATAAGGGCGCCAACCGCGCCGGTGTTGTCGCCTAACAGCGTTACGGAGCCGTCCGAATTGATCCTGACGCCCGCCGGGTTCGACTGTTTGGAGAACATATCGGCTAGATACCATTTGTAGCCGCGGTTCAGGGTGCGATTCATGTCCACGGTTTGCGCGGTGAAATTGGAAGCGAAGGTATTGACCGTGTAGCCCGCCTGAATCGCCTCAGCGGGCGGCGCCGCGAGCGCAGTGAGCGGCAAGGATAGGGTCAGCATGAGCGGCGCAATGCCGCGGAGGAGCAAACGGTGCGCTTTGCGCGTTGAGTTCATAGCGAGAACCTCTCTCAAGTTACATATGTGCGGCTGCGTGGCCGGGCGCGCCGGCCGAATACCATTTCGAACGCGAGGGCCGTATCCGCCCTCGCGCCGTGATCACACTCGTCAAAAATAAGTGAGGTTCCAATCCAGGAACGTGACTTGCGACGGGTGCGCTATCGTCAACGCCGGAGGACCATTGCTCACGGTCAAGAATTCGCCCGCTCCCTGAAACGAGATGGTCACACCGTCCGGTACCGCAATGCTGTGCGCCGCAGCAGTTCCTGTGTGGAAACGCACGGGACAGTCGATGACCAGTATGAAGGCATTGTTTGCCGCCGAGAGCAGCGCCTGGTCCAATTGACCCGACTCGTCGATCGTCTCATTGCAACTGACCCACGCCCGAATCGACTTGGTGACTGTCGGCGTGCCGCCGACGATATCGACGATCGCATTGGAGGGTGATCCCACGATAGTCCCTGTCCCCGCGGTCAACCGCACCGCGAAATACTTCGTGCTGGTGGAGGGGGTGGTGTTCAAAATGGGGATCCTAAACGTCTTATTCGCGGCGTCGCCATCAGCCCACGTCAACGTACCCGCCTCGGCGGTGAATTGCTTGCCCGCGAGGGCCGTTTCGGCCACCGTCTTGTAGGACACGGATAACGCGCCGTGGGTTCCACCGTTACGCCGAGCGGTCAAGGTGATGGAGCCGGCGGTCGCCGCGACGCTATAGGTCGAGGCGGACATCGTCACGTCGCCGTTGTAGTAGACGCTGGCAGCGTGTACCGCGGAGCTTGACGCCGTGACGACGAGCGCGAGCTGAGCTGATAACGCTAGAGCACGTACGGTAAAGAGGCGGTACTGGTTGATCAAGACTAATTCCTCGTCGTCTGATTAACGAACCCGGCTGGCACTGGGGCCGCCGCATGTAATGACAGCGTTCTCGATGACGGAATCCGCCTACAGGCGCTGACGTTCGTCGCTGACATCGACACGCTTTATACGGGAGTGGCGTCATAGGGCCAAGATGTCGTTCTTTGAGGACACCAATATTTAGCTTTTAAGACAGAACTGTTAAATTCAACGAGAGAAACCGCCGGCGCTGATCGTGCCGTGGCGGTATGGCGCAATCCCTGGGACGCACGTCGCGGAAGTTGCCGTTCGATCCGTGCCGAGTCGGCAAAGCTATTCTCCGAAGAATGGGGATCAGTCCTCGTTCATTTGCGCAGATCAAGACGGTCCCGGCAAATAGCGCCGGGGCGTCGCAATTCAAATAGGGCCTGATGAGGGTATGATACGATTAAGCTGCCGCGATCAGCCGAGGCGGGATTGCGGCACCCTGAATTCCACGTCGCTCGGTTGGGAATATGGAAATGATAGTGCCGGGATATATAGCCTGGGGTCCGCTCCTCCCGGGTGTCGCGAACGACCGACGAGGGATGGTTGGGGGGGGGACGCATGATCGAGGTTGCATTTGCAACTCGGTACCTGCCATAAATGAATCATGACATTCGATAAAATCAGGTCCGTCGCTCGAAGAGCGAACGACAACCGCACGTGATTCGCGCAGCACCGATCTCAATGTCTTGCCTACGTCAGCCGTTGGTGATCGTACCTGCCCGCCGTACGGCTGCCTCAGCGATTCAGTGAGTCTTATGCACATATCGATTTACCACAACATTCTCTGGTCCAAATACAAAGGAGGCGTTTTCTCGCAGGTATACGTGCAGGGAAGGGCGAGAGATATCGACACCTCATTCATTCAAATCGCGGAGACCGACGACGATCGTGCGCCGCTCGGCGGCGTTGACATGTCGTATCACCAATATCCGTTTCGGCTTTTATTCCAAGGCGACTACTCCCACCCTGGGCGATACAGGCGGATTGCCAAGCTCGTCCGGGATGTCGTCAACTATCCTTGCGATCTAGTCGTGATGCCGGGATATCACCGCGTCGAATATTGGGCGATGCTGATTGCCTGCATGTTCGTCGGACGGCGACGCGCGGTTTTCTGCGATTCGACGGAGTTCGATCGGCCGCGCTCCAGGTGGAAGGACATCGCAAAGCAATTATTTTTCAAACGGTGCGACGGCTTCTTCTGCTATGGGCGCAGGAGCAAGGATTACCTTCTGAGATTCGGCGTCGATGAGGTGAAGATCGCCTATCGCTGCCAGGCCGCTGCCTTGCCGCACTCGTATGATGCGAAGGACGTGCTGGCGAGTTACCAAGCCCGCAATGGGAAGCCGCCCGAAGTATTCCGGTTTCTCTATGTTGGGCGGCTGTCGATTGAAAAGGGGTTGAACGACCTGCTTGACGCGTTTCTGCAGGTTCGCGCGAAGCGCGACGATGTGAAATTGGATCTGGTCGGCGCCGGACCTCTCAAAGACAAGTTGATGGCGCGCGTGGCGAAATTGAATCTGGGGGACACGGTATCGTTTCTGGGCGCCAAAGACATTGATGCGATAGGCGAACTGTTTTTACAAAGTGCGGCGTTGGTCCTCCCGAGCCATAGCGAGCCGTGGGGATTGGTAGTCAACGAAGCGCTGAGCTACGGCTGTCCGGTGGTCGTCAGTAATGTCTGTGGTTGCGTGCCGGATTTGGTCATCGACGGGGTGACCGGCTACTCGTTCGAGGTTGGGAATGCCGACGCCTTGTCCGCGGCCATGCTGCTGACCGCCGAGATGTCCACGGACAGGGTTGGGCTGGCGAAACAATGCCTCGATGTCATCGCCGCGTTCACTCCGGAGCGTGCCGCCTCACAGATTCTGGACGGCTGCACCCGCATAATCGGCAATGGCGGATGACGTGCCCCGTCGCTTTTGTCGCACCGCTGCCTCCTCCGGTGCACGGCTTCTCCAATATCTGCGCTGCAATGCTCGATCTTTTGCGAACGAAATCCTCCGTCGGCGTGTTCGATCGCGCTCCGCGCACGCCCAATCGATGGTACGCAAAGCTTCGGCAATTGGTCATGCCGTTGGCATACTTCGTCTGGTCGGTTAGAAATCCGACCGGGACACTCTATCTCGCGTTATCCGGCGGCATGGGACAATTCATCGATTGGCCGTATGTGCTCGTTGGAAGACTCTTGGGGCGCCGCATTTTCGTCCATCACCACAGTTTTGCGTACATCACGGCGCCGTCGATCCTGAACAGGCTATTGTTCGCGAGCCTTCGCCGGCAGGTTCACGTAGTGTTGAGTGTTCGCATGGGTCAAGAGTTGGTGCGAATCTATGGACTGGATTCGGCGAAAGTCAGGGTAATTTCCAACGCCGCGTTTTTTGCTGCGCTTACGCAGCCCGCCGACAGGCCGTACAACACCGATGCCCGGATAAGCTTGGGGTATTTGTCGAATATCTCCGTCGAGAAGGGCATTGTCGAATTCTTTGCGGTCCTCGCGGAACTGGAACGCGTCGGTGTTGCGTACAAGGCGCAAGTCGCGGGTCCGATTGCGCCCGGCGCACAAGCCATATTCTCTGAGCTGTTGGCCTCTTCGCGCAATACCATATATTGCGGCGCGATTTATGACGATACGAAGGACAACTTTTACAAAAGCGTGGATGTACTGCTATTTCCGACCGATTACGCCAACGAGGCGGAGCCGTTGGTGATTCACGAGGCCATCCGCAGCGGCGCGCACGTCATCGCGTGCGAGCGTGGGGCAATCCCCGACATCCTGTCCAACGGAGCAGGGTTGGTCGTCCCCAAGGCGGTTTTCAGGGCGTCGGCGGTCACCCTCATCCGCGCGCTGAATGCCGACCGGCTCGAGTTGCAGCGAGCGCAGCGGGCGTCGCTCGAGCAGGCAAGGCGAACGTGCGACTCCGCCGGCGGACACTTGTCGGCCTTGGTGGACGAGATCGTGGACGCCGAAAACGGTTCCCTGCAAACATGCTGAACATGGCCGGCTACCGGCAATGCTTCGTGATATGGGAGTAGTACTTGTCTGAGCCCGTGCAAGATCTGCAGGCATTCAGAATACCGGCGGGCTTTCGCGCCAAGCCTGCTTGGTTCGTCCAGTGCTGGTGGCTGATTCAGGCGACGCTCTTCGGAATGTCCCCCCAGTTCATGTATGGTTGGAGAAATTGGCTGCTCAAGAGGTTCGGCGCCGCCATCGGAAAGGGCGTTCATGTACGGCCGACCGCCAGAATCACCTACCCGTGGAAAGTCAGTATTGGCGACTGGAGCTGGATTGGTGATGGGGCCGTCCTCTATTCTCTGGAACGCATCGAGATTGGCCGCAATGTTTCTGTTTCTCAGCGCTGCTACTTGTGCGCGGGGAGTCACGATTACACCAGATCGGATTTTGCCTACGTCTTGGAGCCCGGAAAGACTCGAATAGCCGTCGAGGATGAAGTATGGCTGGCAAATGATGTTTTCGTCGGACCTGGGGTAACGATAGGCAAAGGCGCGGTCGTAGGCGCCCGAAGCAATGTATTCAGATCGCTTCCCGCCATGATGGTCTGTTTCGGGTCTCCCGCTGAGGCGAAGAAGCCGCGCATATCCTCAGGACCCGGCCTTTCGAGTTCTCAATCGACCAGGCTGCGGATGCCATGACTCCGGATAATGTTAAGTTGCACGGTCGCGAGATCTTTCAAAAAACGCTGCCGCGGTCCGGTATTATCGCAGTCCGGTATTATAGGTTGCGAGGAAGGCGCTCACTTGCCAAGCGTTTTGCGTCATGGGACTGCTAGGATCTTCATTGGAACAGCCGCTTACTGCTGATCAAGTTTCTGAATTCTTTCGGGAGGGGTTTCTTGTCATTGGAACGCCTCAAATTTCGAAACCCGAACTCGAGTGGTGCAGCAGTATTCTGATGCGCATGCTCGAAAGCGGCGAAGGCCGCAGCGAGGGTAGAAATCTCGATCTCATTGCGCGGGACGGCGGCGGAGACACTGTTTTGCCGACCGTTCTTCAGCCCTCGTTGTACGCGACCGAATTGCGCAAATTGCCCTATCGTAAAACGGCTCTCGCCGTCGCGCGGCAACTGCTGGGTCCGCAGGCCGCGTTTGCGGGGGATCACACGATTTTCAAACCCGTCCACAAGGGCGGACCCACGCCGTGGCATCAAGATGAGGCGTTCCGCGAACCGTGTTTTGAGTACGATGAAATCAGCATTTGGATCGCCCTGACGGATAGCACAATCGAGAACGGCGCCATGCAATACATCCCGCGCTCCCATCTGTTGGGGGTGCTTCCGCATCGGTTGAATGGTGACGCGAAGGAAGCCAATACCATCGAGTGTTACGCCGGATTCGATCCGAAGAGCGCGGCGATTCGGCCGATCCCGGCAGGCGCCATGATCATTCACCATGGCCGCACGGTCCACGGATCGGCCGGCAATAAAACGAACACACCGAGGCTCGCGTACATTCTGCAGTACAGCACGCCGGTCAGGATCAGCAAGGAAACCCGCGACGCCCCGTGGCTCGATCATCTGCGAAGCGCGAACCAGCGGCGGCGAAGGACCTTTTTGCTGCGTGGGGGAATTTTTCCGGAAATACTGCGTGTGTTGCGCTCCGATCGCCAGTCCGTATCGTTCTTCTGGCGTCGGCGCATCAATCAGGTGCGCAACTTCTTCAAGGGCTAGCCTGTCCGGTCACCGCAGCCGCAATCGCTCCCCATAGCCGGTGAGTTCCAGATATCCGCGCCCGGCGGGACGCTGCTGCTCATAGGCTCGCACCGCCCCTTCCCAGTAGATCGCGCCGGTGGAGAGGCGGGTGTCGTTTTCTTGATCGTCGAGCAACGGCTGCAGATCAACAATACGGGTTCCCGCGCGCACCGACCACTCGACCGGATAGGCAATTCCCGTTCGCGGTGAAATCCAGCGCCGACCGGGGCGAAATTCGACTTCGGCGGGCTGGAGAATCTGCATGCGCCCGTCGCTGGCGCGCAGCGAGCCGCCGGCCCAGTGTTGCTCGCCGTCCGCGCCGCGGATGCGGAAGGCCATCAGCGCAGCACCGTCATCCAGGTTGATGCCGATCCAGTCCCACCCCACGGCCTGCGCGTCGAGGTACTCGCTGGACCATTCGTGATCGAGCCAAGCCTCGCCGATTACGCGGTCCGCGCCGTCCTGACGAGCGATGGCGCCCGCCACGCGCAAGTGCGGCAGGCTGTAGTAGTAGCTCGCGGCCTTTGGCGAGGGGCCCTTGCGGCTTTTACCTGCGTCACCGTTGAGCAGAACGGCTTGCGTCTCCGCGAGCGTCACATTGATCGAGAAATCCTCCGCATCGATCTTTGCCGTATAGGCGGTCGCGTCGCGCTGAAGCGACCAATTGTCGATCCAAACGTGAGTATCGCCCGCAGCGGCCTCGGCGAGCCCCAATCCGGCACGTCGAATACGTTGGTCCTGCCATAATCGGCCGCGCTTCGGGTCGCTGATGGCGCAGTGCGCGATCAATAGCTGATGCGGTGTGAAGGCGCTGGGATTGCGCTCGTCAATATCGGGCTTGGTGCGAAAAAACGTAACTTGGAAGCCCAGCGATTCGCCGCGTCCGGTGGTCAACCAACCGGTGACGTACCACCACTCGGTGCGAAACTGCGGATGGCTGCCGTAATCCGCGGGAAATACCAGCGGTTGATCGGCAATCACGGGCGCATAGGTGGGCCCTGCGGCGCCCGCGGCCATACTCCTGACGCTAATGCCAACGCCAACGGCAACGCCCACGCCGACCAGTAGGCATGCCGCTCGTCGCGCGCGTGATGTGCTCATGGCTTTACCCGTCCTCGCGCACGCCCGGCACGGCGTCCCGGGTCATCGCGGCGCCTCCGCTCCAAACGACGGCGACGGGCGAGGGCATTTGAACTCGCGAAGGTCGAGACCCTGCCAAACTTAACCACTCTGACCTTGTCGCGCTATTATACGCGCGCACCCGGGTGCTTGCTTTGGGCGTTCCTGCAATATGTCAATCGACCAACCGCTTACGGCCGATCAGGTTGCTAAATTCTTTCGGCAAGGTTTTCTTGTCGTTGAAGCACCTCGAGTCATCGTTGGGCAAGAGCTGGAGCGGTGCCAAAAAATCTTGATGCGCCTGATCGAGCAGGGTGTTGGCCGCAAGGAAGGCAGAAATTTCGATCTCGCCGCCAGATCAGGCGGAGAGGGCTTCCCTTCTCCGCAATTGGTTCGACCCTCACTTGATGCTGCCGAATTGGCCGGATTGTCTTGTCGAAGTACGGTGTTAGCCTGGGCGAAGCAATTACTAGGTCCGGATGCGTTTTTCGCAATGGATAATACCATCCTCAAACCAAGCCGAAATGGCGGGCCGACCCCGTGGCACCAGGATGAGGCGTATAACGATCCGGCCTATTACCAGGAGCAAGTCAGCTTCTGGATCGCCATTACCGATACCACAGTTGAAAATGGTGCGATGGCGTACGTGCCTGGTTCACATCTGTTGGGAATCCTTCCGCATCGACTTCACGGCGGATCCGAAGAGGCAAACTCGATTGAATGCTACGAGGGTTTCGATCCGACCGCGGCAGAAGTTTGCCCCATTCCGGCCGGCGCGGTGATCGTTCATCATGGTCGCACGCTGCATGGCGCATCTCGAAACAAGTCCGACTCGTCGCGGCTTGGCTACATTCTTTCGTATAAAACGCCGCCGAGGCCGCGTTTAGAGCTGGGCGAGTTTCCGTGGAATAAGCAGGTAGCGAGATCGAGCCGGATGCAGCGCAGACGTTGGCTTCTTCGCGGGGGAATATTTCTCGAGCTGCTGCGGTACTTGCGATCCGGCCGCGCTGTTCATCGACATCTCCTTGATCGAATGCGACGATTTTTCGGGAGTTAGGGACTCGCTTGCCGGCGTTTACGGCAACGGCCGACAGAAGTATGCCGACCGCCGTGCGCGTAATGTCCTCATGCTCTTACCAGTCCTCGCGCACGGCCTGCACGGCATCCTGAGTCATCGCGGCGCGTCCGCTCCACACGGCTGTGACGGCGGCTGCAGCGATCAGCGTGACACTGAGGCTGGCGAGTTGCCAGGCCGGGATGGCGAGATCGATGCTCCAATTGAAGGACTGGCGATCGATCACATAGACCAGAACCAAACTCAATCCAGTGCCGAGAGCGAGGCCGTACGCCACGCCGAACGCGCTCGTCAGGATCCCTTCGCTCGCGAGCATGCCGACGATCTGCCTGCGCAGCATACCGACGTGCCGCAGCATGCCGAACTCGGCGCGGCGGGCGAGGGCGGTCGAGCTCGCGGCAAAGCTCACGCCGGCGAGGCCGATGATCACCGCAATGGCCTCGAGCGCGTAAGTGATGGCGAAGGCGCGATCGAAGATCTGCAGCGAGCGTTCGCGCAGCGCAGTGCTCGTCAAAATCTCGATGGAATCGCCGCGCGCGAAGCGCGCGCGCAGCGCAGCCTCGGTGAGCGCGGCGCCGGCGCCGGTATTCAGCCAGATGGAACCTTCGTTGGCGCTGTCGTCGCCGGTTGCGGCAAGATACGCCCGCCTCGATATCACGACGGAGCCCGACGTCCGCGCGTAGTCGCGCCAGATACCGGCGACCGTGAAGCGTTGGGTACGGCCTGCGAGCGGCAAGTCGATCTGACCGCCGAGTTTGTATCCGTAGAGGTCCTGCAGCGCCTCGGATATCCACGCGGGCTCGGCGTTCGACGGCAGCGGCAGGTGGTCGCTTCGCACCAGAGGCAATTCTTCCGCCGCTTGCGCCGCGGTCGCCCCGCGGGCGATCAAGATCACCGGCGGGCGCTTGGGATCGAGCAGCAGCTGCCGGGTGCGGCGAAATTCGATGCGCGATATGCCGTCGACCGCCGCGAGTTTAGCCTGATCGGCGGCAGACCAGAACGCCGTGTCGCTGCCGAAGGGCTCACGCATCTGCATGTCGGCGGGCAGGAGTTTGCCCAGCCAGTGATCGAATGACACTCGGAACGAGTACACCATGATGGCCATCGCGACCATCAGACTGAAACTCACGATGATGGATGCCAGACTCAAGGTCGAAAGTCCGACGTTTTCCCGGAGTTGCGCCACGGCGGCGTCGAGCACGATGCGGTGAGTGCGGGGCGCCAGACTCAAGCCCTTCACGGTGAGCGTCGGCACCAGCAATACCGCGCCGAGCAAGAGTGCGCCAATCGCGGCATAGCCGAAAACCGGCAATCCCCCCACGGGAGGCAGCCGGGACAGCGCGGCCCCCAGACCCAGGAGAGCAAGGCCCGAGTAAGCGCCGGTTCGAGCCACGACAGTGTAGTCGCCGTCTCCTCCCTTCAGAGCGCGGGCCGGCGGCTGGCGGGCTGCGGTGCGCGCCGGCAACCACGCACCGATGCTCGCGACCACGGTCCCCATCACAAAAAAGCCGAGTACGGGCAGCGGTGCGGCGCGTATCGATGCGCCCACCGCCCGCAATTGACCGTTGCCGAGATCCCCGGTCAGGAACTCGAGGACAGCCGCAGCAACGGCGAAGCCGAGAATGAGCCCCAGGCAAGACCCGGCGACACCGAGAGCCGCGCCCTCACCGATGAGCGCCCGCTGCAATTGGCCGCGGGTCACGCCGAGCGCCCGGAGCAGCGCCAGGGAACGGCGTCGGCGCAGAACCGACAGCGATTGCGTCGAAAAAACCAAGAACGCTCCGGTCCACAGTGCGACCAGCGCCAGCATATTCAGATTCACCCGGTAAGCGCGAGTGACGGCAATGGCGCGGTCGCGCTCGACTTGCGGGGCGACGGCGAGAACGCCGGCCGGCAATCTCTGCCCGAGCGCGCGACGAAAAGCGTCCACGTCGGTGCCCGGGCTCAAGCGCAAATCGATGCGATTCAGCCGGCCCACGGCATTGAATGTCCATTGCGCCGAGGCAATGTCCATCAGCCCCAATGCCTGGGGATAGGTCCCTTCCGACAGAATGCCAAGGACGCGCAGCGCCTTGGGCGAGCTGCCGACGGTGACTTGGAGCAGATCGCCGCGCTGCAACTTGAGATCCAGTGCGGCACTGCTGCTCAAATAAATGCTGTCCGGTTGAAACAGCGCGAACAGGCCGGCGCCGATATCGCCGATGAGCGCAGGCTGCAGCGCGGCGGCGCGAAACGGGTCTACTCCCAGTACCTTCAGCGCGTCGCGCCGCCCGGGCAAAGCCACGTCCAGTTCGAGCACCGGACTCGCCGCACTCACGGCGGCATCGCGCGCCAACCGGGTGAACAGCTGCTCGGGAAAGCCCTCGCGCGGACCCCGCACCACGACATCGGCCTCACCCACCAAGCGTTTCGTGGCCAGGCCGAATTCGTTGAGCGCGGCGCTGTTGACCAGATACACCGCTGCGCCCAGAGCCACGCCGAGGGCGATTGCCAGCACGGTGACCAGCAATCGCGCGGGGGACTCCCGCAATTGCGCCAGAAGCAGCACACGCCAAATCGTGAATGCGCCGCGCGAGACGCCCCGAATGCTCATCCGTCGGGCCTCAAGGGCCTGAGCCCGGCGGCGTCGAGCATCAGGATGCGGTCGGCCGTGTCGGCCGCGGCGCGCGAGTGGGTGATCAGTATGCCCGCGCCGGCATTGGCTTTGACCTGCGCGCGCAATAGGGCCAGAGTCTGCGCCGCGCTGCGTGGGTCGAGATTTCCCGTCGGCTCGTCGGCCAGGAGCAACCGCGGCCGATGCACCAGTGCGCGCGCGATGGCGATGCGCTGCACCTCGCCGCCGGACAGTTCCCGGGCGTAGCGCCGGGCCAGCGGGGCGATACCCACCGCCGCCAGCATCTCCGCGGTGCGCCGGCTGCGTTCAGGCTCGGTCACTCGCAGCAGGTCGAGGGGCAGGGCGACGTTCTGCTCGACGCTGAGATAAGGCAATACGTGAAACGCTTGAAAGACGAATCCGACAGCCCGGCGACGCAGCAAGGTGATGGCGTCATCATCCAAGGTCGACAGATCGGCTCCTTCGAGCAGCACTCGGCCCGAATCCGGCTGATCGAGACCGGCGAGCAAATTGAGCAGGGTCGACTTGCCAACGCCGGATTCACCCATGACGGCGAGGTACTCGCCTTGCCGAAGCTCGAGCTCCAGCCGCTCGAAGATCGCGGGCCGATCCGGCGAATAGCGTTTGCTGAGGTTCTCCAGCCGCAGAACGGCGGGATCAGTCACCAGACCCCGCAGTTCCCTTGAGCCCCTCCCGCATCAAGCGGCGTCGACTCCAATCATGGCCTTGACCTCGAGGAAATCGCGCAGGCCGAATTCGCCGTATTCGCGGCCGTTGCCGGACATCTTGAAACCGCCGAACGGCGTTTGCATATCGCCCGACGCACCGTTCAAGGCCACTTGACCGGCTCGAATGCGGTTCCCCACGCGCCGCGCGCGGACATTGTCCTGCGACCAGACGTAGGCGGCCAAGCCGTACGGCGTGTCGTTGGCAATCTGCACCGCCTCTTCCTCGTTCTGGTAGGGAAGGATGCATAGCACCGGTCCGAATATCTCCTCGCGCGCAATGGTCATGTCGTTGCGTACGTTCGAGAAGATGGTGGGCTTGACGTAATAGCCCGTCGGCAACCCGTCAGGGCGGCCGGCGCCGCCCGCCACGAGGTGTGCGCCTTCGGCAATTCCCTTGGCGATAAATCCTTCGACGCGCTCGAATTGCAGTTTGGAAACCACCGGGCCCACCGTGGTCTTGTCGGAACTAGGATCACCCACGACCACGCTCTCGGCGACGCGCTTGGCAATGGCTTCCACCGCCGCCATTTTGGCCGCCGGCACCAGCATCCGTGTCGGCGCGTTGCAGGACTGGCCGGAATTCTGGAATACGTGGAGCACGCTTTGCTTCACCGCGCGCTCAAAATCGGCGTCATCCAACAGTACATTCGGCGACTTGCCGCCGAGTTCCTGGTGCACTCGCTTGACCGACGCGGCGGCATTGCGCGCGACCTCCGTGCCGGCCCGAGTCGATCCGGTAAACGACACCATGTCGATATCGCGGTGCGCAGACAGCGGCGCCCCGACGTTCTGGCCATCGCCATTGACTAGATTGAATACGCCCGCGGGAACCCCGGCCTCGTGCATGACCTTGGCCCACAGGATGGCGCTGAATGGCGAATACTCCGAGGGCTTGAGAACCATGGTGCAGCCGGCGGCCAACGCCGGCACCACTTTCGCCGCGACCTGGTTCATAGGCCAATTCCACGGCGTGATCAAGGCGCAGACGCCGACGGGCTCCTGCACCAATCGTGTGGTGCCGCGCATTTCCTCGAACTTGAAGGTTTGCAGCACGTCGATCATGGCCTTGATGTGGCCGACGCCGATCCGCGTCTGCGACCCCTTCGCGAGCGTGATGGGTGCACCCATTTCCGTTGAAATCGCCTGCGCGATTTCGTCGTAGTGCGCCTTGTAGGCGGCGAGAATGCGCTCCATCAGCGCGAGGCGTTCCGCGGGGGCGGTGCGGGAATAGCCGTCGAACGCTCGGCGCGCGGCCGCGACGGCACGGTCCACATCCGCAGGCTGGCCCATCGATATCACCCCGGCGACCGTCTCGGTGGCGGGGTTGATGACCTTGAAATCCTTCGGTTCGACCGGGTCGACCCAAGCGCCGTCAATGTAGAACTGCCGATTATCGTATGTCATTGAACTGCCCCTCAATAATTCATGATTTTCCTGCCTGCCATTCTACTCGTCGGCATGGCGCAACGCAGGTCTCTTGTCGCCAGCCGCCGACGTTTGGTTCCGTACGGCGGAAGCCCTGAGAATCGACGGCGGTTTTGCGGTGGTAGTTCTCATTCTGGCATCTGCATTATTGCTAGGCTGCGTGCGCGGAATCGCAGCAAGGGAAGGCGGTTTCGCCCCGTTACTCAGGTCTTGGAGTGTTTATGCCAGGAATTGCAAGGCTGCTGCTCGCGCTCGCTTGCGGCGGCTCGATTGGCCTGATGTCCGATCCGGCCCGCGCGGCCGTGCCTGAATGGAATCCGGTGCGCTCGCATGCCGTCCAGCTCGGACCGGAAGCCAACCGATTGGTGGTGGGCTTTCGCGCGACCGAAGGCAATACCGTGGTCAAGGCCGTCAGGCACCGAACCCAGACGCAGAGCATCAAGATCGTGCAAGCCAATACGTCGGAAGCGGACGTCGCCGGGCTCGCCCAGCGGACCGGCCTCGGCGTGGCCCGATCGCGGCAGATGACGCCGAGCATGCATGTAGTATTTTTGCAAAAGACCCTGTACGGCGCTGAGGTCACCGCGGCTCTCAAGAAATTGCGGCACGATCCGGCCGTTGAGTTTGCCGAGGTGGATCAGCGCCGGTACGCGCATGCGGTTCCCGATGATCCGCTGTTCGTGCCCACGGCGGGAGCCAGCGGCCAGTGGTTCATGCAGACCCCCAGCGCGACCATCATTACGCTTGGCGGGACTCAGACCCAGGATTTGTCGGCCACCGACGCGATTTCCGCATGGGCGATCACCACCGGCAGCACGGGCACCGTCATCGCGGATGTCGATACCGGTGTTCGATTCGATCATCCCGATCTACTTCGCGCCGGCTTAGGCGGGCGTTTGCTCCCGGGCTACGATTTCGTCGGCGAAGATTTGAATCCGAGCACCGGGGCAGCCCTCGGCACCTTCCTCATCGCCAACGACGGCGACGGCTGGGATCCGGACCCGTCGGATCCTGGCGATTGGATCAGCAGCACCGATCAGAAAAACACCACCCTGTTTCCGACCTCGAGCTGCGCCCTGCAGGACAGCTCCTGGCATGGAACGAGGGTCATGGGCGTGTTGGGCGCACTCACCGACAACGGGGTCGGTGTCGCGGGAATGACGTGGAACCCCTACCTGTTGCCGGTGCGGGCGCTGGGTAAATGCGGCGGCTACGATTCGGACATCATTGCCGGCATGCAATGGGCTGCGGGCATGTCGGTGACGGGGGTCCCGGACAATCCATACCCCGCCGACATCATCAATTTGAGCCTGGGCGGCTCCGGCAGCTGCCCCTCCACTTATCAGAACGTGATCAATACCCTGACCACCATGGGCATATTGGTGGTCGCTTCAGCCGGCAACGAGAGCGGTCCCGTGGATGCGCCGGCGAATTGCTCTGGCGTTCTCGCCGTCGCCGGATTGCGCAACGTCGGTACCAAGGTTGGGTATAGCAGCTTAGGTCCCGAGGTGGGCGTCTCAGCTCCGGCCGGGAACTGTGTCAACTTATCCGGCGCCTGCCTGCGCTCCATCGATACGACTATCAATTTCGGCCTGACAACGCCCGGCGCCAACGGTTACACGGATGAAACCAACCCCAATCTCGGCACCAGCTTTTCGGCGCCCATCGTCTCGGGCGTCGCCGCATTGATGCGCGCGGTCAATTCGAACTTGACGCCGCCTCAGCTGATTGCGCGCATGAAATCCAGCGCCAGCCCGTTTCCTCCAAACTCCGGAAATCTACCGGTGTGCCCTAAAGTCGACTCGATGACGGGAGAGTGCTCCTGCGTGCAGGGCCAATGCGGCGCGGGCATGGTCAACGCGCTGAACGCCGTCAAGGCGGCACTCGATCCGATCGCGGCCGTGGCCGTGCCGGCGACGGTCAGCGCGGGTAGCAATGCAGTATTCGATGCCGGCGGCAGCGTAGCGGCTTGCAACGTTACAGGTGCTCTGTCCTATTCTTGGACGGCCACGGGCGGGGTCACCATTCAGTCGGGTGCCAATGCGGCGCAGGTAACGGTCGTTTCGACGGGCGCCGCAGGGACGTTGACGCTCAAGGTAACCGACTCGGCCGCCAACACGGATTCAGCGACGGTGACTTTCACGTCCAGCGGCGCAACCACCACCGCGCCGTCCTCAGCCGGGATGGCGGCGACCGCGTGCCCAACGCCATTGACGTTCGCGCCGACGCCGCCCACGGTTACCGAAGCATTTTCTCCGGCCAGCGTCGGTGAGAATGTTGCCTCGACGCTCACCATTACTTTCAGCAATGCCAATGGCTTTGACTTGACTCAGTCGGGTTTCACGGAAACCGTGCCCGCCGGTCTGAGTGTGCAGACCTCGCCGGCGCCGACCACGACGTGCAGCGGCTCGTCAGGGACGCTGACCAGCTCCGCGAGCACGGTGACCATGGCCGGCGCCGATATTCCAGCCAAGGGTAGTTGTTCCATGACCATGACCGTCAAGAGCGCGACGGCGGGCACGTATGCCAACACGATTGCCGCAGACGCGCTCTCGACGGCTTCTGCCGGCGGCAACTCGGCGAGCGCGTCGACCTCGCTGACGGTGACGGCGCCCAGCAAGAGCGGCGGCGGTGACTTGGATTGGTGGGACATGATGTTCGTGGTCGGTGTGCTGCTCGCGGGCCGGCGACATACCGGGCGGCGATCTGCGCGATAGCCGCATAGCTCGGCTATAATCTCGCGATATGAGTACGTTGAACACGTCACGGGTCGTCGTGCAATCCGTGAAGACCCATCGCGACGCGCGCGGGAGTCTGTTCGAACCATTGAGCGACGCGGAACTCGCGGGGCAAAAGAACGTGCATGTGGTGCTCACTCAGCCGAATGAGGTTCGCGGCAATCACGTGCACCGAACGGCCGTCGAAACCACCAGCGTGGTGGGACCCTGCCTGATCCGCCTCAAGGAAGACGGCTCCATCCGCGATCTTGACGTGCCGGCGGGGGAGATCTGGCGGCTGACCATACCGCCCGGTGTAGTGCATGCATTTCGCAACACCGGCGAGTCGATGATGGTGCTGGTGTCGTTCAGCACCAATCTGCATGATCCAACCGGTTCCGACACGGAGCGAGAGCAGATTCTATGAGCAGCGCATTCATACCTACGCGAACGCGAATCTCCACGGACCGCTACCAAATGATGGTGGCGACCGGGGTGTTGACCAAATACGATCGCATTGAGTTGATTGAAGGCGATATGCTCGATATGGCGCCGATGGGGACCAAACATTCGGCCATAACCTCGAAAATCCACGAGTTGTTCGTATTGATGCTTTTGCGTTCAGCGACGGTTGTCAGCGGTGGCCCGGTAAATCTAGGGGAGTTCTCGCAGCCGCAACCGGACCTGATGCTGTTGAAGCGGCGCGCGGATTTCTACAGCGGCAAGACTCCTGAAGCGGCCGATGTCCTGCTCCTCATCGAGGTGTCTGACAGCTCGCTGGCCTTCGATCAAGGCGTCAAGCTGAATCTCTATGCTCGGTACGGCGTTGCAGAGTACTGGGTCGTCGACGTGGAAGGTAGGCGGGTCGTGACGTATCGCGAGCCCGCCGCGAAGGCCTACGGGCGCACGCTTGAATTCACAGCGGCCGATACCGTGACGCCGCAGGCATTCCCAGACATCAAGATCGCGGTCGGGGAAATATTCGGCCGATCCCCTTAGACGATCTTGCAGGCCTCGTCGAAGGCCAAGCGGGGATTGCGCGGAAACAACAGCTCCGTCGTGCCCGTGCCGAGCGCGCAAATGAAATTCGATTTGAGCAGGGTGCCGGCAAAAAACGCGGCATCGACCTTGGCGTTGTCGAAACCCGACATGGGTCCGCAATCCAATCCGAGCGCGCGCGCAGCGAGGATGAGGTAAGCGCCTTGCAGGCTCGAGTTGCGCACCATGGTTACCTCGGCGACGGCCGCATCCTTGAACACGTCGGCCATGCCCGGCTTCTGCGGGAAGAGCCTGGGCAGCTTCTCGTAGAATTTCTCGTCCATGGCGATGATCACCGTGACCGGCGCCTGTTCGACCTTGGTGACATTGCCCGGCGAGACGCAGGCGACCAGCTTGGACTTGGCTTCGGCGCTCTTGACGAACACGAACCGCGCCGGGGTGGAGTTGGCCGACGTCGGTCCGAATTTCAGCAATTCGTACAGCTGGTGCAGGATCTCGTCCGACACGGACTCGGCGGCCCAGCGATTGTAGGAACGGGCTTTGCGGAACAGAATGTCGAGTGCGCCATCGTCGACTGCCTTTTTCATCGCTCGCCTTCGGTGTGAATTGAATCGCCTGTGTGAATCGATTCGAGCTCGTGGCCCCGCTTGAAATCGCGAATGTGCTTCTCCATCCAGGTGCGCGCCTGCTCGCTGCGCCGGAACTTGATCGCGTCGGCGATTTTGTCCTGCGCCGCGTGGATGCGCGCACGCGCCTGCGGGACGCGATCGATCATACGGGTGAGCGCCGGGGCGAGCAACAGATTGAGCGGCGCTTGCGATATCTCGAGTACCTGATTGCCGCTCGCTGCGGCTACGGCGGTGAAAAAATCGACTACCGCCGCTACGGCCTGCGTGGTATCGGCGACCTCGCGCTTGAATCGCGCACCGGCTCGCACCAGGGTCTGCAGCTGCGCCGGAGTGCGGCGCGCCGCGGCGTATTGTGCGGCAACGGGTTCGATCGCCATCATCGCCTCCCACAATTCGAGGAAGGTCACATCGTGCAGCGCCAGGGCGCGGCTCACGCCGGAGCTTACGCGCCGCGGCTCCGGGCGCGTGACGCGGAGCCGCTTCTCGCCGCGGACCCGGCCCAGCAAGCCGTGGGTCTCGAGCTCGCGGATCGCTTCCCGGATGGTCGAGCGATTGACGCCGAATTGCCGCGCCAGATCCATTTCGGAGGGCAGGGGGTCGCCGGTGCGCAGCGAGCGGGCGACGATGCGCTGCTCGATGACGTTCGCGATCTGGCGGTACGCCGGATGATCGTCGAGGGGTGCGAACAGATCGGCCACTATCTCCTGTCCCATGACACTTAGCCCTCTCCGAACAGCTCGCGGCCGATCAGCATGCGGCGAATCTCCGAAGTCCCGGCGCCGATTTCATAGAGCTTGGCGTCGCGCAGGAGCCGACCGGTCGGATAATCGTTGATATACCCGTTGCCGCCCAAGAGTTGGATCGCATCCAGCGCCGCCCGCGTCGCCGCCTCGGCGCAGAACAGAATGCAGGCGGCGGCATCCTTGCGCGTGGCATCGGCGCGATCGCAGGCCGAGGCCACCATGTACGCATAGCTGCGGCAGGCATTGAGCGAGGCATACATGTCGGCGAGCTTGCCCTGCACGAGTTCGAAGGTGCCGATGGCCTGGCCGAACTGCCGCCGTTCGCGCACGTACGGCACGGCGACATCCAGGGCGGCTGCCATCAGCCCAAGCGGGCCGCCGGACAGCACGACGCGTTCGTAGTCCAGGCCGCGCATCAGGACGCTGACGCCTTGATTCTCCTCTCCGACGAGGTTCTCGGCCGGCACTTCGCAGCCGTCGAACACGAGCTCACTGGTGCTCGAGCCGCGCATGCCGAGCTTGTCGAGCTTTTGGGCCGGCGTGAATCCTTTGAAATCCTTTTCGATGATGAATGCGCTGATGCCGCGTGCGCCGGCTTCCGGGTTGGTTTTCGCATACACCACCAGGACGTCGGCTTCCGGGCCGTTGGTGATCCACATCTTGCGGCCGTCGAGCACGTACCGGTCGCCGTGCCGGGTCGCCTTGAGCTGCATGGAGACCACGTCGGAACCGGCGCCGGGCTCGGACATGGCGAGCGAGCCCACATGTTCGCCGCTGATGAGCTTCGGCAGATACTTGCGCTTCTGCGCATCGTCGGCGTTGAGCGCCAGCTGGTTCACGCACAGATTCGAATGCGCTCCATAGCTCAAGCCCACCGCGGCCGACGCGCGCGAGATTTCCTCCATCGCGACGGTGTGGGCCAGGTAGCCCAAGCCGGCGCCGCCGTAGTCCGGGCTCACCGTCATGCCCAAGAACCCCAGCTCGCCGAGTTCCGGCCACAGATCCCGCGGGAACACATTGCTGCGGTCGATCTCATTGGCGCGCGGCGCGATGCGCTCCTCGGCGAAACGCTGTACCTGGTCGCGCACGGCATCGATGACTTCGCCGAGCCCGAAATTGAACTCGCGATATGCGGAATTGGCCATGGTCACCGGACCCCCATTGTCATCGGACCCCGAATCGTTGGATAATCGGACTGTCGGACAATTTTGCCACTCTGAAGGCAACAAAGCCAATGGCCCAGATCGTCTCGAAAATCGACATCCGTTCGAAGGAATTCGCCGACAACCGCGCCGCCATGCAGCCGCTGGTGGATGACCTGCGGGCCACGCTGCAGCGCAATGCGGCGGGCGGCAGCGCGGCGGCCCGCGACAAGCACACCCGGGCCGGCAAGCTGCTGGCTCGCGAACGGATCACGGCGCTGCTCGATCCCGGCTCGCCGTTCCTGGAACTGTCCGCGCTGGCGGCGCACGGGGTGTATGGCGAGGATCTGCCGGGCGCCGGGCTCATTACCGGCATCGGCCGCGTCTCGGGGCGCGAGTGCATGGTCGTGGCGAATGATCCCACGGTGAAGGGAGGCACCTACTATCCGCTCACCGTGAAGAAGCACCTGCGGGCGCAGGAGATCGCGGGCGACAACGAGCTGACGTGCGTGTACCTGGTGGAAAGCGGAGGCGCCTTCCTGCCGAAGCAGGATGAAGTATTTCCCGACCGCGATCACTTCGGCCGAATATTTTTCAATCAGGCACGGCTTTCCGCACAGGGCATCGCGCAAATCGCAGTGGTGCATGGGTCGTGTACTGCGGGCGGCGCCTACGTGCCCGCCATGTCCGACCACGCCGTCATCGTGCGCAATCAAGGCCGCGTGTTTCTGGGCGGGCCGCCGCTGGTGAGGGCGGCAACGGGCGAAGAGATCGATGCAGAGTCCTTGGGCGGCGCGGACGTGCATTGCCGGCGTTCCGGCGTGACCGACTACTACGCGGAGAACGACACGCATGCGCTGGCGTTCGCGCGCCGCGCGGTGGCGCGGCTGCGGCCTGCCGCTATGAGGTCCGGCATCAGCGCGGTTATGGGTGCCGGCTCGGTGCGCGGCGCCAGCGCCGCTTCGGCGGGCGAACCTCAATACGATCCCGCGGAGCTCTACGGCATCATCCCGCCGAGCTCGCGCAAGCCCTACGACGTGCGCGAGCTCATCGCACGCCTGGTCGATCGCTCGTGGTTCGATGAATTCAAGGCGCTGTACGGCACGACCTTGGTCTGCGGCTTTGCCGACATCCATGGTTCGACGGTGGGGATCCTGGCCAACAACGGCATCCTGTTCTCGGAGAGCGCATTGAAGGGCACGCATTTCATCGAGTTGTGCTGCCGCGAAGGAATACCCCTGGTGTTTCTGCAGAA
>Ga0209488_10000872_pt1 | contig 25667 bp, 19 predicted proteins | sample Rivendell_Oct201_8_FD_188349 | JGI IMG/M metagenome (GOLD analysis project Ga0209488, IMG submission 188349) | Vadose zone soil microbial communities from the Eel River Critical Zone Observatory, Northern California, USA -... | ecosystem: Environmental > Terrestrial > Soil > Vadose zone >...
GGCGGCGCGTGGGACAACGCCAAAAAAATCGTCGAAGTCGAGCTGAAGCAAAAAGGCACTCCGCTCCATGATGCGACAGTGATCGGCGACACGGTCGGCGACCCTTTCAAGGACACATCCTCGGTAGCTCTCAACCCGGTCATCAAGTTCACGACACTCTTCGGCCTTCTAGCCGTCGAACTCGCCGTCCGACTGACCAACACCCAAGGCAGCGCGCTGACGCACATTCTTGCCGCTGTTTTTTTCATGGTTTCGTTCACGTTCGTCTACCGCTCCTTCTACAGCATGCGTATTAGAAGCGACGCCGCCCACTAATCCATTGTTCTGGCAATGAGCGCGACCGCGTTGTGGCCTTCGCGCTCTTTGTTTGCGTTTTGCGATCACTTCTTTTCGTCGTGGCCGCCGCAGGCACGATCTTCAGACCGGTTCTTTTCTCCAGCAAGCCGCGCAGTTCACAGGCCGAATTTCGGGCTAACATTCAGTTTCCGGAACTGGAGGAACTAGCAATGAAAAATACGCGCTTTCCAATCATCGCCGTCTTGTTTCTTTCGAGCGCGCCAATCTGCCGCGCTCAGGTGGATCCGCAATGGAAAATTCACGATCGGGACCGTCCGGCGCCAACCGTGATTACTCCGGGTGCCGCCAGCACACAAGCGGCCCCGGGCTTGGCTCCTTCCGATGCAGTGATCCTGTTTGACGGCAAAGATCTCTCCCACTGGGTACAAAAAGACGGAAGCCCGGCCAAGTGGAAAGTCGTGCCGTCCGGTGCGCCTCCTAAGACCGCAGAGCAATACTTGAAGAAGAAAGAAGACGCTGAGGGCTTTTTCGAAGTCGTCCCGAAGACCGGCGAGTTGCATAGCAAAGATTCTTTTGGCGATTGCCAGTTGCACGTGGAATTTTCCGAGCCCAATCCGCCAAAGGGCGAAGATCAGGATCGCGGAAACAGTGGTGTTTTTCTGATGGGGCTATATGAAATTCAGGTGCTCGATTCCTACCAAAGCAAGACCTACGCGGATGGCCAGGCTGCAGCTGTCTACGGACAGTATCCGCCGCTGGTCAACGCCTCACGCCCGCCTGGCCAGTGGCAAACCTACGACATTATTTTCCACGGTCCCCGCTTTGACGGCGCGGGAACGCTGACCAGGCCCGCACGTGTGACGGTCATTCACAACGGCGTGCTGGTTCAGGATAACGTGCAGATCGCCGGGCCGACCGCGCACGGAGATCGGCCAAAATATCAAGCCACTCCGGAAAAATTGCCGCTGGCGCTGCAGGATCACAATCACCCGGTGCGCTACCGCAACATCTGGATTCGCAATTTGTGAAGAGCTAGCTGCGAATCAGGCCAGTGAATTTGTGTGGGTCGTTGTCGAAGCCAGGAAATACCGGAGCAAGATCTTTCACGCCATTGTGTTTGCGCAAGATTTCGCCGAGCACAGAACGGAAATCTGTGGTCAACGCCAGATCGCGGCCCTCGTTAAGTTGGCCTTCATTCAATCCGGGCCAGCGGCCGTAGACTTTTCCGCCTTTCACGTCTCCGCCCATCGCGAACATGCAGTTGGCGTGGCCGTGATCGGTGCCGCGGTTGCCGTTTTCCTTTGCGGTGCGCCCGAATTCGCTCATGGTCACAAACACAGTGTTCTGCATGCGGTCGCCCATTTCCTGCCGGAATGCTGCCATTCCCTGGCCTAAGTCCTTCAGCAGATTCGAGAGTTGTCCTTGCACGCCGCCTTCGTTGACGTGGTTGTCCCAGCCTCCGCAATCTACAAATAGTATTTCAGCGCCGATATCAGCTTTTAGTAACTGACCAATCTGTTGCAGGCTTTGCCCCAAGCGGTTTTTGCCGTAGTCCGCGCCGTTCTCCGGCTGATATTTTCCTGGATCGGCTTTGCGCAGCATTTCTATGGCTTCGAAAGTTTCCGTTCCGGTAGCACCTAGCGCGTGATCGACAGTCTGCGCGTACATAGCCTCGAATCCGCCTTCGGCGACCTGGCCCTGGCTGGAATTCTGCGCCATGACTTTGAACTGCTTCAGGTCAGGAAGAGCGATAGCCGGCGCGGAGCCGCGCAACATGCGTGGAAGATTTGCGCCCATGGCCACGGCGCGAAACGGCGAAGCGTTCTCCTCGGGAATTGTTTCCAGTGCGCGATTTAACCAGCCGTCTTCAGTGGCTTTCCGTCCCGGCGTGCCCGACTCCATAAAATCCTGGGCATCGAAATGCGAACGAGTAGGATCAGGCGAGCCGGCAGCGTGAACAATGGCCAATTCATTTTTGCGAAACAGCGGCTCGAGCGGGGCAAGACTTGGATGCAACCCGAAGAATCCATCGAGATCAACGGCGCAATCCGCGCCACCGCGGCGTGGTTCTGGAATTGCGATGGAAGGACGCATGCGGTAGTAATTCTGTTCGCCGAATGGAACCACCATGTTGAGGCCGTCAGCGGCGCCGCGTTGAAATAAAACGACAAGTTGTTTTTTCCCGGACGAAGGCGTGGCGGCGATGGCGCGTTGTAGAAAAGCAGGCATGGTGCTGAGCCCAACCATGGCGATGCCGCCCTGTTTCATAAAATAGCGGCGCGAGAAAATGAGAGGTCTTCTTCCTTCGCAACAATCCTGTGTCAACTGGACGTGACTCATTTTTCGCCTCACTGATTCTAAGAAGCCTCGCTGGCAAATAGGAACTATAGTTCCTATTACCTGGCGACGCCGTCGGCGCCCCGACCCTAGCTCAGGAATGCCAAGAGAGGATTCCTCGCTTCGCCTGCCTGCGCAGGCAGGCTAGGAATGACGGCTTAGCCGAACATTTACGCAACTCGAACCGGGTTTGGTGGCAATCTGGCATGTTTTTGCCTCGCGAGCCTACCTTCGTTGAAACTCCGGAGCGCCCAGAACCAGGCCGGTGACCATTGCCAAGTCTACGTGTTTGACCGGGTCATCCAGCTTGGCTTGCACTACCTGCGGATCGTCGAGGCGCTTTTGCAGCGCTTCAACCGTGGTTGGAGCCGCCTGGCCGCCCAGGAAAAGTTGTACAGCGCGATCGAGAACCTGTTTGGAATCGGTTTTTGAATCGGGGGCTGCTTCGGTTCCGAGCAACGCGGCAACGTCGGCGCGAGAACCGCGCACCTTATTTCCGGCGAGGGCCAGCGAAAAATTGAGACGGTTCAAAAGCGCTCCGGTGTTTACCCAGGTTTCCGCCCTATCGGGATAGCCGGTTGGAGGCTGGCACTGGTAGAGCGGCTCGCCGATGCGGGCGACCCATTGCACGAGGGGCATAGAGGAGTCCACGTCGGTACCGAGAGCACGGACGGCGGAAGCCACAAACTCGAACGGGGTCTTGATCTTGGCACGATAGGCGTCACGAGTCCAGAATTCCGGGGAGTAAATCATTGCGTGCATAACAGCGCGGATATCTCCATCGGAACTCTTGAAAGTCTCCGCCATACGAGCAACCAGCGCCGGCGGCGGATTGTCAGAAACAAATCGCCGCGCGAGCTTGGTAGAAATAAATTTTGCGGTGCTGGGATTTTTTACGAGAAGCTCGATGACTTGCTCGGCGTCTTTCATTCCACCGGAGTGGAGCTTTTTCCCGAGCACGATTTTCGGGTCGGGATCATGAATACGTTCGTCAAACTTGAATTGTGGATTTTCACGAGGTTTTTCGATGGTCCATCCGGTAAAACAGCGGGCCACTTCAGTTACGTCTTTCTGAGTGTAGCCGCCGTCGACGCCGAGGGTGTGCAGTTCCATGAGCTCGCGGCCGTAATTTTCGTTAAGCCCGCGTTGCTGCTTCTTTTTGTTCTGGGCCTGAGCATTTTGCGATACGCGATTGAAGCCGCCGCGCGCGCGCTGACGTATGGCGCGTTCCTGGGCGAGGCGCTGCGCTGCTCGGGGATCAGCGCTCAAGAAATTATCGAGATAGAAAAGCATGGCTGGACTCTTCGCGGTGTCGGAAACCAGATCCTTGAACTTACCGAGGGCATGCGGGGCAATCACGTCGCGTTCATAGGACGTGAGGTAATAGCGGTCTTCGCCCTTTCCGGCGAATACGTTGAAGTGATTAAACCAGAAATCATCCATGACCTGCAGCAACTGACGGTCGCTGTAGATGGCTCGGGTCATCTTGGCCATGGCCAATTCTTCGATGACGCGCTGCGGGCGTTTGCTGTCGTCGGCGATTGCGCGGGGGACGGCATTGGGATCGACGCTGAGTGCGCCGCGCTGCGCGGTTCCGGGCGTGGTGACGTTCGCGCTGGCCTGCTTCATGGGCGAAGAAATGTTAGCTTCGCTGATTGATTTCGGTGCGGCCATCAAGTCAGCGTCAGCCTGCGAATCGCGGGCGATCATTGCGGCCGCAGCGTCCGATCTTGCTTGTGCCTGGTCGTTTTTAGACTCCGGCGGCGTGACGCCGGCTTGCTTGGCCGCCTGCTTGGGTTGGGGATATTCCTGCATGAGTTTTGCACTGCCGAGGTGCAGGGTGGGGAGAGCTTCGAGCCGCGATTCAACGGCTTTGTCTTCAATGGAATTTGGATTTAGCTGTTGATCGATCCACGCTGCCAGGCCGATTTGTTTGATTCGCTCAACATCCCCAGGGCGCGGCCCGTAGGCAAGGCGGTTCAACGCGTGGAAAACGGCCTCATCCGGAGTGAGATCGGTGACTGGCAAGCCTTTAAGAACCGGATCGTGTTTTTGCCTTTTGTCCTTTGCTGGCAGTGCAGCGGGATAGGCATCGTATGCGGCGTCAAGGCAAGGCGCAAAAAATAAGGCTGAGGCAAGCAGCCAAGCCAGAACCGAACGGAGAGGCGATGGCCGAAGAGGCCGGGCCGATCGAGAGTCGCCTAGCAAGGGTTCCATGAAGTTCCTCGATCGCGAGTCCTCGTCTGCAGATCGGATTCTTGGGAGCTAAAGGGAACAACACTCCCGCCATACCTGTAGGATAACCCGCGGAGGGGAAATAAGTTGTAGCGACAAAGTACAGATGTAGTACAGGCGTCGAAACAGAGAGTGCCGAAAGGCCCGTTCGGACGGACAGGACTTACAGGGCGCTCGAAGGAAGACTTTTTGAGCGCGAGCCGAGGAGGGAAGGGATGGAAAAGAGAAAATCGGCCTGTGTCGCTCGGAACGACGGTTTTGCAGCGGCGGTGTTGAGCCGGGCCACGGAACAAGAAAGGGTCGCAGGATAAACCTGCGGCTGCCTTGGGAGCGATCCACGCCGTTATGTGCCTAGTCGGTGAGATCGAAGTCCAAAACGCGAGAAGGCGCCTTGCCCCCAGCCAGGTCCATAGCCATGAATATCAGGCGGTAGCTGCCTGGGGGAAGATCCTTAACCGCCACGAGCATACCGATCGGCACGACTGGGCTGCCTTTCAGGAGGAATTCGTCGGCAGCCACGGTGCCGGTAAAAAAGACTTCTTTATCGGTAGCTCGTTCGTGAATTTTGTATCCAATCGCGACGCGCGGTGGTTTGTCACCGCCCAGCAATGAGTCGTAAACTTCGGAGTACATGACCACCTTGTCGGAGCGCTTGAAGCGGTTGACGGCGCTGGGAACGACTTGCAGTCCCTTCACGACCAGAGGGGTTCTGTCCTCGAGAAGCACGGTATCAAAATCGGTGCTGCTTGCGAGTTGTTCGACGCGCTGGGCATTATTGGTCAGGGCCAGTCCGCCGATGGCGAACTGCTTTCCATCGTAGGCATCAATGTCCATAGGCCAGCTGGATTTTCCGTAAGTGTCCGAGCCGGCGCTGAGAACGACAGTCATTTTGTAATGGCCAGGAACAGCGTCAAATTGATTCTGATAGCGATAGGGATTCTTAGTAAATTCCTTCCAGTCGTCTTTTTCAAGATCCAGTTTTACCTGATCGCTGAATTTTGCGCCAACAGTGCCATCGTCGCGATAGGCAATTCCCAGGACGTTCAGGCTGGAATGGTATTTGCCTTTGTCCTTATCGAATTTGAACATCTCCTGGGGAATGGCCATGGCTAGGCTTACGCGGGCAATGTTCGGACCAGTGTAAAAATAGGGAGCCTGGAAAGAGGGCTGCAGACCGCCAGCGCTGCTATCTTGAGCGCGCATTTCGAGCTGCTTCTCTACCGGCGTACCGTCAAGGACGTTCGGCTGGCGAGCATTACAGTAACCGCTGCGGGCGCGAACGTTGCTGCCGCCACGATTCATCTTTACTTTGAGAGTGTGGCAACTGCCTTCGCCAGATTCCGCCGGAACATAGCCGAGAAGATAAAATTCGTTCTGTTCGCTGGCGATGCGTTGCAAGCCGCCGAAAAGATCATTGGTGTTGAAGATCGTGAATCCGCCAGTGCCTTCTGCAAGGGCGGCAAGAATCTGCTGGTTGGTGGAAGCGGAGTCCGGAAACTGCGGAACGATAGAACGCGGCTGATTTAATGGATTGTTGGCATGGTTGATGGGGAATCCGCCGCGACTGCCGGTGCCGGTTCCGCGGCCGGTGCCTCCCGTTCCGGTGCCTCCCGTTCCTCCTTTTCCGCCTGTTCCACCGGTGCCTCCGGTACCGCCACGGCCACCGCCGGTCCCCCCGGTGCCTCCGGTTCCTCCAGTTCCACCACGGCCACCACCACCGCCAGTGCCACCAGTCCCTCCAGTTCCACCACGGCCACCACCACCGCCAGTGCCACCAGTCCCTCCACCGGTGCCACCGGCGCCACCGCCGCCGGGACGCTGCGGATAGGCAGCCAGGATCAATCGAGCGCGATGGACTTCGGCTGATTGCGAATGCCGTACGGCGACCGATTGCAAAGCGCCGCGATTCAGGCGTCGATTCATGGACGAACCGCCGAGATTGGGCGCCTGTAAGCCGCGGACATCCAGCGAATAGACAGCGACGTTAGACTTATTGCAGGCGTCAATCGTGGCGGTGAGTTCGGATTCGCGCTCTGCGGTAAAGGGAAAACCGGACGAAAATAGCACCAACATCTTGCGGCCGGGAATCGTGCGCAGATTCTTAGCCAAGGTCCGAACCGAAAGGAGCATGGAGCGCGCTCCGTAATCGGTCTCGGCGTTGGAAAAGCTGGAAATGCCTGCGGCGGCGGTGGAAGGTCCGGGGCCGCCGGGGTCGGAGTTAGAAGCCACGAACGAGGTTTTCACGCCCTTGGCGGCAGCCTGAAGAAGTTCGGCGTTGGCAGTAAAATTCTGCACGACGCGAATGGCGCCGGTAAATTCGACCACGGCCATTAGGTGATCGGGAGCGGCATTGGATTCAATGAACTTGGCGGCCGCAGCGCGTGCGGAAATTTGATCGGGCAAAGCCATCGAGGAGTTGTCAAAGAAGAGAACCAGGTAGTGTTTTTGGGGGTTCTGGGGAGTTGCGGCATCTGCGCCGGAAGAGAAACTGACCACGTTCTGCTCTTTGTTGTCTTCAAAAACGCGAAAATCGTTTTTTGTCAAATCGTGAAGATACTTCCCTTTCTTGTCCGTGACGACTGCGTCGACCAGAACCAGGCGCGATTCCTTCTTGATGGTGGGGCCGACTTGCATTGGCTGTTGCTCGGTAGCGGCCGGCGGCGCAGCAACCGGAGGCGGAGCGTCCTGAGCAAAGCAAGGAAGGGTGAGAAGCCAGGCAGCAAGTACCATTAGCAAAGTCAGGCGCTGATGAGGCAATTTCCGAGAGATCATAATTCCTCCGTTACAACGGGAACCAGAAGGAGACGACAAAAAATCCGAGTACAGCAAAACGGGCCGCAATCAGTTCGGGATGACCACAGCTCCGTTGCGCGCTGCCATCATTTCGCCTTCCTTGTCGCGAACCACAAGCCTGACCAGATAGCTGCCGGGTTTAACGTCGAAACTGGATTTCACTGTGATGCCGGAACGGTCCAACTTGTCGAGCGTCGAGTCGAGCAGCTTCATTTCCAGAATTTTTTCGCCACCGATGACATAGTTGCCGTTCTCGTCAAAAATCACGGTGGCTAGGGTCAGGTCGTCGTGATTACGGCCTTCGACTTTGCGGAATTTTACGGATTTTAGGTCAAGATGCGCAAGCACGGAGAGGCGCGCCTGGGAAGGATCTTTTTTGAAAAACTGGGTTTGCAAGTCAACCGGCAAATCGCGGATCTCTTCCTGAGAAAAAACCGCCTCCTGAATCTCTTCTTTTGCGGCCTGAGCGGGATCCTTAGCGGTGCGCGGAGCGTAATAGCCGCGGCGAGCCTGAATATCGAATTTCTGTTTGCCGGTGAGAGCGACCTTCAAAGTGTGAAAACTGCCGTTGAGCTTGAGGTTTTGCGGCGAGAATCCGAGCAGATAAGAGGCCACAGGGGCAGCGACGGCTTGGCGTAGCGCAACGTCAATGTCATTGCGATTGTGATAGAAAGTGCCACCAGTTCCGGAGGCCAGATCATTCAGGATTTCTTCCTGGGCAAATTGCGCTTGCACGCGATAGCCGGTTTTGTAGCCTACGGTCCTGTGACTGTCCACCGAAGGACTGGAAATATCGCCGTTGAGATCAGGAGTATAGAGACCGCGAGCATCCAGAGTGTCAATGACGATACCAGCACGATTCGAGCGGTCAATGATGTCCACACGTTCCAGCAAGAGAGTGGAGAGTATGAAACCGGGCGAAATGAAAACGAGTTTGCGCTGTCCAGGCATGGAGCTGAGACGGCGCAGCACATCTTCTATGTGGCGATAAGTGAAATCCGAAGAGGAATCGCCGGCGCTTACGGCGCGAATGGCGACTCCCGATGCGATGGCTCGCGCCTGGGCCAACTTGGTTTCGTCGCCATTAAATGCGCATTGCACAGCGTCCTCGGCGGCAACGGCCAATGCCTGAGAGTCCTGCTTGTTTTCGATGAGATCGGCCTGGAAATAGGAAATATCGGGGCAATCGTGAACCGCGGAATCAAACAGCGGGCGAGGGATGATCTGATTCAGAGCCTTTTTCAGTACTTCGTGGTCGGAGGTAAATTCCTGGCCGAATTGGCCGGAGGTTGTGTAAATCCCGACCCGGTCGGATGGTGCCATGGAGTCGAAGATCTTAGTGGCAGCAGTGCGGTCATAGACAGCATCCTCCATGGAGAGATGCAGATCGTCGAAGAGCAAAGATACAAATCGCTGAGGCAATGCGGGAACGGCTGGCTGGACCTTTTCGACGTCGGCATCTGAATGATCGGAGACTGTGACCACGGGAATGGTATGGGAGGCTGGCGTTTCCAAGCTGAAAGTGGAAATCGTCTGCGGTTTGCGGTTGTCGAAAAGCTGGAAGTCCTCCTTCTTGAGGCTGTCGATTGCTTTGCCTTTTTGATCGCGGACGACAACCCGAACCAGGACGACGTTTACGCGGACTTTGAAAGTGGTGGACGAATCGCGAGTGACGACTTCCGCTGTTGAGGCTGACTGGGAGGTATTGGAGGAGGGCTTCGCGGCCTCGGTCGGTTTCGGAGTGGAATTGTCCGGAGCGGGCGGAGCTTGAGCGCGCAGAGGGAGGCCCACGAGCAAGGGCAACGACGCCAAGAAAAAGACGCGAAGCGCAAAAAAAGCTGGAATGAAAGAGCGAGGCGTTTGGCGCATGATCCCTTCTCAAAACTCTGGCAGAACGGCCTCGACGCAGTTCAGTTTAAGAGAACAACGGATTCCTGAGGTCAGTTGCGACTTAAGCGACTATACGCCGCGGCCAAAATGGGGTCAATCAGCAGCACGGCCGGCACGGAGGGCAGCGGCTTCAGCGTTCCAGGCAGCTCCGAGAAAAATGATGATCGCGGACAAGTTCATCCAGATGAGCAGGCCGATGACTGCGGCAAGGCCTCCATACACGATGCTGTAAGGAACTCGCTTGACGTAAAAACCAAAAAGAATGTCAGCCAGCCACCACAAGAGGGTAGCCACGACGGCGCCCGGGACAACTTCGCGAAGACTGGTTTTGTGGGGACGCGCCACATGGTAGATCATGATCAGGGCGGCAAGCGAGAGCACAAATGCCGCTACCGGAAAAAAGAGGGTCCATAATCCGTGGAAAGGATGCTCTTGGCCGAGGCGATCGGCGATCCAGTGCCGCAAGGGACGCCCGAAAACGCCGAGGATGGCTGCGATCAACAGCGGTGCGATGGTCGCGAACAAGAGCAAGAGGGCGCGCAATTGGCGATGCAGGAAGCCGGGGATATCCGTGTCGTCATAAATAATCTGAATGCCGTGCATAATCAGCTTCATGACTTGAGAGCCGGCGATAATGGTGCCACCCCAGCCAAGCACCGCCCACTTCCAGGCTTGCGGACCACGCTTAATCAGAAACTCGGAAACGATCTGGCGGCTGCCGGGAGGCAGGTAGCGGGTGAAGTTAGTGATGAGATCGAGGAGATCGGTGTGGCTTCCCAAGCGGCTGGTGGCGAGGGCAACCGCGAGGAGCAGAGTCGGAAAGAAAGCGAGAAAAAGATTAAAGGCGATGGCTTGCGAAAGCATGGTGCAGCGAGGAAATACTCGGGTAAGAATACGCAGGGCACGTTTAGAGAGGGTAGCGGCCGATTTCATGCAAGAACAGTATAAACAAAGAGACTACCAAGCAGGAGCCGGAGCGGTGCATCTTGCGAGGTGCAGGAGCGCATCGTAGACTCAGGTCGAGCCACAGGAGACATGGAAAATTCTCAGACTAAGATCATCGGTGCGAAAAGCACGCGGGCCGCGAAGCAGTTACGATCACGGGATTTTCCTTTGTTTAGGTGCATGGCTATTTTGAGCGCATTGTTGGTTCTTGCCGCGACGCCGGGCTCGGCCGCGCAGCAATCCGCAAAACAACAGTGGAAAACGTTGCCGTTCGCCATTGTGCGGTACAACGACGATGCGCCAAAGTCCTGGAACGTTTATCGCGGAGACCGCAAGGGGATTTATCTGGTACGTTTGTGGAAACGCTACTTGCTGATCGATACCGATTCGCAGAACGCTTTTGAGATTGATCCGGAGAAGGTGAAAGCGGAAGGCGATAAGGCAGAATTGGCGGCGGCAGACATTCCGGCTGATCCGCTGGAAACTTCTGAATGGAAAACGAAAAACGCGGGGCCGGTGCTAAGACATAGATTCCGGTTCGGTAAGTCGGGAAATTTTATGGAATTGCAAATCCCGGTATTGCCCAACGGCCGACCGGCTTATTGAACGGGCTTCCCTTGACGGTAAACGCCATAGACCCAAGGAATTCCCAGGACGCCGGGTTCGACGGCAACTTCAATCTGATCTCCGACATGAAATCGCTCGTAATCGTCAGTATCGACTGGGATGCGTTCGACTTTCTGACCGGGCCGCCAAGAAGGAACCACTAACCGGCGAGTGCCGCGCACCACACCTTTCATCAGAAATTTGCCTTGCACGCGCTCAGGAACATAGGCCGGCTTGCTGGCTGAATCGAGTTTGCCGTTCAGGAAAATTGCAGCGGCTAGAATCCAGGGCAGCGGAATGAAACCAGCGTAGATCCTCTTGAGGATCTCGATTTCCTGATGTTTGCGGGCGCGGCGGTCGAGGACTACTGCAATGCCCAAGGCAATGAAAAACAGAACACCGAAGAAAACCAGCATGAGATCCAAGTCTAACGGTGGATAGATTTGCGCCAGATACGGAAAAAGCAGCGAGCCGGCGAGGAAGAAAGTGGTCTGTTTGATGAGCCTCTTGCGGAACATGTATTCCGCGGCGACCGAGGTAAGCCCGCAGTAGGGGCATTGATCCGTGTTGCGCGTTGAACCACAGTCGAGGCAACGGGTCATGCGCTTGAGTATACCGTCAGGTCTAAGGTTGCGTTCGGGAAAGCCGGGCAATGAGCTGGAGATAAGTTTCCTGCTGTTGTTCGGGGAAAGAAACCGAAACGCCCATGCCCCGGCCTGGTTCGACGCGTTTTACAGAACAGACAACTTTGACAGGATGGTCCAGCATCAGGTTTGCTGAAAAGCCAGCGCCGATCCACAGCGGATCGACGGACTCGATGAACATGCCATTCGAACTGACGTCGCGAGTGCAAGCGCGAAGCATTGCCGAGCCCCATTCGATATCGAGGCTGGCGCGGAAGTCGTAACGAGGCGCCCATCGGCGTTCCAGCCGGCGAGAAGATGTATCTGCGATGCCCATGAAGCTGGCGAAGCCCCCCTGCCTGGGTTCCCGAGCTTCGGCGCACGGGCTTTCGCGCCGATCCCACCTTTTAAGAATACTCTCACCGCAATCACCAGACTACGACACCGGCGAGGCGTGTTTTGTTCCCAATAATGTCGCATACGCTAACAGCGAGTACTATTCGACACTGTTAGCGCCGGGATCTTCCGACACGCCGTCCGATGGCAGCTTCGCCTTTTGCAAGCGTCTGTGAATTTCCGCCTGCAGGTAATGGCGAAGATTTTCCGGCAAGACGCCGGGAGCCGCGAGTTCACGCAGATCTGAAGCGGTGAGCTCTGCGAGAAACGCGAGAACGGTAGCGAGGGTGGTGGAAGGCTGGCGAAGAAGAGCGATGCGCACGTTGTAGACGTGACTCCATTTTTCATGCTGGGCGATGGATTGCGCGACGACGGGCGGCAACTTTTCTTTTGCGAGAACGCGAAGCACTTGCGCTTCAGTTAGATTCGGATTGGAAAGGGTGGCCTTGACCACCATCGGCTGGCCATCTGCCAGCAGTGAGCCGGCGATGCGTGCAGGCGAGCGGCGGGCCAGCGTGATTTTCTGGCCCAGCGGCAACTGTGCCATTTTTGCGATCACCTGATCTTCCGCTTTGCGTTTCAGGTCTGGCCGTACTTCGGGCGAAATCGAAAATTGCACCAGGTCCATCAGATAAAGATCGCGGAGAAGCCGTAGCGCGTCGGTGCGCGGCGTGTGTGGATGAAAGGCGAGGAGTTTCTTTACAAGATAGTTTTTGAGTAGTTGGCGGCGTCTCAGAATCTCAGTCAGAAATTCGCTTGGCAAATCTTTGCGATGCAATAGCAGAGCGAGAGACGTTTCATCGAGCGCGGGATTATCAAGGATCGGGAACAGCATGTCGGGAAGGGCTTCGTGAATGAGGCGAACCAGCTCTTCACCGGTAGCGGTTTGCAAATCTGAGAAGTCCATGGAACTCACGGTGCGGCTCCTGCCCTGTTCCTGTAGAGCTGCAGGGCAATCCATGCGGCGACTTCGGCTGGCTGGACCTGCAGGGGAGTAATGATCGCGTTGGGGAGCGTGGCGCGTAAAGCGTTGTCAATGGCTCGATCGAAGAAACGCGAGCGTCCGATGGCGCCACCGGTTTTGCCAAGGGGAAATGGCTCCTGGGGAAGCTTCAGCGACTGAGCAAGGCGGTAGGAGATAGCAGCTAGCTTCTCTGCAGCGCTCCTCAGAATGGACTGAGCGACGGCGTTGCCCGCGTCCGCGGCAGCAGCCACAACAGGAAAGACGCGAGGGTAAACCGAGTCGGCGTTGGCGGCGGATTTCAAATCGAGTTCGGCCCAGTTCTTGACACCTAGATGCGGAAAAATCTGGCGAGTGAGTTGGTCCGACTCTCCGCTGCAGTTTCCTTCACGGGCCGCCACGCTGGCCGAGCGGCCTATGTCGAATGCGCTGCCTTCGTCGCTGATTGCAGGACCAAAGCCGCCCTCGCGTTTGATTGAGCCTGTGGCGTCTCTGCCGATCGCTGCAGAGCCTGTGCCGACCACCAAAACGATTGCGGGGCCCGGCGGCATTGCAGCCAGGGGTAGTTCGATGTCCATGCGAACGTCGACGATAGCCATTGGAAATCGTTGCGCCAAGAATTGCCGCATCTGATCACGATTTTCCGGGAGACCCGTGCCTGCGAGTCCAGCACACAGTGCCAGGACCTCAAACCTGATGCGGGTGGACTCGATTGCCGACGCACACGTTTCTTGAATTGCAGCCAATGCGGCCGGGAATCCGATGCGGGTGGGGTTCGAAGGCGGTCCCGTGGCGCGTGCAACGATCGCGCCTACCTCGTTGAGCACCACGCATTCTGTCTTTGTGCCGCCGCCGTCCAATCCCAAGACGCAGTTCATGAGAAAAGCTTACGCGAAAATGCGGTTGCTGGAATGTCGCGGAGGGTTCAAGTTTCGAAAAACGCGGCGTGATTCGTGCACGTCGCCCACGAAACGGAAACAGAATGCAGGGCAACAGTGGTCGAGACCGGAGGCACGCGAGAAAGACCAAGAACGAGAGTGCTTGGGTTGATGGCCCGGGCAAGCGCGGGGGGCGTAGCGTGCTGCGCCCCCCGCGCTTGCCTCTGGCATTAACTCGGTGGCGACAGATAATTGATGTTAACTAAGTTTCTTGACGCCGAGAGAAGCGGCCTCTATCCTCGACGTTCTTTGCAGGACGAGACTGTGCAGTGATAAGCGGAAATGCGCATACATCCGGTTGATCTCGCTATCGTGGTCGTCTATCTGCTTGGAGTAACGGCGCTGGGCCTATGGTTCCGGCGTGGACAGCGCGATGTTCGCGACTACTTTCTGGGCGGACGAAGTGCGCCATGGTGGGCATTGGCGTTGTCGATTGTGGCCACAGAGACTTCGACACTTACAATTATCGGAACGCCGGCAATTTCGTATTCGACCAACCTGACCTTCATTCAATTGGTGTTCGGATATCTGGTGGGCCGAGTTCTGATCGTACTGTTGTTCTTACCGGGATATTTTCGCGGAGAAATGTTCACTGCCTATGCGCTGATCGAAAAACGATTTGGGACCAGGATGCGGGCCGTCGCAGCGTCAACGTTTCTGGTGACGCGGGCAGTTGCGGAAGGTGTGCGCATCTCAGCGATTGCGCTGGTAATCAGCGTAGTTTTGGGAACGTCGGAACAACTGGCTGTGGTGATCGTAGTCGCCTTGACGATTCTTTATACGTTTGAGGGCGGGATGAAAGCGGTGATCTGGACGGACGTGGCGCAGTTATTGTTGTACCTGACCGGCAGCGCGGCGACGTTGGGGTTTCTGCTGCATTCGATCGCCGGCGGCTGGAGCGAAGTGAGCCGGGTCGCGGCGGCTTCCGGCAACAAGCTACAATTTCTCGATTTCTCGACGCACCTCGCGACTAAATACACGTTTTGGTCGGGAGTGATTGGTGGCGCGTTCCTTACCATGGCCAGCCACGGAACGGACCAGACAATCGTGCAGCGACTGCTGGCGGCCCGGAACGAAAAGGACAGCCGCAAGGCGCTGCTGGCAAGTGGCATCGTGATCTTGATTCAGTTTGCGCTGTTCCTGCTGGTCGGAGTATTACTCTACGTTTTCTCGCAGCACACCCCGTTGCTCGCGGCGGGCGAGCGTCCCGATCGAATTCTTCCGCTGTTTCTGGTGCACAAGATGCCGGTGGGACTGGCGGGAATGCTGCTCGCTTCGATTATTGCGGTGGCGATGTCAAACGCCAGCGGCTCGCTGAATTCTTTGGCGGCGTCAAGCATATTGGATTTTTCCGCGGCGGCGGGACACCGACAAGATCCGCAAAAGTTACTTAGAGTCTCGCGCCGGATGACATTTTTTTGGGGTGTGGTGTTGATGGCGTTTGGATTTGTGCCGTGGGGCTCGCTGCTTGAAACCGGTTTGACCGTTGCATCGCTTCCACTGGGAAGTTTGCTCGGATTATTTTTATTGGGAACGATTGACCGTCGCGCAAACTCGACCGGAGCGCTGACCGGAATGTTCTGCGGGCTTGCGGCCATCATTGCCGTGTGGAAATTATCGAGCGTCGCCTACACTTGGTACGTTCTGATCGGCGCCTGCGTCACGTTTGCTGTTGGTGCTCCGGTGAGTCGAGTTTTCGGCGGTAATGGAGCAACGCCGGTAATTGCAGTTCAGGGGAAAGAATGAGCGCAGCAGCGAGCGGCAAACGTTTGGAACTGGTCCGAGGGCTTGGCCCGTGGGCTTCGGCGGCGATTGTCGTCGGCACGATGATCGGAACAGGCATTTTCCTGAAGCCAGCGGAAATGGCGCGCGAAGGACGATTCGTCTCAGTGGTGTTCGCTGCGTGGATTGTTGGCGCAATTCTTTCCATGTTTGGCGCCCTGTCGTTTGCGGAGTTAGGCGCGGCGATTCCTGAAGCGGGAGGGGAATATGCGTACCTGCGGCGCGGATTCGGGCCGAAATGGGGTTTTCTATTTGGATGGATGCACTCCATCGTGGGACGACCGTCTTCGATGGCGTCCATCGCAGCGGGAGTTGCACGATTTCTCAGTTTTCTGATTCCGGCGGTAGCTGCGCCACTGTTCACGCTGCATTTTCCGGCGTTTGCGGGAATGAAGCCCTACGATTTTGTTTTCACCTGGGCCCAGCCGGTGGCAGTCCTGTGGCTGATCATCATGACTGCGGTGAATTATCTTGGAGTGCGGCTCGGCGGCGCGGTGCAGGTGGTGTTGACGATCGTGAAGATTGTTTCGGTGCTGGCGGTCATCGGAGTGGCGTTTTTCTCCGCTGGAGGGTCCGCGCACCCTGCTGACCCGATCTGGCCCGCCGCACTAAACGGCGGAATCCTAACCGCGTTCCTGGCGGCTCTGGCGGCGGCATTGTGGGCCTATGACGGTTGGGAGGACTTGAACCTAGTTGGTTCCGAAGTCGCAGAGCCGCAGAAGAATTTTCCGCGCGCGTTGCTGGGCGGGGTCTCGCTGGTGGCGGTGATTTATCTTCTCTTCAGTGCGGCCTGTTTGCGGGTACTGCCGTTCGATGCGGTAGCGAATTCATCGCACATCGCTTCGGACGTTGTAGAACACATCGCCGGACACGGGGCCGCGTATTGGATGACCCTGGCGATGGTGATCTCCGCCATCGGCTCACTGAACTCATCGGTGCTGAGTGGCGCACGCGTTCCCTATGCCATGGCGCGTGATGGTTTGTTTTTCAAGATTGCCGACGGCATTCATCCGAAATTTCTGACGCCGGCGCGAGCGTTGATTTTTCAGAGCGTGCTTGCGGGGCTGATGGCACTCTCGGGAACCTTCGAAGAACTGACCAATCTTTTTATTTTTGCGGCATGGATTTTTTATGGGATGGCTGTGGTCGCGCTGTTCCGATTGCGCAAGACTGAGCCGCTCATGCCGCGGCCCTACCGTTGCTGGGGGTATCCGTGGGTGCCAGGAATTTTCATAGCTGGTGCGCTTGCGCTCACGTTGAACATTTTGATTGACCGCCCGGGACGGTCGGTTATTGGTTTGCTGCTGATTGCGGCTGGACTGCCGTTTTATAAACACTGGCAAAGGAGGCTGTCGCTTGGCTGAGGACGGCGAACAAAGATTCGCGGAGAAACCTTCAGAAATCCCGGTTAGTTCTGTGGGATGGCGGAAGCCGATTCTGGCTAGTTTCTTGAGCTTCCTGATCACCGGGCTAGGACAGGCTTACAACCGACAATGGCCACGGACTCTGGGTTTTGTCCTAGTGACTTTGCTTCTCGATTTTGTGTTCCTGCGTTTTCACGTTTGGGCCACATTTAAGGGTTTGGCTGTTGGCCTTGCGGTCTTGCTAGTGTGGCGAAGCATTATGAGCGTGGACGCGGTCGAGCAGGCGCGAAGGCGACTTAAGGCGCCCACAAAATCCCTTCCAGGGGCGGCGGCAAGTCTCGGCGCTGTAGCGATTGTCGTCGCAGCGGTATGGTTGGGATCTACAAATTGGTTCAATCCGCTGGCCCCCTTTCGTGCTTTCCGCATAACTTCCAGCTCGATGTGCCCGACACTCTGTGAAGGAGACCGAATCATCACCGACGTGGCGGGCTTTCGAGCGCGAGAACCGCAACGCGGAGATGTCGCGATGTTTCTTTTTGATCGCGAGAGTGCGTTACACGTCAAAAGAATCGTCGCGGCCGGAGGCGACGAGGTCGTCAACACGCAGACGGATCTTCTGGTAAATGGTTCGCCTGTTCGATTGCCGACTTCCGCCTGCGGCACTTCGGTCTTCAGGACGCCTCCCGAAGCCCAGCCCTCGGAAAATCTCAAAAAGCTACAAGTGCCAGCCAAGCACTTCTTTGTTGTTGGGGATGATTTGGGTAACAGCTATGACAGCCGTTACTATGGAGCGATCGATGTGAGTAGGCTTAGAGGAAAGCCAATCTATTTGTACTGGTCTCGAAAGACAGATCGAATTGGGTGCGTTGTAAAGTAAAAGCTTCAACCGTTGTAAATCTGGCGCGTGTCTAAGCGGCCGGAAAAATAATGAGCGGGCACTCCGCCCGCGAGAAGCGCTGCTCCCGGAAATATAACCCAAGCGCACAGGCCTACAAAAAACATAGGAATGGTGAGGTTGCGAGCTACGTGATCGTCAAGGACCATGGCGATTGCCAGGCCAATAATAAAAAAGACGGTATAAGGAAGTATTGGAAAAATGGTGGCTGAGAATACGGCGCGAGCGCGGCCACCGGCACGGTTTGAGAGATAAGCCCCCAGTGCACCGATGAACGGCAACGTAAACACCCACGGAATGTAGACAAGCCCGACGGGAGCCACGAAACGCCACCCGTTAATAGCGGGCGCGAACCAAGGGCTGGGACCAAATATCTGAATTAGCGCGAGGCAAGCCATGGAGAGAAGCAAAGTCACGAAAGCGGGAATCCAGAATTGCATTACCCGCTTGGGCATGGAAGGCTCCTTCTTTCGAGATGATTCGATTTTCCGCTGCAAAACCTGCCAGTCGCCAGCACCCGCGAGCGCTCGTCGCACAGCTTCTTCTTCCGAGCAGCCTTCGCTAAGCAGTGATCGATAGTCTTGTTCCAGATGACCCGTGAGTTCATCAAAAACTTGAGCCGCGTCCTCATCGTCCAACGCCAGAGTGGCAAGCCGATCGCGAACGATTTGCGCCCAATCATGCATTGGAAACCTTGGTAAGGCGGCGTAGAGCGGTGAAAAGTTCCGACCATTCGGCGCGCAGCGGCTGAAGCTTTTTCTTTCCCTGCCGCGTGAGCCGATAGCAGCGGCGACGGCGGCCACTGCAGGCGGTTTCCCAGGCGCCGCGAATCCATCGCCGTTGTTCCATTCGATAGAGCATCGGGTAGAGCGCGGCGAGGCTAAAGCTTAATAAGCCTTTGGTTTGCGCTTCGATGCGCCGGGACAACTCGTAGCCGTGCAACGGGCCGTCCTGCAAGACGCTGAGGATGGCCAGTTCCGCGGTGCCTTTCTTGATGCCTGTGCCGATCATAGATGGCTCCCGCCTCTGTAAGAGTCTTATATATAAGAAGAACCGTATCAACTGGCCACTGGTACAGGAGTAAGAAACTAGATATCGGGAGAACGGCCCTGGCGCTACACCAAGGTTGCGTGTTTTGCAGCAGCGATGGGCTGGATCGCAGCTGCCGCTTCCCTGCTCACATCGATCGCAGGGTGCAGCAACTTGGCAAGAATTTCGAGGCCGACTACTAGACGAGGACCGGGGCGCGAGAAATAGCTGCTGGCATCGAGCGCGTAAACACGTCCGTTTCGAACGGCAGGGATGTCTTGCCAGCCAACTGGGAAATCAATGGAGCGATATTCTTCGCGGGCTTGCGCTGCGGTGTATCCGCAGGGCGCGGCGATCAAGACATCCGGCTGCGCGGCAACAACATCATCGAGCGTGACCCGGAAGGAAGGACGACTCGGCTCGCCAAAAACGTCGTGGCCACCCGCGAAGTTAATCATTTCCGGAACCCAGTGGCCACCAACATAAATTGGCTGGAGCCATTCGAGGAAGGCGACGGCCGGGCGATCGGTGCCTTGTTGTTGGTCGTCTGCAGACTGTATTTTTTGTTCGAGCGCGCCGAGTTTTTCGCCAATGGATTCGATCAGCTTCTCGGCGGCATGGGGGTGGAAAGTTTGTTCGCCGACCAAGAGAATGTCCCGCCAGACGTCGCCGAGATCGAGCGGATTGAGGGACAGCACTTCAGGTTTAGATTCGAAATTTGCAAGAACCGCTGCCAGATCCTCGGGCGATGCAGCACAGACGTGGCACAGATCCTGGGTGACGATGAGGTCGGGCGAAAGGCTGCGCAGTGCTTGGGCGTCGACGGCATAAACACTTTCGCCGCGGGCGCTGAATTCGCGCACCGAGCGGTCAATTTCGGATGGCGAAGCGTCTTTCGGGATGCGGGAGTGAATGACGACAGTTTTCGAACGCGCGGCCGGCGGGAAATCACATTCATGGCTAACCCCGACGATTTGCTGGTCGAGACCGAGGGCGAACAGAATCTCCGTGGCGGACGGAAGCAGCGAAACTATGCGCATGGGAGCCATTCGCGGACTCTATCACAAGGCTTTGCAGCGAGCTATTTGGAACTATTTATAGAGGAGGTAGTGGCGGCGCGTCTTGTCGTAATCGGCCAAACTGGATTGCCAACTTGCGACGATGTCCGCGGCGGATGTGCCGTCTTTTAACTTCTGAACGGTATCGGAGTTGCCCAATAGAACGATCGTTTTCGAAGCGTCAAAGTTTTGCGGATAGATCTTTTGCAACAGGTCCGCGATTTCCAGGCCCATGCTCATCGCGCGGACAGCCGCCCGATCACCGACGCGGATACCGACGCCGCCACAGCGCCTTCCGGCATACAAACCGCTGACGGGAATAAAAGGTTGTGTGACAAATTTCAATCCGGGCAAATGCCTGGCGTTCAAGGCAGAGGAAATTTTTTCCCCATCCATCCACGGCGCACCGAATTCTTCGAAGGGTGCTTCGGTCCCTCGCCCCACGGAGACGCCGGCGTTCTGCAGAACCTCGAGGCCCGGATAGACGATTGAGCCTTTTATTGTGCGAAGATTCGGGGAAGGCGGAATCCAGCGTATACCGGTACTTTCAAAAAAATAGTTGCGATGCCAGTTCTTCATGGCGATGACGTGCAGGTCCGCGTTGATGTGGTTTTCTGAATTGAAGAATTGCGCGAGTTCGCCGATGGTGAGGCCGTAACGAACCGGTATTGGGTAGTAGCCCACAAAGTCGGTCTTGTCTGAATCAAGGATTGGCCCCTCGATGATTTCTCCGCCCAGGGGATTGGGGCGATCAAGAACGTAGAAGGCTATGTGGCGTTTCGCGGCTTCTTCCATGGCGTAGGCCAGAGTCACGGTATAAGTGTAAAAGCGCACTCCGGCATCCTGAATATCGAAGACTAGGGTGTCCACTCCTTTCAACATTTCGTCCGTAGGCCGCAGCGTTTCGCCGTAGAGGGTGAAGACGTGCAGACCCGTCGAAGGATCCTTTGTGGACGAAAGCCGTTCGTCGAGTTGCCCGCCCAAGCCGTGTTCGGGACTAAAGATCGCCACGACCTGCACGCCGGGAGCGTGCGCGAGCAATTCGATTGTGGATTTGCCCTGCGAATCGAGGCCGGTGTGATTGGTGATGACGCCGATATGCTTTCCGCGGAGTGGCGCAAATTTTTGCGATTCGAGAACGTCGAGTCCGGTCTGGACCCGTCCAGCACGCGAAGGCGATTTGTGGCTAGCGTGTTCAGTGGCGGCGGCAGACGCGGGCACAAAACAAACCGAGGGGCGCGTGAGAAGAATCAAGCCGGCAGCACAAGCTATGACACCTCGAGGTGCAAGGATGCGGGTCGGCAAGATTTCCTCCTGGTTACTGCAGATTGCAATGATATTCTGGAACGCTGTGCAGCGAATCGCGTTGTCGCACTGAGTTGCGTGTGTTATCAACAAGAAGAAGCAGGGCGTGACTCCGCGAGATTCCTGGCAATTTGGAGAATCGATGCCGCTGAAACGCCGCGCTGTGATGTGCCTGTTTCTACTGCCGCTCGCACTCCTTATGGCAACCAAATTACGAAGTCAAAACCGCGCCGCCGCGGCAAAACAAGCAAAACCAGCGCCGAATCGCCAATCCCCAGGCGCGTTGCGCGCTTTATCTACGGCTCAGCGACAATGGGCAGACAACAAGCTGCGAAGCATGACGGTCGACGAAAAGATCGGCCAGCTACTTTTCCCAACGTATCACGGAACATTTACCGCAATCGACTCACCCGCTTATCAGCAAATGCTGCACGACGTGCGTGATCTTCATGCCGGCGGATTTATTCTGGCTACGCGTATGACGCCTCTGGGAATTGAAAAGAGCCAAACCTATCCAACTGCAGTTTTGAACAATCAATTGCAGTCCAAATCAAAGTTGCCGTTGTTGATTGGCGCGGACTTTGAACGCGGCTCCGCAATGCGGCTCGACGAAGGCACTTCGTTCCCTACGCAAATGGCGATCGCGGCGGGCGGCGATCCGCGCGATGCATACACGATGGGAAAGATTACGGCGCTGGAAGCGCGTCAGGCCGGAGTACATTGGATTTACGCTCCGGTGGCCGACGTCAACAACAATCCAGGGAATCCGATCATCAATACCCGATCGTTCGGTGAAGACGCTGCGCGCGTTTCGGAATTTGTTTCTGCCTACGTGCGCGGAGTGGAAGAGAATGGCGGTCTGGCTACGGCGAAACATTTTCCGGGGCACGGTGACACGGCTGCCGATTCACACATCGATCTGCCGGTAATTCGCGCGGATCGCGCGCGTCTGGAATCGTTGGAACTAGTTCCCTTTCGTGCTGCGATTGCGGCTGGCGCTGGCAGCGTGATGACCGGACATTTGAGTGTGCCGGCGCTGGAACCGGATCCCAATACGCCTGCAACTTTATCTTCGAACATTTTGAATGGAGTTTTGCGTCACGATCTTGGGTTTCAGGGCTTGGTGGTCACGGACGCGATGGACATGGGCGGTATTACGGTTCGCTTCGCGCCGGGTGAAGCTGCGGTGCGCGCCGTTTTGGCGGGCGCTGATTGCTTGCTGATGCCACCGGTTCCAGACGCAGCATACCAGTCGCTGCAACATGCAGTTAACACTGGCCGCATTACGCGCGAGCGACTCAACGAGTCCGTCCGGCGAATACTAGAAGCAAAAGCGCGGCTCGGGCTCAACAAGAATCGACTGGTGGACGTTAATGACATCAATGCGCATTTTGCCGAGGTTGGCCGGGAAAAACAGGCGCAGGACATTTCTGATCGAGGAATTACTTTGCTGCGCGACACCCCGCGCCGCCTGCCACTGGACGGAACCAGGCCCGCACGCGCGCTCCTACTCGCGTTTTACGCTGATCCTGAACCTACGCCCGGCGAGGATCTGGAACGCGAACTGCGCCGACGATTTGATTCGCTGACGGTATTGCGCGCGGATACCCGATTTCGTGACGCGGCGAATCTGAAGCTTCCTTCACCTGATTCGTATGATGTGGCAATTGTGGCGCTGTTCGTGCGGGTCAGCGACCGCAAGGGAAATGTGGATGTTCCGGCGGAGCAGGCCGCATTTGCACAGCAGGTTTACGAATTAGGAAAACCAGTCGTGACGCTGGCGTTTGGCAGCCCGTATTTAATCGAAGGCTTTCCGCAAGCGGAAACGTGGTTGGGCGCGTTTGGCATCAGCGATGTGGCTCAGATTTCCATGGCTCGCGCGCTGTTCGGCGAAATTGCGTTGCGCGGGCACTTGCCCGTTACCATTCCCGGCGTGCAGTTAAAAGCCGGTTTCGGAATAGAAATGCCTGCCGCTGCCATGAAACTGCAGGCGATGGATGTGCGCAGTGAAGCGCAACTGCAGCCGGCGTTTGATGTAGTGGAAGCGGCGATCAAGGACCAGGCGTTTCCCGGGGCTACGCTGGCCGTCGGCTACCGAGGCAAAGTTTCCCTGCATGCTTTCGGCAAACAAACCTATGAAGCCAAGTCTCCCAATATTGCAATCGACACGATGTACGACATTGCTTCGCTGACTAAAGTGGTGGCAACCACAACACTCGTTGCGAAACTTGCCGAGGGCGACTTTCCGGTTCGGTTGGATCTGGATGCGCCTGTCGAGCGATACCTTCCGGAATGGGCCAGTGGTCCGCAGCCGGAATGGCGCCACCGCGTAACGGTTCGCCATTTGCTTACACACACATCTGGGCTGCCAGCGTTTAAGGAATATTGGCGGACGATGAGTGCCGAACCGGCCGCGAAGCGGTCGACATCGAAACAACAGACGCTCGACAAGATATTTGCGGAGCCTCTGGAGTACGAGCCGGGCACGAAAGAAATCTATTCGGACCTGGGAATTATTTTGCTGGCGGAAATCATCGAGCGGTTGACGGGACAGACGCTCGATAGGCTGGCGCGCGAGTATATTTTCTCACCCTTAGCGATGTCCAACACGATGTACAAGCCGCCCAAAAAGACTTGGCCGGCGATTGCGCCAACGGAAGTCGACACCCAGTATCGGCATCGCTTGATTCAGGGTGAAGTTCACGATGAGAACGCGGCGGCAATCGGCGGCGTTTCTGGCCATGCAGGGGTATTTAGCACTGCGCCGGATCTGGCTGCGTTTTGCCAGACGCTGCTGAACGGCGGGGTATATGCTCACCAGCGGATCTTGCGGCGCGGGACAATCTCTGAATTCACCGAAGCGCAGAAGCTTTCCGCTGGCACCCGAACACTAGGATGGGCGGTTCCGACCGAGGGCGGTTCGAGCGGCCACTTTATGAGCCCGCACACATTTGGCCACACGGGTTTTACTGGCACATCAATTTGGATCGATCCAGATCGGCAACTGTTTGTGGTATTTCTCACCAACCGGGTGCATCCGACCCGCGAAAACCAAAAATTGGCAAAGGTTCGTCCCGCACTGCACGATGCGGTGATGCAATCGCTGGGCTTGGCGACGCCTGTAACTTCGACCAAGTAGTACCGATTGCTGCTGCAAGCCGCAAGCAAGGTAACTGGCTAGCGAAAGAGGACGCTTTCGGCTAGATCCTTGGCGGCCATCCGTACGCTTTCGAGTTTTCCCAGGTCGCGCCAGTAGTACTTGTCGGCGCGGAAGGCGGAAATCTTTTCGCCCTGGCTCGCGAGACGCAAATAGGTGTCGATGATGGAAAAGGCGCCGTCCTCAGTCATCAAAGCGAAGAGGCGCGGAGAGATTACGTGAAGGCCGCAAAATGCCAATGGCTCAATTTGGCGCGATGGACGCACAATTTCCTCGTTCCGTTCGCGCCGCCCTGCAATTCGCCCGCACAGTATGCCCTGCTCGTTGAATAACAGTTGCCGGGAACTCTGCCGTTTCTGAACGGCGATGGTGACCAACGACTGACTTTCCATGTGTGACCGCAACATCGCCGCAAGATCAATCGAACTCAGGACGTCAACATTGTGCAATAGAAAGGCTTCTTCGCCATTTCCGGAACTTTCTTTAAAGAACCAAGCGGCTTTTTTTAGCCCTCCCCCGGTGTCCAGCAAAACATCTTCCCGGGAAAGTTCGATGTGCATTCGGAAATTATCATTGGCTTTAAGATAGGCGATCACCATGTCGGAAAAGTGATGGACGTTGACGATTGCTTCGCTCACGCCAAATGATTTTAAGCGAGTGAGCGTAATCTCAAGCAGGGTGCGCCCGGCGACCTCCACCAGGGCTTTGGGACGGTCATCGGTCAGAGGACGAAGACGCGTACCCAAGCCCGCCGCTAAGACCATCGCTTTCATGCGCGGACACACGCAGTGCTAGCGATGGCGCGCCGGCCTGCTCGCGCAGGCAGACTCGAAATGGCGACTGCATGCAGAAAGCTTGCTGCCGCAGTTTTGCGCAAAACAATCTGCATCCATCTCACCGCGAAGATTTCGCCATGGCAGTTTCGTTCTCCAGGGCCTCCAGGCCGAAATGCCGTACAATCACCTGCACACGGCTTCGCGCGCGAAGGCGCTTGGCCAACTGCTCCGCGAGAAAGACCGAGCGGTGCTGGCCGCCAGTGCAGCCGAACGACACCAT
>Ga0209488_10000874_pt1 | contig 25648 bp, 27 predicted proteins | sample Rivendell_Oct201_8_FD_188349 | JGI IMG/M metagenome (GOLD analysis project Ga0209488, IMG submission 188349) | Vadose zone soil microbial communities from the Eel River Critical Zone Observatory, Northern California, USA -... | ecosystem: Environmental > Terrestrial > Soil > Vadose zone >...
TCAATGCTCCAAAATTCCGATGCAGTTGTAGAGCCTCCCACGTCCAAGGGCAGCCGGCCGCCCAGCAGGAAGCCCAGCGTAGATCTAGGCGCAGGAAGCGCACCTGAGCTTATCCCACAGCGGCGGAGGCTCCAGCTACTTCCGCGGTCCAGGCCCGTTGGAGAAGAGTCGAAAGTGTCCACTCCTGCCGTGTCGGAGGCTGGCTCGGACGATGAGACTGGAGGAGAAACTGGGACACATACCCCGATGTCGGAGGCAGAGGCCAAAACAAAGATTGGAGAGGACGTAAAGGAATTCTTCGGCGTCCGCATACTCGATGAGGCCGAATCGTACTTCTCTGGTCTTCCAGCGGAACATCGTCACTTGCTGGTGGATGCTCTGGTCATGAAATCCATTGACATGAAGGAGCCGGACGTGACTCTTGTGAGCGACCTCTTCGTCCGTGTACGAGAGAAGGACTTGTGCAGTCCCGCTGTCTTCGAGGAAGGATTCAACGGATTAGCAGAACTCCTGGATGACCTCGCGGTTGATATACCGAAGGCCTGGCCGTACTTTGTCATCTTATTGAAGGGGTCTGGCTTAGAGCAGGACGAGGAGCGGCGCGGTCGGATAGCAGAGAAGACAATGGACCCCGATAAACTCAATGGACTATTGTAGCCACGATATTTGCTTGCATCTTCTGCTCGTTCGTCCTGTGTCATTTCTCACCCTCACTAGCTTACTGTACGACTCGCTAAAGCATCCGTTACTCTATATCCTCTACCGTCTTTCCTCATGTTCGTTCATCATCCTGGCACATTACTTATTTTCATCTTGCCTTACATCGGTCTCCTTTCATTTCGTTGCATTGCATTGAGATGCATGGGTTATGTATATTGATAGCATGTTCCCTCTTGTGCGCACCTATAGAGACCAAGTGAAATTCTATGCCATTATGTCTATGTCTATGTCATGTCATATGTCATCATTCGCCCTTTGACCTCTTCCATCAATGTTCGAACCCCCGACGAAGAATACGGACCCCGATGCTCCCGTTCGTGCAACCGACAACGACGCCGCTATCGCACGTCTCTCCGCCGTGCGAAAGGGTTATCTCACCGATCCTTACATCGCCGCGCTCGTCCCCCGTGCCCACTTACAACCACCGCGCCCGCCGCTGATCAACATAGGCACTTATCTCCGCTCGCGGGGCATCGACCACCTTGTCGATGGTTGGTTTCGTCTGGCTGGCGGACGCAAGGTGCAGATAGTGAGCCTCGGTGCCGGTAGCGACACACGTTTTTGGCGTCTAGCTGTGCGTTTTCCCCTCCCCCTTTTTTTGTTTTCTCTAGCAATAGAGAAAGGCGGTTTATAACCAACGATGGGGATGGCCTTGACGGTCTGTTTTGTTAGCTAGAATGGTCCACATGCCGCGCAATTGCAGCGGTATATCGAGATCGATTTTGCAGAGAATACGGCGCGCAAGGTCATGTCGATACGAAAGAGCAGGGCGTTGAGCGCCGCTTTGGATGGGGGAGGAGGTACTGGCGATGTCTCTGTTGGTATGTACGATACGATCACCGTTCAACTGACCCCCCTTCCCCCCTCGCCACTGGCATTCATTTGGGTCGTCATTCTCACGCACGCGGTTTTCTTTTGCGCCTCCCCTCCCCTCCCCCCTTCCGCGCTGCACGGGTAGGTGGAGGAGGGACTGCGCTTCGTGCGCCGGTGTATAGCGTTCTCCCCGTGGATCTACGATTGCCGCCGGCTACCTCATTGGCACCACTTTTGTCGAGATCGGCTGGTGGTGGGGCCAGTGAAGTTGGCGATGATAATGACAACGAGGAGCCCCCACTGCTCTCTCCCACGCTGCCGACGCTGCTGCTGTTCGAATGCGTACTGGCGTATATGGACCCGGTCGCCTCCAACGCGCTGATTCGATGGTTCGTCGACTATTTTGCTGCGCCGCCCGCGCCTGGCGCAGGGTCCTCCGCGGCGGGAGCGCCTCTTGGTGGCGTTGTGTATGAGATGTTCAAGTTGAACGATGCGTTTGGACGCGTCATGCTGAACAACTTGAAGGTGCGTGCGTGCGCCGCCCACCACCACCAACAACCGTCGTCCCCTTCATAGAGACTGACTGATTTCGCTCTTTGGGTCATCACGCATAACTGCTGGCAGTCGCGCAACGTGTCGCTCCCTGGCGCAGAGCCACATCATGATCTCGCCTCGCTCTCGCGCCGATTCCTCGATTTGGGCTTCTCGACGGCGCAGGCGGTCACGCTGCGCGAGATTAGACGGCGGCACGTCGAGCCCCGGGAGCTGCAGCGGCTCTCGCAGCTCGAGATGCTCGACGAGGTGGAGGAACTCGAGTTGATGTTGGACCATTACGCCATTTCTTGGGGCGTGAAGTTTCCTGAGGGCTGGTGTCAGGGTGATGACGCGTGGGGACTGCTCATGAACGATCATCGGGGACTGTAGACGCAGCGACATTAGGACCGTACTTCGAGTCCACACGGAAGCTATTGCTCTGATTGATGATGGGTGATTGTTGCCATCACGGCCTAAGTTTTGGTTTTTTCGCGATCAATGGAAGATGTGGCCCAGCTGCTATCTTGGGGTTACTCCGCCTCGAGAAGCTGGACGTCAATCATTGACTGGTACATCTTCCATTCTTTCAACAGGTGCCGTAAAGTAACACTATGCCGATTATCGCACTTCCAGCCCCAGAGCCATGGGAACTAAGGTTCTGCCCAATCATAGCATGCGTCAATTTTGCTCAATCCACTGACAGCCTGAGCATCACTTATCACGAACCTAATATACCGGCTGCACCACGGCATCATGATCCAATGATCTATTGATCACTGACTCACGGTAGTCTGCTGATTGATACAGTGCACATAGGTGTAAGAGAGTGATAAATGACATCGTTCTTCTGGTCATATGGCACGCTCATTGGGCCTGGCACGAGGGCGACGGAGCCAGACAGGCGGGTTATAATTTCCAAGACGGCTCATTTTTTTATTGACTCCGTAGAGTACCACCGGGCTATCTTAGACTGGTAGTCTCCTTGCCTGAGAAAATATGATCAGTCCGGGTTAAATGGCCTATGAGGCTCTGGCAGATGACTCCCGCGATTGAATAGAATAGCTCCTAGAAATCATGCAGAGAATTTATCGCCACATAGGCCGCCGGTATGTAACCGACGTCGGCAACTCTCCTAGTAGGTCCTGCGGCCAATCTGCCAGTGGCCTGCCAGTGTGAACTGGATCCAAGGAGCACAGTTGAGTGTCTGAACGCATGACTCCGATACGAAGTATAACCGCAGGCTGGTTTCAAAGGTCGCACATCAGGAAACCTGCCACTTACTTTTTTGGACTCGTACGAGCGAAAAAGTCGAAAAGTCGACGAGGAACCTAGAATCCAAAAAAAAGTTGATTCCCAAATTCATTTTCAGGAGGAGTGAAGCAGAAAGAAACCCCTCTTTTTTTTTTGCGAAAAGTAGAAGTAAAACAGAAAATGGATATTTTCCTGATGCATGGTGGGTGGCCATTCGACGCCAGGGGCGATCCTTGAAAAAAAACAAAACACTGACAGGCAACGCCGATGAGGGCACTGTATGGCCATCATGAATCAGATTTGAGCTCGCCCTGAAGGCAAGGAACTTGCCAATGAACACAAGCGCTTGACTCGAGTTACCCTGCCAGTGGGCCGACATTTTCTGACCGAGGCCGCTCATACTGCGCCGCTTCGGGCGAGACATATAAAGTGGGTCAAGTCCAGAGTTGAGGCGAGGCTCAACTGACTGATTTCCGCATCTCAGGCTCGCATGTCAATTCGACCTCTTGCCGCTACAGCTTTGTCTATCTCGGTGACAACAAAAGGTGTCATAGTGGACACTCGATCTTTTGCAGTCGGCTTTCACAAGTCAAGGACACAGGGAAAGAGAGTAAACTTGTCTCATAAGTCCACCCAAAGGTTAGCAAAGATCTCAAACTAAGTAGACCTTGCAGGGCACTGGCATGAAACAAAAATACCCACATTGAACAGTGGCCCGAGAGTGGTATATCGACGTTCATAAGGAAAATACAAGATTCGTCATCCATCGCCTTATCCCAAACCGACGGCGCGTCAGGTCCAACGGGGCCGAGCGGTAATACAATCGGTTAGCTGGTTCGCTCGTCAAAGTCAACAACGCCGACCGCACAGAATCTCTCGCTTTCGCCCAGGCATACGATAGATCGTGCAGTTGTTGAAGCGTGATGACATTCGGGGGCACATCATCAGGTATGCCATCCGTGGCTGAGATATAGGCCGAGACACTTTCGAACAGAGTCTTCAGTCCGAGAGTCGTCTTCTGTTGTATACACAGGGCCTTCTCGTACGAAACTTTGAACTTTCTCGAGCCTAGTGAACAGCAGTGTCCGCGTGTATCAGTGCGAGCTGTTAAAAGGTGACAACTGGTTCAAATACAGACCTCGGGCATGGACAACACTCTCCACGGAGATACCTGTTGTTTCTGATGGAGAACTTATGACAAATCCCCGAAGATTGTCTAAGGCCTCCGCATGAGAGGATACAGGCCCAGCAATATGGGGAGGGCAAGTCATAATCTCCGCGTACTGAACACAACGTCGAAAGAAATCAAGGCACAAGTCTCTGTTCTTTGCGCAAGCTTGTTCGAGTTGCAGGGCTAGAGACGGGCCCAATTTTGGGCCCTTCAATGAAGATGAAGCCAATTCGGCGCTCGAACGGACGCGCCCCGACAGTTTTTTGAGCGAGTCCATTGAGGGTAATAAGAATAAAACTGTTGTCCCGATGTCCTCTCCCTGCATGCCATCAGCCCCAAAGGACACCAAAACGATACGAAGAATAGACAAACAGTTGAAGATTGTGCGTTTTTGCGGCGTAGGATTTGAGTATCACAGCTTGGTGGTCGAGTCTGAACAGGGTATTTCTTTTCATTCGGGAACGCATTAGCGAGGTACATTGCCATACCTTCGAGTCCTCGATGGCTTTTTTGATGCTTGTGTGAAAGTCTTTCCAGCGCTCGAAATCCTTCAAGTCAACACGACGCATCTCAAGGGCTTTGACCGCGCGGCGTATCTCATCTGCCCAAAATTTGTCCAATTCCTCGTAACATCGCCGAATCTCAGCCAGCACGAAATCAACCTCGCTGAACAGGTCAAAGTCTCTTGGAAGTGGCTGGGGTAGTGCTAAAAAGGGGACCTCAGTACTCTGTCACTGCAGAGGCCAGGAGCCGCCTAACCTGTTTCACGAACATCTTTGAGAGTAGCCACTGTCCCTGATTCGTGCGACCTTCGCAAAGCAATGGCCTGACCACACAACATCTTTGCCATATCCAAGCGCTTCTCCAATGTCTCCAAGAAAGCACTTTCTTGTTGAATCTTACCAGATATGTCGAGCAGATACTTGCTCGCATATTCTTCGCTCAGTTGCAAAAATTCAATGCAGCGCTCTTGTTGCCTCTTGAATGTTTCGCTCAACGTTCCGATAGCTGTGATTGGTGCTCCGCAGGAGCGGAACGTGCAAGTTCCTTTAGGCGGTCAATTAGGCTAGAAAGCTTATTCATGTTTTTGATCCAAGAAGACAGTGTTGGGTGCAATTTATCTGGGGGTGTTTTAAGCGGAGTGGTAGGGATATGTTCCTGAGTGGGGTAAGGCGGCGGGCTGTTTGCCTCAAGACATTGCTGGTGAGCTGTGCTTGGTACGTGCACGTGATCAGATACATTGACGCCGGGGCTCTCCGCTTCAACTTCAAGATTTGTGACCAGGAGACTCCGCATCGGCGGGTCTATATCCTCGGGACAAGATGGGAAGTCTACTACCTCGTTGGGGCTGTCAGTGGTGTCCGATAGTCGCAGCCCCTCACCAACGCTAGTACCTGCGCTATGCAGCGTAAGGCCCTCCACGACATCGTCAATATCAGCCGTCATCAGAGTTTACCCTCGGCATCTCTATGCCATAGCGGGGTAGAGGTCGCAGTACAGTTTGTACAGGCTTGGGTCCGCGAGGGTGGAGCTGTTCGAGGCCGGACGTTGAGGGTTTTTGATCTTGTTGTCGATCCTGTATGGAGTGGTGAGATGAGAAGGGTTGACCATTCTGGAGGTACGAACCTGGGGTGAGGAAGCGAACTGAACGTTGTTGGGCGAAGGTGGCGCTTCAAAGAGATCGGTTGACGAAGAACCATAACGGACGTGTATCCCATGTCCACGGAGCATGGCGAGCTCGAAGAGGAGTAATAATATTTATTGGTAGATGAGGTGATGACCGGATACAGACACGCAGTCTTGTCGTCAACTTGAAAGCGGCGATCTGGTGATGGGAGAACCTAAAGTGTGATGAACATGACAAACATGCAGGTCTTTTGCTTTTAAGGCGCAATGTGGGCGGTGTAGGGGTCTCCCAATCCCACACTTCGCTGCAGTTTACGACCCATGGGTGCAATCAAGTACAGCAGCGTTCATGTATTCACAGGGTACTACGTGGGTTCTGTACCCCGAGATGCACAGCAATAGACCCAAAAAAAAAACTCCCACACTAGAAATAAGTCGGAAGCCTGCTTACACCCCTTGAAGTGGTATTTCAAGGTTTCATGACAACGTAGGCGAAATACCCGAAGCATATTTGGAAAATGCTTGATGTTCAAGTTACTTTCAGTTCCCGAAAGTAGGGATACTTGAGGATCATCTCGGCCTCTGGCGATCCGTAATAGTACCACAGGTCGCGTCCAAATCAGAAGATTTTGTATGTAGTGAGCCGAGCCGTGCTACCACGAGGCACGAAGCAACTTGGCGCATGGCATGCATAGCGAGTGAGATCTGCTATCCGGGCAGTCATCATCAGCAAATGCGCTTAAAGAAACTCTCTATTTGTCAGTTACACCATGACCAAAACAGCAAAGAGCGTTCAGCCTGCAAGTCGGAACCGAGAGGGAAGCATAGAGTTTTATATGTGGGGCGCATTATTATACCGGGGGATGACTATGATCGCATCGCATTGTTAACGTACTCGTGCTCCGCATTTCTGAAGGGCTCATCCTCAGGTCTTCAAGACACCCACATTGTCAAAGCGTGGATGGGATCTCGGCGGACTCTGTACGCTGACAGTGCTCTTCATAACGTAAACGTAATGATCGCGGCGATGGGTGTTGTCCAAAATGTTCGCGGGTTTTCTCGGAAGACTCGCTACCGACTCCCCTCATCCAGTTCTGGACAGCTCAATTCGCATCCCTTACAGAACCATCATGCTCCTCGTTACCCTCAGGGGGTGGATTGAGATGGCGTGGCTCTCGCCTGTGGGATAACATCCAGTGTTCAGCGTGATCTGGACGTCGGGACACGCACCATGTACGCCAGTGTTCAAACTGCTTCTGGTTGAGACGCTCCCTCCACTCATCTTTCATGATCTCTGAACGGAACTCTGCGTGCTGAAGAAGTTCAAGGTGATGCAGGGCATGTGGGTAACTGGAAGCGTACACATGAGAGAAGTAGACCGCCGAGATGGGATAACGCACAGGATGAATCTCGCGTAGTCTTTCTCTTTCCAGTACACCAGGTATTTGAGGTAGTTTATGAAAGCAGGTTGGTAGAGGATACCCTGTTGGGCCAAAGAGTGGAGGTAGAATGGGTTTGCCAGGGCCTGCACGAATTCGAGTTCAAGTTCGAAGCGCTTGCGATTTTCGGTCCTCTCCTCGCCTGCGCCCTCTTTTTCAGGCTCAGCCATGGTTGTGGGATCCTAAGAAATGCTAGACCTCGTGCCGTCGCTGTGTGAGATGAGGTCAAGTTTCAGCTTGAAGGAGCGCTGTGATTGGCGCCAACGAGTTGAAAGTAGATCTAGATTGTCAGGTGACGTGTGTACATATGACATTCGTGTACCTTTACTATGCTCTTCAACAACAGAGCACAAGCTCACTCTCTGCCCAACAGCAGATGAACGTGCTTACCAGCGGGGCCGGGACGGGGACAAGCCAAGACGGAAGGATTTCACGTGATTCACTGTGGATCATGGCCTGACTTTGTCTTGGCTTTTGGTGACACCACTGTCTCCTCCCAACATTGTTCAAGGATACCTAGGAACTAGACACACCGAGTGGCTCTGCCGATAACGGTATGCCAATTGAAGAGGGACCCTTGGATGAGACGTCTTTTCAACGGGTCTATTCATTCCTTTCCCGCAATGTCAATTTTTATCGTTTGCACATCCTCTACTTGTGTGTGGATTTGCATCTACACATAGCAGCATTGGAGGCTAATCGCTTCTACTTGACAGTGCATTTACACCACTCGTATTTTCGGGGATATTTTATGCCAGTAATGGACGTTTTCACATCGCATACATTGACGCCCTCTTCAACTCTGTCAGCGCTATGGTTGTCTGCGGCCTGGCATCTGTCGACCTTTCTTCACTCACTGGCCAGCAGCAAGCAATCCTTTTTGTTCAGATGTGCTTAGGGAATCCTGTATGTAAACAGATTGAACTGGCGGTCAGTTCTATGGACCTCAACTGGGGCACAGGTCCTAGTCTCGTGGGCTGTGGTCTATTTTAGGAGGTAAGTCTGGGCTCTATCTTGGCAACTCAATTACTATATTGCTTGTCGCTTATTATTTTACAGGCGTATGTTCACCGTCCATTGCGAAAATATCGTCCGAGCGGCTACCCGCCAGACGACTCACGCCGCAGATCCAGAGACCGCAGGACCGCTCGCATTGACTACGCGTAGTCCTTCTAATGGTAACGATATGGAGAGGAGAACTCCCCGAAAGTTACACCCAGATATGATTCGTCGGGTAGATGACGCACCCAAGTTGGTGAATCCGAGCGGATCCATTAGTGAAGGCCAAGCAGGTCCGACCGATGTTCGTACCATGAACCAGCCAGAAAACTGGGAACTGTCACCATTGAAGGGGGCGCAGAGAAGGCAAAGTCCCAGTTCGATAGAATCTGTCTCATCTCGAGTCGGACGATCTCAGAAGCAGCGCTCGTAAGAACGGCGCCATCACGTTTGGTACCGGTATTTGTCACTGAAGTTTACCCAGGGAGGACCGCCATCCGTCAGGGTCGGAAAGTAAGGCTCGACCAGCATCCTCCGATTGTAAGCTCTGTGATGCTCGTCGAGTCTGACCGTCCACTCATATGTGACTAGCCTACCAGAGGACGAGACACTCCAGCCTTGGTACCGCGGCGTCTGATTCACATGCGGAGGAAGTTATACATGACTTTCCACCGGTAAGGACACAAACCATCGGGTTTGTGCCTTGTCCCCGACCTTGTCATCGAACATCCCGGGACGAATCGCGACTTTTCCTCCCTACCTCTGACGTGAGCCCAAGTATCCCAACTACAGATGTCTCCGTCATAGTACATGACACTCGTACTTTGATTTTCCCACTTTTTTACCGGCTTTTCTGACCCACGTAATAGAACGTGATATTCAAACGCCTACACACCTTTCTCTACCCGAAACGATGCGTACATCTCGAAGCACATTACATCGCAGAACGCACACCAACGTTGGCGGTTTTCCGGGCCCACGGGAGATCGTATCTCGACTGGTTCATCGCTTCTTTCCTGGTGTGCACCATCAGTTTACACGTACTGTCACGATCCCTCGAACAACTGCTATCATTCCTATGCGACGAGAAAATAGTGAAAGGGCCCGGGCCGTTTCATATCTCTCCTTCGACGCCGTCGTAGGCATCAATTCCTCTTTCGAGTCTCTGACTAAAGAGCAACTCGAAGAACTGGGTGGGGTCGAGTTCAGAGCACTTAATGCATTACTCTGGATTGTTGGCATCGTGGGTTCAAGTGCTTGCTTTTTCGGTCACTGAATTCATTCACTCTCGGCGTAGTATCATGTCTGTGTGCAACTACTCGGGTTCACTATCATCGCTCCTTATATGTCATTGGCTAAATGGAAGAATGACTTCCGTCCTCCGCGACAAAAGCGGCCCGTAAATCCTGCATGGTGCGTTTCACCGACGCAAGTCTTCCTCTAAAGTCATCTTCTGCCACTGCCAGGTTTTCACTTTTTCAGGTCGTGTCTGCATACACGAACGCGGGAGCATCGCTTGTTGACCAATCTATGGTCCCCTTTCAAAGAGCGTATCCCATGATTTTTACCATGATATTTCTGATTCTTGCTGGAAATACTGCATTTGTGAGTATTGCTGGTCCGTGTTAACGTAACTGATGAGAAGCCTATAGCCGATATTGTACGTTATCTCATCGCTGAATACTTCGGCACCGTGCTTACAGGCCAATGACCCCAGCCTGCGATTCTCAGTGTGCGTATCCCCTCTTTGAAATGAGATAGGTGGCTTCATGCTTTTCTTAGATGGGTAACCACCAAGCTGGTTCCCAAGACATCCCAACTGAATGAAACACTCCATTTCCTCTTGGACCACCCTAGACGCTGTTTCGTCTATCTCTTTCCGTCGCATCAGACTTGGTTCCTTCTCACAGTGCTAATCATTTTGAAGTGAGCATTTGCACCGATTTCCATACAAATCCGTAAATCTGTATTTATCCCCGCAGCACGACCGACTGGGTTTTCTTTCTCATCCTTGATCTAGGCAACAAAACGATTGAATCGATACCTGTCGGCGTACGGGTCATAGACGGGATGCTACAGGCCACCGCTGTGCGTGCCGCAGGCTTCTCAATCGTGAGCCTTTCCGCTCTCGCTCCAGGGGTCAAGTGTGTTAGCTATCCTCTCGCCACTCTTCTTACTGATTTTGTGGCGTAGGGTCCTATTCGTAATCATGATGTACATTAGTGTCTGTAAGTCCTCATGTTCTTTGCAGGGCCATGGAAATTTGCTGACGTGCATTTCTTGAGATCCCATTGCGATGAGGTTGTTGTCTTGCGTTCATGAGTGTTCATTTCTGACAAGTATCGTTCTCCTAGCGTCCGCTCGACGAATGTTTACGAGGAGAGATCGCTTGGAATTTACGAGGACAACACCTCTACAAATGAGGAGAATCTGAGTTTATCTGGAAACAGAGTGTCCGTCTGGGGCAATTATTTAGCTATGCATGCGCGTAAGCAACTAGCCTTTGGTACGAGAGCTCCTTATCTCCATTTCAAGGAGTTCATCACTGTCTATCAGATATGTGGTGGCTTGGACTGGCTCTGTTCCTGATTTGTATCATCGAGGTTTGCTCATCTCGCTCATCTCCGTTCTTCTTTCCCTTGAGTCTAATCACCGCATTCCTAGCGCGACCAGTTAGAGAACCAAGACAACGCCACGTGGTTTAATATTTTTCACATCAGTAATTTAAGATCATCTACATGCACCTCTCTCATGTTGATAGTGCTCTGTAGTTTTTGAATTAGTTTCCGCCTACGGCGGTGTTGGCTTGAGCCTCGGACTTCCATACGTAAGTTTCTTCAATATCGTTCTCCATGGGCACCGTGAACAGTTGATACACCAGGCCAATTACTCCTTCTCTGGCGCACTCCGCCCACTTTCTAAACTTATTGTGTGTCTGGTCATGCTCAGAGGAAGACACCGCGGTCTCCCGGTTGCCATCGATCGCGCTGTTCTCCTTCCGTTTGAGTATCGGCAGTTTCCCGATGGCGGTGATCCAGTGACGTCTACAGACATGCCGAGAAGCAGACGGTTCAGCGTGCGTAGTGGGTAGTGAATGCAGTGTGTGCTATGAAGGAGCCACGGCACAAATACTTACTTTCCCGCTCTCGAGGAACATTGAATTGCATCCCAATCACTGATACCTTCTCCTTCCTAACTTACTTGCTAGACGGATAACAGAACGCTGGCGTACTTCTCCTTTTGTGACTTTTATCAACGGAACTATCGTTGTTGTCTTACCTTCCTCGTCGAGTCCATGGTTTCAGAGGGCGTCGGAAATGTAACAGACTGGTCAAGCTGGAATTCAACATCGACCTGTACCCGACGTCATCCTTGGCGACGGGGATGAAGTAGGACAGAAGAATATGAACAGACAACAAACGGGATTCAGTGGTAGTTTATAGATGGACTAGGGGGTGCTATCTAAAAATTGCTTGGTAACAACACGAAAAGCATCCGCGGACGAGGGGATCTATAAAATCGAACGTCAATCATTAGATCAGGTGGGTGTGGAGCTGAAGGGAACGCCCATTAACTTGAAACACGGACATAGATATGATATCTCTGTGGAACCGATCAGACCATCCATAACAGAAAGGGCAGGATTCGGAATGTTAAAGGATCCTCTTCAGAGAGAAAATATCCCTAGAAAAACGCAAGAATGACGAAAAGGACGATGAACGTGCGAACGATAAGAGATGACACGCCGCGAAGCCCTGTAAAAGCGGATCTGAGCAGAGAGACCAAGGAAAGGTTGAATGCCTCTCCTTGCTTGATAACCAGGTCAGAGGCCGGTGAGGGATATTAGCTGCCAAGCACATCAGCCGATCGTTGTGGGAAGCCTGGGAAGAGGCCTGGATAATCGGGAATGTGGAAACTGAAAGCACCCCCACGTGGCTTAGGCTCAGGCGGGGTTTGATGCGCTGCCGGGGAAATAGTTGCACCGCGATAGCTGTCTGCGCATGCGTGGTCGTAATCAGGTCGCGTGGATAGACCCAGGCTCTTCAGGCTGACCCGGACCCGGATTTGGAAACTTGGAGGTCGACGATAGGCGTTTCGGGACCATGATGCCCAAAGCGGTAACAATTGCCCAAGAGTGCGTTTGTGACGAAAAACGCCCCTCGTTCTTCATTCTCCCTTTTTCCCACAAGACGAGATGAAAATCGCGAACCCTTCGCGGCTCGCTTGCGTCGGCCACCGCATGCCCATTCCAAATTGAGATAGATAATCCAGGAACTAATTTGGGGACGAAGCGCTTGGCCAGAAGGGGATATGCCAGCCTTGTAAGGTTTTGGCGTGCCTTGTATTTGGTCTTTTTGCATTGACAATTTACAGCAGAAGTCAAAAAAAGTGCGCGTGTGTCATTGTTTCGTGTTTGTAAAGTCAGGAGCTTTTAACCTCCTTTGATTGTGTCGCTACTTCCGTTTGCCGACTCGGATTCCTGTCTATGGTTAAGACGCAAAAATTCTGAGCAGAATTTCATTGGGGGTTACAGCTTCAAGGACGGATCAACGTTGACGTTGACATAATGTCGTGTAACTTAAGGGCAATCAGTGCGATCAGAACTCCGCACAGAATGAGATGACAACTCGAGGTCGACGGAAGCCTCCAGCATCAAGATCAAGGGTCGAGGGCCAACAACGGCCATCCGGAATCAACGAGAAGCCTGGGTAATACGAACGTTTTGACACGTCACGAAAGAGGGCCGGGGGTCGAGATTGTCACCTTCGCATTAGAAAGCTCAGGCAGTCAGATCGTTGGGAAGAAGGAAGGGCGCTGATACTCTCAGGAGCTCAAGAACTTTTAGTCTTTTTGTGAATGATATGGGCTCGCATTGAGCAGTTCGTTCGACGACCTGGGATAGGAGATGGGAGAGAAAGAGACAAACACTGGCTGTGTGGGACAATGACAGTGGATAGTGTGTAAAGACTGAGATTTGTTGGTAATTGCACCCGTGGCACGCGCGCTTCTGACTTGCCAGCTAAGAGTTGTCAAATTGCTTATCATCATGACGCTAGCTTGGTGGGGCAATTTCGATCACGTCGGCGCTTCCACGACCCAAATCACTGTAACTTACTGGATTGCGGCGCGGGAACGCAGGGTGCCACGATCCTGCCAGCCCTTCACTTCTTCACAAGTTAGTTAATTATGAGTGAAAGAAGCAGCGAGAGTTTGCGTGAGCAGCCGTAGCATTTATTGCACTGGCAGCGCGCGTGCTTGTGGCATCTTCAGAGACAGCGAGAGACAAGTCGCCAGTCGGAGAAACCCGGGAAAAGAAACAAACTCGCTCAGGTGACGTGAGAAACGGTTGCCCACGATTCTGTATTGTATCGCAAGTCAGGACGTGTCGGGGTTAACTACGTGCCAGCTGCCCCTGACGTAGTCGAGGTCAATGATGGTGGTGTCAAGAGGCGAGATAAGGTCGCTGTGCGCGACATCCGATGGCTGACTCAACGATAATGAAGTGGTGCTGGGAACGTGGTGTCAATAGTTCTTTGCTGGCTGCTGCTGCTTCAAGTTTCTCTTTTGTTTGGTGGCATGCCGCCGCGGTGAACATCTTGGAGGCCGATGCGTGTAAATCGCACGCAGCAATTGAGACGGCTGCCTCAATCATGTCGCAGCCTACCTCACTTCCTGTTGTAAGGCCGGGCCTAGAAGGGCAGGATTTGTGGCGTAAAGATCGATCAACTGGACGTATGCACTGCAAGTTACCAACTGACGAACCCCTCCTGCAAGCCAACGGTCATGCTCCTTGGCATATATACTGTGATGGATATCTAGGCCGAGTGTATGTAGCAAGAATGCTGAATTGGGGACAAGGGATCAATCGTTGCCAGTGCTAAACTAGCATAGGAAGGCTCGCGTTTTCGAATGAAAGTACGAGGGGAAAGGGGTAAGAATTTGTTCTATTCCACTTGGGGCACGAAGAGGGCGGCGAGACGAGAATGGACTGTCGGCGCTCTCGATACAAATGTAGACAAATGAGACGTTAAACGGGAAGAGATCGAATGATATAATTATAAATGGTTGCGACCAAGAATGGTGCCAGAGAGGAGTCGGAACGACACCAGAGCCCAGAGCAAAAAATTAATGTAAATCATGTCGAGTCGATTCAAAGTCAGCGAAATGAAGGTCAATATTCCCATCTCAACTCGAAGAAATCTTATATTTATCCCCTCCGTCCATCTTCCCCTCCTTTTCTCTTTCTGCTCCTCTTTTTCTCGTCCCCCTCTCTCACTTTTTTCACCCGCGGCTCATTACGGCACCACACGCCTTTCGATTCGAACACCGGCGACCAAGGCATTCGTTAGCGAGTCTTGAGGCGATTGAATCGGCGTGGTACCCCGTGCGTATTTATCCCTCCTCGTCACTCACTCTCACTGACTTGACAGTCTTCCATTCGCTTTCCTATTCTCACTCGACTGCTGTTCTTGCGCGCGCTTCTTCCTGCCCCTTCGATGAATTTGTTATTCCTACCCTTCGACATTTAAGGGACTGCAGATACGCGCTCGGTTGCGCGCTTTCTTGCCTCCCGCGCGTGACGCTTCGTCCGAGGCTTTCATACTCCTACCATCATGCGTCCGCGTCGCAATCCCTCACAACCTCACTCTCTGAGTCCCCACGATCCTTCACCTTCCAGTGCAACGTCCACAACAACATTTCCGCGCGCGTCTTCCCCCTCTGGGTTCTCGCAACTACTTTCCAAATCAGCCAAATGGTTCACCAGAAATCAAGCTGGCCCTCGATCCTCCGTTGGTCCTTCTGAACCTAGATCGAGTACCAGCTCGTTTGTCCGCAAACCCAAAATATCCCACCCAACCGATCTCCGTCCTATCCTCCCGTCTATGCAGAGCGAGCCTTACATCCAGTCCCCAGCTCACGGTGCTAGCAGGTCAGTGTCCGTTGTACCTTGACATCAAACGCAGCCATGATAATGCTACTATTCCAGGTCTGTATTTGATCTCTCCCTTGCACACACACAATCTAGAGCAGACGGTCTATCCTCCTCTCCAACCCAAGAGAAGAACGGTTCGGTTGACCTTGGTGATCTACGCGGCCTCTCACACAAGCCATGGTCCCGCTCTGCCGAAGAACTTGGCAAGTTTAGCTCCTCGGCACCTTCGTCTCCCATGGCGAACAACTTTCAGGAGAGGATACAACAGTATCGTACCGGCAGCCCTAGCCACTCGCCCACTGCACCCCTCCCGCAACTCCAGCACCCATTTCCCACTCTCAACACTACCAGTTCCTCAACCGAACTATCCTCTGCCCCATCCTCGCCAATATCTCTGAGTCCTTCGCCAGGAACACCACCGTCAGGCGCCGGTGCATCGATGTTTCATGTCCGCTCACATTCTTTTACTCCGAAGCTTCCATCAAAGCTCTCTACTTCCAAGATTGGCCCACCTAGTCCCGCCCGCAAGGCTTCCAATGCCTCCGAAAGACTTTTTGATGGCGCACTGGCCAAAGACAAGGTCGGATTAACTCCCCCCGTCGGTCGGGGAACATCGCCGCTGTTCGTGGGGGGCAATAAGATCTATGCGCCGAGTCCGACTCCGTATGATGACATCCCCGCACCCTCTGGCGATATACCACTGCTCCCACCCCCGAAGATCATCGAACCACCCGGAACTGAGGCACCCGATCCGACTAGCGAGAAGCGCGTGTCACAGATCACCTTTAATTCAGGTTTTGTAAACCGCGCAACGGACTTTACATTACCCAATACACGTGGGACGATGTATGGTCAGCCTACGGCCGCTAAGGGGTGGAAACCCTTCAAACTTGTCTTGCGGGGGACTAAGCTTCAATTTTACAAGCCCCCGAATGACCGGGCCGCTGAGGTCAAGGAGCTGTTTCCTGTGGGTATAGTGCCTGCGGATGAGGAAGAGGACGAACCAAGTCCGGGTGATGAAGTCACGGCGGACAAGACAAAGTTGGACGCGAGACACCCGGCAACGAGGAGAAAACGTGCATTCTGGGGCAGACGGACACATCCAGATTTAGTCCTGGATGCCAATGGCGCCGTCACGAAGGGTACTCTCGAGGCTCTCGTCCACGAGACCGCGTTTGCCACGACTTTCTTATCGCTCCAAGAGACATCGTCTATGTCCAACGACAGCGAGCAGCTTTCCGCGACGCAGCTTTCACCAACCCCGAACACTAGTCTAGCCGCGTGGCAGGATTTCGCGCTTTCTGTCCTCTTTGCCTTGCCGTTGGCTCTCGGTGCAGAGAAGTTTGAATTCGAATTCGTGCGGTGCTGTACGTATCTTATAAGCGGTGCGGACGCGGACGCAAAAGAAGGTAACAGGGCGCGTGTCGCTTGGCTTGCGGCGGAGTACTTGCGGTTTCACGGCAGACCCGTGGATAAGGCCGCGTGGGCTGAGTTTCAACGCGATACGATCCCTAACGCCCTCCAAAATAGTGATGACTTAACCGGAATTTCATCGTTACCGGTATCTGCATCGGTACAAGGATTATACGCCCGGTCCCCTACTCAGCCATTCAACTCCCCAAATGCTAACACTGTCTCACCAAACGTTGGCACTTTCTCGCCTCGCCCCGATCACCGTGGGGTGATGTCGCTGCACAACGCGCTGGCGGATTCCGTGCCCTCACTTAGTGTGACAACATCTCCATCAAAGTCGCCCATGGATACTCATCATAGGACTTCCGGGTCTGGCAATAGCCAGGACATCTCATTGGCTCTGCTGGAACGTGATGGAATTACGAAGGATGTGCTCTTTCGGTTCAAGGCTCATGACATCGTCCATAGCTTGTTCGTTTTCAATCGCTCTCTTCTAGAGGACCTACCGCAAAATCTCACCGCCAATGATTGCTTGGCATCTACACCCACTTCCGCCGAACGTCAACCTTATGCCTCACAAGATCCCATCGAACCACGTTCTATCCTGGGACGCTTCCTTGGCAGCGAGTCTCATCTACATTGGCTCACCAAGCTCGTCCTCCTTCATGTTCTCATGCCTGACTCCTCCGCCGGTTCCACCTCCACCTCACCTGGAGATCTCTTGCGCACATCGCGCACGTACACGCGTTCAGAGGTGGTTTCTACCTGGGTTCGCATCGGCGAGTTATGCCGCGTAACGGGCGACGAGTGCTCGTGGCGTGCAATCTTCAATGCTCTGTGCTCCCGTCCTGTAGCGCGGCTTGACAAAACGTGGCGCCGCATCGACTCGGGCGTGCGTACCATCGTCGAGTCCTGGGTCGCGAAGGGTGGGAGTGATGCCGTGGAGAACAAGCTGACGTTCTGGGGCGGTGACGGGTGTGAAAAGATGCGCGCGTCGATCGACCGAGCAAAAGTTCGAGAGGGTGACTCGTTCGTTGTACAATTCCTGAGAGCTGCGAAGGATGAATTCGAGGGGTTCCGCACGGCGTTCTCCCTGTGCCCCAGGAGACTGAATGTAGGGGCCGATGGATCGACGACGGTTGTGCAGCCGTTGCTAGATACTTGGCGCGTGCTTTCCTCATCCGAAGGGAGTCCCAGCAGCCTGAGCAAGAAGTTTGTTCGGCACGTACCTTCTCCCCGGAACGCTGATAGTTACTCACGCTTTATTTGCAGCATCGACCAATTTATGACGATATCCCTGACGGCAGAGCCGCGCCGAATGGGCCTATACGAGTCCCACTTTTGGACGAAGTCTTCCAATATACCACAAGCATCCACCAACGCAAGTTTGGCCCCTCTACTCTTTCCTGAACACCTTCCCTACGTCAACTTCATCGATAGAGCGCAGCTACTCCGGAGCCGTTTAGAGAGCGGCGGACCGAAGCAGCTCAACGTAGAAGATGTACGGACCATACGAAGTGGGGAAGCCAACCTGGATTCTCGAAGGCGAAGTTTCGGCGCGCCGGACTCGGGAGCTGGTCACGATATTGGAGGGACGGTTATTCCAATATTCGATGGCGAGCTCGTACTGCTCGTCAGTCCGGGCAGAGAAATCGGCTCATCCCGGCCGTCGTCGCGCATACGTTCCAGGCCTCCGAGCAGTGTGATCGATCCAAATCTGGGAGGGACCGGGGAAAAGGTGATGTCGCGTGCGCCATCTATTCGCGTTCGGCCTGGTTCCTCGCATGGGTTGGACCGCAAGGCGAGTCTCGCTCGCCGAAACTCGCTTCCTTCTATTACCGCGCGGACGAGCCTGGTGATTCCTGAGCACCCGACAGAGCGCCCCGTGCGGGTCGTGGTCCAGGCTGGGACGCTCGACCGTCTGGTGGACATTTTGGCGCATGGGTTGCCGGGCATCTCGGTTTCTATTTCGGACGACAACGGGGAGATGCCGCTCAAGGACGGCAGAACGCGCGACGCCAAGCTTGATCGCGGGGACTTCTCGTCGATTTGGTGGAATGTCTTCCGGAGCTTCGTGACGCCCTTGGTCTTCTTCGAGGTACGCGGTCAATTTCGTTTCCCTGCACCCTTCCCTGGACTAACCGCTTGGCAGCTTCTACGAAAGCGTTATGTCAGCGCCTCAAATACCAACATTTCCTACCCCGCGACTCTTGCTCATGTTGCTCGCGTTCGTGAAGAGATCATAGACGTCCTGAGCGAATGGTTGAAGAGCGGTGGCGGATCCCAAGATGTGCTTGACGACAGTGCCCTTTACCTCGCGGTCAAGTCTTTCCTTGAGAGTCCGTCAGATCATGCGATGCCCGAGTCCCAATTCCGGGACGACACGGAAGTCACCGAAAGTTGGGCGAGCCTCAAAGGACGGATAGACACACTCTCTGCCCATTTCAATTCTCAGACTCTGCGACCGAGTACCCCCAAGACTCCTACGCGAGATCATAAGACAACATCAGGCGTGCTTGTCTTTGTTAACTTGCCGGATCTCGATAGGACGACCCCAGAAGAATTTGTTAATGAATTAAACGATATGGCCGCAGCAGCGTTCCGAAACATCACCGAAGAGGTAAGGTTCGTGAATTGCCGTGCTTCTGACCGCTGAACCCTTCGCAGGATCTTTTTACCACAGCAGACCTATTGGAGATACAGAACGCCGATCGGACTGGTTGGTTCCTGTCACGAGATGCAAGCTCTACAAATGAGGACGTGGAAATCCAAACCATTTACTCCCACTTGATGGAGGTTCCGCAATCGCCCTTGATATCTGAGATGTCTCAGGATCGGCTGTATCGGCTGTTTCCCCCAGGTCTGCGAAGCTGCCTGCGTGCGCACCACATTCTGCGAAAGTGGCTTGTATCCAAGATCGTGGCTCCACGCATCGGGTCACAAGCTCGTCAAGCGAGGATGGAACTGTTGTTGAAGGCCGTCGAGGTGTGCCGGGACCGAAGCGACTTTGACCACTCCCAGCATCCGTCTGCTGAACGGCGCTGCATCCGGACGTTTGTAGAGTTCATTTTGACTTCTGCTATTCTTAGTCCGGAAAGTCGCGTCTACAGCCGGGCATGGAACAACGTGGCCAATGCACGCAGGACAGGCTCGGAGAGTTTGGTTGCGATGCTAGCCAGGCCTGGTTATCGACCTTCTAGTGGCTTGCCGGATCTCATTACCGATATGGGATGGACATTGGAGCGTATGCTAGAAATTTTCAGCCTCCCAGACGTGCTCGCGTCCTCCATGGATGGTAATAGTCTTGTCAACTTCCATAAGCGCCGGTAAGTACGTCGGTGGCAATATATCTTCGTTTTAGCTAATCTGCTCGGGGCAGACAATTGTGTAATTTAATTGTCGATTCGCTGCCCCCATTGTCAACGTCATGGAACCAACACCGACGTGACACTCAGCCAAGCGACCTGGAACGGTTGAATATGGTCGAGAGAGAAGTGAGCAAGATCCAGTTCGATCTGCGCGCCATTCGAGAGGACGTCCACTGGGAAGCGACGCACATGCAAGCGGGACCTCATCCGAAGCGTAACCAGCGACCTTTCCAGAAGAGTCTTGTAGCCCAACACGAGAAGAACAAGCGCGATCGTAATCTGCGTGAGCGCCTCGAGAAGGAGCGGAAGCAGGAACAGCAGCGTATTGACAAGCGTGAGGAGTACTTATCCAAGGCGATGAACCCTCGCCGGCAATACACGCCTGCCCAGCGGCAGCATCGGATGAAGAAGAGTGGATCGGCAACGTTCTTCCAGCAGTTGATGCGTCCGATATCGAACGCTTTTGCTCTGGACCATGTCGACGTCAACACGACCCGACGTACTGCAGCCGAGCTGGACTTTGCCCCTACCGGCAAGCCCGCGTTGGTTCTCAGCGTTGTTGATGCTCGGGTTTTACCCACTATGAATTCTGAGCGCTCCTATACGTTCCAGCTCGATACCGAGGATGGTGGACATTATCTGCTACAGGCAGCCACGAAAGGAGAAATGACGAAATGGATTCAGACGATCGATCATGTCTCAAAAACAGCGGCGAAGAGAAGGCAGACCTATATCGGAAACTCGCCGAAGCCCAAGTTGTCAGATCATATTCATGATCGCCCGACGACAGCATCACGAGACCCGACGGCTGGCAAGTTGTCGTTCTTTGTCTTTCATGACTACTGCTAATGGTTGCGAGTAGTTTTTGGTGTCGACCTCGAATTCTTACTTCAACGCGAGGCTGGAGGCTCTGCAGTTCCACTAGGAGCTATCCCGTCATTCCTGGAGAAGTGTCTCCAGGAGGTTGAAACGAGAGGTTTGACTGAAGTTGGCATTTGTAAGTCGTAGTGCTCGAGATTGCCTTTTCTTGATGAGCTCATGGTCTTTTCTAGATCGCATCGCTGGTGCAACGTCAGAGGTAACCGCACTCAAAGATGCGATAAACCGAGGTTCGAGCCCCATTCTTTGGTGTCATCCTCTCTTCTGAGAGTTCTCTGCAGGACTATGGCCCGTCACACCCTCTAGTGATATTTATGCGGTTTGCGACATCATCAAGACGTGGTTCCGTGTCCTTCCTGAACCTGCGTTTCCATCGTACTCGTATCACGATATCATCAAAGCGACGCGTAAGGCAATTCTGACAGCGCCATAACTCCTCGGTGACTTACATGTCCGCATCGCAGAAATCGAGGACTTTAACACCAGGATAGAGCGAATAAGGACGATAATTCAAGCGCTGCCTCGACATAATTTTGACCTTCTGAAGCGTGTTGTTGAACATCTTGACAAGTAATTGCTTTTTTCTGGCTCGTAATTACACGTTTCTAAACGAAGCAAACTTTTAGGGTCACAGACTACGAGGAGCACAACCAGATGACAACGGACGCGTTGGCTATCCTATTTAGTCCGAACCTGCTCCGAGCCCCTCACAATGATTTCCTCATGATTATGTCGAATATGCAACATACCAACAAATTGGTGAAGGCACTCGTCACACATGTAGGTGTCATTGAGCCGTCCTCCTCGAGGGTTGCTCATATAAATCTCTTCGTTGTAGTTCCACACTATCTTTGACGACGCAGATCCGGATGGAGAGGCAGATCAAGAGTATGACGACGACGAATTTGACGGGCCTATCCTCGAGGAGGACGAGGAGGCCGAAGTAGACGATTCACACATGCCGATGGCCATGTGAATGAGCCTTCAGCGACTTTGCAATCAGCGATCGTCACTTAAAAAATGCACCTTACATCCCCCAACTCTTTCAAGTATTTCATTCAGTTTAAAATTTCCCTCTCATTACCTTCTGCGCGGCATGCTGTACCTTTATTGCATTTTTCGGACACTGCAAACACCTTCGTTCCATCTCAGGGTTTTCCACACACATGGCATCGGACTTAATCTCGTCACCTATCATGTCACTTCCTATCTGTCTGTATGTAGTAGGGAACACCGGCATCATCTGCTCGTCGCAGGCGACCTCCAATCTATAACAGGCAACCCATCTGGCAGAGCGTGTGAGCGATTAGACGTAATGCTCTATAAAAGTATCTGCCTTGTTCACCTACTCTCGTCATGCCTCAGAGCGCTCTGCAAACCGTCAATGAACTCGTAGCGGGCAGTTTGGGGGGTGCTGCTCAAGTCCTGGTTGGACAGCCTCTAGACACGATCAAGACGCGAGCCCAAATTGCTCCCAGTTCAGTTTCGTTTCATTCGTTCATATGACTGACTTGGTGTCTCATCATGCGTCCTCCGTGTGACAGAGGGGATGTTTGTCAGTGCCACGCTTACTCTATTTCCGGCTTTGACCCTCTGACGGCGCTGCAAAGAAAGGACCTATGGACATCCTTATGGTGACAGTGCGCAAAGAGGGCGTTCTGGCACTCTACAAAGGTACGAACATCTCGCGCCTCCCATCCACCATTCTTCCCTTTAATAACCCACACCCCGCGACGCGTGACTTGACTGGAAGGGATGACCAGTCCCCTCCTGGGGATCGCCGGCGTGACCTCGCTGGTCTTTGGCGCGTACGGCATCTCGAAGCGCATCATCTCGCCGTTTGGACAGCTCTCGCTGAAGGAGACCGCTGCGGCGGGCGCCATGGCGGGCGCTGTGAACTCGGTGCTTGCGAGCCCGGTGGAGATGTTCAAGGTGCGGATGCAGGGCCAGTATGGGAGTCCGGGGGATAAACCGTTGCGCGTTGTGGTGAGGGAGATGTGGGTTGAGTGGGGGTTCCGGAAGGGGGTCATGCGCGGGTTTTGGGTGCGTCGACTTTTGTGGTGGTGGTGGTGGTGGCGGCTTTTTTTTTTGCGCTCCGGGGATTGACGTTCTCGTTCTAGGTTACGGTGGCGAGAGAGATTCCGGCTTATGCAGGGTGAGGCGTACGATATCATAGTCCAGCTCGCGGGGCTAAAGTTGGGGCGTGTTTTTAGGTTTTATGCAGGTAACGCTCTGAGCACGCTCGTGAGTTTCAGAGGCTGAACGTTTCACAGGATTCGAGTTTTCGAAACGAAAATTCGTGAGTATATTAGGTCCGGACCTACCAGTATGGGCATTGTTGGCTAGCGGATCCACTGGGGGCGTACGTCTTGCTTCTTCTGCCTATTCTGTTCGTCTAGGTCATGTTCAACACTATCACAGATCGCGTATTGGCTCTCCTCTTACCCCCTAGGTACGCTGATTATGACCTCCTTTGCTGCCGAATGCCAACCCATCCCTTCCTACAGACGTCGTCAAGTCGCGTGTACAACTCCGCTCGACCCCTCCAAAAGGCACGCCTGTGCAGTACATTGCCCACGAATTGAAAGCTGTTGTCTCTGAATCGGGAGCGTGAGCATTCGCCGCCTTGTCTCGTCCCCCACCTTTCCAACTCACGTCTTTTTCAGAGCTGGCTTGTTTCGCGGTCTGACGCCCTGTCGTAAGTTCGTCCCCCCTGCACTTGGACTGCATAGCTGATGGTCTTTAAGTCCTCCGAAGGTGATCTATCAGCGACATGGTTTCTCCCTCCGCTCTAAACATCCTTGTAGTATCCCTGCTGCTGGGGCCACTTTCGCCACGTTTGAGTTAACTCGAGGTGCGTCCAAACATCGCTGAAACAGGAGGAATCGCTAAATTTCTTCCCCTAGAATACCTGCGGGGATTGACCGGCATCTAATAATTTTCTGGTGGTGAAGAACTGTCGGCTTGAGTGGTGTCGATGTCTTGTCGGGGTTACGACTCATGTAGTTGGGTTGTAGCCTTCGCTGGCCTTTTGAAAATACACCCTGCTCGCTTACCGCATGAGGCGTTGCTTTTTATAAGGACAAACTGTCGGGCAAGGGAATTAACTAAGGGCGAGTCGAAACTAATCTTCACACAGAAAATTTTCTGCGTTCCTGTCTTGCTGGTGTCGTGATGCAGGAGATGATCAGGGGGGCAGACCCCGCCTTCTTGTTCCTCTTCCAGAGTATAAAGGGCGTCCGTGAGGCGCGTGTACGTGTCATTCTTGTCCAAGGCAGGTCGTTTCCTCGTCCTATCGCGTGACAAAAAAACCTCATAGCATGTAGAGTACTCCGTAACGCGTCTAGGCCACAAGGTACATGTGTGTATTGGGGAAAACCCAGAGAACCAGAAGTAGGATGTGGAAAATGCGCCCCCGCAGCGTCAATGTGTGTATGTGTATGAATGGCACGGAACGAATTTCCGGCATGGCTGTACAACGATTCGGAGAACGGCGAACAGCCACCGGCCAACCATTGGACGGGTTCCAGACTGGATGAAACGATGCCCTCGTTGCAGAGAGAGCCATGAGAACCGGAGTGGGGTAAGAGAAACGACGTATAATGGTAGGGGGGGAGGGGGGGGAGGAGAGGTGCAAAAAACTGGAGGATGGAGACTTGATGCGATCGTGATCAAGGCTATTGAGTGAATGAAAAGTCGTAACAGAAAGTGTGCCTCTAAAGCACGGAACTTGATATGTACAAGAAAGATGGGTTTGCGCCATTGATTGAGACGACGTAAAGACAATGCTCCGGGTCCGGCGATTTCTCAGCACAGAAGGGGAGTCTGCCAAACTGCCAGGGAGTGCCCTGTCAGCGAGAGAAGAGGGATTATCGTAAATGTGTAAACGGCCGACGCCATCCCCCTTGAACTTGAAGTCCTGCGGCACCTCCACCCCCGAGACTGCACACAACGTCTAAGAACCTCCATGTCGAGTTTGGATTCCATCCTATCTTGTTCTTTCACTTCGACAACATTGGGTATCGAAGCTTCAAGTAAAAACGTCTTGATCCATTCGCAACAGATCACGGTATGAGGGATGGGATTCTCATAGTCTTCATGGAACCCACCTCCCTCCTAGGAGGTTCTGTGAACCAGCATCAGTATAGGCGGATGGCCTAGCAGCAGAAGAACCGGACGTACGGGAAGTAGACCCCACAATACTTCAGGGACTATGAGCCTGATCATGAGCCTGATGACGAGCCTGATAAGACAGGCTAACATGCTCTGTGAGTCCAGTCCTTCAGGTCAGAGGCAAGGCGGCTTAGAAAAGGATGGAGCATACTGCAGCATACTGGGTCACATTCGTGGTCAGGATGACTATGAATATGACTCCTCCCATGGCGATCAGAATGCCGATGTGGTCCGCGGTGATCCCATTGGGGAAAAAATAAGCAAGGAGGGCAAAGATCATGCTGTCGTATGAAGGGGTGGATGGAAGGAAATAATCTCGAATCAAGTG
>Ga0209488_10000875_pt1 | contig 25628 bp, 21 predicted proteins | sample Rivendell_Oct201_8_FD_188349 | JGI IMG/M metagenome (GOLD analysis project Ga0209488, IMG submission 188349) | Vadose zone soil microbial communities from the Eel River Critical Zone Observatory, Northern California, USA -... | ecosystem: Environmental > Terrestrial > Soil > Vadose zone >...
TAATTGCATGCTGAGGAGAGACCCACTTATTTGCGACTTATGCAAACTAAATTGACATTTTTACCGCTAAAAATAACTATTTAGTTTGCATAAGTCGCAGATAAGTGGGTCTCTCCTCAGCATGCAATTAATTTTAAATTATTTGGGTTGTCATATCTACTATATATAAATTGCATACAATTTGTAATTGAGGGACAACTATCGCTGGTGATTGGCTCGGGAAGCGACACAATGCTCACAGGTGATTGGACCCCAGTGCGAGACAACAGCGATTTGGTAATAGGGGCGCTCTCACACTGTACCAGCACTTTCTTCGTGCCCACTTCCCACTCTACTTAGGCCCACAATGATGATGAACTTGAACGACCATGCTGTTCTGTCGAGGCGTCAAATTGCGCAGCGGGAACGTCGTGAGAGGGAGAGAGAGAGAGAGGCAATGTGACATATAAGGAGGGATCAACAAAGTAAAAGCGGGCTCTGCCTACCCACTCTTGCCCGCCGTGCATCTTGATTGAGAGGCCATCAAGCGCTCGCATATCGAATGGTAGGCCCCTTACTAGTACCGGGACGCCGCTTCTCCTAGTATCCCAATTGTGCGACCACTTACCAAATGAAATCACTCTGCGCCAGCCGTGCGGCCTCACTGGCACATCCAATAACAATCGCATTGGGGAGCTGTTATCGCTGCGATTTCTTTCCTTTCCGAACTGCGCGGCATCCCAGAAAAACGGCGATTATCTCAGTCCGGATTATGACCATATGGAATCTGTTTGTGTGGACCGCTTTGATTGAATAAAGTCGGGCATTTGGACGCTGCCTGTATTGAAAGGCGTTACGAGTACTGCAGTCGTCTAAGTTGATCGGTGATCGTGGATCCGTGGTGCGCAACATTAGAAAATCTACGATCTAGACATTCGAATAAAAGTACCCAAATTCTTAAACTTCTGTATAAGAATAGATGGGATCAATGGCGGGTGTCGGAGACTAAATACCTCCTGTGGTAGAGAGCATCCGAACGTGAATGTCTGCTGCGCCTAGTAGCGGCTTAGGAAATTTTGGGTTATTAGTATAAGCGGACAGTAGAAGGCTCAACAAAAAGACTACCGACAACAGAAAGAGAAGATCCTGAAATGACGTTGGAGATGCCATATGTCGTAGCCGGCAAATCTGAAACGGTTCGTCTACTGATCGTGATACATGTTGGTGAGCATGGTCGATCACTGATTATCGTGCTGTAGGTGAAGGTGGCGTCATATCATTTCGTTTTTTCTTAAATATACAGTTCTCTACTGGCTGGCTGGATGCCAGGCTATCGATCTCGCCCTTAAACGTATGCGTGAGTCCAATTCAAGCCCAAAGATATATGATCTGTCGGGGTGACTACTGTACACGCTGATTACACGAGGCAATGGCGAGACGACTTCGCATGTAGGGAACGTTTGACAGCAGCGCGAACATGTCTGCATGCCTCCGTAACCACATCATTATATCTACTCAACGTATCAGATCCACCAGATCCACCGATAGAAAACATATTAGGGAACGCGATATCCAATATTACACATTCGTGACTACCGAGCTGAAACCACTCAAGAACTCGTTGCTCTGCGATGCTCTCCAAATCGTCATCCAGATTCAGCTCGCGCGGGTTGTCAACCACTCGTCGATACACATTGATGAAAGAGACATAGGAGCGGGAGGTCTGCGCCACAGGGTACTGCTAGTACTCAGAGTAAGTGGCACTGTCGTGACCATCCTGTTCGGCGGAATATAGATCATACCAAACCATTTAGCATTTGAGACTGCTATCAACTTTCTCAGAGCTAGGAACCAAATCCTGTGTGCTACAGTGACGTCGACAAAAGTGAGTCCGGAGAATACTGAAATGAGAGTGCCGCACCTGTCAGGGGACTCGGTGGTGGTGGTGGTGGTGGAGCCAGATTCGGCAGCGGTGCTATATATCCGAGACGCAATGATCGACATTATAATCAATGAAGGCATTATGAACATCTGCGTTGCGGGAATGCATCAATGTTTGGAAATCAGATGATGCCCGCCAACACCGGAAGCAGACGAGGACGTACCATGTTGAACGCATCTAATGTTCGCAGGCGAATCAACGCTCTTGAACTGTCGAGCAGGAGAAAGAAAGTTACCATTCAGGTCCAAAGAAGTGAAGACCTGTAACATGAAATGGTGATGGGCAAGAAGTCTATAAAGAGAACTGGTTAGACGTACAACTGGTGGGACGGCGATGGCGGTCGCAAATACGAGAGGTATAATACCCTGAGAAACAGAAACCAAGTTAATGGAACGAGAGCATCATCCAGACGAAAACCGCAACTGCCTCACCTGATTCCAAAGAAGGCGTACCAGATCGCGAGTACTTCCACCACGATCACGGGTCCGGAACACGCCAATGATCATGAAGAGGAGGAGAATGACGTCGGTAGAAAGCATAGCAATGACTGCGGATTTGTTATTCTTGAGGTTTGTCGTACTGCAGGACAGAGCAACAGTGACCCATTCAGAGTGGATCTGCAGATAGATAAATACAAGGAGATTGAGACTATTGGGGTTGATTGTTTACCTGTGTGATAGCTGGCGTCGAGAACGCGTTTGTCAAGCATGTAGTATATCTGGAAGGGGGAGAGTGACTCGCCTTGTATGAAGACTGAGACATTAGTCAACCATACGAAGGCCATGAATGCCATAACGCCTATACTCTTGTTCCAAATGGTGAAGCTGGCGGGTCCCGAGTAGATGAGCCTCCTCTGAAGGTGGTCGAGGCATGGAACCACGGAACGGAAAACTTACACGCGGAACATAATCAAAAGCGAAGCGAGGGCATAGGCCAAGTATCCAAAGGCCTGGAAACGGGTAAGAATAGAATGGGGAAAGAGCTTTTCCGTCGAGGACTGAATGGAAACAGAAATGATGCTCACAAATTGCAATATCGTCGAGGACTTTTGGTCGTGGCAAGTTAGGGTGCGGAGGTAAAGAGATAGATCCAGCGTACCTGACAGCTGCTTGGGTTCGAGTTGTTCAGGTAAACAAGGTTAAAAATCACAGCATTAAATGTGATGCGGCTGGTGGCCAAGTAAACCTATAAATGGAACGCATTACGATACAGCCGGCGCAAAGACCATGGAAGACTGGAAGGGGGAATAATCACAGACCCATCTCATCCATCGGTCGTAGTGGCGACGTTTTCGGAAGATACCAGACTCAGAGTTCACATGGGTGAGGAACTCCCAGCTTGTTTGGAACATGAGTCAGTCGAGACAAATGAGAATGAGATAGCGAAATGGGTGTAGACTTACATGTAGAGACCACACATGGCGTGTGAGAGTCTCTCTAATGAGCCTGTGTCCAGTGCGCATTATGAGCTACGAAACCACACACTGGAAGAAAGAGAATACCCACGGAAATTGGACGCAAGTATGGCAGGGTCATGGAAGTTGGTCATCGTAAGGGCGGTAGGTGATGGCTTGGAGTGTGGGTGCAAGGAGGCAACGCCGCGCTGCTTGCCGTACCCGAGTCTTTATACTGGAGCCAGGTTCATACCATATATATAAATGCCTTGTCCAATCGGCTAATGCATGGGCCAAGGGCGGCCGCGATCAATACAGCACTGTGATTGCGCCCACGCTCCGGTCAAATGGGTTGTGAACATGAACACACTGATACCAGTGGGATCGGTGGCTGAGACGGAACCAAACAGAAACCAAATATGGAACGATCGATGGGACCATTACGTTATCATGCTTCTCGCTCGCTCCACTTGTACCGAACTGCAGACTGCGACCGAACCAACTTGCCAAGACTCCCAAATTCATCATTATCTTGCTCAGATGAGCTCATTTCAGAAATACTGGAACACACTGACTGCAGGACCTTACTCGCTTGTCACCGGGTAAGCCCCTACCCCTTCTTTCCTATCCCCAACATTGAGACTACTATTGTACGGTAGTCACGTCATCGTCCCAGGGATGTCGTCCGCGCTTCCTCCGTAATCCGATATTATATACTATAGGGCTGTATTTAACCGGAATGTGTAACGGCCCTTCAAGTCGCTTGGGACCAGCATACCAGTTGGACAGGTTACGAAGGTCTTGGACATTTTGGAAAAATTCTGGCAGTTGGATCGAGGATCTGTTACTGCTGCGATTCCTTCTGAACTTCGCGGAATCCCGGAACAACGTTGGCATTTCCACTTGAGTTCAGGGTTTATGGAATCGGTTTGTATGGATAACTCTCAGGATCTCCTTGTTTCGTCAGTCCCTTATTTTGGGCTGTCTAAGTCTACTCTCTCAGTTCAACCCTGGCACCTATCCGCATTCTGACGCATTCTACCGGAGGGGCTCACCCTTTGAAAAATACTGTCAACTGACAACCCCATCTACTCTTGCGAAATATTCGACGTTGCAGACGGTTCTCTGAACGTCTACGAGCTCCTTGCCTTTATGAACGTTCTGTATGTCGTGGTGTTGGATTGGAAGACTGGAGACGTCGTGACAGAAACCGCAAGTCTTCACAGCGTCAGTCGTCGGACCGAGGGAGGTGAACTCACCACGTATTCCTATTCTCTACCCTCTTCTTGACTTGCTCCTTCCTCGACAACAGTAACATGACATTCCCAACAAACGTCTCTGACCGGATTGACAACCGTTCAACGTGCCCCCGAGTTGTGACGTTACCGAAAACGGCAGACTTGGATGATACGCCTTATGACGTCAGTTTGCACTGGGCATTCCTGTCCACCGCGACAGGGATGACAGCTACCCCCAGATGATGCGTGCGAATCCGCTACCCTCCCACCGCCTCTGATTTTTCTGGCCTTTCCATGAAGACCCCGGCGGCAGAATTTTGACACTCGAGACTTATATGACGACCGCGAGGGATCCCCGACGGTTTTTCATGTACAACGTGCTCTCCATCACGCAACACATTTCTATCTCATATTTCGAAAGGCACCCGTCATCCAAGTAGGGTGGAGGCGGCGACAGAAGAGTCCATTTAGCACAATACTATCATAGGGCAGAGACGCGAGCCAGCACTAGTATGCCTTTGAACGCGGGGATCCCATATGTTCAATTACCTTTCCCGATGGTCGCTTTCCCAAGAATGCACACCACATACTTGGCGAAGACGTGGTTGTACCGTTTGAGGTAAAACTCCCCACTCGAGGATGCGACGCGATGCCGCTGACACTCTGCCGGTCTTGACTGAGAAAGGATGGCGAGTTAAGCCACAGCGCAGAGAGGTGCTCTATCACCCTGTCTAGCTATCACAGTTCGGTGTGGTCTGAATCCTGACACCCAGGTCACATGCGTATCATGATCGCCATTCGATTTTGATGACAGCAGGCCCCTGAATTCTGCTGTGATGCTATAACATGTCTACCCAAGTGTGCTAGCTGGCAAATCTGAGATCTTTCGTCTCTTCAGCTGTGGTACGGCCGCTCATAAGTCTCGTTGGAGTAACCCGGATTCAAGATTGGCTGTGATGTATGTGTTTGTTTGGGCGACTAGAACACGATGCAGGGAGCGAACGAAATTTGGGGTGAATAGCCGGGGTCTCCGTGTCTAATAAAAAGTATTGATAGGGTTCATCCAACCAGGCACATCTCTGGGGGCGGCATGCAAGTGGAGTAAGTTAGAAGTGCGGTGCCGTCGCTACGCCCTACGAGTCCAAAAAAGGTTAGATTCACTGTACTGTCATTTTATTGGTGTTCCAGGTCACTGGTGCCTTCATAATTCGGTCAACTGTAATGTTACTGTAGGACTGGTACGACCACGTGGCGATGCTCTGCTGCGTACAACTTGAGGGTACTGTATGTCAATTGGATGGCGATCCGGTCAAAGAGCAGCAAATCCGAGTTGATCCATCCATCAATCCCCCAATGTCCCGAGCCCTAATTATGCAATACAACTGAACTTGGGCCTACTCTGCTTAGCCATAAGCGTATTGCGTAGCTTGGGTGTGATGTGGTATTGGACACCGGACCCAAAGTCGAAGCTATGCTTGAACACCTATGAGTTCTAGTGTACGACTCGGTAAAAGACCCGACGGGTTCACGAATTGAAAATACATTAGGGAGCGTCATACTTTTATTCCAGAACACACGTCGCGATTGGTCCATGGAAGATGACCAGGATTCATTTCACTGCGTTGCTCTCCCGTCTTCCATTAGCATATTCGGTCGGTGCAGTTTTGTCATGCAGTTGTTCACCTGAAAGAGAGACTGCCATTGCTTGTACAAAAGTGAGCGTCGGCTCCGTGACGCCGAATCTTTGCTGACATAATCGACCAACCAAAATTCCCACGTCCCATCACCGTCACCTGCAATCATGCATCTCAGGTTTCTCTCGTTCCCGGATGAGCTCATTTCACAAATATTGGGATACACCGACTATGAGGCCTTACTCGCTTGTCGCCAGGTAATTACTTGCTTCACTTCTCCTATTTCCAAGATTGAGACTTTTTTAGTCGTGCCATCGTCTTCGGGATATTGTCGACACTTCCTCTGCCTTGCGATATTGTATAGAGCTGCATGCAACAGGAATGTGCGATGGCTCATCAAGTCATGTGGGACCAGCAGAGCGACTGGACAGATTACGAAAGTCTCAGACATCTTGGAAATCCACTTCTTGGCATCAACCAGTCCATTTCCCGTACTCAGAGAAGATCTCCCCGTTCCTCATGGTACAGTCCGGGAATCTAATGATGTTCCATACAGCCATATCCGACAATCGGATCGTGGATTTGCTACTGCTGCGGTTCCCTTCTAAACTTCGCGACATCCCGGAACAACAATGGTATCTCGACTTGGGTTGCGACAATATCGAATCGGCCACGGTTTGTATGGATGACTCTCAAGATCTCCTCATTTTTTTCTCGTCAGTTAATTATTTGTGCCTCCTAATCCGTCTACTCACCCGGTTACCTTTTCCTTAGTTTGCCACTGGGAGCCATCCGTGTTCGGACACTTTCTACGGGAGGTGCTCACCCCCTGACAACTGCTGCCGACCCAATCTACTCTTTCGAAAGCGTCGATCAGACTGGCGACTTTTCTTTGGATGTCTACAACGACTTATTTGCTTTTGTGAGCAATGCAATAGACCGTTACATCCTGGTGTTGAATTGGAAGACAGGTGACCTCGTGGCGAAAATTGCAAGTCTTCTTAGTCTCGGTCGTCTGAGAAGTCAACTCACCACGTATTCCTATCTTCAGCCATCTTCCGGACAAACCTATAGTTGCTCGTTCCTCGATAACAGTAATATTATATTCCCGTACAGCGTCTCTGACCGAATTTTTGACCGCTCAACGTACCTCCGAGTTGTGACATTACCGAATACTGCGGACTTGAACGATGCACCTTCACATCCGTACCACTTTGCCTTGGACATTCCTGTTCACGGTGATATGGACAGCCATTCCCTCCAGTTGCATCACATGTATGCGAATACAGTACCCACCAATCCCTCTGCTTTTGATTTCCCTGGCCTCTTTCACGGAGACCCCGGTTGCAGGGTTTTAGCACTCGAGATAGAGACGATCATCATGAGAGATGATTCCCTACCGTTTTCTATGCTCCATGTGCTCTGCATTCCACACAACGCTCTACTATCGCATATTTCGAAACACCGTTCTGACACTGAGACCGTCGTTATACCCTGGCAAGACTGGGTTCCAGGAAACGCTCACCTTTTTGAAGTACCATATCCGTCCCCCCTCAGATATCGTACCTCAGACATAGCCTGTGGCATGCACGCCCTGACTACGCCACCGATTATCGCCAAACAAGGAAATTCAGGAACACTTCGCGTCACTGACTATCACCCAAGACGCATCGCTCGTCTCCTTGCCACACAAGGCACCTGCAACCCAAGCACTAGTAGGGTGGGGACGGCAACAGAAGAGTCAATTTGGCCCAATACCGGTGCAGAGCCGCGATTCGGAACTGGTATGTCTTCAAACGTAGAGATCCCATACGTAATCAAGGACATACCTCTTCCTTATGGTTGCTTTGCCGAGAACATGCTCTGCGTACTTGGCGAAGACGTGGTAGTACTGTTTGAGGTAGGAAATCCCCCTCGTGAATGCAGCGCAATGCCGCTGACACCTTGCCAGTGTTCACTGGGAAATGATGGCGGGTCAACCCACCGAGTAGAGAGGGTTTTCTATCATCCCATCTAGCTGTCACCGTTCTGTGTGGTCTGTATCCCGTCATTCAGGTCACGTACGCACGATGATCACCATTCGATTTTATGACTGCAAGTTTCTGATACTCCGGTCTATCTACCAATTGTCCCGAGTGGCCAATGTGAAACATTTCCGTCTCCTTGGTTGTGGTACGTCATGTTGGAGTAACTCGGTCTTTGCGATTCAAAATTGGTTGTGATGTGTGTATTTGTTTGTGCGATTAAAACAGATGCAAGGAGCGAACGAAATTTGGTGTGAATGTCAAGGTCGAAAAAATGATAAGGTTCATCCAACCAGGCACATCTCTGGTGAAGCGGCGTTGCCGCTAATTTCCATCGCCGGGCCGATTCAAAAAAGGCTAGATTCACTGTATGACTTCGATTCACGGCGCTCGCCGTATCACCCTATCTCAGATGTGACTAATATCCAATGGTGGTCTTGTATATCCACTGGGTGTCAGATAACTATCCCAGCCCTCAGTGAGTCAGACTTGAAATTTTGATTTTGACGCATGGTCAGTGCGCGATCACGAGTACTCTCATTGCAGATGAATGACTTCTAATCCCCATTGAGTCCATTCATCTCGTCTTCATTTATGTCTGAAGCTAGTCATTTCAACCGCCAAAGCTCCAGTACAATGCTAGATCGTGCCGGCTTGCCGCCAATAGAAGGGCCGGTTACAATACAATCCTTGTCATTTCATCTGGTAGCTACTAACGTGACCTCGATACAACTTCTTTTACGGAATACCACCCTCAGCCTAGACATTCCATAGACCAGCTGCTTTGCGTGATGTGTGACTGTGGACTCCTTCGACGAGCACGTTGAACTGTGCTATACAACATATCTCAGCATGTCCGATCGTTGTCGTTGTCTATACACGTTGCAATGGCAAAAGAATGTGTCTACCATATCATATCACCTCCGTTTGCGAACAGTCTGCTGCTATCGTTTTCTCGTTGAGAATTGTGCAGCGATTCTGGCCACCTCTTGTTTGTAAACACATCAGAGAGCGGAATGCTGTATTCCAGAATACACATCACGATCAGTGATGTAAAGATAACCAGATCCAATCAGAAATTTATTTCTCTGCATTGCTCTCCACCGTGGCGTCGTCGTCCAAATTTGGTCCTTGTGGTTTCTCGTGCACCTGTTCTTCTATATCGATGAAAGAGGGATACCTCTCTGTCATCTGTGATGCAGGAGACTGCCAGTGCCCGTATGTAGTGAGCGCAGAAACCTTCGCCCGGTCAGGCGGAACAGGCATAGCAACAGCCCAATCCGCATTTGTGGATAGACGAAAACTTCTCCGAGGGTTATTCGAATACTGTCTGTGGAAGTGACATCGACGACGATGAGTCCGGAAGGTTAATGCAACGGAAGAGTGCCGTACATATCAGTGGAGTGAACAAAGTCTGCAAGGGAGCGATATATCCGCGTCGCGACGATGGACATCGTGATCAGTGTCGGCATTAAGAACATCTGTGTTGCGAGGAGGCACGAGGATTTGAAATTTGAATTAAACCTCTGCCTTAGAGGAGAGTAGTAGACAAGGACGTACCACATTAAACGCATCTGATATTTACCGAAGCATCAACATACTTCATTTCGATAAGTTGGAGAAAGACGATTACCGTTCAAATCCAAACAAATGAACACCTACAACGAATAATGGAAATAGTGAGGGGGGAATGTAGTCTTAAATGAGGACTTGCTGGACGTACCACTTGTGTGACCTCTGTGGCTGTCGCAATCAAGAGATAGATGATACCCTTACAAAGGGAAATCAATTTAATGAGAAGAGCGCATATAACTGACGAAGTTGGTGACCACCTCACCTGTTTCCAAAGCAGTCGGCCCAGATCAAACCTGCCTCCATCGTGATGTCGTAGCCGAAGCAAGCCAACAAGCATGGTGAGAAGGAGGGTGACATCGTTGATAAGCATAGCAATGATCACTAGCTTATTACTCTTGACGTTGGGTGCGCTGCAAGAGGAGTGCAGAGGTGCCCATTCTGAACGGATCTGAGGATAGATAAGCCCAGGAAATCAAACTTATTAAGATTAATCGTAAACCTTTGTGATACCTGGTGTCAAGACACGTTCGTCAAGCATTTAGTATGTCTTCCAGAGGGGGCTCACCATGTATGAAGATCGAAGCAGTGACCACCCACACGGCGGATGAGAATGCCACAATCACTTTATTCTTGTTCCAAATGGCGATGCTGATAGACCCCCGGTAGATCAGGCTCCTCTGGAAGGTGACGAGGGCGTGCAACCACAGGCAACTTACATGCGGAGTATAATTAAAACCGAAGAGAGGGAATAGGTCATGTATCCAAAGGTCTGGAAACGCATAAGATGACGATGGACAACGGGCTCACTCCGTAGCGTAGTGGGTGGTACTATGCTCACAAATTGGAATGTTGTCCAGACCTTTGGGTCATAAGAAATTAGGAAGATAGACACAAGGCACAAAGCATACCTGACAGTTCGTTGGGGTCGTCATGTCCAGGATGACAAAGTCAATGATCACGGCCATGAGTGTGGCGAGGCGGGTCGCAAAGTAAATCTACGAATAGGACGAATAAAGGTACAACTGAAGGTAAGATAGTGGAACGCCGAAGGGGGTTAATTACAGACCCATATCGTCCAACGGTAGGGGCGATGTCCTCGGAAGATGCTCCACTCATAGTCGAGATGGGTTATGAACTCCCAGCTTTTGGTTGGAAGTGCGAATGGCGTGCTCTTATTAATGAGTGCATAAGGGCACAACTGGGGCAGACCCACATGTAGAGGCCGGAGAGGGTGTGAGAGAGATCCCCCGATGACCCTATGCCCGGTCTGTTGAGCTCAGGCTACAGTCTCGGAATCGCCGAAGGAGCCGAAAGCGTATAGTACTCACAGAAATCGGCCATAATCACGGCGGGATCACGGAAGTTGGTCATCGTACCAGGGTTAGCAGGAGAACGATAGCCCGGGGAGCGAGAGACTGGGAGTTGGTGTCGGAAAGCAGCGCGGCACGCGGCTTACCTGGGCCACACCCAGCGAGGTTAGGCATATATAGATACCCTGGCCAGACCGTCATGTAGTAGGAAATACTAGTACATAGAATACTAGTACATGGTACGTCACCGGCTCGTGAGTCGTGATCGCCAAAGGCCGACGGGATCGCAGTGTGATGACGCCCAGTACAGTACTGGTGTTGTCAGTGCCGAAGGCGATGTCTTTGGTGGTTGGCTGAGTTGGCACCGGCAACGGCGGCAAGATGCCTAATATGGAACTCGGGATTCGGTGATCAATCACCTTGGCACTGCAACGGCGGCAAGACTCCAAATATGGAACTCGCAACTCAGTGATCAATCACCACGTACTCAGCGCCCAGCGCTCAAGCTGTATCGTTGCCTATTGCGGGCTCACTGGGGCCCCACCATGACATGCCATCCCATCTAAGGCCCATCCCCAACTTGAACGCAATGAACGAGGGGAGGGATGTTGGCTGACATAATCAATCAACCAATATTCACACATCTCTCAGGCTTTAAGCTCAGTGGCTTCTCTTGTTCCTAGAAGAGTTCATGTCGAACATAACTTAAGATGTATCCATCGTCCGAACCCCCATCGGACGGACTCCCCGCTTGGCCAGCGTCAAGACGTTGTGTCGCACAACCCCGCCCGGCCTGCCGTGCCCATTCTTCTTGATCAGTCGTCTCTTGATTGATTGAGATTACCCTTCCTCTCCCCCTTAGCCTCTTTACCCTACATACAACACGCCACCCGCTCGGCGTCACCAGCAACCCACGGCGACCTTGCACCGCGCCTATGTCGGCTGACGCTCCCACACCCCCTTTTTCGACAGCTCCTCGATCAACAGCGCTCGTACTTGCGACCTGATTGTCACCGTGACCCCATATTGCTACGATACGTCCCAACTCGTTACAAATTCCAATTGGTAATGCTCGCCAAGTGTTTTCCGCGCAGAATCTCCCCCTCCCGCTTTCTTCTCTTCTGGTGCGACTCTAAGCCCTTGCCTGTACCTCTCGCCTCCTTCTCTCGTCCTCCCGGGTTTGAAACGCCTTACCACGCCGCCGAGCAGACTCACGTTCGAAATCGCCTTCTCTTCTCACACTTTCTACCTTCGGTCTGCTCGTACTTCAGTTCGCGCACCTTAGTCAGCAACCGTGACTCGCGTTCCACATTCGTATCAAGTTCAACCTCGGTCCTCGTCATCCCCTCTTTGTTCTCTCTCTCGGACTCCGGCCCAGCTGATCTCACTTATGCGTCGATTGGTACCTTCGCGCCAACATTAGTATATACATACTTGATTGAGAGGCCATCAAGTACTCGCCTATCGAATGGTAGGCCCCTACGTCGCTTCGCTTGACTCGCTTCACCTAGTACCCCATCATGCCTCCATCTTAGGGATGTTAGTTGGGGACACTTCACTTCTTCTCCTCTCTCATTTGCAACGGAACTAAATTGTGCGACCACCCACCAATTGAAACCACTTTGCCCCAGCCGTGCGGTTGGCCCAGGTGGCAGCCTACTAAGGTCTCAGATCTCCGTTTGCAGAATAGTCTACTACTACTACTGTATTCCCGTTGAGAACCGTGCAGCAGTGCTATCATGCTGGCCACTTGTTTGTACATACGAGAGCTCGGTGGGCAGTGTGTCAAACTTAGGCTGTTTGAATTTCGCTTTCCGTGTTCCGCGTTCCTTGATTTCTGGGTTGATGTCTTGTGGGTATATAGCAACTTGGAGCCTACTCTGGCTAGCCACAAGTATAGTGCGTAGCCTGGGTTGATGCGAGGCTCCGCTGCTGTTGATTTAGTCCACGAACATAAGCACTGATATCTCGAATTGAAAATAGAGGAATTTCTTGGGAAAAGTGATGTACAAGGCGAACTCCACGAGGTGACTGCACGTCCGGTTGCAATGCAAAACATGTTGGCGTACCCCTGTAACTACCTGATTATCTCTGTGGATTCGCGGATTGAAAATACATTAGAGAACGGAATACTGTAATCCAGAATACATATCACGATCAGTGATGCGAAGATAACCAGATCCAATCAGGAATTCATTTCTCTGCGTTGCTCTCCACTGTGGCGTTGTCTTCCAAATTCGGTCCTTGCGGTTTCTCGTGCACCTGTCCTTCTATATTGATGAAAGAGAGATACGGGTCCGTCGTTTGTGATGCAGGAGACTGCCAGCGCTCATATGAAGTGAGCACCGAAACCTTCGCCCGGTTGGGCGGAACAGGCAAAGCAGTAGCCCGATTCGCGTTTGTGGACAGACGAAAACTTCTCCGGGGGTTATCCGAACCTTGTCTGCAAACTTGACGTGAGTTCGGAAGGTTGATGAAACGGAAGAGTGTCGTACATATCGGTGGAGTGGATAAAGTCTGCGAGGGAGCGATATATCCGTGTCGCGACGATGGACATCGTGATCAATGTCGGCATTAGGAACATCTGTGTTGCGGGAAGGAACGAGGAGTTGAATTTGAAGCACCCTCTGCCACTGGAAGGAGGGACATACCAGATTAAACGCAGCTGATATGTTCCGGAGGATCAACATACTTAATTTCGATAAGTTGGAGGAAAAAGATTACCATTCAAATCCAAACAAATGAACACCTACGACGGACAATGGGAGTGGTGAGGGGGATGGGTAGTCTGCGATGAGGACTTGCTGGACGTACCACTTGTGTGACCTCTGCGGCGGTCGCAATCAAGAGATAGATGACACCCTTACAAGGGGAAATAATATTAACGAGAAGAATGCATACTGCTGACGAAGTCCGTGACCACCTCACCTGTTTCCAAAGCAGTCGACCCAGATCAAATCTGCCTCCACCGTGATGTCGTAGCCGGAGCAAGCCAACGAGCATGGTGAGAAGGAGGATGACATCGTTGATAAGCATAGCAATGATCACTAGCTTATTACTTTTGACGTTCGGTGCACTGCAAGAGAAGCCCAGAGGTACCCATTCTGAACGGATCTGAGGATGGGTAAGCCCAGGAAATCAAACTTATTGAGATTGATCACAAACCTTTGTGATACCTAGTGTCAAGACACGTTTATCAAGCATTTAGTATGTCTTCCAGAGGGGACTCACCATGTATGAAGATTGAAGCAGTGGTCACCCATACTACGGCTGAGAATGCCACAATCACTTTATTCTTGTTCCAAATGGCGATGCTGATAGACCCCGATAGATCAGGCTCCCCTGGAAGATGACGAGGGCGTGCAACCACGGGAAACTTACATGCGGAGTATGATCAAAAACGAAGAGAGTGAATAGTTCATATATGCAAAGGTCTGGAAATGCGTAAGACGACGATGGACAACGCGCTCACTCTGTAGCGTAGTGGATGGTACTATGCTTACAAATTGGAATGTCAACCAGACCTTTGGGTCATAAGAAATTAGGAAGATGGACACAAGGCACAATGCATACCTGACAGTTGGTTGGGGTCGTCATGTCCAGGATGACAAAGTCAATGATCACGGCCATGAGTGTGGCGAGACGGGTCGCAGAGTAAATCTACGAATAGGAAAAATCAAGTTACAACTGAGGGTAAGACAGTGGAGCGCCGAAGGGGCATGATTGCATACCCATATCGTCCAACGGTAGGGGCGATGTCCTCGGAAGACGCTCCACTCATAGTCGAGATGGGTTATGAACTCCCAGCTTTTGGTCGGGAATGCGAATAGCGTGTTCTTAGTAATGAGTGCATAAGGGCACAACTAGTTCACACCCACATGTAGAGGCCGGATAGAGTGTGAGAGAGTTTCCCCGACGACCCTGTGCTCAACGGGGTTGTTGAGCTACAGACTCGGAATCGCCAAAGGAGCAGAAAGCGTATACTCACAGAAATCGGCCGCAATCACCCCAGGATCACGAAAGTTGGTCATCGTACCAGGAGAACGATAGCTCGGGGAACGGGGTTTGATGTCGGGGATACAGCGCTGCACTGCGGCTTTCCACACCTAGTGGGGTTAGGCATATATAGATACCTTAGTCCAGACCGCCATGTGGATTGTGGAGTTTATCGGACACTAATAGGTACATAACACGTCACCGGCTAATAGTGAATGCCAAGGCTGACTGGACGCCAGTGTGATGGCGCAGGTGGTGTTAGCTGTGTTGGCACACTGGCAACGGCAGCAAGACCAAACAAATGCCAAATATGGAACTCGAACTCGCAACTCGGAGTCGTTACCAGACCCTTATCGGAGATTTAATCGAAATTTGAAAAAACGCCTTGGAGGACTTCAGACCTCACCATTATTAGATCTCCGATTTAAAATTCCGCGGAGGGACTGGGGACGAGACTACACTGCTGACAATCAGCACGTTGTTCAGCGCTCAGCGCTCAGGCTGTACTGTATCGTTGCCTATTACAGGCTCATTCAGCTCCACCTTGTCATCCCATCAATATTGTGCTGCCCCAATCAATCAATCAATATTCACACATGTGATTGTTTTCGTCAACCACATCTCTCAAGCTTAGACTTATCTCGTTCCTAGAGGACCTCATTTCATACATATTGGAGTACAAAAACTCCGAGACCCTACTCCCTTGTTGAAAGGCAAGCTCTTACCTCATGGTCCTCATTTTCCTATTTCCTGCATTAAGACTTTTTTCAGTCATGACGTCGTCTCAGAGACATAGTTGGCATTTCCTCCGCTCACCGCTATGTTATGGAACTATCTGGAATACGCGACGGCTTACCAATGTATGTGACGGAGCGGCTCGACAGGTTACTCGGGTCTCGGACCTTGGAGAAGCTCCCATTGGCGTCAACCACGCCATTTCCCGTACTCCAAGAAGATCTCCGTTCCCATTCCTACTGTGGCGATTTTCTTCCGAACTTCGCGGCATCCCGGAACAATAATTGTATCTTGACTTGGGTTGCGGCCATATCGAATTGGTTTATATGGACGATTCCCAGAATCTCCTCGTTCTCTCGTTAGTTCCGTTTTCTCAGTTCTCCAAAATTTCTGCGACATATATTATCCATAGCTTACGGATATCCGTGTCAGGACGCTCTCCACGCGGCTCGCCGTCGATCCCATCTACTCCGTTGCAAGTAGCCATCCCAGAATTTGTTTCTTCAATGAGTTCGAATAGCCCTTGAACAATCTTACATCCTGGCGTTAAACTGGAAGACCGGAAACCAAGTGGCAAAAATTGCGAATCTTTCCCCTAGAATGGCCGAGGTAGGAGTTAACCTACCGCCTCCCGGCCAACCTCTGAGCAGACGCCGACGACACCACCCGTACCCGTACCCGCGGGCACCCGTACCCCTAACCCGTGCGGGTTGTCCTACCCGTTGCAGATCACTAGACGCCATGCAGTTGATCTCGATTGTCGTTTTCGTGTTTTGTTCACTGGCGAGAAGCAAAGTTGTACATTTGGACTTTGTGTCTTGTCTCGAGAAAACACGAAAGCGACAATCTTCGTGACCCCTAAAGAATTAATAGAAGACTTCTGCTTTTTCTAATGAGGCGGACTATCACTGGCATGCGGTGTTGTCGCATGTCTCGTCATTCCACAATTTACCGGTAACTACTTACGTCAACTCTGTGAGTACCGACTGCGAGTACAACTTGTGTGCGTCCGAGTTGGGGGACGTTAAAGTTAAACTACTGACAAGTCTGAATTTGACATGTTTTCGTGCCTCTGTAAAAACTTACGCATCTCAACGTATCAGCTTAACCAAGTAAAAATACATCATGGAGTGTAGTATCCAGGTATCCTAGAACACACACATTAAAGCGGACTTGGAACGTGTCTGCGAGTTCGTGGAAAGGAGTCCAGAGAGAACAGAGAGGGGCAAGAGAAAGCACAAAGGCGAACGCCTGCGAGCGCAGCAACTCGCAATCGGTACCAGAATCGATTCAGAAATGCGAGAGGAAGGGAAGTCTGCTTCCTCCAACTAGTATTGGAGCCTATTTCATATACGTTACTCGAGAGCTACTCGCGTAGTAAATAAGAATAAGATACTAAGGTGTACAGGCCCACACTGAGACTACATGGGGGTGGCCGTGCAAGTCGGCGCAAAGCCAGAACGTGTGGCCGCGAGGCTGGTCCGAGGCCGCTTGATAAGGGAGTGCCAGAGGGCGGCGAGTGCCTGGCGGCGCGAGATCGAGAATGAGGGACATGGATGCGAGGAGAGCAGAGTGACGCGAGGAGTGGCGAGGATTGTTGGAGAAGGGGGATCGTGTCGGAGTCGGCCAACGGGCCAACCTACCCCCTGAACGGTGATATTCACGGCCAGAAACGATCCTCACATTACGACGTCCTGGCCTGCCATATAAAAATGTCCAGTGCCTTTCACGAACTCACTTCTCTGCGATCACTAGTCCTTGCGGCTCGTCGCCCAGCTCTGCATCGGAGCGCATGTAGGTGGCATTCTCGTCCATCTGCAGGGTTGGTGAATCGGACTGCCGGTGCTCGTACGAGGCGTGCACTGTTATCTCAATCCGGTTCCGCGGATCCTGCATCGTAGTAACCCATTTAGTATTCGGTACTGGGGGAAGATTTCTCTGGGGCTTATCCGAAGGCTTTCCGCTACGGTGATGTTGACAAAGTGAGTCCGGAGGAAATAGAATAAGAGAGAGTAATACCTATCGGTGGATAAGGCGAAGTCTGAGAGGGAGCGATACATCCGCGTCGCGGCGATCGACATCGTAATCACCGAAGGACCCAGGAACATCTGTGTTGTGGGAACGCATAAGGATTAGCGACTAATATCCTCCGCACATGTAATAGAGACTCGGAGAGACATACCTGATCAAACGCAGCTGATGGATTGCGGAGGAATCAGCATTCTTTATTGTCAAGTTGGAGAACGAAAGAAAGGTTACCGTTCAGACTTAAACAAATGAACACCTAAGACATAGAATGGAGATGAGAAAAGAAGTGTATGAAGGGATCGTGCTGGACGTACCACTGGGACAACCTCGGCGATGGTCGCAACGAAGAGGTAGATGATACCCTTACCAGCGGAATCAGATTGGTGAAAGGAGGGCATCACATGAAAACGGCGGCGAACTCACCTGCTTCCAAAGGAGGCGCCCTAGACCAAACCTCCCTCCACCACGATGCCGTAGACGGAGCAAACCAATGAACATGATGACAAGCAGAACGACATCGCTAATAAGGATAGCGATGACAGCCAATTTATTGTCCTCGAGGTTGGCAATGCTGCAGTGGTTTACCATGGGTTGCCATTCGGAGTGGATCTGAGGATGGACAAGTCAAGGAAATCCAGCCTCTTGAGATTGATTGATCCTACCCGCGGGAGACCTGGTGCCAGGACATGTATGTCAGATATCCGGTCGGTCTGCTGGAGGATCGGGGAGTGACTTGCCGTGAATGAGAATTGCAATATTAGCCACCCATACAATGGCCGAGGATGCCACGACAAATTTGTTCTTGTTCCAAATGGCGATACTGATGGACCCCCAGTCAATGAACCTCCGCTGATAAGCAACATAAGGTGAAAGCCATGGGACTTACATGCGGAGAACGATCAATAGGGAGGAGAGGGGAAACGTGAGGTTTGCCAAAACCTAAAAATGTACTTCCCAACAGGAACTGAGGTGTAACGGAAGCTATACTCACGACTCCGAAAAGTGTCCAGACCTTTGGCCCGGGCATAGTGAGTCAGCGGAAAGTAGGGAGATAGTCGCAGGGCACAGCGCATACCTGACAGTTGATTTGGGTAACCACATTCATCATGACCAAGTCAGTAATGACGGCCATGAGCGTGGTGATACGGGTCGCGAAGTAAAGCTACAAGCAACAGCTGAGGGTAAGACTATACAACTCCAAAATGGAGGCTACCGACCCATATCGTCCACCTGTATGGGCGATATCCTCGGATGACGCTCCACTCGTAGTCGAGATGAGTGACAAACTCCCAACTGGCCCGGGGTTTTCAGTCAGTCACGTGGTGCTAGTGCCAGGGGCAGACCAACATGTAGAGACCGGATACAGCGTGGCCGAGCTTCACCATTGCACCTACCAATGGCGGGCTCAGTGTGCTTCTTGGGAATGAGCACAAAAAAAATACACTCACGCATATCTGATGCAAGTACGTCAGGGTGACGGAAATTGACCATGTTAGGCTCAGGGGGTTCAACTTGATACGTGAACGATTCAAGTTCTGGGGAATCTGGGGAGGGAGTTGGGGGAAACAATGCCACTCTGCTTACAACCCGTTCCAGCGGCATATATAAATGATATTCTAGGCCGAAAACATAATCATGTTCCTAGTTCAATTGAATAACAATCAAACTACATGACAACGACCGCCCATGATCACTGGTCACTGGCACACGCAGACAGCATTGCGCTTTAATCGAGTCAGTCGCTCAGGCACCGTGGGCCTAGTAAGGCAAGTCTTGGCGTAGAGTTGGAGTCATGTACCTGAGACTGCACTGGAAAAATCACAAAATCAATGGGTCTCCAGATGTCGCATGACGGATCACCGGCGCCAATCATCAACGCATGTCGATAAAGGCTGTACGGTATTGTTCTCCATTGCAGCCCTGTCATTCCCACCTTAATGGGCGGTACCGTACTAACTGAGCCCGAGCCTATCAACCAAACTCCGGACGCAAGCTTTACGGTTATGGCTATGCATGTCTCCAGAAGTTCCCTCAGAACACATTTCAAATACTATAACGTGTTACACGTTGAAGAGAGTCCTTGCTTCATAATCATCGTCTCCATCGCTGAGACAGTTATGGTTATACCATCACCCCAAGGACGTTCTGATCACCCTCCGAGATATCATACGGCTATCTGCAACTGAAAATGTGAGATGGCCGAGCCTCCCGAGGGAACACTGTGACGTGGCACCAGCAGAGCGCTGGGCAGGCTGTGAATGGTCTTCATTCCCCTTGCGACGGCCCTTTTAGGGAGACCGCAGACTTTTACCATTTGCGCGTTTCTTCAAGTGATTTCAAATTTCAAATTCATATGTAGACGTCACATGTTCCAAACAAACAACAACACACTTCTCTTCTACAGTCACACACCTAAAACTGACACTAGTGCGGTTTGTAACCCAGAAAGATGGTGTTCCAGTAAACACTCGGCTCCTCGGGCCACCGAACGTGTCCCTCAGATGGATGTCTCAGCTTTAAGGTGGGCATGCAGCCCTGAGTCCCTGACTATGCGGCCATTTCAGGTTGCAGCAGAAGACTCGGAAATACCATTCCCGGACGGACATTTTCATGAGAAGATCAAAATTATACTTGGCGAAGACGTGATGATGCTGTGGAATGTAGGTTCTTCCCCTCGAGAATTGCCAATAACACCCACGGGAAAAATGCTGCGGGTTACATCAGGGTTGTGTGCTCACCCATGATCGCAATATTAATTTCGCTTGAAGAGACGAATCGAAAGGAGACTCTTGCCAGTGACTCCTATTGTAATGCTTTTCGAATAAAGTTTTATCCAAGGTCTGACTGGACCTCAGGCTATCATACGATGGTTGTCACTCGTTTCGTCACCCCATAATCTACCAGTAATTCCCTCTGTCCATTCTGTGAGTACCGACTGTGAGCATACACTTTGGGTGTATCCGAGTCGAGGGCTATCGAGCAGTGTGTTATCCCTGACATTTGTGATCGACTAAGACACGTTTTCGTGTCTCTATAACTACATGTTCATAACTACTCAACGTATCAGCTTGACCAAGAACACACTACGGAATGCAACGCCCCAGAACGCACGCATCATGACTTGTAACCTGAAATGTCCAGTGCTTTTCACGAACTCAGTTCCCTTCGATCGTCAATCCGTGCGGCTCGTCGCCCAGCTGTGCATCCGAGCGCGAGTAGGTGATATTCTCGTCCGTCTGCGAAGTTGATGACTGCCAGTTCTCGTACGAAGCGTGCACTTCCACCTCGATCTGGTCCCACGGCCTCTGCATTGTATTAGCCCATTTGGCATTCGGTACTGGGCGAAACTTTATCTGGGGGTTATCCGGACTCTTTCCGCTACGGTGATGTTGACCACAGTGAGTCCGGAGGAGTGTAGAATAAGAGAGAGCCATACTTATCGGTGTATGATGCGAAGTCTGAGAGAGAGCGATACATCCGCGTCGCGGCAATCGACATCGTAATCACCGAAGGCGCTATGAACATCTATATTGTGGGAACGCATCAGGACTCGAAACCAATATCCTCCACCACATGCAGAAGAAAGAGACATACCAAATCAAACGCGTCTAATGGTTTGGAGAAGAATCGGCATTCTTTAATGTCAAATTGGAGAACGAAAGAAAAGTTACCATTCAGACTTAAAAAAATGAACACCTAAGACGAAAAATGGCGATGAGAAAAGAAGTGTATGAAGGGATCGCGCTGGACGCACTCCTGGGACAACCTCTGCGATGGCTGCAACGAAGAGATAGATGATACCCTTACCAGCGGAAATCAGATTGGTGGGAGGAGGGTATCATGACTGATGAGAACAGCGACGACCTCACCTGTTTCCAAAGGAGGCTTCCTAGTCCAAACCTCCCTCCACCACGACTCCGTAGGCGGAGCAAGCCAATGACCATGATAACAAGGAGAATGACATCGCTAATAAATATCGTAACGACAGTCAATTTATTACTCTTAATATTGGGAGTCTTGCAGCTATTTAGCATGGGTTCCCATTCGGAGCGGACCTGCGGATGGTCAAATCAAGGAGATCTAAACTGTTGAGAATATTTGTTCACCCGAGCGACAGCTGCAGTCAGGAAATGTATGTCAGACATCCAGTGTGTCTGCTAGAGAGGAGGGAAGCGACTTGCCTAGTATGAGAATTGCAGTAGTAGCCACCCATACTGTGGCTGAGAATGCCACAACGAATTTATTCTTGTTCCAAATAGCTATACTGATGAGTCCCCAGTCGATGAGCCTCCTCTGGTAAGTGACCGAAGGATGAAAGCACAGAACTTACATGCGAAGCAAGATCAATAGAGAGGAGAGAGAAAATGTGATATGCGCAAAGGCCTAGAGATGTATTTCGCAAGACCATGCAACGCGCTCTCTCAACGGGAACTGAAGCGCGACAGAAGTTATGCTTACGACTTCAAACACTGTCCAGACCTTCAGGCCGTAGCGCGTTAGGAAGCGGATGTATACACCCAAGCCGCAGGTCATACCTCACAGTTGGTTGGGGTAACCACGTTCATGATGACCAGAACAGTAATGACGGCCATAAGCGTGGTGAAACGGGTCATGAAGTAGAGCTACAAGTCACAGCTGAGAACAGACTGTCCATACAACCCTAGAAGGGAGGTTACCGACCCATATCGTCCATCTGTATGGGCGATGTCCTCGGATCACGCTCCACTCGTAGTCGAGATGAGCAATGAACTCCCAGCTGAGTTTTTGTTTTCAATCAGTCATGTGATACGGGTATGTCGTAAGTGGCGAAGACCGACATGTAGAGACCGCCCACAGCATGGGCGAGCTTCACAAGTGCCCCTAGCAATGGCGGGTTTAGTGTTATTCTTGAGCTAGAGAATGAGTTTGAACAAATTATACACACTAAAATCTGATGCAAGTACGTCAGGGTCACGGAAATTGACCATCCTAGGGTCCAACTTGGCAGGTGAGCAGAGCGATCCTGGGGAGTTCAGGGAACCAACGCCGCACTACTTACCACACCTACCGGTGTATATAAGTATTATCGTATTCATATTCCCAGGAGTGCATGCTATCCATCATACAGCGACCGCCTGCGACTGAATCAGACTGATTGCGCCTGCCTTGAGGGAAATTTCGGCATAATGTCAAAGTAATGTGCCTGACACCGCACTGCCAGCATTAACCAGATATCGCATGATAGGTCAATGCGGATCATCAACATATATCGACAGGTGCTGTATCATTTTCTGTTGCAGTCCTGTCATCCACTTGACATCCCATCTTGGTGGGCCGCCGTGGGCGGTACTGTACCAACCAAGCCAACCAACTCGCGAGCCTGACCAGTTTATCCATTCATTTCTCTGGAAGTTCTTTTTCCCAAGAACACATTTTATATATCGCATCCAATAGATTATGAGATCTTACTTACCTGTCCAGGGTAATTTTACCTCATTTTCCCATCATCATCACTGAGACTGTGATGCCATCGCCTCGACGCCTCAAGGTCATCCTGACCGCATCCTCCGCCCTCGGAGATATCACATGAATATCTGAAACTTGAATGTGAGGCGGCCAATAAAACAGCGCTGGACAGGCTGCGAAATTGTCAGATCTCCTGGGAAATTGACGGCTCCCCGCCCATTCCATTAGCACTCGAGGATGGGAGGGGAAAACAATAGGAGATGTGCCCATTCGCTTCAATATTACAGCAGAGCAGCAATCCGTCACTGCACATTTCCAGACCCGGAGATCCCATATGTAACCAAGGACATACCATCTCCTGACAAACATTTGCCAAATGCCTACTTGGCGAATGCGCGGTAAGTCGTTGAAAGTAGACACTTGTTCCCTCGAGGATGCGATGTACTTACAGCCCACCAGTACACTGGGAAGTGAAGGCGATCTCGGCTGAAGAATAGAAAGAATATCCTATCGTCCAGTCTATCAATGACGCCACGTCATCCGTAGTCTTGACCCCGGGATCACATAACAATACGGTCGCAATCAAGTTTGGACTCTTGACAGATCAGAACACGCTGGCGCTTGTCTTTTCAACCCACCAATCGCCGAGACACTGCCCTGCGAGTTCGGAGTGTGCCGAGCGTCGACTCATGGGGAAGAAATGCACCCGCAGACGCTTCACACTCATACTTATCCCACAGTTTTGACACTCACAAGTTATGACGTGTGATAATGTTCGCGGATATGGCAATCCGATATCAACAACAAGTGGGGATGAAATTGATGCAATCCGAGGGAAACCCTTTTTGCTTCTTGGAGTTCGGAAAATTGTCCTCAGGCTGTTCATCAGTGCCATGCCGTGCCAGCGGTGCCGCGCGGACAGAGCACATGTCTGGTTATTCACGCCAGCAGCACCGAGCCTCTGCACCAGAAATGGCCGCGCTCCCGGCTCCGGTTCCAGAATCATGGCATCCGATTTAGATTTTTGGATGCAAATACGATGTCTGAGTCCTACAAGGGTGGTGTACGCGTGTATTTAGAAAAATGCAAACAACTGTGTAACCATGGTCTGCTGCTGTCGAGCGCCATGTCCCGAGTCTTCCTTCTGACCCCCGCGGCGATGGCTGGGAAAATGGGCAATTCGAGCAAGTAACTCGAACAATGATGGATCGGCGAGGTGGTCCCCTCAGCGTGTTCTGTGTTGTGAGAGGAGTGCGTAGATGTAACACCGTTTTAAAGCAACGTGCGGCGACCAGCTCTTCCGAGTCTATGGGTGTCCGGGATGGCCATGGCACTTGCCAGGGGAGGTGCGGCGTAATTTGATGTAAGATGTGATATATTCCAAAGGTTCTAATGCGCGCCAAAGCCTTCCCGGCCCTTCCGTAGTTCACCGCCATTCCATTATGATTGGCTGGTACGAACAGACGAAGCGGACGGGGAAAGCACATCCGCGGCGTGTCTGATTGATCAGGCTATAGTATTCTCACGGCTAATCATATGGAGTTTCTCTAAGGCCGCTTGGTAGAGTACTAGCGACCTTGCTGCAGATATGGACTCGAAACATGCCGATCAGATCGAGTGTCGCATCGATGAAAGTCCGCTCACGTGACCATACGCGTCGCGCCAGACGTGCCACTGGACTCGGGATGAGCATTGAGCAATGCCTGGCCCAGAGTCGATACCAATCCGAGTCATACGGCCACTTCCAGGAACCCTATCAGATACCATATCAGATCGAGACAGCGAGGTTGTACTCACATATAGAGCGAACGGTGAGCGATTTCCTCCGTTCGACTTCACATCGTCCTCGGTTTCTCAACATGCCCAATCCCAGAACCCCCCCCCACTCTCAAACCGCGTCCACCGGAAGCATTTTGTCTAAAAAAACTCCTCTGAAACGCGACATCTCCGGAAGTGAAGCCCATTCCTCTACACCCCAGCAAAAGGCGTCGGAGCGCTATCCAGAAATGACTCTAGAGGCATGCGAGAAATTCGTCGGGCCAATGCCTATTGGCTTGTTCTTATCCGAATTCGTTCCACCGGCTTCTGGAAACCGGCCAGTAAACGAGATCACGTTTTCTCACTCTTCTGTGTCACAGAACGAGGATGCATTTGTGCGCTCCTTTGCCAGTATCGTTGTATCTACACTCACGCATGTGACGGATAGATTAGCGCAATCGAGGATTCTCCTCTCTGTCCCAAACTCAAATTTGTCAACACCACCTCTCGCCAAGATGGGCGACATCGTTTGAAACCAGACATATCCATTTATTCCGATTATTTCTCCTCC
>Ga0209488_10000877_pt1 | contig 25562 bp, 21 predicted proteins | sample Rivendell_Oct201_8_FD_188349 | JGI IMG/M metagenome (GOLD analysis project Ga0209488, IMG submission 188349) | Vadose zone soil microbial communities from the Eel River Critical Zone Observatory, Northern California, USA -... | ecosystem: Environmental > Terrestrial > Soil > Vadose zone >...
GCACGCAGGCGCTGCCCATCGACCGTGGTGTCGATGATTGCCAGGCTGGAAAATCCAATGAGGGCCGCGGCTTCGTCGCGCAAAACCACCACGGCATCCTTGTCGCGCATGTCCGCAATGAACCGCTCATGCGATGTCGCTTCATAGTAAGTGGAATAAAGCGCGTACATCGCATCGACCGTCTGGCTCTCGAGGCTGGCGCGGTCTTGCACTTGCGTCGACAGCCGGCGGCGAGCGCTGTCATTCGCCGCTTCAGGAGCGCTGGGTGACTGACGAAGTGCAATATTCACATGTCGGCTCCGGCCCGAACGGCGTGTGCCCCGGTAGCGTTGCGCCGAATGACGGGGCATACAAGCGTAACAGCATGTGAATGGTGTGGACAATAGCGGTCGACCCCGGTGACGGGCTTGGCGATCAGCGCACGGCCGCCGGATTCGTAGGGGCGGACCTCGCGTAGCGCGCAAGACGCGCGTGAACGCGCTTATGTTGTCCGCCCGGCTCGCGACGGGTAGGGTCGAGCGATCAGGGCACCGAGCCGTTTCTAGGACAAGCTGGGCCCGAAGTGCGCGTTTAATCCTATCGTTCGGAGCTTGCTGGTCGCCGGGCGGACACCGCGGCGCAAGCCGCCGAAGAAGGGTCCGCCCCTACGCAACTCCACGCGCCTTGTTTACCCGATTGCCTTCTGCGGATTGTCCTCGTCTTTGGGTTCCGTCTAGAAAATATTTATGAACAACACGAACAAACCTGCCGACAACATGATGGCTATGGGCAGCGTGAGAACCCAAGCCATCAGCAGATCTCGTACGGTCGACCATTGCAGGCCGGATCCGTTGGCGGCCATGGTCCCGGCGACCCCGGACGACAAAACATGGGTCGTGGAAACTGGAAGCCCGAACACGTCGGCGGCGCCGATTGTACCCATGGCGACAAGTTCCGCGGAAGCGCCTTGCGCGTAGGTCAGGTGACTCTTGCCGATTTTCTCGCCGACCGTCACAACGATGCGCCGCCACCCGACCATGGTTCCGAGGCCGAGCGCGATGGCGACGGCAATCTTGACCCAGGTAGGGATGAACTTTGTCGAATTGTCGAGCGACTTCTTGTAACTATTGAGTGTTGCAACTTCAGTTTTGTCGAGGTCGTTTTCCTTGTCCTTCATGAGGAAGCGCAACGCTTCCGATGCCAGATACATGTCATTTCTGGTATTGCCGACAACTGCTGCCGGTACTTTGGCGAGCGTCCCATACTCATTCACCTGTTTGGAAATGTCGCGAATAAGAACGGCGAGTGAAGGATAAGTGCCCTCACTGATCGTGCGACGCGCCACGTATTGAGTGACGGTCGGTCGCGGATCTCCGATGATATTGTAGCCCGCGCCTTTGCTCTCGACCACCAGGGCGGCTGCGGTCGATGTCGTGCGAAATTCGACCATTTGCGATTCCGGCATGGCACGGTTGAGAGCATAGGCGGTCGGCACCGTGCCGATCAGGATGAGCATGATCAGGCCCATGCCTTTCTGGCCGTCATTTGAACCGTGTGCAAACGAAACGCCCGTGCAAGTGAGGATCAGGATGCTGCGGATCCACCAAGGCGGGGGTTGTTCGCCTTTGGGGGCGGTATAAAGGGCAGGATTGTGGACGGCAAACTTCAGCAAAAGAAAAAGGGCGGCTGCGACACAAAATCCGAACAGCGGCGACAGCAGGAGCGCGTAGCCGATTTCCGTGGCTTTGGTCCAGTCGACGCCCGATGTTCCGTCCTGCCCCTGCATGAGGGCGTTCGCAACACCGACCCCGATGATGGATCCGATCAGGGTATGCGAACTCGAAGCAGGCAGACCAAGATACCAGGTTCCGAGATTCCATATGATCGCGGCGATCAGCAAAGCGAAAACCATCGCAAAACCGGCACCGCTGCCCACTTGAAGAATTAGTTCGACCGGCAGCAATGAAATGATGCCGAATGCGACCGCGCCGCTGGACATCAGAACGCCGAACAAATTGAACATGCCCGACCAGACGACGGCAATGTTGGCCGGAAGCGAATGGGTATAGATGACGGTTGCAACCGCATTGGCGGTGTCGTGGAAGCCATTGACGAATTCGAATCCGAGCGCGATCAGCAGCGCCACAAAAAGCAACAGGTAGGGCAGGTATGTGGTGACTTTGGCTCCGGTCTCCGCGACATCGCCGTAAAGGCTGTAGGCGACGAACAACAGGGCTGAGCCGATTATACCGAGAAAAATAATGACGGTGAGCGGTTCAATCGGATGATCGAGCTTCGGTCGCGCGTGGCTCTCTGTTGGGGTCTGCGTTCCAGGGGGGAGGGGCGCGGCAATGTCGGTCATGGGTACCAGCTGGCAAATGAGAATGATGTCCCACTTAAAAGACGTTGTATTACAGTTTTATGACTGGTTGGGACTTGATGTGCTCCATCAGGCATTGCGATTTGCAATAGCAATGGACGTCAGCCACGCTATTCCCTGCTGGTGTGGACCGAAGCGCTATTACAGGTGAATAAGTCGGACAGGCTCGCCTCGGCAAATTCTGATCAGGTTGTTGAGCCTCGGCAAAAACGACGACCTCGTATCCGAGGCCGTCGTTGCGCGTTGTGTCCAAACGAGTTCTTGTGCCGCGTCAAAGCCCGAACACGAACAGCATGGTCTGGTGGCGCATGTCGCGCAATTCCGGCGTGAGCGTCAGCCGGTTTCGGGAGACGCGGCTGAGCCCTGAGAGAATCGCGACATATTGCTTGCCGCCGGCCTCGAAGGTCATCGGCGGCGCGTTGAGGCCTGATCCGACATTGATCTTCCAGAGTTCGTCCAGCGTCGTGTCGTCGTAGGCGACGAAGGAACCATCGGCATAACCGGTGAACACCAGGCCGCCTGCGGTCGTGAGCATGCCGCTGACATTTGGGAAATTCGAGCGCACGCGTTTCTTGATCTCGCCGGTCGTCGGATCCGTGACCACGATGTCGGATTGATTGCGCTCGGTCTGCTTGGATATCCGGCTGAAGAAGATACCCGTTTTGATCGATTCCTCGTCAAGCGTCGATTCATTGCAAAACGAATACGCGGGAATGTACATGAGCCCCGTACGCTTGCTGTAGGACGGTGGAAAATAGTTGTTTCCTCCCGCAAGCGACGGGCACAGCGTCTTGGTGGGCTCGGCGCGCGTCATGTTCTGCCGCCCGGAATAGACTTGGATGTCCAGGCGCGGATCATAGTCGACCGGCTTGCCGGTCTTCTGGTCGATGCCGCGCGTCCAGTTGATGCGTTCCACATAGGGCTTGGCAAGAATCGTCTGGCCGCTGCTACGGTCGAAACTGTAGAGGAAGCCGTTGCGGGCGGCGTGGGTCGCGACTTTGCGCGGCTGACCATCGACCGTGCCGTCGATCAAAATCGTGGCGCCGACTTCGTCATAGTCCCACATGTCGCCGGGCAGATACTGGTGATACCAATTCATGTTGCCGGTGTCGGGATTCCACGAGATCAGGCTCGCGGTGTAGAGATTATCGCCGGGCCGGTAATAGGGATCGGACCACGGTACCGGGTTGCCGGTGCCCCACAGCGTCTGGTTTGTCGCGACGTCATAGGAGCCGGTCACCCACATGGCCCCGCCGCCGGTCTGCCAGGCGTTGTTCTTGTCCTTCCAGGTTTCGCTGCCGGGCTCGCCCGGGGCCGGGATGACATATTTGCGCCAGACAATTTTTCCGGTCGCGGCCTCCACCGCCATGATGTAATCGCGCACACCCTTGTCGCCGCCCGCTGCGCCAACGACGATCTTGTCTTTGATCGCGAGCGGAGCTGCGGTGAATTCGAGTTCCTTCTGGCCGTCGCCGATATTGACCTCCCACGCGACCTGGCCGGTGTCCTTGTTGGTCGCAACAAGGCGCGGCGGATAGTTCGCAACCGTGATGACGAAGTTGCCCCAGAGCGCCGCGCCGCGGTTGGCGTCCGGCGCCTTTTCGCCCTTTGGATCCATGCGCCAGACGATGCGGCCGGCGTCGCCCGAGCGCGCGTCGATCTTGTAGAGAATGCCCCATTGGTCCACGACGTAGAGGAATCCGTCTTCCGCCAGCGGTGTCGATTCGAGATTCTCATTGATCATTGTGCCGCCGATCGAGACCGCGTAGGCAAGCCTGAGCGATTTGACATTGCGGCTGTTGATCTTGTCGAGCGGCGAATAGCGCTGGGAATCATAGCTGCGGTGGTTCATCAGCCAGTTGTGCGGCTCCTTGTCGGCATTGGCGAGCCGCTCCGGCGTCACCTCGGCCGCAACGACCGGCGTGCCGGAGACGAATGCGGCGCCGGCAAGCAGCGTCATGATTGAGAGAGCGAGGATATTGTTGTGTTTCATAATTACCTCCCTGGTTTTTCTCGTCCGGTAGGGCCGCTCGACGGCGTATGAGGACGAGAGAACAGGGACAATTCTACACAAATTCGGCTCTTGAACCAATGTGAGTCTCAAACCAATGTTAGTCTCGAAATGAGCGCATCTGGTTCCGCCGATTGAATAATATATTTCAATTGACGGCAACAAAATGTAGTGCAAACTTTTCCAGAAATATCGGCACGAATTGCATCGGGCAGCAGGTGCCCGATGGCAGTCGTCACCGTCAAGACTAGATACCGTGAAGACTAGATCGAGACTAGGCCGCGAGACTTGGTCGAACGAGATTCAACCAAAGAAATCTGTCGCGACCGGACAGTCGGTGAGTAGAGCAATCACATGGCCGATGGTACAGCTGTAAGCAGCAACGATCTGGACGCCAAGATCGACACTATCACTCAGTTGCAACTGGCACTGATGCAGGGCGCAGGCACACAACGGCGCGGACAGCATCCCAAGCAGCATGGCTGCGTCCGCGCAAGTTTTGAAGTGCTTGCCGATATTCCGGATCGGTTCAAGGTCGGTCTCTTTGCCAAGCCTGCCACCTTCAACGCCTATGTCCGGTTCTCCAATGGCAAAGAATTCGACGACACCAAGCCCGACATCCATGGCATGGCGATCAAGCTCACCGGAGTGCCGGGACTGAAGGTCCTGGAATCCGAAGCGACGGCGCCCACACACGATTTCATCCTGGCGGACAATCCGGTGTTCATCATTCGCGATACCGACGAGTATGTTCGCTTCGTGCAAAATGTTGCGCAAACAGTGCCGTTTGGAAAGAAGCCGCTAAAGTTCTTGGCGTGGGTTGCGCTGCACCATCCGCAAGACCTGCCGGTCCTTTTACGTTTTTTTCGTGGCCACGTTGTGGACAGCCCGCTCGCGGCCGAATATTGGAGCCAGGTGCCCTATGCCTTTGGTCGCGGTGGACGCACCATTTGCCGCTACTCCGCGGTCCCGCAGCCGGGAAACATGATTGCCCCGATTGCTCCCGCAGACCGAAACGCCGACTATCTCCAGCAGGCGATGATCAACCATCTCACCTCCGGGCAAAGGTCTGCAAAATTCGATTTCATGGTGCAGCTGCGCGACGACGCAACGCCGGCCGTGATCGATAACCCGACCGTGACCTGGGATGTTCCATCACAGCGCGTTGCTGTCATTACCATTGCGCCGAAAAAGTTCGACTCGCCGGAGCAGATGCGCTTCTGCGAAAACCTCTCCTATACGCCGTGGCACGCTCTTCCCGAGCATTGCCCGATCGGTCAGGTCAACGAGATCCGCAAGGCGGTCTACCTCGCGAGTTCGAGCCTGCGTCACAAGACCAACCAAGTTGTACCAACGGAGCCGACGGGCAACGAATTTTGAGGCTTCATCATGCGTCTTTCTCTCGAAGAGTTGACTGCCAACATCGACGACGACTTCAAGGCGGTGGTGGAAAAGCTTCAGAAGACGTTCAATTTCATGGCCGCAAACCTGCAACATGGGCGCGCCACACATACTTATGGTGCGGTGGCGAAGGGGGAGGCGCGTTGTATTGTTCCGGCGGACTTCCCGGCCAGCGACACATTCGTGCTCGGCAAGGTCTATCCGATCCTGCTGCGGCACTCATTGCCGGTCGGTCGCGCCGACGACCGCGTGCGCGACGGTTCCGCCGCCCGAGAACCATTGATTGATTAAGATTTCGAATGGACACCGCTCCGTTCGAGAGCGGCCCGTAGATGTGGGAGGCCAAAATGATCAGGATAACCAAGTTGAAGACCGGCATCGGCGCGGTTGCGATCCTGTTCATCGTGTTGGTGGCCGTCGGTTTTAAGATTTATCGCGACAAGCTCTATGTCAACCTGCCCGACTATCCGCCGATCAACAGGGCTGCGTGGCTCGACCAGAACTGGTCGCAGCAACAGCGGGAATGGTTCCACCACGCCGACCAGGGCACGCAAACTGTCAACATTCCGTATGAATGGTTTGTCGCATTGGAGCAGCCGCGGCTTGCCCTTGTGGGGGACGTGGGCCGCCTGAGCGACCCGTCCTATCTCGACCGCTTCGGCTTCATACCTGGGGCCACCAAGGGCGGCGAGAACCAGCTGCCGGTCGGTTTTGCGCGCGGCGGTCCGATGAGCAAGTGGGACGGGACCAGCTGGGTCAATCCTCAGACCAACGATCCAATGACCAGCCTGGGCTTCACCTGCGCGGCATGCCACACAGGCCGGCTCACTTACAAGCACGTCACACTGTTGATCGACGGGGGGCCGGCGCTGACGGACCTCGGAAAATTCCGGCAAGCGCTCGGGATCTCGGTTCTGTTCACGAGATTCGTGCCCGGCCGCTTCGACCGCTTTGCCAAGAATGTGCTCGGCGAGGATGCCGGCGACGACGCAAAAAAAGCGCTTCGCGATCAGCTCGCAGGCGTCTGGAACGGATTCTTCAATGTGGTCAGGAAGCTCGACCAGGGGATCGCAGACGCGAGCGTTGATGAGGGTTATGGCCGCCTCGATGCGTTGAACCGTATCGGCAACCAGGTGTTTGGGGTCGACCTGGGCAAAGAGGGTCAGGAAAAGAACTATAGCCCCACGAACGCGCCCGTGAACTTCCCGCACATCTGGAACGCGTCGTGGTTCGACTGGGTGCAATACAATGCCTCGATCGAGCAGCCCATGGTGCGCAATGCGGGCGAGGCGCTCGGCGTATCCGCTCCGGTTGACTTGACCGATGCGTCAAAGGGACTGTTCAAATCGGGCGTTCAAGTCTCAATTATCGACGAAATAGAAAAGCAGCTTGCCGGTAAGCAGGCGACTGCGGAAAATGGATTCAGCGGACTAAAGCCGCCGAAGGACAAGGAAAGCGGATTCACCGGACTCAAGTCGCCGAAGTGGCCGGAGAATATTTTGGGTCCAATCGATCGCGCGCTCGCAGCCAAAGGTGCCACCCTTTACGACAATTTGTGCAAGGACTGCCACTTGCCGCCGGTGGATACCCGGGAATTCTGGCAATCGAAAAATTGGCTGCCAGCCAACGAGTTCGGTCAGCGTTTCCTTCACGTCGAAGTCATTCTGATCACGAAGATCGGCACTGACCCGGTGCACGCGGAGGGCATGGCGAAGCGGAAGGTCTGGGTTCCGACTGATCTCAATATCTCCACGAACGACTTTGGATTCGCGCTGGGTCAACTCGTCGAGAAGACGACGAACCATTGGTACGATAGCCAGACACCGCCGGTATCGGAAGACAAGCGCAATGAGATGAACGGCTATCGCCCCAATGGCATCCAGGCGCCGCTCGGCTACAAAGCGCGGCCGCTCAACGGCGTCTGGGCGACGCCGCCATATCTCCATAACGGCTCGGTCCCCAACCTCTATGCTCTGCTCTCGCCGGTATCGGAGCGGCCAAAATCTTTCTATCTTGGTCGGCGCGAGTTCGACCCGTTCTGCGTGGGCTACCAGTTGCGGACGAAGGTGCCCGGTCCAGACAAACCTGATCTGCGCTGTCTCGGCGACCAGTCGAGTTCCGCCGATGATGCGTTCGAAGGCGGTTTTGAACTCAAGACCGCAATCCTGGGCAATCGTAACACCGGCCACGAGTTCAATGATGGCAGTAGCGCTGGTGTTATCGGCCGGAAATTGAGCGTCGACGAGCGTCTCTCGCTCATTGAATTTCTAAAGACGCAGTAGAGTGAGTGTTCGACAGGCCGCCTGAGCCGAAGGCCTTTGCAGAAATCACGGAAGTCTGGGAAGACAGCGGTAAGAACACAGCGATCGTTTCGACATCAACCGGGCATTCAGCGGAAGGAAGTTGCCGGTATTCCTGCGACCAATCGAGAACTTTCTACTCCGCATCTATTCATCGTGTCTTGAGGTACTCGATAAGATTGCGCAACTCTTCGGCGTAGGTTGGATTGCTCCAATCCAGCCTGTATGATTTTCCCTCGATAGCGATATCCTTGTCATGGCCGATATTGGTCCAGCCATCGCGCCGCGTGTCATGTTCTGAAAGAGTTGGCATGCTCGCAGCAAAGCTGTCCTTTGATTCGACCCTCCAATTCCAGCCGACGTTTTCGGTATCGTATTCGATGACGCCGCGGAGAAAGCGCTCGGGGCGCGTCCTGGGCAGAAGCAGATGGGTCAAAGTCGGGACCGAACCATTGTGTAGAAATGGAGCGCGCGCCCAAATTCCATCAAGGACACTTGCAATGTATCCTTGATTTCGAGCGTCTGTCGTGTCTCTGAGAATTTGGTTGTCCGGCGCGACACAGGGGCGGATATTTCTACCGATTTTGTCGATATAGGTGAAATTCTTGTCATGACAGGCGGCACGAAACGAATTCAGGAACAAGGTCGCGCCGGCGGGGGTCAGCACCTGGGCGCGATTGAAGTCTGTCTGCAGCTCCCAAAATGGGCGACTGTTTGAGGGCCGGTGGCAGTCGCCACAATGACGATCATACAATGCTTCGCCCCGGGCAGCTCGATCGAGGTCGACATCGAACGGGTAAGGTGCCGGAGGAAGGTCGAGCAGGAACTCGGCGACGATGTGAGTGTTGTGCAGGTCGACTTTGTTCGGGTCGCCGATGATCGGGAGCTGGGCGGCGATATTGCGCCAGAAACGAAAAAGTACACTGCCGTCCCATTGCCCAACGGAGCGATCCGCCTGGTTCCATACCGCAGGCGCATCTGTGACGGTGGCAAATGGCGGCAGTTCCGGATAGGTGCCATTGACGAACGCCTCGGGCGTCATTCCGCCGCCGATTTTCTGTGTCGCAAGAAGATCGACCAAAAGATCGCCGCTGCCGTCCGACTGGCCGGCGCTATGGCCCGCGAGTCCTGGCGAACGATCTCCATTGCCATAGCTTGAGCCTGGGCGGGTCTGCAGCATGACGGCAGCCGCGCGTACGGCCGTCCCGGTCGAAAATGATTGAAGGATCGGGACGAGGTTCCCTTTCACAATCGCACGCTGGGTCGCATCGACCCTCATCGCCGCCTCGTTGTCGAGACGGGGCAGCCCGCGCGCAAAGAATCCTGCCGGTTTGGAATCAATGATTTCGATTATCCGCCGCGTCGTTTCCCCCGGGGCGTCGCGCGTGCCGATCTGGGCAGGGCTTAGAAACTGCGCGCGCGTGGTCGAGAAAGCTTGCCGCCATTTGCGCACGTCAAACTGGGTATTGGGCGCGCCTTCGAGAACAATTCTACCATTTGGGCCTGCGGCTTGACCCGTATGGCATGCACCACACGCCAAAGTGACGACATATAGGTCCGGCCGCGTGTAGTCGATTTCTCCAACGAGGTTTCCGTTCGGGCCGATTGCGCGTCCGGTCGTTGCCGTCACGCCGAGGCCGCGTGGAAGAATCCGATCTGGAAAATCAGGATCTCGAAAGAAGCCAAAGCTTCCAAAAAAATCCTCCGGCGTTCCCCAAATATCGGGTGCCAGATCCGGCAGTACCTTTTGTATGACCAGAGGCGTCCCGACAAACCCGTTTCCGGCGTTCGTGAACCAGGTAAATCCGATGGCTTCGCGCTTCTTGACGGCGTCGATGTCGCGATTGCAGGCATCCCGTATTACCGCCCAATTCACGTCCCTATAGGTGGCCAGGGCATTGGCGAGGCCAGTTCGAAGCGAACAGATTTCCGCGTCCGAAGTTGGCAGCTCCCTCGGCTGTGCCTGAACGGAATTTAAGGTACCGTTGAGCATAGCAACGGCTGCGAATGAGAGGGTCAGCAAGCGCGCCATGAAAGATCCCCATATTTCCACGGTTTGATAAAGAATCTTCGCCATAAGTGAGATAGATGCCAGTGTAACCAGGATTAGTCATGTTGCGCCTGCATCCGGTTCCCTGAAGCAAGAATATTTTTAGTTGGATTGATAGGTTGGAAATCGAACGTCAGTGTGTTCTGCTCACAGGTGGGCTTACAAGGATACCGGGACGTTGATGCGGCTAAAATAACGTATTGTCGCGGCACAAGCCCGTTCTCAGCACACGCATGTGAGCGCTCGGTGCGCCAGCCGGCTCGTCGCCTTGATACTCCCACGATTCGACCCAAAGCGTGAGCTCACGTGTATTGCGATTGATGACAACGGTGCTGAATCTCTTGAGAATCGCGTTGGGAAACGGATATTGCTTTGTCGCCTCGCATTTGATTTCGCCTTTGTCCTGCACGCAGCCGGTTCCCTCGACGACGTTGGTCGCGGTGTCCGAAACGGACCCGTCCTTCAAATGTAGGCTAATTCTAAATCTGGCGTTGCGCGATTCCGGCTTCGGCACATCCATGACGGCGTTCATGTCGCCCTCGCATATCAGAAGCAACTCCTTGGGGAGTTCTTCAGCCGCAAGCGGTATGACTGAGAGCAGAAATGCGGTAAGCGCACGCAAATATGTTGCCATCTTGCCTCTCCTGCATTTGGTTCATGGCCTGCCGAGGGTCATGCGATCGTGATGATGAGCATTGATACGTTGCATAACGGCATGCAAGCTTAATGGAATTTGTCGTCATTGTCGCGAGTGACAAATTCTCCCATTCAACCTGCAATCAAAATTTTTTGCTGCACATTGAGGTTTGAAATCGCAGGATTGCGTTTGACCTGCCGTGGTCCGACCTGAAAACGTACATTCATCCGCGCCATCTCGATGCCGCAAAATCGGTGTTCTACCGGGACTTTGGTATGGACGGTCCCGATACCAATGGATGATTTTGGAATTCCGAACGCCATGGTCCAATTTTCGAATGAATTCTTCGACGAACCTCTTTCGCCCCAGATCAATTGATGCGTCGATGAGCGAATGCGGCATGGCTTAAATTGATGAAACGCTGACGACGTGTGGATCCGACACCGATCGTCGATGTCGTGGTCAACCTCAATCCAGGACGCGCGGGAAACCCATGGCGAACAACATCTTCCTCACGCGAGATGGCAAGCTTGATGCGGTCGATTTGCCTGCGTTCACGAGCCTGGTCCAGCGCCTGACAAACAAACAGTCCAAGGTTCTGCTCCACATTCACGGCGGGCTCGTCAATCAGGCGGCTGGTCAAGCGGCCGCCCAGCGCCTGGGCGGTCCAGCGCCCGACGGTTTCGGGCTTGGGCCCGATTGGGAGCAAATCTACGTGGTGTGGCGTACCGGTCCGCTCGAAACGCTCAAGACGAACTGGCCGGACTTGTTCAACAACGACCGCATCTACAATGCCGTGCTCAAGAAGCTGATCGCCTTTGTCAGCAACAAATTGGGTATTCCCGGCGTCGAGGGCCGCTCTGCATTTTCGGCGCACGGCCTCACAGCCACGGAAATCGCGGCTCGATTGCAGGATCGTTCCGGCGGCGATCCATTCGCCGACGTCAACGTTTCCATCGAGCGCGATACGCCGACAGGACGGGGTCCTTCGGTGACGGCGCAGACCGACAATGCTCTCGCTGCCGAGTTCACCCTCACCCTTCAACTCGACACGGAATTCTCGGCAGCGGTCGACGATATTGCGGCGACGCTGACGTTCGATCCTGCCCAGGGGCGCAGCCTGGCACCTAGAGGCAATCCGAACCGCGGACGCGCTGCGTTCGATCGCCTGGATTTGGACATCAAGACGGACCTCACGACCGCGATGCCTGCCGAACCTGCCGCCCGCTCCCTGCTCACCGCGGTGGAAGTCGGGAAATTCCTGATCAAGCATGCGGTGGCCATCGTGATCCGGATCATTCGCCGATTCCGCGGAAAACGAGACCATGGTTTCTATCCGACCGTGGTTGAGGAACTCGCACGCGAGATGTATGGCGACCTGATCGGCGCCACGATCTGGGGAATGATGAAAACCGACGCGTCCGACCATTTTGCAAAGGATGGGTTCGGGACCGCTCTCGTTGCCGCGCTTGCGGCGGCACCACCACCGCGGTTCGCAGTCTCCGCCCATAGTGCAGGAGCGATCTTTGCATCGGCGATGCTCAAGGCAATGGTCGGGGTACCGAATGCGCCGCGGGCGCGCGTGGCGTTTCTGGCACCCGCGGTCAGGGTCGATTTCTTCGCCGACGCGATCAAGCAGGGAGCTGCGTCTGTGGAGCGGTTCCGGATGTTCACCATGCGGGATGAACTCGAGCATCAGGACCCTGTATTGGGGCCGGGCACAGGCTTCATATACCCATGTTCGCTGCTCTACCTTGTCTCTGGTCTCTTCGAGGAGGCAAAGGACGATGCGTTCCCGGACGCGCCCCTCCTGGGCATGCAGCGTTTCCTCAGCGCTGACCCGGCGTGGCTGACGGATCCTGATCAGGTCGATGCGGTGCAGAAGTCGACCGCATTCCTGACAGCGCCAGATCACAGCACTGTCTATGCGGTCAGTAACGGCGGGCCGGGACGATCCACCGCGGCAACTTCTCACGGTGCGTTCGACGACGACCCCAAGACGCTTGAAAGCGTGGCGACCTTCTTCAACGAGGCGGCGCCATGAATTCCTGCGCTCTGATTGTCGGAATCAACGATTACCCCGTGGAAAGCGGGATGAGTCGTCTTTACGGTGCGGTCGCTGATGCGGCTGATTTCGCGGACTGGGCGCTGGATCCAAATGGCGGAGCTGTCCCGCCGCAGCGTCTCTTCTTTTGGACCTATCCGGACCCTGCGGCACCGTCCGCGCATCTCGCAAACTATCTCCTTGCACCGACACCTTGGAAAATGGCCGGCACGCCGGTTCGGACACGGCCACCCAACTTTCGTGATATCAGCGACACGGCTTTCAAATTGACGCAAGACTTTGCCAGGAATGGCATCGAACGCATATACGTTTTCTTTGCCGGTCACGGCGTGCAAACCGTTTCCCTCGATGTGCAGAGGGATCCGCAGATCTGTTTCATCACCAATGACTTCGTCCCTGGACCGCCGACCAACGGTCTGGTTCCTTGCGACGACTTGCGCCGCGGATTGCTCGCGCAAGGGCTCTCGGAAGTCGTCATGTTCCTCGACTGCTGCCGAACGCCGATGAACTTCAATGAGACAGCCCCCGCCCTCGGTTTTCCAACAAGCCTTGTTCCCGATGCGCCGTATGGGGTTGGGCGTGCCGCCAAGCGAGGCGCCAAGTCGTTTGAAGCACCTGAAGCGGCGCCAACGCGCGGTGCGTTCTCACAAGTCCTGGTCGAAGGGTTGAGGCGTCGCCGCAATGATCAAAACCAACTCACGCTCAACGATCTCGAGAACTATGTATGTACCGGCGTGGAGCGTATTCTCGGAAATGGCAAGCAGCATCCCCAATTCGAAATTGAACCTCGAAATCCACCGTACTATCTCCTGACCGGGCCAGCCACCACGTTATCTCTTCCCATTGTCGTCACCTTCAGGACGTTGGCTCCTGGATCGCTTGTTCAACTGACTGCGCACAACGGGCAACTTCTCGATGGACCGTTCGCCGCCGGTCAGGCAGCTGTCACGCTCCAAGCCGAGGCCGGAACGATCTATTCCCTCGAGTCGCCCGATCACACGTTCATCAAGACTTTCAAGCACGATGGTCCGGGGGCCACGCATGTCGAACTTTAAACCGCGGACGAAGACGCGGACGAAGAAAGTGCGTGCGCCGTTGATGATCGTCGACGGCCCGCCCGGGGTCGAAATCCAGATTATTGACGGCAATTATCATGTCCAGGCACGGGGCACCGAACAAGTCAAGCAACGCCTTCCGGAGGGTGTCTATATCGTCAAGTGGATAGCAGGTTCGAAGATTCATGAAGAAATCGTCCGCCTCTTACCGATCCAGCGCGCATTGCGCGTGCCGAGTCCTGATCTTGGTTTCGGAGCCGGTTCGGGAGGTGCGGAACCATTCCCAGCATTGAGTCCGCCGCTGCAACACAGCCGACGGGACGCAGACATTTTCATCTTTGAGCGGACTGACGACCCGTCACGGCTCGGACAGCTTTCAAGCGGAATCCGACTCTTCAATCGCGATGAGATCGCGATGCGGTCTGACGGCAGTTCTGTCGAAGCCGCGCGCGAGCAGTCCGGCGAGTCGAGTGGCTGGGCGTTACGCGTCTATCATGTCCCCCCCGGCAATTACCGGCTTCGCTACGATGCCTATAACGGAATGACACTGGATCAGACTGTGGTCGCCATCGATAAGCGCCGTACCATGGTCTTCATCAGCCAGACTTCCACCGAGACGATTGTTGCGGAGGGCAAAAAGTATGCGCGCCGATCCTTTGGCGGCGTGGACCCGCAGAAAACGATTGTCGCCACCGCTCCGTTGGGGAGCCCAATCGATATCCACTCCGACGCCGTACGCATGGCCGAAATACTGTTGCGAGCGCTTTCGGCTGGCGGCGATCCCTTAGACCAGAGGATGTTGCAAAGGATTGCGACTCGTGGGGCAGATCCGCTGTTGCGTCTATATGCGGTCGCGCTCATCCTCTCCCGCCTCGAGGAACAAAAGTCGCCGGCCCTGGACGACCCTTATCCGCTACGATCCAACGGTGACTTCGCCGCTGCACAGACCCAATTTGCGTCCCGATGGCGCATCAAGGCCGAAGAGTTGATGACGGGCCTCGCGGGAAGTCTCTCGATACCCGACGTCATTGCGTGTGGCTGGCAACTCGGGCACGACCGGGCAGAACCCCTGACCACGCCGCCCATGCTCGTTTGCTGTTGGGAATGGGCAGCCAAGCACAGTGCGTTTGTTCCCGCGGTGGTCCCGGACACGCCAAGCTTTCGTGCGGCGTCCCGCGGCCGTGTCGCCATGTCGCCGTGGCTGGCTTGGCGCGCCTCCGCGGCTAAGGAGGTAGTTTTCATAGGCAGTGACACCTCGCCGACGCCGCCGACCGAAGGTCGCGATCCGCTCCCAGGCCTGTCGACAAGCATCCAGCGTCTCTTGGCGGCGACTCGCAAGTCTCATGGACCACATGCTAACGAGATGCTGAAATCTATCTCCCCACAGCAGCGTGGACTTATCGCGGCGTCGCTAAAGATCGATCCTGGTGCCGGCAAGGAGATTGATCAGGCGACGCTCTCAAAACTTGCCGGCGACCTGCTCATGCCCGCCGCACAGCTGAATGAAAATCTTCGACGCGCATCGCTCGAAATCGAGAGCTTGGCGCCGCAGGGGAATGCCTCGTCAATGCCCGGCGCTGCACAAGCCACATCGCTGCAAAATGCCGATCCGCCGGCATTGCGTCTTCCTGTCAGTGATCTTGACGACCCACAGAAGGGCCGTTTCGGTGGTCTCTCGAAGAAGAGCGGGTTTTCCCTGAATGCGTCCTTTACCGGAGGCAACGATCGGAATTGGGTTGGTATCAGATTGACCGTCGCCGCCGATGACGGCGTCGTTCTCAAGGATAAAGATCGGGTGGAGTTCTTCCTCCACGACACCTTCCAACCATCGCGAATTATTCAGCTGTTCTCAAATGGGCGATCCGAACTAGCGCTTGACGCGTTCGGTGGGTTCACCGTCGGGGCATGGCTTCCGATGCATCAAGTGCAACTTGAACTCGACCTGGCCGAATTGGCTGACGCACCAAAAATCATCAAGGATTGGTGATACTGCAACATCGTAGTTGCCGGCACCAAGTAATTTAATAAATCAGGAACGGCCAGCCCGTTGACTTGGGCCCGCTAACTTGGCCGATATATCGCTCCAGGCCGTTCCTCAATCCGCCGATAGTTCGCCGGTCTACTTGAAATGCTTCAAGTCGGGCGGCGACTGGTTCTTGCGCGTCGGCATCAGCAGGCCGTCGGCGCCAAGGAAATAGTTTTGGCCAGCAATCTCGACATGCTGGTTCCCTTCGGCGCAAACTGATTCCGGCCAGACCGCCTTGTCATTCGTCGCCACGCGACGATATTTCTTGGTCGCCGTCCACGGCCGCGTCAGCGCACTGTCTATTGTCGTGATCTCATTGATGATGATGTTGGGATTGGCCTTGTCGGTATAGAGCCGCTCCTTGATGATGGTCTTGTCGTCCCGGTGCAGCGGAAGGCCCAACCCATCATAAGCGCGCGGGCCCTTCAGATCGCGGGTTTCGACTTCGAGCACATCATAGCGGCCATCGCCGTCGGTATCGATCCATTTGCCGATGGAATAGCCCGCGAAGGTGGGCTCAAAATCAGTCGGCCAGGGACGGTCGTCGGTGAAGATGCGGCGCGAATCGTGGATGTGCTGCATGAACATGTGGGTGGTCGAAGGCGTGATGACGATTTCCAATGGATCGTAGATGCTCATGATCCGCGGCATGCCGGGCGGAACGCAGGTGTAGGTCGGGTCGTTGCCCTGTCCGCCGGCATTCTGGTCCGCGATGCTGGCGGCGTAGATGGCCTTGTATTCCTCCGTCAGCGGGGCTTGCTGTGCGTTGAGCGGCTTGCTGGGGTCGTAGCGCGGGCCGCCGGCGTCGCCGCGGCGCCACTGGCCTTTCCAGTCTGGATATTTCGCTTCATCGAATGCCTGAACTGTGCCCACGGTTGCCCACAACAAGGCCGCGAGCGCGATGGCTCCGATCGATTTCTGGTAATTCACGGCTGTCGTCCTCCCACGATGGTCATTGGGCTAAAGTGAGGTGCGGCGCCTTGGGCTGCCGCACCTTCTCGCCACATGTTATTTCGACACTTGCTGGAAATATTTGAAATCCGGTCCAGGTTGACCTTTACGCGTTGGCATGAGGTTGCCGTCGGCACCTTTGAAATAGGTCTCCTTGCCAATCTTGACGAGCACGTTTTCAGACGCGCAAACGTTTTCCTGCCACTCGGAATACTTTTCCGGGTGACGACGGTAGCTCTTCAACACAGTCCAGGGCCGGGTGAATGCATTGTCGATCAACGTGATCTCGTTCTGCAGGATTTTTGGATCGGTCTTGCTGTAGAAGATGCGCTCCTTGACGATCGACTGGTTGTCGACGTGGGTGGGCATGCCGGCGGGATCGAGCGGACGGGGACCCTTCAGGTGGCGCGTCTCCACTTCGAGCACGTCGAACTTGCCGTCGCCGTCCTCATCAATCCACTTGCCGATCGAGTAGCCCACGAACGTCGGTTCGATCGGCTCCTTTGGCCAGTCGCGTCCGTCGGTATAGATCCGGCGTAGCGACTCGTGGGTGTGATCGATGCGGATATAGGTCGTCTCCGGCAGCACGATCACTTCCATCGGCTGGAAAAGCGTCATCATGGCCGGCATGCCGGGCGGCAGGCAGGAATCGCCGGGATGCCAATTGCCCTGGCCGCCGTTCTTCTGGTCTTCGAGGCTCGCCTCCAGCACCTTCTGATATTCCGGCGTCAGCGGCGCCTGCTGGGCGCGTCCCCAGGCCTTGGTCGGATCGAACGCCGGCTGGCCCCCGACCGGCAGGCGTACCCCAAGCCATTGGCCCGAGAGGTCCGGATATTTTGTACTGTCAAACGCCTGAAGCGTTGCAACGGAAGCAACCAGCGCGAACGCAGTCGCAGCAATCGAGCGTAGGCAGAGCATGCGATGTCCTCCCTGTTATCAGTCTCATCGCTTGTGCCACGAATGCGCGCAAAGCCGATGGAATGCGAATGGTTTGTCGATGCCAAAAATGCAGCGGCCAGGGGGATGCCTGCCGACGGCACGATCGCTGCCATTGTGGTGGGACCTCGGCACATCCCATCGGCAGCTCGACGAATAACCCAACGCCTTGGCGACCACTATAGTGGTTCGATAAGCGTGGCGGAAGGGGATGGCGCGAGGGCGAATTGGCGCATCATGCGCAGCGAATGTTCGAAAAGCAGGAGACGAGCGAGAAGCGCCGACCAAACGGTCAATGAAAGTCACTGGGGATTAGGCTTGGTTCCTTGACGCCGAAGGTCTTCGATCAGACGAGCGAGTTCCGGGTTAGGCGACACCCTGGCCAACCGCTCCGCGTATTCAAGTGCGCCGTTGATGTCTCCGCCCTCGCGGCTGAAATTGATCAGCGCCGTCAGGATATCTCGATCATTGGAATTCTTGGCCAATGCGCCTTTCAAAAAGGACAACGCTTCGTCGTGGCGGCCGGAAGACTGCAGTGCGATTGCGTAGACATACGCATATCGCGCGCGACCCGGTTCAAGCTCTGCGGCCCGGTTCAGTTCCGCGAGTGCGGCATCGGTCTGCTTTAGGCGGGTCAGCGTAAGGCCAAGCGCATAATGCAGCGCCGCATCCTGCGGCGATGTGGCAATCGCCGTACGCAATACCGACTCGCCATCAGCATCCCGCCCCAGTTGCCGATAGAGATCGGCGAGATTGACTGCCGCAGGCGCAAATTGCGGACTGAGCCGCAAAGCCGCCTTGTATTCCGCCTCGGCTTCGTTGGCGTGGCCGCGCCGCGCGAGGAAATTCCCCAATGTGGAGCGGGCTTCGGGTCGATCGGCGTTGAGACCCTGGGCGGCGATGAACTCGGCTGCGGCACGCTCGAACCTTTCGCGGTCGCCGGCGGGTTGGCTTGAAGTCGGAACCACGGCGAGAAGAGAAGCGGCCCTGATGCGGACGCCGCGGTTCGAATCCGAGAGAAGCGGCGAGACGAGAGGCCAGAGCTGATTGCCGGGGGCCACCCTCGATCAGGTCAATAGCGCCAATCCGCACCATCGGATCGGGGTCGGCGAGGCCCGTGCGTGCCAAGGTGAGGATCGATGGTGAGAGATGTGGGCCGAGTTCAGTCAGCGCACTCGCACGTGCAATGGCTGGCGCGTTTCGATCCGCGGCAACCGCGGCAAGAAGCTTTGCCGCATCCGTGCCGCCGTTCCAGGCCGCATGGAACGCTTCGGCATAAGTCTGGAAGCCTTTGCGGTTCGGTCCGTGCCAGCCTTCGATCGTCGACGCGGCCCACTCCGCCGGTTTGTCGGCGTGGCAATCGTTGCAGGCATTTGGTGTCCCGAGCTTTACAGATAGATCAGGCCGGGGGATTCGGAAGCTATGATCATGCCGCCGGTCGACTACCATATACGCCTTGGTGGGCATGTGGCACGACGCGCAGGAGACGGGCGGGTTCACCGCCTCATGGCGGTGGTGCGTGACCGCGGCGTATTTGTCGGGCGTGTGACATTGCAGACAGGCCGCATCGCCGGAAAGGCGCAGCTTGGCGCTATGCGGATCGTGGCAATTGCTGCAGGTGACACCGGCGGCGAACATCTTGCTCTGCTTGAACGAGCCGTAATTATAAACCTCATCCAGCAACTGCCCATCGGCGTGATAGAGCCCGCGGCCCAGCGGCGAAACCATGTGCGTGCCGGACAGGGATCGTCCCGGGACCCAAGCCTCGGAAAACTGGCTGCGTCGGGCGTGGCACAGCCCGCAGGTCTCGACCTCGGAACGCAGCGCCCACGGCGGACTGCTGCGCATAGCATTGCCGGTAGCCGGATTAGGCGACCAGGTTGCGTCGCGCCGCTCGGTAAAGCGCGCCAGAAGTCCCATGGTGGGTCGTCGGTCTTTCCAAATGGCCACCAGCTTTGTTGGTCGCGTGCCCAGGCAACGTGGCGAGAACCCTGTCCATGACAGGCCTCGCAACCGACGCTGATCTCGGAAAAAGCTGTGGCAAATCGGTCGTTCACCGCATCATAATTTTTGCGCACACCGGTCGAGTGGCATTCGGCGCACATGAAATTCCAGTTCTGGTTCAGCTTGGTCCAATGCAGGATATCGTCGTTCTTGATTTCCTCGTTGGGATACAGATGAAACCAGCGCTGGCCGCCCTTGTCGGTCGGTCGGCTGTCCCAGGCAAGTGAGAGCGCCTGCACTCTGCCATCGGGAAACTCTATGAGGTATTGCTGCAACGGATGGAGACCGAAGGTGTATTTCACTTCGAAGACCGTCAGGTTGCCGTCAGGGCCATCGGTCTCGACCAGAAATTTTCCATCCCTGCGGAAGAAGCGCGAATGCACCCCGAATAGTCGAAGCTTGCATCGTTGAAGTTGCCAAGAACGGATTTGTCGCTGGCATGCTGCATGGCAAGCTTGTGCTGCGAGGGGCTCCACAAGTCTGCTTCCGCTCGGTGGCAGCCGGCGCAGGATTCGCTGCCGACGAACGTCGCTGTCGCGAAAGCGTCAGAGCGCTGCCCACCGGAAAAGGTACCGAATGGACTCCCAGTCAGAAGTTGAAATGATAGACCACCCAAGAAGACGATTGCCGCCGCGCCCAGAACTCCGAGCCAGATTGCGGGTTTCGACCAACTACTACGAACGCGTTGGCCAGTTTCGTCTGGCACGCTCGTGGCTGGCGTCACACCGACGGCACTTTTCTTGATCCGAGGTTTCTTTGAGGATTTGTCTCGATTGCGTGCCAACGTATTCGTTCCCTAAACTAAAACATCGTTTGCGCTCACAGACGATCAGCGCACATTAATAGCCCAAACCTCTGCGGCGCGCATCAACCGGGATCGTGGGAAGTTCGCCCGCGTTGCTTGATCGGCAGGCGGCGGAGATAATCCTTGATATTCCAGCATCTGCTGGTCGCCGACGGAGTTGCCGAACGCGGCAATGGGCCGGCGGCCGATATGCTGATTGATGCCGACGGGCTTATCGGCCTTGTCGTCGTTGAAGTTAAGCGCGGGCAGACGCACGAGCACGGCCTTGCCGTCGCGCAATTCAAACTTCGTCTTGATGCTGCTGCCGATGACCTGTTCCGGTGGAAGGCCATAAGCCTTTTCGGCCCACGGGCGCATGAACTCGATGCCGCCGCCGGAGACAATGAAATTCTTGAAACCGTTCGCGCGCAGATAGCCGAGCACATCGAGCATCGGCTGATAGGTCATGTCGAGGAAGCGTTTGCCGGTCTGCGGATGCTTCGCGGTGGCGATCCAGTCCGTCACCAACTGCGCAAACTCATCCGCGGTCATGCCGGTGTGCGTGGCCATGAAGAGTTCCATGAGGCCGTGGTCGCCGCCTTCCAACGCCGCTTTCAGATCGCCCTTCAACAGCGATGCAAACGGCTCCTTGTCGTTCCACTCCGGATGCTGCGGCGCGAGCGCCTTCACGCGGTGCGCCACGAAGTAAAATTGAACCGGCACCGGCTGCTCACTCCAAAGCGTGCCGTCGTTGTCGAACGTCGCGATGCGTTCGGGTATGGGCCCGAAATCCGGCGAGCCGGGTTTGGTGACTTTCTTAACAAAGGTGATAATGGATCGTTTTGCCGGACCGTCGTTCCACGATGGTAAAGGATCAGCAGCTTCTGAAGCGGCCGTCGTAAATGCCAAAGCGGCAATGAGCGCGAAGACCATCAGAACTGGTTTGAACGCCGTTCTCGGCAGACGGTGGATACGCATGGTTAATCTCCCAATACGGTGATTGCTGAGCGTGCGTCATATGCCGACGGACCGAAAGATTGCCTGCTCATTGAAGTAGACCGGAAGTGACCGTCCGACCGTCAAAACTGTGATAATGACCCGTCGCGGACCTGCCCGTCCAAGTCGGTTGTTGCTGCGGCCGGCCGCAGGAAATGGCCGGCCGCAATTGGTTGTTGTCGGGAGCTTACGGGCGTTTACTCAGTGCCGCGTACCTATTTGTTCCCTGCAGCTATCGTAACGGCTTCCATCACTCTGTCGAGATTGAAGCTGCCGGGATTCTGGCGCGGCGGGAACTCGCGGAAGCTCTGCAGCCAGTTGCCGTTGTGCCGGGCTTCGTCGACTGCCATCGCCATAGCTGGGAAGCACAGCTTCGCCTGATCAATACAACGAAACCTCCTATGGCGGCGACATGTTCGCGGAGATGCGCGTGGCGCTCCACGTCCAGCGCGCCGTCGCACATAGTCGCAGGTTCAAGGGCGAACAGAACCCGCCGAAGCCGCTGATGGTGCGCGATATCCTTTATTGCGCGACCATGGGCGGCGCCACATGTGCCGGTCTTGCCGACAAGGTCGGGTCGCTCACGCCGGGCAAAGAGGCCGACGTGCTGGTGATCCGCGCCGATGACATCAACCTCTATGCATCGAACAACGCAATCGGTAGCGTTGTGCAGGCGGCCGAGCGCAGCAACGTGGAGACCGTCATCATCGGTGGCCGCGTGCGCAAATATGGAGGCCGGGTGGTCGATCTCGACATGGGCCGCGTGAAGGCCTTGGTCGAGGAGTCGCGCTCCCAACCTATTTGCGGCCGCCAGCTATCGTCCCGACATTTTTGCCGAGCTGCTGCCGAAGTTGTCGTAGCGCTTTTCGGCGCCACTCGAAGGGCCCTAACTTGCGGCCGCAATTTCAATCCCGATCCCATCCGGATCGCTGATGCGGACCAATCCGGGAGCGGCCCCGTCGCTTAAATCAATTGCGCGCTCGCGCAGCATCCGCCTGACCGTCTCGGCGTTGAAATCCTTGACCGCCACTCGGATGTGATCAATTCCAACACCGGAACCCGCGGGAACGGAAACCAATTCGAGGACGGAGTCGCCCAGCGAGAACATCCGTGAGCGGTTTGAGGCTGCCGACGCGAGTTCGGTGCCGTACAGCCGGCCGTAGAAATCGCCGGCGCGTGCCAAATCCGCACTGCGTATGCCGATGCGGCTCATGGACAGCGGTAACAGTGACGGCCCGCCGCTCGGCCTCGGCATCGGGGCGGCTGATTGGCGAGCCCACCCGCCGGTGGTCCTTAGTTGGATAATGCTGGCATCCAAGTCGCGGACCCAGATATCGGCAGACCGCGCCTCTCCGGCAAAGCCATTGTCCTTCAATCGGGCTGCCAGCGTGCCTTGCTCGTAGTTGCGCATCCCGACGGAATAGTGATCGAGGCCCGGGATGTCCGGAGAGAATGCCTGCGATACAACGAGATAGCCCTCACCCATTTTGAGGAAGTACGCTTCGCCGGGCGGCACGTTCGGCCGCGCTCGCAGCGCCGGATTGCGAAGTACCGGCGTGTCAAACAACGCCATATAGAATTGCGCCGATCTGGCGGCGTTCGACACCCGAATATTGACGTGGTCGAGCGTCGCCGGTTGCAACATCCCGGGTTCTGCGGCGCCAGCGCCGCGCACCGCCGCCATTGCGGCCATGAACGCGAGCGCCTGGCGACGCGAGACTAAACCCCTGCGCAGTGTATGTGTCAGGTCCATCGGGGCTTCCTTTCTGGTCACTTCGCCGGCTGCTTGAAATATCGCAAATCCGGCGGTGGCTGGTCCTTCTTGGCTGGCATGAGGAGGCCGTCCCCACTTAGGAAATAGTTCTGATTGCCGATCTCGACGTGCCCGTTGCCTTCGGAGCACACGGTTTCGTACCACCAGATCGGCTGGTTGGTTACAGTGCGGCGGTAATCCTTCATTACCACCCAAGGACGCGTCAACGCATTGTCGATCGTGGTGATTTCGTTGTGCAGTATGTTCGGATCATTCTTGTCGAGATAGATCCGTTCTTTGACGATCGTCTGGTTGTCGTCGTGCAGCGGAATGCCGGTCATTTCAAACGTACGGGGACCCTTGATGCCGCGAGTCTCGACGATGAGCGTGTTGTAGCGGCCATCGCCGTCCTCATCGACCCATCGCCCGATCGAATAGCCCGCGAACTGCGGAACGTCTGCCATGTTGGCCGGAAAGTCGCGACCATCGGTGTAAATCCGGCGATTGTCATGGATGTGGTCGATCAAAACGTAGGTGGTTTCCGGCAGGACGACGATTTCCATCGATCCATAGGGTGCCATGATGCGCGGCATGCCGGGCGGCATGCATTTGTAGGTAGGATCGCCAGCCTGGCCGCCGAGCGCCTGGTCGGCCAGATTGGCCTCGAAGATCGCCTGATATTCCGGCGTCAGCGGCGCTTGTTGTTCCGGACCGGCGGGCTTGCGTGGATCGTATTGGACCCCGAAATAGCGGCCGCTCGGCACGGCGACACGACGCCATTCGCCCTTCAGGTCCGGGTATTTCGACGCGTCATGCGCCCAACTGGCGGCGACCGTCATCGGCAGTACCGCCAGTGCGATGACGGCGATCAAGATTCGGTAGAGCATGGCTATCCTCCCTGTTATCACGAACCAATAATTCGCAAACCAAGAATTCGCACGGCGAGTCAGAGGCGTTTCTGCTACGATTGCAGCAGCGGTCAAATCAGGCCTTGAGCACCCCGGAAGCCTTCGCGACATGGGTGGCAATCGCATCCATCAAGGCCGGCGAAAGGCAGTCGTAGGGCTCGAGATGCAATTCCCTTAGCCGGCCCCGGACGGCCCCCATCTGTTCCGGACGGGCGCCCGACTCGATGATCGAGGAGACAAACGCCGCGAATTCGGGGGCCGACCAGCCATGGTCTTTCGAAAGTTCCGTGTGAATGAAATCGAACCCGTAGAAAGGATGCTTGGTGTTCTCGATGCGGCCGTACATGTGCACGCCGCACCCTGTGCAGGCGTGCCGCTGAATGGTCGCACTTGCATCAACCACCTTGAGCTTTTCGGCATTCTTGGTCACCGTGACCTTGTCGCGGGGGGCGACGGCGACTTGCGAAAACACGGCGCCCGCAGGTTTCCAGCATTTGGTGCAGCCGCACACGTGATTGTGGTAGGTCTGGCTCGCGACGCTTACCTCCACCGGATTGCTCGCGCATTTGCACACGAGCGTTCCGCCCGTGAAGCTTGCCGAACCGGGCTTCACTCCGTTGTCCACTGCCGGATGAATTGAGATGCTCGCCATTGCATGTCCTCCCAAGGTTGGTCATAGGGTTGTTGATTGCTGTGTAGGACGCGTAAATTCTGGCGGGGCGGACTATGGCCGAAGACATACCCGCTACGCTCTTGCAAGATGCTCCATTTTCAGTCACGGTTTTAGTCAACGCTTTTCATCGATTGAATTAATACTAGTTTTTTTCAAAAATGGAAACGTGCATCGTGCAAACGGGAATTTGCATCGTTCCCCGCAAGACCCCCACGAGCAATCAGCTGCCCGTGTGGGACAGGGGGCGTATGTGGCGACTGCCATTTGCTCATTGCAAAACTGCAGGATCCGATTCCAACCAGTTTGCCAAATAACAACGTCGAAAGGAAGGAAGCCGCCATGAAAACCAAGGCCGCGGTCGCAATAGAGAAGGGCAAGCCGCTCGTCGTCACCGAAGTGAACCTCGAAGGCCCCAAGGCCGGCGAGGTGCTGGTCGAAGTGAAGGCGACGGGCATTTGCCACACCGACGAGTTCACGCTCTCGGGCGCAGACCCCGAAGGACTTTTTCCGGCCATCCTGGGACACGAGGGTGCCGGCGTCGTCGTCGATGTCGGGCCGGGAGTGACGAGTGTTAAGAAGGGCGACCACGTCATTCCGCTCTACACGCCCGAATGCCGGCAATGCCCATCGTGCCTTTCGCGCAAGACCAATCT
>Ga0209488_10000878_pt1 | contig 25561 bp, 23 predicted proteins | sample Rivendell_Oct201_8_FD_188349 | JGI IMG/M metagenome (GOLD analysis project Ga0209488, IMG submission 188349) | Vadose zone soil microbial communities from the Eel River Critical Zone Observatory, Northern California, USA -... | ecosystem: Environmental > Terrestrial > Soil > Vadose zone >...
GTTGGGGCTTGTGTGAGGTTTGGTGTTGGGGCTGAGACGCCGCGTGCGGCGGGCGAGAATTCGGGTGCGCGCGGCGCGGGCCGCCGCTTCTGCCGCCGCCGCCGGAGCGCCCGGGTCCGCCCCGGCCGGAGCCGCCGGAATGGCTTCCGCCGGAGCGTCCGCCGCCGCCGCGCGATTGACCCTGACGGGGCGCTCGCTCGCGCCATTCGGCGGGCGGCGGTGCGGTCACCGCCGCCAAATCGGCAGGTTCGATGGCGGCGCGCGGAATCTGATGTCCGATGTAGCGCTCGATGTCGGGCAGCGAGATGGCGTATTCCTCGCACCCGAAGCTGATGGCATCGCCCTCGGCGCCGGCGCGCGCGGTGCGGCCGATGCGATGCACGTAGTCTTCCGCGTCGTTCGGCAGATCGAAATTGAATACGTGACTGACATCGGGAATGTGCAGGCCGCGCGATGCCACGTCGGTCGCGATCAAGACCGCGACATCGCCGTTGTGAAAGTCGCGCATCATCTTCAGGCGCTTGGTTTGCGGCACGTCTCCGGAGATGGCCTGTGCGACGAAGCCGTTCGCGGTCAGGGTTCGTTCGAGCACTTCGGCGATTCGCCGCGTGTTCACGAACACCATGGTGCGGCGCGCGTCGATCCGCCGCAGCAGTCCCATCAACAGCGGAATCTTTTCTTCGGTGGACGGGAAATACAGTACTTGACGCACTCGGTCGACCGTCATCTTGTCCGGCTCGATGCGAATCAGCTCGGGATTGTTCATGTGCTCATAGGCGAGCTCGAGCACACGATGCGAGAGGGTGGCCGAGAACATCATGTTCAGGCGCAGCGTCGGATGCGGCAAGCGCCGCAGAATGAAGCGGATGTCCTTGATAAATCCGAGATCGAACATACGATCGGCTTCATCCATGACGGCTACCTGGATGTGGCGCAGATCGAACACATGTTGCTTGAAGTAGTCGATGATGCGCCCGGGCGTGCCGATCAATACGTCGACGCCTTCTTCGAGAACGCGGCGCTGCTTTTCGTAGTCGACGCCGCCGAACACGATGGCGAGCTCGAGGCCGGTGTATTTGCCGATGCCGAGGGCGTCGGAGTGAATCTGCACGGCGAGCTCGCGCGTCGGCGCGATGACGATGGCGCGGGGGGCGTTGACCGGCCGGTTCTCGGCGGCGGGGTCGGTCAGCAGGCGGTTGAACAGAGCGATGAGGAAGGCGGCCGTTTTACCGGTGCCGGTCTGAGCTTGACCCGCCACATCGCGGCCGGCGAGGGCCACGGGCAAGGTTTGCGCCTGAATGGGGGTACAGCGGGTATAGCCCAGTTCGGCAATGCCCCGCTTCACCGAATCGGGCATGTTTAACGAATCGAACGTAAGAAGACTGAGATGGGCGTCTGACATTTTCTCTTTGTGAATTGCAGAAACTTGCAAAATGATGGGGACCGGATAACAATACAGCCAATCCGGAGCAGGTCTATCCGCTCCCATCAACCGTATCATCGGTACCCTTTTAAGGTAATCAAGACCGCTAAAGCCGCTGTATTGTGCCCGAACGGCCGCGCATCGTCACTTCGCGCGAGATTCGGGCTTAATTTTCCACCAAACAACCCGCCAACCAATTTCAAACGAATCTCCAAAAGGAGGTATTTCCGCAGTGAGTAACCCCAGTATCGTTCACACCAGTGACGCCACGTTCGACAAGGACGTGCTCAAGTCCGAAAAGCCCGTATTGCTCGATTTCTGGGCGGAATGGTGCGGACCTTGCAAGATGATCGCGCCCATCCTCGATGAGATCGCCGACCAGTACAAAGACAAGATCCGGATCGCCAAGCTCAACATCGACGACAATCCGGCAACCCCCCCAAAATTCAATATTCGCGGCATCCCAACGCTGATCCTGTTCAAGAACGGTACCGTGGAGGCCCAGAAAGTCGGAGCGGTCACCAAATCACAGCTCGCCGCCTTTCTGGACAGCAACCTGTGAGAGGCTACTTAGGAAATCAGTCGCGCGGCGGCGGCCAGGGCGGCGGGCAGCAGGGGGGCGGCCAGGGCGGTGGCCGATCCAATCGATCCAATCGCGGACCCCGCAACGACAATCGAAACGGCAACACCAACGGGGGCCGGCCCCCGCAAGAAGACTACGGCGATTTGCCGGAAGGCGGCGATGATCTAGAGATCATTGCGCCGACCGATCTCGCGCGCAGCCGCAGCTCGATGAATCTGACGGAGCTCAAGAAGCGGCCGATCAGCGATCTCGTCAAGCTGGCCGAGACCATGGGTCTCGAGAACATGGGCCGGTCGCGCAAGCAGGACATCATCTTCGGCGTGCTCAAGGCGCATGCGCGCAAGGGCGAGGACATCTACGGCGACGGCGTGCTGGAGATCCTGCAGGACGGCTTCGGCTTCCTGCGCTCCTCCGACTCGAGCTATCTGGCGGGTCCCGACGACATCTATGTGTCGCCCAGCCAGATTCGCCGCTTCAATCTGCGCACCGGCGATTCGATATCCGGTTTGATCAGACCGCCCAAGGACGGCGAGCGCTACTTTGCGCTGCTCAAGGTCGGCGAGATCAATTACGATTCCCCGGAGAGCTCGCGCGGCAAGGTGCTGTTCGAGAATCTCACTCCGCTGCATCCCACCGAGCGGCTGAAACTGGAGCGCGGCAACGGATCGACCGAAGACTTGACCGCCCGCGCCATCGATCTGGTGGCTCCGATCGGCAAGGGCCAGCGCGGCCTCATCGTCTCTCCGCCGAAGGCGGGCAAGACCATGCTGCTGCAGAACATCGCGACGGCGATCACCGCGAATCATCCCGAGGTGTACCTCATCGTGCTGCTCATCGACGAGCGGCCCGAGGAAGTCACCGAGATGGCGCGCACGGTGAAGGGTGAAGTCGTCTCGTCGACCTTCGACGAGCCGGCCAGCCGCCACGTGCAGGTCGCCGAGATGGTGATCGAAAAGGCCAAGCGCCTGGTCGAGCACAAGAAGGACGTGGTCATCTTGCTCGATTCCATCACCCGTCTGGCTCGCGCCTACAACACCGTGGTACCGAGCTCGGGCAAGGTGCTCACGGGCGGCGTGGACGCCAATGCGCTGCAGCGCCCGAAGCGGTTCTTCGGCGCGGCACGCAATATCGAAGAGGGCGGAAGCCTCACCATTCTCGCCACCGCGCTGGTCGATACCGGCTCGAAGATGGACGATGTCATTTTCGAAGAGTTCAAGGGCACCGGCAATTCGGAAATCCATCTGGATCGCCGCATCGCCGAGAAGCGCACCTTCCCGTCGATCAACATCAACCGCTCGGGCACGCGCAAGGAAGAGCTCATCACCGAACCCTCGGAGCTCTCCAAGATGTGGATACTGCGCAAGCTCCTGCATCCCATGGACGAGCTGGCCGCGATCGAGTTCTTGCTCGACAAGATGAAGGATACCAAGACCAATCCGGACTTCTTCGACGCAATGAAACGGTAGCAGCGCGTGTAGCGGGGCGCCAAATCCGCTAGGAGCTTGTCATGCATTGGTGGGCATGGATCGCGGTCGGCGCCATACTCTTGGGGTCGGAGTTGGCCTTCATCGACGCTCAGTTCTACCTGGTGTTCGTCGGAGCCGGCGCGTTCGTCGTCGGAATGTTGCAGCTGGCGGGCCTGGGGATGCCGGTGTGGCTGCAGTGGCTGATGTTCGCCGTGCTTGCCGCGACGTCCATGCTCACATTCCGGCGGCGGATCTACGAGCGCATGCGCCGCGGGCTGCCGGCCATGAAGAGCGGCCCGGCCGGCGACACGCTGACATTGCCGGCCGCTCTGCCGCCCGGCGAAACCTGCCGCGTGGAATATCGCGGCTGTTCGTGGAGCGCAGTCAACGCCGGCCTGGGCGTGATTGCCGCGGGATCGCGGGCGCGCATCGAGCGCGTCGATGGATTGACGCTCGTCTTGCGCGCCGACGCGTAGGCCTGCAAGCCGGGCAATTAGGGAGAGAACTTTCTTGGATATTTCGTTCAGCTACGCGTTCATCGTGATTGCCGTGGTCGTGGTGATCGTGTTGGCCAAGACCGCCACCGTGGTTCCGCAGCAAAGCGCCTTCGTCATCGAGAACCTCGGCAAGTACAGCCGTACCTTGCAGGCCGGGTTTCACATCCTGATTCCATTCGTCGAAAGGGTGGCCTACCGGCACAGCCTCAAGGAAATCGCGATCGATATCGCGGAACAGATCTGCATCACCCGCGACAACGTGCAGGTGGGCGTCGACGCGGTGCTCTACATGCAAGTGCTCGATCCGCACCTCGCTTCCTACGGCATCACGAATTTCGGCTTTGCCATCTCGCAGCTGGCGCAGACCACGCTGCGCAGCGAAATCGGCAAGATCGAGCTCGACCGCACCTTCGAGGCGCGCGGCCAGATCAACACCAATGTCGTGAGTGAGCTGGACAAGGCGTCGGCGCCGTGGGGCGTCAAGGTCCTGCGCTACGAGATCAAGAACATCACGCCGCCGAAGGACGTGCTGTCGGCGATGGAGAAGCAGATGCGCGCCGAGCGCGAGAAGCGCGCCGTGGTGCTGACCTCCGAGGGCGAGCGCGATGCCAAGATCAACGCCGCCGAGGGCGACAAGCAACGCGTGATCAAGCAATCCGAGGCCAACAAGCAGCAGCAGATCAACGAGGCCGAGGGCCAGGCGCAGGCCATCCTGGCGGTCGCGACGGCGACGGCCGAAGGCCTCCGGCAGGTCGGCATCGCGCTCTCGGATCGCGGCGGCATCGAGGCCATGCAGCTGCGCATCGGCGAGGAATACGTGAAGCAATTCGGCAAGCTGGCGCAAGCCGGGACGACACTGGTGGTGCCGGCCAACCTGACCGACCTGGCGTCCATCGTGACCATGGCCACCAGCATCGCAAGGAAGGCTCCCGCGAACCCGGCGGGTTAGGGCATGTCGGAGAAGCGTGAAGCCGCCAAGATCGGCTTCGTGGAATTCGTCGTGCTCGCGGCGGCCACGATGTCGACCCAGGCCATCGCCATCGACGCCATGCTGCCGGCGTTCCCGGTCATCGTTCGCGCTCTCAACGTCGCCAACGAGAATCACATTCAATGGATCGTCACGGCGTACATGGCGGGTCTGGGGTGCGGTCAGCTGTTTTGGGGGCTGATGTCCGACCGCTTCGGCCGGCGTCCGATATTGACCGGAGGCCTCGGGCTTTATGTCGCGGCGGCGCTGCTCTGCGGCCTCACCGGGAGTTTCCACGCGCTTCTCGCCTGGCGCTTCGTCCATGGCCTCGCGGCGGCGAGCGTGGTCGTGACCCGCTCGGTCATCCGCGATCTGTATTCGGGCCGGCATATGGCCCGGGTCATGTCGCTGACCTTCATGGTGTTCTTGACGGTTCCCATCCTTGCACCGAGCCTGGGTCAGCTCATCCTCGCGCTGGCGCCGTGGCGCTACATATTCATCGTGTGCGGTATCTTTGCCGCCTTCGTTTGCACATGGGCTCTCTTGCGGCTGCCTGAGACTCTGCATCCGGAATACCGCTTGACCTTGAACTATTCCCACATCGTGGGCGCGGTCCGATTGGTGCTTTTCAACCGCTGCTCGCTGTTCTACACCCTCGCGATGTCCGTCATGTTCGGCGGAATCATGGCGTATGTGGGCATGGTGCAGCAGACATTCGGTGAGGTGTTTCACCGCGGGAATCTGATGCCTGCGATGTTCGCGCTGTGCGCGACGACCATGGGAGTCGCCGCATTTCTGAACTCGAGAATCGTAGAACGCTTCGGCATGCGCCGGATATCGCATACCGCGCTGCTGGTCTACCTCGCGATTACGGGACTGCACACGGCGGTCGCGGCCCTTGGGTTCGAGCAGCTTTGGATTTTCGTCGCCTTTCAGTCCGCCACCATGGCGTGCTTCGCGCTGTCGATTTCCAATTTCGGCGCGATGGCGATGGACCCTGTCGCCTCGGTTGCCGGCATCGGCGCGTCTTTGCAGGGTTTCGTGTCGACGCTGGGCGGCGCGCTCGCCGGCGCCCTCATCGGGCGGCAGTTCAACGGCACGGCCGTGCCGCTCGCGGCCGGATCGCTGTGCTGCGGACTGGCGAGTCTCCTATTCGTACTGTTTGCGGAAAAGGGCAGGCTGTTCCGGGGCCATCACTCGGCCGGCGAGATGCCGGCGGCGGCGCAGGTGGAAGGGGCGGGGTTGCACTGAAAATTACGCGACGTCGCGATGTGCGCAAGAGAACGTTCCTCGCTTCATGAAAAGCAGCGTCATTTAACGTGAAAAAACTCGTCGAGTTCCTTCCCCGATGCAGCATCGGTGAAACCGTCGAATTTGCCTTGCTCGATGATCAGCTTGGCGGCCCGCATGAAGCCGCCCCAGGCGGCACGGGCGAGCGCGCCGCCGACGCTGACCCGGCGCACGCCGAGCGCCGCAATGTCGCTCAGGGTGAGATTTCCAGGCCAGCCCATGAGGAGGTTCACCGGCTTCGGCGCCACGCCGGCGACCACGGCGCTGATGTGCTCGGGGGTGCGGATGCCGGGTGCATAGAGGCAGTCGGCGCCGGCGTTGGCATAGGCCTTGAGGCGGTGCACGGTGTGCTCGATGTCGGGCCGTCCGTGCAGGAAACCCTCGGCGCGGCCGACCAGCAGAGTATCGCCGCCGGCCTTGTCGATGGCTTTGCGCGCCGCGCGAATCCTGTCGACGGCCGTCTCGACGTCGTAGAGCGGCTGCGACGCATTGCCGGTCGAATCCTCGATCGACAGTCCGGCGACGCCCGATTCGACGGCAAGCCGCACGCTTTCGGCGACGCCGGCCGCATCCGGCGCGAAACCGTGTTCGAAGTCGGCGTTGACCGGCAGATCGGTCGCCTCGACCATGTCGGTCAGATGATCGAGCACCCGGTCGCGCGACATGCCGCCGTCCCGGTGGCCATGCGACCATGCGAATCCGGAGCTGGTGGTGGCGAGCGCCTTGAAGCCGAGACCCTGCAGGTAGCGTGCGCTTCCCACGTCCCATGGGTTGGGAATGACGAAGCATCCTGCCTCGTGCAATTTGTGAAATGCGCGGCGCTTGTCGGCAATGCTGGGACGGACGTGGGGCATGCGTTACTCCTCGAGGAGATGTTCGGCGGCTATTGTGCGCGCGGCGGAGAAGTTCTGCACGCGATGGAGAACCTGCGCACGCGCCGGGAACCGGTGCACACGAACCGGTGCACGCGGCGGAGAACTCGCACACCTCAGGGCTTTCCATGTACCTTATTGCGGATGAAGATCCAACCCACGCTGCGCACCGGGGTCACGGCGATGTCTTCGGTGGCGATCGCCTTGCTGCAATGGTGAAACGTAGACGCAGCCCGCTATCGCTCGAGGAAATTGTCGAAGGCGGACTTTGCATCGGCTGCGGATTATGCAAGAGCGTTGCCGGAGCGGACCGGATCCAAATCGTACTGACCCCCGAAGGCCGCGAGCGGCCCGTGGCTCGCCAGCCTCTCGACGAATCGACTCTGGGGCGCATCAACGCCATTTGCCCGGGAACGCGGATCGAAGGGGCCGAGAGTGCTCGCGCGCCTGCAATACATGATCTTGTGTGGGGACCCGCGGAACTCTTGTCCATCGGCTATGCGGGCGACCCGGAGGTGCGCTACCGGGGCGCGACGGGCGGGGTGTTGACGGCGCTGGGGCAGTTCTTGCTGGCGAGCGGCCGTGCAAAATTCATTTTGCACGTGGCGGCTTCGCGCAAGGAGCCGATGCGCAGCGAGCGCGCCTTGAGTTTCGACGCGGCGTCGATACTCGAGGGTGCGGGCTCGCGCTACGGGCCCGCGGCGCCGCTCATCGATTTCACGGCACTGCTCGACCGCGCCGAACCGTTCGCGCTGATCGCGAAGCCTTGCGACATCGCGGCCGTGCGCAATCTGGCGCGGATCGATCCGCGGGTGGACCGATATCTGCGGTACGCGCTGACCTTCGTCTGCGGGGGCGCGTCGGATCTCACGAAGTCGGAAGAGGTCGTGAGCGGATTGGGAATCCGGCCGGATGAGCTGTCCCTATTTCGCTATCGCGGCAACGGGTGTCCGGGTCCCACGCGTTTGGAGACCAAGGATGGGCGGAGCTTCGAGCTGACCTATCAGGAGATGTGGGAGGATGAGGCGACGTGGCGCATTCAGCCGCGCTGCAAGATATGTCCCGATGCCATCGGCGAGAGCGCGGATCTCGCTGCCTCGGACGTCTGGCCGGGCGGCGGCCCCACCGGAGAGGACGCGGGATTCAACGGCATCATCGTGCGCACGCAGCGCGGTCTCGAACTCTACCGTGCGGCGGTTGCGGCCGGCGCCATCGTCATCGAACCGCGGGAGGTGAGCTTCCGCGACTTCGATGAATTCCAACCGCACCAGGTGCGCAAGAAGCGCGCGGTCTGGGCGCGCTTGGCGGGGATGCGGGCCGCGGGCCAACCAGTTCCTGAAACACAGGGATTGCGGTTGGCGGAATGCGCTCGAATGAACACGCTGGCGGAAAACCTGGATGAGGCGCGCGGCGCGCGGCGCCGCGCGAGACAGGGGAGGCTCGGCGAACCGCCCGCGGTCCAGCGATAACACGCTGCGATCGAGCTATTTTTGTTCGCGCGCGATGGCGCGATAGCCGATGTCGCGGCGGTATTGCACCAAGTTCCAGTGAATCGCGTGCACGAGCTCGTACGCCTGAGTTTGCGCGGCGGCGACGGTGTCGCCCAAACCGACTGCGCAGAGTACCCGCCCGCCGGCGGTGACGATTTGCGCGCCTTCGCTGCGGGTGCCGGCGTGAAATACTTTTCCGGGCAGACGCGCTGCGGCATCGAGGCCGCTGATCGGATCACCTTGACGGTAACGGTCGGGGTAGCCGCCCGCCGCCATCACGACGCCGAGCGCCGCGCGCGGGTCCCAGCGGGCGTGGGCGGGGACCAGAGTGCCGGAGAGCGCCGACTCGCAGAGGTCGACCAGATCGCTTTGCAGCCGCATCAGGATCGGCTGGGTTTCCGGATCGCCGAATCGACAATTGAACTCGAGCACATTGGGCGTGCCGTCCGCGGCGATCATCAATCCGGCATAGAGAAATCCCAGGTAGGGGTTGCCGTCCGCGCGCAGTCCGCGCAAGGTCGGCTCGATCACTTCGTGCATGATGCGCGCGTGCAACGCGGGCGTGACGATGGGTGCGGGCGAGTAGGCGCCCATGCCGCCGGTATTGGGCCCGCGATCGCCGTCGTCGCGGCGCTTGTGGTCCTGTGAGGTTGCAAGCGGCAATACGCTTTGATCGCTGGCGATGACGATGAAGCTGACTTCTTCGCCGGTCAGAAATTCCTCGATGACTATGGTTTGACCGGCGCTGCCGAAACTGCCGCCGAGCATGCCGGTGGCGGCTTCGACGGCCGACTCGTGGGTCTCGCAGATGATGACGCCCTTGCCGGCCGCGAGCCCGTCGGCCTTGACGACCACGGGCAGGCGCTGCGCCCGGATATAGTCGGGATCGAAGGTCTCTTTGGTAAAGGCGGCGTAGCTCGCGGTGGGTATGCGGTGGCGCTTCAGGAAGTCCTTGGTGTACGCCTTCGACCCTTCCAGGCGCGCCGAGCCGCGGGAGGGGCCGAAGCAAGCGCGGCCTCCCGCGGCGAAACGATCGGCGATGCCTGCGACCAGCGGACCTTCGGGGCCGATGATGGTGAGTCCGATGTCCTCGCGCGTGGCGAATGCAAGCAGGGCGTCGATATCGTCGGCGGGGATGGCAACGTTGCGGACCTTGGGCTCGAGCGCGGTGCCCGCATTTCCTGGCGCGACGAATACTTGATCCACGCGCGACGATTGCGCGCACTTCCAGGCCAGCGCGTGCTCGCGGCCGCCGCCGCCGACGATAAACACTTTCATACGAGTGGATCTCGGCACGGAGAGCGGTTCGAGTGCCGTTCGCCCGGTAGGGTAGGGAGCCAGCGGGCAACGAAGAACGCAGTTGCCCGCTGGCTCCCTACCCTACCGGGCGAACGCTGGACTCGGCCGACACTCGGTGCCGACGCTACCGTCGGGTGTTGTGCGCCTGGGTTTCGCGCCGATGGGCGCGATTGAGGCGACAGAGCGCGAATAGCCGCTCGATACTCCACCACCTGCATAGTGATGTTCATCGGCCCAGCGCGAAAGGCCTGGGGGGAGGGCGAGCCGGCGGGCAACTGCGTCCTTCGTTGCCCGCCGGCTCGCCCTCCCCCCAGGCCATGCGCGCTGTTGAACATCACGGTGCTTTCAGTGCCGGAAGTGCCGCATGCCGGTGAACACCATCGCGATGCCATGCTCGTCGGCCGCCGCGATGACTTCCGCGTCTCGCTTCGAGCCGCCGGGCTGAATCACCGATTTGACGCCGAGCTCGGCGACCGCGTCCAGCCCATCGCGAAACGGAAAGAAGGCGTCGGACGCAATGCTCGCGCACTGCATGTCGAGCCCCGCATCCCTGGCCTTCAGGGCGGCGATCTTGCTGCTGTCCACCCGGCTCATCTGCCCGGCACCGATGCCCACCGTCGCTTTGTCCTTGACGCAGACGATGGCGTTGGATTTGACATATTTCGCAACCCGCCAGGCGAAAATCAAATCGTCGAGCTCGGCGAGAGTGGGAACGCGCTTGGTCACCGCGCGCAATTCCTGGGCCCGGATCGCACCGCTGTCGCGGGTTTGCACCAGGAGACCCCCGGCAACGCTCTTGTATTCGAGCAGCTGGGTTACGGGCAAGCCCAAATCGCCGACTTGCAGCACGCGCACCGCATCCTTGAGTGACAGCAGGGCCTTCGCGGCATCCGACACGCTCGGCGCGAGAATGACTTCGACGAATTGCTGATCCATGATCGCCCGCGCCGTGACCGCATCCAACTCGCGATTGACGGCAATGACGCCGCCATAGGCCGAGGTGGGGTCGGTGCGATAGGCTCGCGCGTAAGCTTCCGCCACGGTGTGAGCGCGGGCCGCGCCGCAGGGATTGGCGTGCTTGACGATGACGCATCCCGCCGTATCGAATTGGCGCACGCATTCTAGAGCCGTGTCGCTGTCCGCGATGTTGTTGTACGAGAGTTCCTTGCCCTGAATCTGCCTGGCTTGGGTCACGGACGCGCCGATGGCGCGCGGGTCCGTGTAGAAGGCGGCTTGCTGATGCGGATTTTCACCGTAGCGCAAATCCCAGTGCTTGCGAAACGACAGATTCAGGTCGTCGGGGAACGTCGGTGCCCCGCCGCCGATGGCGCCGGTGAAGTAGGCGGACACCATGGCATCGTACTGCGCCGTGTGCGCGAATGCCTTGGCGGCGAGCTTCTGGCGCATGGCGATATTCGTGGCGCCCTGATTGGCGGCCAACTCGTCGAGCAATGCGCGGTAATCGCCCGGATCGACGACCACGGTCACCGAGGCATGGTTCTTCGCGGCGGCGCGCACCATGGCCGGACCGCCGATATCGATATTGTCGACGGCGTCGTCATAGGTGCAGTCGGGCCGCGCCACCGTGGCGGCGAACGGATAGAGATTGACGGCCAACAGGTCGATGGGTTCGATGCCGTGCGCGCGCATCACCGCTTCATCGAGGCCCCGCCTTCCCAGGAGGCCGCCGTGAATCTTCGGATGCAGTGTCTTGACGCGGCCGCCCATGATTTCCGGAAAGCCGGTGTGTTCGGCCACTTCCTTGACCGTAATGCCGTGGCTCACCAGGAGCTTGGCGGTTCCACCCGTCGAGAGGAGCTCGATGCCGCGTTCCTTCAACTCGCGTGCGAACTCGACGATGCCGGTCTTATCGGAGACGCTGAGTAACGCGCGGCGGACGGGCGTGAGCAAGGGCTGACCTACTCGCTGATGCCGAACTCTTTGAGTTTCTTGCGCAATGTGCCGCGGTTGATGCCGAGAATCGTCGCCGCACGGCTCTGATTGCCCTGCACGTGGCCCATGACTACCTTGAACAAAGGCTCTTCCACCTCGCGCATCACGAGGTCGTACAAATGCGCGGGCTTGTGGCCGTTCAGTGTCTCAAAATAACACTGCAACGCCTCTTCGGCCTGCGAACGCAAGGGCACGCCCTTGCCATTCACCTTGATATCGCGGCCGTTGAAGGCCGGCGAAATATCTTTGCGTGATCTAGATTTCTTTCTAGCGACCATGGTCCGTCCGAATCCCTGTCGATCGTTTTATTATGTCAGTGTGCGCTCATGCAGCGCGACACACACCCGTGCCGTAATGTTCCAGCAGCGTCGACAGTTGCTCTTCCGGCCTGTCGATTCGCACGAGACGATTCCGCAAAGCGTCTTGTCCGGGGTGCTGCCGAAAATACCAACTCAAATGCTTACGCGCCACACGAACACCCGTCTCATCGCCGTAAAAGGCATACAGGTCTTCGAGGTGGGCGCGCATAATATCACGTACTTTTTCCAGCGCCAGCGCCGCGCGCGATTCGCCCGTCGAGAGAAAAAAATTGACTTCGTCGAAGATCCATGGCCGGCCTTGCGCCGCCCTGCCGATCATGATGCCGTCGCATCCGGTGGCTTCGAGAACAGCCTTGGCGTGTTGCGGAGAATCGACGTCGCCGTTTGCAAACACGGGAATCTTGATCGTCGCTTTAATGGCGGCCACGGTTTCGTGCTCGGCGTTACCCTGATATAGATCGGAACGCGTGCGCCCATGGATCGCAAGTGCTTGAATACCGTTGTCTTCCGCGATCACCGCAATGCGGACGCCGTTCTTGTGGCCGGGATCCCACCCGGTGCGCGTTTTCAGCGTGACCGGGACTTCGACGGCGCGCACGACGCTGTGTAAAATTCGCGCAACCAGCTCCTCATCCCGAAGCAGGGCGGAGCCCGCCGCTCGATTGCAGACTTTCTTCGCGGGACAACCCATGTTGATATCGATGATCTGCGCGCCGGCATCGACGTTGCGGCGCGCCGCCTCGGCCATCATCGCCGGATCGAAGCCGGCGATCTGCACCACGCGGGGGCTGGGTTCGCCCGCATGGTCCATGCGCCGCCGCGATTTCGGCGTGTCCCACAACCGCACGTCGGCGCTGAGCATTTCCGATGCAGCAAGTCCCGCGCCAAACCGCCGGCATAGAATGCGAAAGGGACGGTCGGTAACGCCCGCCATAGGTGCAAGCAGCACATTGGACGGCAGGCTGTACGGGCCGATCTTGACGCTGCGAGGGGGCACGGTCGTCATCGCTTGGCCTGCGGCGCAACATCGTTGGCGCATGTAATTCGGTGATCGGCGCTGCGCAGGCAGACATCGATTTCGAACCCTTCTGCGTTCTTGCCGGGATCCAAAATTTGCAAGGTCGCGTCGACGCGCTCGCCGGGCGCGAGCAGCCGCGCGGTCGGCTTGCCCACATATTCGGTGGGCTCGAAATCGCGCGCGCCAATGCCTTTGCCGAAGCGATCCGCGAGCGTCACGCGGAGCAGCGGATAGGGTTGCAGCTGAGCGGCCGTGTTGAGGATGCTGGCGCGCACTTTCAATGTGCCGTTCGCATCCGGATCGCCGGTCACGCCCCACTGGCGAAGTTGATAGGCGGACAGAGTCGCGGGCACGGTCAGCGGCGCTCCCATGGCTCCGTACAGCGCGCGCATGCCGGCGCCGAAGGGTCCGTGTGCCAGCCATTCTCGATTCTGATGCACGACCTGAACCACCAGCAGTAGCGCCGAGACCACGGCGGCGCCGAGCCACAAGATGAATCGGCGCTGCGCGCCGCCGAGTCCGCTGTCTCTTGCCGCGCGCCGCGGCCGCGGGCGTAGATCGAATTCTTCCAGTATGTCCCGGCGCACGTCATCGGGCACTTCCAAGCCGCTGACGCGGCTATGCTCGGCCGCGGCATCGGCTGCTGCACTCTCCGGGTGCAACGGGAGCTCCGCATCCGGTTCGGCGTCCGGCGCAGGCTCAGTGCGGGCCCCCGGATGCGCGGGCGGCGGTGGCGGGCGCCGCATCGCCGGTTGTGCCGGCTGTTGCTCGGGCTTCTGGGCGCCCGGTTGTGCCGATTGTTGTGCCGGCGTTTGCGCGAGCGGTTGTGCCGGCTGTTGCGGTTGTCCCGGCGGCGCTATCGGCGGCAGTGTGCGTTTTTTGGATTCGACGAAGATTCGATCCAGTTCTCCGGGGGGAAGCGTGAATTCCATCGAGCGGTCGGCGTCCTCGACCGAGCGGTCGGCGTCCTCGACTGAGCGATCGGTGTCCTCGACTGAGCGATCGGTGTCCTCGACGTCTTCGAAGTCCAAAATTTCGAGGTGCGCGATCTCGACCCCGGGCGGAGCGAATTCCTCGTTGTCCTTCGCCGCCGTTTGGACCGTCTGCACGGTGGTTACCGACTCCAGAATGCTGTCGGCGCGCGTTTCCAGTTCGAGCGGCGATTCTCCGGTCGAGAAGCCGGCTGAATCTTCGGCAAGCCGCGCCAAGGCGTTGAATACCTCGCCGCACCGTCCGCAGCGGACCTGGCCGCCCGCGACGCGCAGCACTTCCGCCGACAATTTGAAGACGGTCTCGCATTTTGAGCATTGCGTGTACACCGCTCAAGCGCCTCTTCGAGCGTAGATGCAGCACCAGTCATCGCGTTCGACGACTTGCACCCGATCAAAAGCGCAGCCGTAGGCGGCTTTCACCTCGTAGGCCTGTGTCTTCAGCAGTCCCGACAGAAGCAAGTATCCTCCCGGCTCGCAGGCTTCCGTCAGTGTCGGCGCCAATTCGACCAACGGGCCCGCAAGAATATTGGCCATGACACAATACGCCGGCCTCAAGCCGACTTCGATGCCCTGCACGTCGATGCTCGAGGAAACGCCGTTTCGGATCGCGTTGTCGCGCGTTGCGAGCAGCGCCTGGGGGTCCAGATCGACCGCGCACACGTGGGCGGCGCCCAGCTTCAAGGCGGCAACACCCAAGATACCGGAGCCGCAGCCGTAATCGATCACGCTGCGGCCCGCGACGGGCAACGAATCCAAAATCTGCAGACAGAGCGCCGTGGTGGGATGCGTGCCGGTGCCGAACGCAAGCCCCGGATCGAGCCGCACGACCACGGCATTCGGGTCGTCAGGGGGCTCGGCGGCCGTGGGGCACACCCAGAGCCTGCGTCCGAAGCGCATCGATTTCCAGTCGGTGAGCCACACGCGCTCCCATTCTTGGTTCTCGACGCGTCTTACGCGCGCGGTCTCCGTGATGTGCGGGCCCAAGACGGCGGCGAGTCGGCCGAGATTGCGTGCCGCGTCCGCGGATCCGGACCCGCTGCCGCAGGATGCCTCGAACAGGGCGCGAACCAGCGTGTCGCTCCACAGTCTGACCTCGCCGGGCTTGGGCTCGAGCACGGGCTCATCGCCGCGATCGACGAAGGTGATCGAACTCGCGCCGATCTCTAGTAGAGCAGCTTCGACCGCTTCCGGACTCAAGGCCGCGAGCGGAAATTCAATTTCATAGAAGGTCATCGATGCACCCGTTGGATGCTACTTCAATCCCAGCCGCCGCTCTAGATAGTGGATGTCGGTGCCGCCCTGACGAAAAGCGGAGTGATTGAATATCTCTTGGTGCAGAGGAATATTGGTCTTGATGCCTTCCACGACCATCTCCGCCAATGCGTTGCGCATGCGCGCGATGGCCGTGTCGCGCGTGTCGCCGTAGGAGATGACCTTGCCGATCATGGAGTCATAGAACGGCGGCACGTTGTAGCCGGTGTAGACGTGGCTGTCGACCCGTATGCCGGGACCGCCGGGTGCGTGCCACAGACGGACGGGCCCCGGCGAGGGCGCGAAGGTCTTGGGGTCCTCGGCGTTGATGCGGCATTCGACCGCGTGGCCGCGAATCTGGATGTCGTTCTGGCTGTAGGGCAATGGCTCGCCCGCGGCGATGAGCAGCTGCGCTTTGACGATGTCGATACCGGTCACGAGCTCGGTCACGGGATGTTCGACTTGCACGCGCGTGTTCATTTCGATGAAGTAGAACTCGTTGTCCTGGTACAGGAACTCGAGCGTGCCCGCGTTGCGATAGCCGACTTCCCGGCACGCTCTGGCGCAGCGTTCGCCCATGGTCTTGCGCTGCTTGGCCGTCAAGCCCGGTGCGGGAGCTTCTTCGATGACTTTCTGGTGGCGGCGCTGCATGGAACAGTCGCGCTCTCCCAGGTGAACCACATTGCCGTAGTTGTCGGCGAGCACCTGGAACTCGATGTGCCGCGGCTTCTCGAGGAACTTCTCCATGTAGACCTGAGGGTTGCCGAAGGCGGCGAGGGCCTCTGTCTGGGTGACGCTGATGGCGTTCAGCAGCGATGCGTCGGTGTGCACCACACGCATGCCGCGGCCGCCGCCGCCGCCGGAGGCCTTGATGATGACCGGATAGCCGATGTCCTTGGCGATGCGGAAGTTTTCGTCGACGTCATTGCCGAGCGGCCCATCCGAGCCGGGCACGCAGGGGACGCCCGAGGCCTTCATGACCTTGATGGCGGACACTTTGTCGCCCATCAAACGGATGGTCTCGGCACGGGGACCCACGAAGATGAAGCCGCTCTTCTCGACGCGTTCGGCGAAGTCCGCGTTCTCCGACAGGAAACCGTAGCCCGGATGAATCGCGACCGAGTCGGTCACCTCGGCGGCGCTGATGATGGCGGGCATATTCAAATAAGACAGGGCCGACTGCGGCGGTCCGATACAGACGGTCTCGTCCGCGAGCAGCACGTGCTTCGTATTGAAGTCGGCGGTCGAGTGCACGGCCACGGTCTTGATGCCGAGCTCGCGGCAGGCACGCAAGATGCGGAGAGCGATCTCGCCGCGATTGGCGATGACGACTTTTTCGATCATCGCGATTATTCGATGATGAACAGCGGCTGGCCGAACTCGACGGGCTCGCCGTTCTTGGCGAGTATGGCGGTGACCCGACCCGCCTTGTCGGACTCGATTTGATTCATCATCTTCATGGCTTCGATGATGCAGAGTATCTGGCCGACTTTGATTTCGGTGCCGATCTCGACGAACGCCTTGGCGCCGGGGGATGAGGCGGAGTAGTACGTGCCCACCATCGGCGACGTGACCGTGTGCTCGTCGTTGCGCGGCTTATGTTCGCCGGCCGAGGTGGCCGGCATGGCCGGCGCGATCGGCGCCGCTTGAAGCATGGGGCTTGCCATCGCCATCGGCGCCTGCATGGCCATCCGCGGATGGCGGCTGATGCGCACCGATTCCTCGCCCTCGGAAATCTCCAATTCCGAGATGCCGGATTCTTCCAGCAGCTCGATCAATTTCTTTACCTTGCGAATATCCATCCGCGAACCCCTTGAAGAATCTTTGGTTTTACGTATTGGTCAGGCGGGCGCATGCGGCATCGAGCGCGAGCTCATAGCCGATGGGCCCCAATCCGACGATGCAGCCGACCGCGATGTCGGACAAATAAGAGTGGTGGCGAAAAGCTTCGCGTGCGAACACGTTGCTGAGATGCACCTCGATGAACGGTACGGCCACGGAAAGGAAGGCGTCGCGCAGGGCGATACTGGTGTGCGAGTAGCCGCCTGGATTGATGATCACGAACGCAATGCCCTCATGCTTCGTGGCATGGATCTTCGCAATCAGCTCGTGCTCCGCGTTGCTCTGGAAAGCGGACAGGGTATGGCCGCGGGCGACGGCGAGCTCCCCGAGCCTGAGCTCGATGCTTTGCAAACTGGCGGAACCGTAAATCTCCGGTTCACGGAGCCCGAGAAGATTCAAGTTCGGACCATTGAGCAGCAGGATTCCAGCCATCTCGCATCAAGTCCGGCGCCGTCGCGTTGCAAAGGTCCGCGATAATAACCAGAAATTGAGGTGAAATGGCAAGCTTCGGCGGCGAACGTCGCCGGAAGGGGTTTATCCCGCGTTTTTGGGGGCCAGGGCGCGCAGACCCTCGGCGATGGCCCTTCGCGCCGCCGGGAGCTCCACCAGGTCCTTATTCAGGTTTTGCACCTCCGACAAGATGAGTTCGGCCTGCGGCCGGTGCAATTCCCCGATGTACAGGGCGACTACCTCCCCGCGCCGGTCCGTGAACACGGTAAAAGGGAATACGGGCGATTCAACCCCAAAAGCGGCGGCGACGTCGAGGGCGTCTTGTTCGCCGATGAGCAGGGGATAGCCGATTTTGAAGCGGTCGGCGAATTCCAGCACCTTGTCGCGGTAGTCGACGGCGATGCCGACCACGCTCACCTCGCGACCCGCCCATTCGGAGTGCAGGGTCTCGAGCAGGGGTATTTCACTGCGGCAGGGGGCGCACCAGGTGGCCCAGAAGTTGATGATCAAGGATTTGCCGCCGAAGGACGCGATGGGCGTGGCCTTGCCGGCGCGGTCCGCGAGGGAGAACTGCGGCAGCCGATCCGGGATCTTGGTGGCCGGCAGGGGGCCGGGCAGATATCCGCCATCCGGGCCCACACCCGCAGGCTTGGGGTCCGCGCGCGCCAAATCACTGGGATTCGGGGCGCTGGCAACGCCGGCAGGCACCGGCATCCCGTGAGACTTCGGCGCGGCACCGCGAGTCGAGTAGACCCATGCTCCAGCCCAAATCCCCAGCACCACGAGAGCGGCAGCGCCGGCGATGCGCGGGATCGGCGTATTCATGCGGCGGGAAGGTCTAGCTTGCGTCCCTTGCGAAGTGTCAATCCCGCCAAAAAAAAGGCAAAACCGCCGGCGAGGATGGCCGCGTTCACCCAGGGATTCGACGTGGAGACTGCGGTGGGGGCCGCATGGCCGGGAAACAGTACTTTGCTGATGGGCGGGTAGCAGAGGCCGGCCTCGGCGCAGCCTTGATAGGTCACTTTGATTTGCAGGGGATGGGCGCCGGCATCGAAGCGGGTGAAGGGAACCGTGGCTTCCACTTGCCGCTGATAGATCTCCTGGGTTCCGAGATAGGGATCGGACTTGAGCACGCCCTGGGGCAGCACGGGCGCTGCCACCGCGAGATCGGGGCTTTCGGCCTTGATCTCGATTTTGCGGCGGTAGAGGTAGTAGCCATCGGCAATGACCCAGCGGACCCGGACGACATTGCCGTCGACCGAGGCGCCAACGCGGAACGCGACATCGGGCGGCAGAAAGTCGGACGCGTTGGATTCGACCCCGCGCATCCACCAGGGCTTGGCGGTCGCTACACCGGCAAGACTGACCAACAATAGGGCCACGAACGACCCGGCGAGGAGCGGTGCTCTCATTCGGGGCACCAAGGTTTTGATTGGGGGCGCTGGCGTTCTCATCCGGCGTACTTTAGCGTAGTCGCGCGCCGGCGGGCCTGAAGCTTGAAGCCAATTCGCTGCGGATCCCGGCGAGAAATGCTGCGAGACGGCATAAAAATACGGCCGTAGGGCTTGAATCACGCGAATTCGTCGCTATTATTAGCAGCCACGAGTGGAGAGTGCTAATAACCTCCGCTCCCTAACGAACCCCTCAACTGTCAACATTAGGAGTCTTGTCTTATGAAGATTCGTCCCCTTCATGACCGCGTGATCGTGAAACGAGAAGAAGAAGAGCGTAAGTCCCCCGGTGGCATCGTGATCCCGGATACCGCGACTGAGAAGCCGATCTTCGGGAAAGTCGTCGCTGTCGGCAAGGGCAAGATTCTAGAGAACGGCGACATTCGCCCGCTCGACCTCAAGGTCGGCGACAAGATCCTTTTCGGTAAGTACAGCGGTACCGAAGTGAAGATGGATGGCGACGAGCTGGTGGTCATGCGTGAAGAAGACGTCATGGCCGTCGTCGAAGGCAAGTAAGTCACTTCTCCCGCTAACAAATTCAATATAGAGGTATCAGCAAATGGCAGCTAAAGACGTACGCTTCAGCGACGACGCTCGGCAACGCATGTTCAAGGGTGTGAATATTCTGGCGAATGCCGTGAAAGTCACGCTGGGCCCCAAGGGCCGCAACGCCGTGCTCGACAAGAGCTTCGGCGCTCCCACCGTCACCAAGGACGGTGTCTCCGTCGCCAAGGAAATCGAACTCAAGGACAAGTTTGAGAACATGGGCGCGCAGATGGTGAAGGAAGTCGCTTCCAACACCTCCGACGAAGCCGGCGACGGCACCACCACCGCGACCGTGCTGGCGCAAGCCATCATCCGCGAAGGCCTCAAGGCCGTCGCCGCGGGCATCAACCCGATGGATCTGAAGCGCGGTATCGACCAGGCCGTCACCGTGGCGACCGAAGAGCTGAAGAAGATCTCCAAGCCGGCCAAGGATCCGAAGTCGATCGCGCAGGTCGCGACGATCTCCGCGAACGCCGATGAGAGCATCGGCAAGACGATCGCCGATGCGATGGCGAAGGTCGGCAAGGAAGGCGTGATCACGGTTGAAGAAGGTTCGGGCCTCGAGAACGAGCTCGAAGTGGTCGAAGGCATGCAGTTCGACCGCGGCTACCTGTCGCCGTACTTCATCAACAATCAGCAGAGTCAGAGCGCCGAGCTCGAGAAGCCGCTGATCCTGTTGGTGGACAAGAAGATCTCCAACATCCGCGAATTGCTGCCGCTGCTCGAGGCGATTGCCAAGGGTGGCCGTCAGCTCCTGATCGTCGCCGAAGATGTGGAAGGCGAAGCGCTGGCCACGTTGGTGGTCAACACCATCCGCGGCATCGTGAAAGTCGCCGCCGTCAAGGCGCCGGGCTTCGGTGACCGCCGCAAGGCCATGCTGCAGGACATCGCGATCCTGACCGGCGGCACGGTCATCTCCGATGAAGTCGGCTTGTCGCTCGAGAAGGCCACGCTGAACGACTTGGGCGAAGCCAAGAAGATCCTGGTGGAGAAAGAGAACACTACCATCATCGACGGCGCCGGCAAGGCTGCGGACATCAAGGGCCGCGTCGAGAGCATTCGCCAGCAGATCGAGGAAGCGACCTCCGATTACGACAAGGAAAAACTGCAGGAGCGCGTTGCCAAGCTCTCCGGCGGTGTGGCCGTGATCAAAGTCGGTGCCGCGACCGAAATCGAAATGAAGGAAAAGAAGGCCCGCGTCGAAGACGCACTGCACGCAACCCGTGCGGCTGTGGAAGAAGGCGTGGTCCCGGGCGGCGGCGTGGCGCTGGTACGTGCGTTGAAGGCCATCGAGAAGCTGGTCGGCAAGAACGAAGATCAGACCACGGGCATCAAGATCCTGGCCCGCTCGATCGAAGAGCCCCTGCGTCAGATCGTCGCCAATGCCGGCGAAGATGCCGCGGTGGTTCTGAACCGAGTCCGCGAGGGCAAGGGCACGTTCGGCTACAACGCTGCGACCAGTGAGTACGGCGATATGATCGAAATGGGCATTCTGGATCCCACCAAGGTGACGCGTCTGGCTCTGCAGAACGCCGCTTCGGTTGCGGGCCTGTTGCTCACGACGGAAGTCATGATCGCTGAGTCGCCGAAGGAAGACGAGCATGCACATGGCGCCCCGGGCGGCGGCATGGGTGGCATGGGCGGTATGGACATGTAATACCCTTCAGCAGGGTATTCGGTCTAAAGAGAGCGGGCTTCGGCCCGCTCTTTTTTTTGTGCACGGGTTTGCCATAATTGGCGCTGAGACTGTCCAGAGCGTCAAACAACAATCTTAGGTGGTCCATGGAGGATGAAGCTCGTTCGTCGGCGGCGAGGGCGGCCTTACCCGTTATCTTGATGGCGGCCGTGGCTCAGGGGTGGGTCCTGTACGGCCTTCACCACGCGATCAAGGATCATCATTGGCCGGCGACGGATCAGCCGTGGTTGATTGCGCTGTACGCGCTGGCGGTGTTCATTCCGGCCACCCTGCAGCTCTTGGCGGAACATGCGCGCAGGGCGGCACTGTGGCGGCTGGTCGCGATACTAACGGCCGCCTATTTCTATTTTGGGTGGCATCACGGCGCATCGGTTTCCTCGGCAGGCGAGCCGTTCAGCCGCTCCGAAGGATACTTTCCGCTCGCGCTGTTGTTGACGGTTCTGTGGCTCATGGCGCTGCCCTTTGCGCAGAGCCGGCTGACGACGGGTCACTGGACCATCCAATACCACTCGCTCTTCGCCAATGCCTGGCGCAACAAACTGATGCTCGCCGAAGCGGCGCTGTTCACCGGCCTGTTCTGGCTGCTGCTGTTTCTCTGGCAGATGCTTTTCCACATGTTGGGGATCGATTACTTCCGGGAATTGTTCGAAGAGCCGATCTTCGTCTATCCGGTCACTTCGCTGACATTCGGATGCGCGTTGCATCTGATCGGTTCGATCGAACGGCTCACGGCGGTGGTTCTCGAACAGATACTCAATGTGCTCAAGTGGCTGGGGCTGCTGGCGGGCGTCATTCTCGCGTTCTTCACGATTGCGCTGGTATTCAAGCTTCCCGGCTTGCTGTTCACGGGACAGAAGGCGATCGGCGCCGCGTGGCTGCTGTGGCTGACCGCCGTCGTGGTGCTCTTGTTGAACGCTGCCTATCGGGACGGCTCCGTGTCTCAGCCCTATCCGAAGTGGATCGCGCAGTTCCTGCGCGTGGTCGTGCCGCTCACGGTGATCATTTCTTCGACGGCGCTCTATGCGCTGTGGATGCGGAGCCGTCACTATGGGTTGACCGTCGAGCGGGTATGGGCATTCGTGGTGGCGGGCGCGGCCTTGCTCTATTCGGTGGGGTATTCCCTCTCGGCGTTTCGCCGGGGCGCCTGGTTCGCCGATATGGCGCGAGTCAATGTGGCCGTGGCGATCGCGCTCATCGCGGTGATTTCCGCGGCGTTGACTCCGCTGCTGTCGCCGTACCGGCTCGCCGCCGACAGCCAGTTTCGATTGGTTCGAGAGAGGGGAGTCGAGGTCATTGACGGCAATCGTGCGAACGAAGATCGCTACGGACACAATACGCCCTTGCACTACCTGCGATTCGACGCGGGCGAATATGGTGTGAGGAAGCTGAAAGAGCTGGCTGCGATGCAGACCGGTCCCGATGCGCAAGTGGTTCGCCGCAAGGCGAGGGGCATGTTGGACCAAAAGCAGCGCTGGGGACCTTTGCCGGGCTCCGATGTTCCGGATGTGCTCGCCAAACTAAGCATCTTCCCGGCGGACCGCACGCTTGATCCAGATTTGAAGGACGAACTGATGTCGGACCTGCTCAAGCCGGAAAACGGGTTTGCCTTTCAGCGCTTGTCGGAAGAGAAAGTGGCGGGCATCTACGTGGAATTGAACGACGATAACTCCGACGAATTCGTATTCCTGACTGCCAATCGCGGGCTAGTGTATGAAAGGCGCGAGGGTCATTGGGTGCTGGTGGGCGCCATGAGCGCAAAGTCCGATGATTTCTCGCAGAGGTTGGATCTGCTCGGTGAATTGGCCAAGGGCAACATGTCCACGGCTGCGCCGAAATGGAAGGAGTTATCGATCGGCGGGCGGAGGTTTCGGGTGGATGCGCGGAGGTAGTGGGGGCTCATTGGCTGCGCTTGTAGAGACCGTCGAAGACAGTCTCCCACGTCGACTTCTCCGCCTTCATCATCTGCCAGTGTTGGCGAACAGAGCCATCCCGCTGCGGTGTCCAGGTAATACGGTGCCGGACGGACATATTGGTTTTCGCGTCCGGGCGCTCGCCCTCGAGAATCATGCTCCCACTGACCAGTCCCCCGTCGAGCTCGAGCGCTCCGCCGCGGTCGTCAATCCAAGTTTGGTGCCATCGGTGCCGGCTGCGGTCGTAGAAATTGATGCTGCGGCCGCGGCTGCCATCGACGGACGTCCAAGATTCAAAGAGCGCACAGCGCTTCAGGTCCGGCTCGATCGTGTTCCGGCCGGCCGGTTGTTCGCCCTCAACCACGCTCCATCTTCCGATCCAGAAGTCGAACTGCCGATATTCCACCGAATCGCAGGTGGGCGTCGGCGCGGAGGGGGCGGTCTCAGCCATCGCGCCCAGATTCCAGAGAAGCGCAGTGGAGGCGGTGAGTGTTGCGTACCACAGCATCTTTGTCTCCTAAGCGATTGTGCGTCGAGTGTAGCTCAGTCGCGCCGAATCAGACGTTACGACCTCACTGCTTTTTGCAGGAGTGCAACGTTGCGTCCGTCGGAGGTGTGCATCCGACCGATTTGGATGAACCCGTAGCTCATATGGAAGGCCATTGACGCAGGGTTCGGTGGATCGAGATTGACTTCGCAGCTCAATGATTCGCATTGCTGCCTGGAGCCCCACCGCTCAAGTTCTGAGTACAACACGCTCCCGATGCCTCTACCGCGGTACGACCGCGCCAGCGCGACTTGATCCACATACACAAAGTTCTGTGTTCGCTGCTTGAACCAGGCGAATTCTTCTCCGCCGTAACTGGCCGAGCCGAGAAACGCGATTAGGTAGCCGGCGATATCCCGATCCGTAACCGCGACCCAAGCCAGGGTCGCCTCGGTGACCAAGCCCGCAATGCCGCGCACGGTGAGCCGCGTAACTCCCGGCGACGATTCCACATTGATGCGGAGGATTTCCGGGAGATCGTCGGGCCGAACCTCGCGAATAACAATAGGATTGCGCATACTCGATCGGAGGATGGCGGACTTGGCCCCATCTTGGCAATGACCAATCATTCATGGCGAGGAGGAGGTCACCGGGGTAAGCTGATTAAACCGTTTCGACGGACGGACTTTGACAGTCGTCAACTCTTTCAAGGAGTGAATTCATGCTCATAGCGGTTGCGATCGTGATAGTTCTCGGGCTGTCCGGGCTCCGTGTCGCTCAGGAGTACCAGCGCGGAGTCGTTTTTCGATTGGGCCGCTATGTCGGTCTGCGCGGACCGGGATTGTATTGGATCATTCCTCTCAATATCGAGCGCGCAGTTACCATCGACGTTCGTACGCGCACCGTCTCGGCTGAGCAGCAGGAAACGATTACGCGTGATAGCGTAACGATCAAGGTCAATGCCGTGCTGTGGTATCGGATAGTTGATGCGGCGAAATCCGTCATTGATGTAACGGACGCCCCTGCCGCCGTCTATCAGTTAGCGCTGACCGGGCTGCGCAACATCATCGGACAGCACGACCTTGACGAAGTCCTCCAGGAGCGCAATAAGATCAATGATCTTCTCCGCGAGAGTATCGTGAATTCGACGATGGCGTGGGGGTTGGAAGTCCAGCGGTTTGAAATGAAGGATGTGGAGTTGCCTGAGGCCATGCAACAGGTGATGGCGATGCAGGCTGAGGCTATTCGCGAAAAACGGGCGCGAATCATCAAAGCCGAGGCTGAGCTGGAGGCGTCGTTGAAGCTGTCGGCGGCGGCCGCGCAGATGATGGCAAATCCCGCCGCCTTGGAATTGAGGCGGATGCAAATGATTTCGGAAGTCGGAGCGGAGAACAACAGTACGACGGTGCTGATGATTCCATCGGACTTTGTGTCGCTCTCTCACACACTGGACAAGTACTTGCAGCAGCGTAACGCGGAGAGTGCCGCTCAAAAGCCCTAAACAGCACCTTGTCCATATGGAAATTGTTATCCGCACCTATCCGCAAGCATTAAGCTCATCTGTCCATTCAACTGCAAGGAAAGGCCATGCAATCGATACCGGTCGGGGCCACGGGTTCGTTCAGTCTTGTAGTCATGCCGGACCATCTGGCCAGCCGCTTCAAGGATGTGACATTGCCTCCGGTCCTGGCGACGCCGGTCATGATCATGATGATGGAGAACGCGGCGCTCAATGCGATCAAGCCTTATCTCGACGCC
>Ga0209488_10000879_pt1 | contig 25543 bp, 20 predicted proteins | sample Rivendell_Oct201_8_FD_188349 | JGI IMG/M metagenome (GOLD analysis project Ga0209488, IMG submission 188349) | Vadose zone soil microbial communities from the Eel River Critical Zone Observatory, Northern California, USA -... | ecosystem: Environmental > Terrestrial > Soil > Vadose zone >...
TCGCTAGGAAGTAGGCCGAGAGCTGATTAAGATCTATCTTTCCAACATTAAAGGTCTGGCCGCCACCGCGACACGACAGAAAATAATCAGCGATCCTCGCCTTTGTGAGTGGTCGAGGCAGGCTCACTGGATAAGCGAAACTGTCGAACTCGGCACCTGGGAAAAGTTCGCTAAGTGCTACGCGGTTCTTAATGACCGAGTCTTTGAAAGTTCCTGAGGCTGTTTCCCATGAATCACAGTGCGAGAATGTATGGCATCCCAGCTCGTGTCCTTCCTTGAAAAGAGTCGTCAAGTCGTCCGGAAAAAATATTTGGCCACTTTCTGTTTCCTTGCCTACAAGGCCGAGCGACGCGTAATAAGTTCCGGCTAGACCGAGGCGGTTCAAGATAGCACCGCCGACCAGCAAAGCCGATCGCGGAAAATCGTCAAAGGTAAATGAGATTAAAGGCCGTTGCAAACGAATCAAAAACGGCCTTTTGTATACGAGACTCGCGGCCCTTCTTTGATAAAATCGATGCAACCTGGACCACGGATTCTGAAATGACATCTAACTCCCCTTGCTTCTACTAGATGCTCGGCCCCGCAAAGATCGCATCCGGGCTCAATTTGACTCTCTCAGACAATCTCATCGCACTTCTTTGATCCCACGCTTGAAACTTTCATCCGTTCAAGTGCTTTGGCGCTAGGTGGCGACTTCAGACGGTGGAAGCGAATCCCGAGATCGGGCGGATGGAAGCATATCGGGCAAAAGCCTCGCAAAGCGATACAGAGGATCCGGTCCGCCGTGCAAGAATATAACGGTTCCAAGATAGAGGATCGAGAACAACACGGCGATGGTCACGATCCGGGCGATGGCTCCTAAGATACCGGGTGCTATTACCAATGAGGGTATTGCCCGGATGATTGCAGCCGATGCGCATCCCGCCACCAACGACGCAAGAAAGTACTTCCAGATGACGCCGAGCACCGGGGTGATCCCAAAGCGTATTGGCCTTCCTGCGTACCAAAACGCGGGGATGATGAGAATCCAGAAGGAAGCTGTCCAGGCGGAAGCAACGCCGATTGGTCCCCACCGCAGCCCCATGAAGAAGAGCAGAACCGTTACGCTGAACTCCACAATAACCCATCGGAACCAGCGATCCGCTCTTCCGATGGAAAGGTGGATGAGGCCGCTGGCAGTGTAGATAAGCATGATCCCAATCCCGGGCCCAAAAAACGTGAAGATCTGACCCGCCGCCTCCCATTTCATCCCCAACAGTAATCGAATCAGGTCTTTCCCAACCAAGGTCAGCACCGCCCCTGCACCCATACCCACGAACGCCAGAATGGATAGCCCATTGAGAAAATACCGCCTGTACTGGATCGACTCGTGGTCCAGCCGACTCAGGGTCGAGAGCGCGACTTCCTGGACAGGGGACAACAGCTGGTTTGCAGGCAAGACGAAAAGATCGTATGCCTTTTTGTAGAACGCCAAGGAACTTGGTCCAAAGCGCCATCCCACCAGAAGGTTGTCCGTGTTTCTGGTTATGTAGTTAAAGCTAAAGCGTCCATAGACATTCAATGCGAAGCAGGCAACGGATGCTGTTCCGGGTGCGCGGCGTGGGAGACTGGGGAACCACCTGCAAAGATACCAAGCCCCAATGGATTGCACAAGCGGCCGGGCGATGGCCCCAGCTACGAGTGCCCAATATCCCCACCCGGCCGACGCAAAGAGGATAGAGGCCACCACCGACACGAAGCCGGAGACAATATCGTTCGCAGACGCTGCTGAAAAGTGCAGAGCCCGCTTCAGAAGGGCGAGGTGCAGAACCGACGTACTGCTGATAAAGATAGTCAGCGATATGCCGACGGCGACGTGAGCCACACGTTGGTCCCCGTAAAACCTCGCGAGCACGGACCCCGCGGCGGCAAAACCAATTGCCAAGAGGAGGCCTACGCCCAAGTTTATCCAGAACAGATTACTGGCAAGGAGGTGATCAATCCGTTCACGCTGGATAACCGCCTCTGTATATCCATTCTGCCCGAAGCTCATGAGTAGGAGACTGAAAGTGGTGACCATGCTTACCACGCCGAAATCCGAGGGCGTAAGCAACCGAGCCAAAATGACGGTCGCAACCAGCTGGACCCCAAAAATCACACCTTGGGAGAGCACCGTGACCCCGGCGCCACGCACTGCAAGGCGACGCAAGCCGCTACTCGCTTCAGTGGGCTGGAATGCGCCGTTCGCATCAAAGGGTTTCAAGTCCCCTCCAGAGATCCGGAACGAATTCAGGGATTTTCAGGCGATACTCCTCAAAAAAGACAGATACTGTCGATCCCGTCACAAGCATGGCCGTCGTGCGTTTTGAGTGCGGTCGAGGCATTGGAGTGCAGTCGCCTGCAGAAAGTCGTTTTGAGAAAGATATTATCCCGATCCAGGAAGGTTCCGACCTAGCTCCAGTCTTAATAGGATAGGCAATACTATCTCTACATGAGTCGAGGTCACAGGACGTCAAAGTAGATGACGCGAACCTCGCGTGGGCGGCATCGTCATCCCGCAATGGAAACCGTTGTCCTCGCAGCCATGCACCCGATAAAAGCGCCAAGCCGATCTCGTCGGCTCACGCGTATCGTATCCTAGCCAAAGTTGCGTTGCAAAAATCAACCTCGCTTTGCAAGAAGCACTTGTCCAAGCCAACATGTCCGGCCCGTTCCTGATACGGCGGCGGAGAGATCAAAAGACCCTCGGTGTGTTCCGTATACTCCCACGGGCGGAACAATAGTTTTGGGTTTCGGGCTATACTCAAGCTAGGTAGCACCGGCTACGAACCCGCGCGGATTCCCTGTTTATGTGCATTTTTCATGGTTCCAGGGCGTTGCAAAACGCGTTAATGGATTATCAAGATAAGCCGCCAGACTCACTTTCACCTGGGCCAGGACTCGAAGAGCAGGTTGGTCCCAAGAGCTTAGCCCTTCCCTACTGGCCCAAATCTGCTCCCTAGGCCAGTTGGTTCCTCTCGAGTCCAGAGTTACTGTCGGAATGGGAAGAATGAGGCATAGTTTCGACCAGTCGCTTGGGCGCAGTCGCGTCATGAGTAAACTGGTTTTCAACCGCGTGCAGGAGTTTAAGAAATGAGACGCAGCCATTCGATTCTGTTGTTTTTCATCGCATCCTTGATCTTTCCGGCCGTTGCCCACGCGCAGGCATGGTCTGGAATCATCAGCCCCAGCCGCGCAGTAGACTGGACTCAAGCAGGCATTGCTCGGGGCCTGCCAGACGCCGGTTGGACGCAGTGCGGTTCGACTATTGCCGCTTATAATGGAAGCGCCAGCACGATCACAACACAGCTCGCGAGCTGTAGCGTCAATCAGTACATCCAGCTCGGTGCAGGGACTTTCACGCTCAGCGGGCAGATCAAATTTCCTACGACCGGGCATTTAGCGCTACGCGGCATGGGGGCCAATAGCACTTTTATCGTCCTGAGTGGAACTCCATCCCACTGCAATCAGACGTCGGCGATGATCTGTGCCATGAGCAGCGACGGTACGTACACGACCCAGCCTCCAGCGCGTATCTACAATTGGACGGCGGGCTACGCGCAAGGCTCGAACCAAGTCACACTGAGTAGCACGTCGGGTATCTCGACAAATTCAACTATGCTGTTTCTGGACCAGTGCGACACGGGTTACAGCGGCGCATCCTGTTCTGGCAGCGCGGTTGACAATGGACAGCTATTTATCTGTGGGGACAAATACAATGGAACGACCGGCTGCTCATCGAATGGCCCTGATGGGGGCGGATTGCGACCGGAGAGGAACCAGCTTGAAATCGCAACGGCCACGGCAATCAACGGGAACGTAGTCACCATTACTCCGCCGCTAAAGATGCCCAATTGGGCTTCAGGGCAAACTCCGCAAGCCTGGATTGTGCAACCGATCGCACAAGTCGGAATTGAAAATCTGGCGATTGATAGTGCTGGCGTGCAGACGACCCTCGTAGAGTTTGGTAATGCCTACAACTGGTGGGTGAGCGGCGTAAAGTTCACCAACTTCTACCAATGGGCTGTCAATGCCTTCCAGACGGCCAATGGAATCGCCCAGAACAATTACTGCTACCACTCGACCGGCCCGGACTCTTACTGCTTTCGTTTGAGCGTGTCCTCGAACAACCTCGTTCAGAACAACATCATCCAGCAGGTATTTGCGCCGCTTGTGTTCGATGGTGCCAGTTCGGGAGATGTCGTGGCGTACAATTTTGTGAACTTAGTTTCTTACCCGTCCGACTATATGCGTGCAGCCTTCTTCAGTCACGCAGGGAACTACTTCGACCTCTACGAAGGAAACATAGGCAACGAGCAGTACAATGACGGCAACCATGGTACGGCCAGCATGATTACGCGGTTCCGAAACTTTTTCACCGGATGGGAGTCTTGTGCCAACGGGCAGTGCGGATCAAGCAAAAAGATTACGAGCACCAACTCACTTAACGACCAGTATGGCAGCCGCTATGAGAACAACGTGGCGAATGTACTTGGCACACCTGGTTATCACACCGCTTACCAAAGCGTGAGTAGCAATGTAGCGGTCCTGACCATCGGCGCAGGCAACGGAGGGGCGTCTCCAGCAGTGCCAACGGATCCACTTTCCAAGGCGACGTCTTTGCTATGGGGTAATTATGATGTGGCGACAAACGGTGTGCGCTTTTGCGGAAGTATATCTGACACCGGTTGGTTGACCACTTGTCTGAGCACATTGGAAGTACCGTTAGGCCTCAGCATCCTCTCAAATCCCGTCCCGACAAAGGGAGACACCGGAGCTGGGCAGGGGGCGCTTCCTGCCTCGTTTTACCTCTCATCTAAGCCAGCTTGGTTCGGCTCGATTCCTTGGCCTGCGATCGGTCCAGACGTGAGCGGCGGTAGTGTTGGCGTATGTTCAGGTACATTGAACGCCCCTGGTCAATTCGCTGGCGTGCCTGCAATGAGCAATGCGCAATGTCGAGGAACGTCACTAGTAGCCGGATGGGCAGGGCATGTAAACGCAAATCCGGCGGTGAACTGCTACCTAAGCATTATGAACGGCCCCCCAGACGGCTCCGGCAGTGTGCTGGCGTTCGATGCGAATGCCTGTTACGCCAGCGGGTCTCCGCCACCTCCTGCTCCTAATCCTCCGACGAATCTAGTTGTCGTCGTTAATTAGGCTACGTGTGGTTTGTTGCATAACTTGTTGAGCGAAGAGTACCCTCCGAAGCTTGAACCTGAGGGCTGTCTGCTAAATCGTCAGCTTGATCGAGACTGAGCGGGGGCGAATACTCTGGAAAGGGAACTTCCGGGACCACCATCGTTACCAAGAGGAGGGTGATCCATACGGGATGCGTCATCTTGAATCCTGCCTCCGTGAAATTGTAAGCGACCGCGACAATGAAGTACGCCAGCTGAAGGCTGCCTACCTGCGTCATCCAACGCAAAGCAGTAAGGATTCGGCGATACGCGGTGATCAGGAGGATGGCCAGGAGCCCGATGCCCATCCATCCCAAATTCAGGAAGACCTCTACATAACCATTGTGCGCTTGGTTCGCCCCTTGATCGATCAGCGTCTCCATCTGCGCAACCCGCGGCCCCACCCAGAAACTCTCGAAGCCCGTTCCGCATAAAGGGTTCTGGACCATTCCAAGAGCGAAGTGCCAGATGTTTGTCCGGCCGGTGAGCGTTGAATTTCTACCTAAGTCCTCCACCAGGCCCGTGCCCACGTTGAGGAAAAGTGCAGAAAAGGCAACCCCCAAAGCTGCGAGTACCATCACGCTCACAAACGCTGGTTTTCGAGCCGATCGAGACAGATAGGTCAGCACCATCGGGCCGCCCGCTAGGAAGAAACAAGAGAGAGCAGTGGCAGAATTAGCTGCTCGGAGCAGGTACAGTGCCATTGCAAAGACGGCGCCTTGAGCAATCAGCGCCCCAGTTTCACGGGTGTTCTTCGTCCCCCGGTAGATTTGCAGGATACGAAATATGGATGCCAATCCAAAAACTAGGCAGAGCATTCCAAGACCGTTCTTGTCTGTTGCGACGCCTGTCCAAGTAGGACTCCCGCTGCGAGTGTAGGCGCGCCCCAACTCGGGGTAATACCTGATAAACAGAATCGAAAGAGGCACGAGCACAAATCCTACGCGTGCGAGAAGTCGTCTGAAAGCAACGATCCAGTCAGGATCGGACAGCACGATTAAGACCATAACCACATCACCCAAGGCTCTGAACCACCGCTTGAATGCCACGTCCGGAAAGTCAGACCAAAGGACACTTATGCCACAGTACAGAAAATAGAGCAGAACCGGTAAATTTGATCGTAAGAGCATTCCGACTCGTCCCGCTCTGCTGAGGAGCACAACTACGCCTAGGGCGAGAATTGCCGATAATACGGCCCGGTCTAGGGGGCTTCCTTCGAGATACTGATCCGATGCGCCATCAGGAGAATACTGCAACCATGCCGATACGTTGCGCGATGCGGCAATAAACAACCAGATTACGGGAATCCAAAGTGCCTTTGAGGTCTGGACCTCCCTTTCCCGATTGAGTCGGAAAAGCTGCCAGATCGCGAATGCACAAACGATCGTAGCAAGCAGGCGAACCATTTACCGGCTTTCTCTGCGTGCTGTTAATGAAGAACTCAGACTCATTTCGGCTAAAGAAACGCGCTGCAGTCCTCGTAGTCGGGGCGCCGCGCGACAGCGATGCTTGCGCTAGTTCGCCTTCCGTTGGTCGTCGCGTTCAAGAATGTACTAAATGCCGCATGAACACTTCGGAGCCTAAGCAAATACGGCCTTATATAACCTGTCCATGATCGTTGATTCTGCTCTTGTCCGATCGACGACTTCGACGGTGATGATTGTCAATGCAAAGGCCAGGATAAATGATAGCCCTAGCACCACAACTTCCGAGGCAATATGGTTGAGCCCAAGACGAAGAGATTGGAGGATGGCGATTTGACAAATATATCCCACAAGAGAGTACTTACCAAGCAGAATAATACTTCTCCTGACCCGACCAGGCTCATCGCCTCCTTGGCCCAGGCGGTAAATAATCATGAGGCTCAGGTATACGCCGACAATTTGGAGCGGATAGACCACGTTCCAGAGGGATATGGCCCCCAAGTAAACGAGGTAAGCGCCGGCGAGTAAATAAGGGTGCTGGACCATGGCATTCACTTTCTTTATGGGCAGGAATCCGGCAATCACCCCCAGCAGCCCGATCGTTAGAAGTTCCAGATTTGGAATCTCGAATCCCTGGGAATGTGACACTACGATACACAGTAAAAAGAACAGGCACGCGACATGAAACGCATGCCGATAGAACCTGGACACGACCAAGAGCAATGCCGAAAGTATGAGCAAATAGCTGATTGGGACCAAAATGAAGAAGGCGACCGCCTTCGCCTGTCCCCCACCCACGCCACTTCCTATGAGGTAAACATCAATTAGAGTTCTAATTGAGGAGTAACCAGAAGACGCCTCCTCTTGGGACCTTCCTAGAATTAGAAGATTTCTCGTCACGTTTAATAAGATAAAGACACCTAATACCTTTAAGCCCCTCTGGACTAGTCGCTGTGGAAGTTGCGGACCTGAGATTCCGTATTTAGAGATATAAACATTCGAAATCAAGAAACCAGTGATGAAGATAAAGGATGGAGTTAAGAATCTCAGATATCTATTATCCTGGGGTCCATAAAAATAATTAACCCAATGATACAATACCATGATCAAGACAAGCGCCCCTTTTGTGAAATCAAGCGCCGGAATACGCTCAGCCTTGTTGGCCATGATATTTATAGTATAATATATTAATATATAATATACTTGCCCGAGGACCGAGCGCAGCTCGTGTGCGACTCACCAGTCCACTCAGTTCGAATCAAGAAAGAGTCGATGGAAGAGTTCCAGGGTCAGCAACTGGTGAATCTCGGTAGTGTAGTTTCGGTTTCCCTTAACGTGGCCCTGTACAATTGCCTCCACGCGATTACGGTCCAGGTACGGTCGGGAAAGCGTTCGGGGGTCTAGCAACATTTGCCGAACGTATTCCGACAGGGCGTCTCGATACCACACCCGGAAGTGATTGAATTTGTGTCTATCGAGGAAGAGGCGTTCAAGATGGAACCATGAAAGGAGATGGTCGACCTGTGCGACCCATTGGGGCATGCCATAGTCGTATGCATATTCCGCCCTGAACGTGAACTCGAGCCAGCCTCGGGCGATGGCGCTGAACACAGTCCCGGAGGCCCCAGCCAGGCCCCGGTCAGTTCGGATTTGGCCCAGGGCAGCGCTTCCATCGGATATGAGCCGGGAGCAATCTTTGCTGTCTTCAAAAATGTCCATCTTTGTAAAGGCCGAATCCGGCGCGCGGAAAGCCGTCCGGACGAGGTCATTATCGAGGTACGGAGATCGCAGGGAAACCTGAGTTTGCTCCAGAGCAAGAAGGCCGTAATGGTGCCAGGGGGTCTGCCGGAAAGCGATAAAGGAAAGGGCGTGCCCCTTAACAATTTCGGCATAGGTCAGGTGGGCCGAATGGACATGGGAAAGAAACTCCGGACGAAACAGGCCTGGCGTTGGTTCCATGGGCTTGAAGGCCCGCAATTGTCGAAGTATCTCGCCGCCGTAGTTACCCGTCATCCTGACAGGGGCGATCTGAGCTGCCCGCTCGTTTACGTACAAATCAGAAGAACGGCTGACGTTAGCGCAACAATCGGTAAGATGAACTGTTCGTTCCGCGTAGTATGGGAAACGCGAGAGAAAATCCTCCTCTACCGGGATCACTTCGAACGGCTGGCCGCACGCCCGGGCTACTTGCCGCGCCAGCAGGACATCCTGACAGTCGCGGAACATGCCTCCGAACGAATAACAGGGAAGAGATCCAGGAGGCGATTTCTGCCATGCCATGATCATCCGGGTGTCCAGACCCCCGGTCAAAGACATCCCGATCAGTTCTTGCCCATTGAAGTACCGAGGAAGATTTCGCGAGAAGATCGCACGTAGTTCCTGGTAGTAGGCTTCTGGCTCTAGGGGATCCTGGTTCTCCCATTCCTGCGGCTGAAAGTACGTACTTTTTTGCTGTAAGCAGCCCCCCCGAAAGACCCATGCTGAGGCCGGCGGCAGTGCTTCGATACCCTTGAAGAGTGTTCGGTTCTCCAATACGCAACCGCAGGAGACGAATTCCCCCAAACCTCGAGGATCTGCCGTCCGCAGTTCGGCACGGACCGCCAGAATGGCCTTCGCTTCTGCGGCAAAGTAGAGGGCTTCCTTTGATTGGTGATAGTAGATCCGGTGCAGCCCGTATCGGTCGTTAAAGAGAGTCCCCGTTTCGTCCGTACGGTCAATTAGCAGCCCGTGGAATGTTCCGTTGAGATTAGCCGGAAACGTGGGGTCCTCCTCGCAGAGGTGGACGAGATATGAGGGCCCCTTCGCCTCCAATCCATGCCCGCGCTCCTTAAGACGGCAATCGATCCCGGGTTCCGGGAATTCTTCCCCGGAAAACACAAGAATGACATCCCCTTGTTCGTTGCGGAGCGGCATTCCGTCGGAAAAAGAATTCTTCCGCGTGGCCCACCCGACATATATACCCAATGATTCATCCAGGTACGTTCCCGTCGCGTAGAAAGATTCATGCCGAATGGCCTCTATCATCCGCCGCAACTGAGGCTCGGCCCATTCCCGTGGCATTTTGCTGATCAACCCAACGATCCCAGGCATATATCCTTTTCTTAAAAAGCCTCTGTAACCGATTGGAATTTGCGGTTGTGCCATGCTCTCCGAATCGCTCGGAGTCTAGAGGCAACTGAATCAGGGACGCGGTCAATCAACCTTCGATGCAGGCCCAGGCGAACAGTTACCTCACCGGCGAGAGTCAGAGGAACATAGTATCGAGGCACATCGATCCTTCGGAACCCGTTCCGTTCCTTAAAGTCGGTGAGGCTGCTCTGTTGTTTTTTACCGCAGGCAAACCTCGAATATGCCAGATGACGGATTCCTCGCTCGGCGCAGGATCGAACGGCCTGGGCTATCAGCGCATTCGTCGGCGCCTTGTCCCTGTGCCGGATCGCAGCGACAATGTTCATCAGGCCAGCCTGCGTTCTGGTTTCATCGTAAACCAACTTGATAAAACCAATCAGACTGTCGCCAAGGAATGCGCCAATAAAGGTGCTACTCTCGAGAAAGGTCGCCTCCTCGCGGTAGACCGTCTCGATGTCCTTTCCGTAATGTTTGTTCGGTATCCCTTGGCGGACGGGAGACTCATTGTAAATTGCCCATATTCCACTCACGAGGATGTCATCGAAGGGAACCTCCCGGACGACAACTCCTTTCTTCACAGATTGCTTTGCTTTATTCCGGGCCTTGAATCCAATTTGATCATTCCACCAGTGGTCGAACGTGGATACGGACAAGGCTGCGAAGTTGTCCCACTCCATCGCATAGTCATATTTCGGCGAAGTTTCAGGCAACCGCTGCATAAACGTAAATAGATCAATCCTGGCGCCACATCGCCGGAGCCCGTCCAAGACCGGTTGCGGATCGTCGAGAAACTGGTATCCGTCTGCCTCGAGCCGCGCTGTCCGGACCAAACGCCCCTGAACTCTGATTTCCTTGTCGCAAACTCTTATTAGTGCACGCATAACCGATTGGTTCCTCTTTCTCCTTGTGGCCGGGCCGGCTCCCGGATCTATTTGCGATGTTTTGAAACGACGTGAACTATGGCTGCAATACTTATCGGCGCGACTATCAATACCGGCGGAGCGGAAGGGATTCGAGCCCCCGACGGTGCTAGCCACCGCAGCCGAAAAGGCGACTGCTGCCTTACCCAACGACGACTACTTCGCAAATACCAAGCATCGCAGTACTTGTTCCCGCCTGCGCGTCTTTCCTAACCCAGTGCACCGATGAGAAACAATCTCGGAGTCCAAAGAAAATCGCGGGCTCAACTCACGTATTACGCTGAGTCACCAGCCTCAATCCAAGATATGCGAGAAGTCGGCTGATATGGTCAAAGAGTTTTATCAAGTACCTAAGGAACAGGTGTTGGCCGAACACGGCAAGAAGGGGCAAGGCCAGCGTGTAACAGGGCACAGCAACCAAGGACCTAACCGCATTCGTTATGCGACGTCCGGGATGTTTCGGGAAATTGCTGCCACGGAGCAAGGCGCGTTTCAGCAGATAACTGCGCGTGCACCGTGAAGCTGGAACAATCTCGTGAGCAACTGCTTCGTTACACCAAATAAATGTGTGCCCTTTCCCCATCATTCGCCTGAAGAAATCCACATCTTCTCCCGCTGTATCGAATTCGGATCGGAACGGGAGATCGACGTCATTCAAAATATCTCTTTTGAAAAGCACGTTGCCGGTGCGAGCTTGATCCCAGTTCACTCGATATCCTGTCGCAAAGGTCGGCCGATCAAAAAATCTACCCTTCTTTAGCCATTCTGGCGGATCAGACTCGAAATGCGGCTTCACCGGCCCAAGAACCCCCGCCACTCCATGCGCCACGCACGTTTTGAACAGTTTGCAAAGCCAATCGTCGGCGGGATACTCGTCGTCATCGATGAATGCAATGAAGTCACCCTGCGCATGTTGTAAGACCTTGTTCCGAGCCAGCGCGATATTTGGTCGCGACTCAAAACAGTATGTCACGTCTGCCTGAGTGACGGAGGAGAATGCCACCACCACTGATCGGGCAGACTGTTCGGGGTCATTATCGGCGACGACCACTGAGTAAGTGAACAGTGCCTCCGTCTGCTGGTCGTCCAATCTGTCCAATAATTGCCTCAGGAGTTTCGGCCTCTTGAACGTGCAAATACACACGCTAATATGAGAGGGGGATATAGGCGTATCAGCACAACTGACATGAGTGCGGACAATGACAATCCCTTCTTTGCCGCGCGTCATTTTGCAAACCCTCGCGAATATTTGGCGATGGCGGCACCCATCCGCCTACTTCGCTCGGCCATTTTCAGGACAGGCATAGCCTTGCGCACCACGTACTGACTCAACGGAAGCCCGAATGCTCGCGCGCAGCACCGACGCGATCTCAAGGAATCCAGAACCGTTTCCTCGGATACATGTCCATAAATATCCAGCGCCATGGCCAGCGGAAACGACTGCCGTTGCGTGTGGAAATCGAGCCCCACAAATGGGATTGCATTGGCCGCGCGCAGCAGAGGTGGCGATGTTTTGTTTGGCGCCCAGCCGTCATACTTTCGATTCCAGGCTTCGACCCCCAACAGGTGGCCGGCCCAGGATAGCTCAAAAGTTTTCCACGCGTCTCGTCTGGACGGATGCGCAAGTACAGCCAACCCGTTAGCAGCTGTGACTCCTTCTAACATCTCGCCCGTGGGCAACCCCGCTCCTAGGAAAGGGACACGTCCCCACACGAGAACATGCACCCGATTCTTCGCGTCACTATACTCAATACCAGGCACTACTAAAATTTTGTCCGAACTGGCTTGAGAACAAGCTTCTCGATACTCATTCAGTCGGGCCGCCGTGAACCCCTTATCGTGCTCCGTCATCATCACGATCCGATAGCCGTGGCGTGCGAATTTGGCACCCAGCGCTTCGAGGGACCAGCTCCCATCGTAAGACCACTTGGAGTGCACATGACAGACAGCGAGAAATTTCATCGCAACGCTCTAATGTTTATCTTTGAATATGTTGTCGTGGACCGTGTAGTAACAATCGGCGAAAAACACTCTGGCATCGTTGCGACGCCAATTATAGTACGTGTCACTACCGCGAACCCGCATCACATTTGCGATCGTTTTCCAAAATGGCGGCCAGTTACCGAGCGCCTGAGACTTTGCGCCCCGCATTACGAACAGGAGATGCATGAACTCGCGGCCCATGTGCCTGCAAACCATCCCGGGCGCGGGCGATGGCACTGCTCCGGCTCGCGACTGGGCGTCGATTGCAAGCTGCGCGTGCCATGCAGGATATTCAAGACCCTGTCGGCGCGAAAGGGACATGCTTCCCCACGGTCGCCCGTTTAGTTCGACAAACCAGGCTTTCCCTGTAACGTCACGCAAAAGTTCGATCATGAATCCGCCCAGCCACCCACTCATTCTGATGAAATCTTCAGCCTTGGCCTTCAGATCCTCAAATACTGGTTGTGAGGCGCAGGCACTCGACCCCGAGCCTTGAGGATTCATCATCCTCAATCTCCGGTGTGCGCTCCAGGCTCGGACTCCCTCAGGTGCCGCGAGACCAAAAACACCTTCCCCGGTTCCCACGATGAAAGACTGCACCAACAACGGAACACGCTCTCCCCATTCTGCCATCGCGTGTTCCAATTCACCCGCGTTTGCGCATATCCATTTCCGGCAGGTATGCACACGACCTTGGTGTATGGGAACACACTCAGCGGCCTTCAGAATAATCGGAAATGATTTGCTGCTACTGAAAGCAATCACTTCCTCCGCCTTTCGGGCCATCACGGTCTCGGGAATGTAGAAGCCCGCAGCTTGTGCCATTTGGACTTGCATGCACTTGTTCAACGCCAATTCTGCGTTCTTACCACTTGGTCCCGCCAGGAGCCAGTGATTCGTAAGCTCTACTCTGCTGCTTAGCCATACTGCTTTGTCGTCTAGTGGGAAGAGTATCCGTTGAGGGGCATCTCCCTTTCCATCCATGGAGGCCAAGAGGGACTGCAGGTCAGAGAGAGATGCTTGAAGGTCCACCTCCGGTGGACAGATTTCGTGGCACTCGACATAACGACTGTGACGTAGTGCGGACGGTCGCCCTCGGCGTGCAAAGGCAACCACGTGGAAGCCATCGTCCACGAGGCTCCAAACCACTTCCGGAGCGGCCATCGCTTCTGCAAATCCTACGAGTACGATAGTCTGTGGCATGTGGTAACTTGAAAGCACGGCTCCAAACGCGTCGAAACCCTCGGATTCGCAGCAGCTCCAATCAATGGGGCGATGTTGGCGGCTGCTTCTCGGCTTCAAGCTGCTTCAAACGCTCGGCAACCGCCTCCGCAATGACGCGGTATCCGTTTTTGTTCGGGTGCATGTCACCCGCACTTTTGGCGTAGAGTCCCTGCGCGACGGATCTTTTCAATGCCTGCAGCGAGTCCACATAGGAAATCCCCGCGTCCGTCATAAACTTGAATGTCTGCGCTCGCGCCAAGCGCTCGTTGACGAGAAGGTGGTCGATATCTTCGTTGAGAGGGAGCTTGGAATCGTGTTCGAGATAATCTGAAAAGACCATTTCCTTTGTTGGTATGACCAGGACGAGCAAATGGACATGATTCTGTTGGCAGATCTCGTTCGTTTCCTTCAACAATTCAAACGTGATGCGCATGCCCTCGCGGACGCTCGGATTCTCCTGATCGAGTCCGACCAACACGGCTCTTGGACGGAACGCTTCCAAGATGTTCTTTTCGGGAACAAATAGCGTTGTGTCGAAGCCGGGGTACAACTGTGAGGCGTTTCGGATTTGGACATCGCCCTTAAGACGTCCCCCGAGCCCTGCGTGAAAAACCAACTGATAAACGACGCTGTGTCGGGACAACCAGACTCTGATCTTTTTATGCCAACTCGGAGGACTAGGTAGGATCTCCCAGATATTAGGCTCGATTTTCTGAGCTGGAAGTTTTCTTAAGTATGCCCAATAATCGAGCCCGTACGTAATTGAGAACGCATTTTCAAAGTCATCGCCCATATACAAGCCCCAAATGATCATCCTAGGCTTTAAATTGAGCGCCTTGTTCTTCGAAAGATGAAAATATTGGTTCGGCCCATATCCCCCCAGACCCATATTATATACCTGCCGGTCGGTCAGACGACCGAGCACATATGGCCACGAGTCAACCATTCTTGCGGTGTTCCCATAGGTGTGAGAATCGCCAATGGCGACGATGTCCGCGGTTTTGGGCACCTCGCGGTTCCGAAAACCCCATCGGTCAAATGCCGCCATGGCACTCGGGGAAGGGGCTGCTCCCAACACATCATCCTTCACCACCTCAAGCTTAAGGAAGTCCGCTGGATTGAGAACTAACCGGGAGACGAATTCGGCAAGGAGCAACGCAAACCCGACCGACGCCACGAGTACGCAGAGATTTATCAGGGTTTTCTTGAGCTTCATTATTTAAGGCCGTTTTATCATCATCAGTCGAGCTTGAACTCCGACCGCCAATCGCCGGTTTCGGACAACGTCGGCTGATCCTTCTTATCGAGGAGATAGTTGCCCACGACCAGGAAATCCATTTCGGTCCTCATGAAACATCGATAGGCATCGTCAGGAGTACAGACGATCGGTTCACCACGCACATTGAAGCTGGTGTTAACGATCACGCCGCAGCCGGTTAGTTTCTTGAATTCGTTGATCAGTTCCCAGTATCGGGCATTGGTTTCTCGGCTCACGCTCTGTACGCGGGCCGAGTAGTCGATGTGAGTGATGGCGGGGAGATCAGACCGGAGGAAATAAAGTCTTTCGTAGAGAGGCTTGGCGTGGTATCCCTCAGGAAGCGGAATTTTCTTGTCCTCACGAATCGGCGCAACCAACAGCATGTAAGGAGATGGGCGGTCAAGATCAAAATGATCGGCGATGTCCTCTTCCAAGACCGAAGGCGCGAACGGCCTGAAGCCCTCACGATGCTTGATCTTAAGATTTAATTTTTTCTGCATATCTGGGTTTCGCGCATCCCCCAGGATGCTGCGGTTACCCAGAGCGCGCGGGCCGAATTCCATGCGGCCCTGAAACCAACCTACGACATTTCCATCGTTAAGCTTCGCGGCGACATCGGAAGCCAAGCTCTGCGAGTCTTCATAGTGTCGTGCATTGGCTTCGTATCTCTGCAGCACGCGGTGAATCTCCTTGTCCGAAAACTCCGGCCCAAGGTAGGAGCCCTGTGCAGCATCCGAGTGGCCATTGATTTGCCGCTCATTTCCATCGCGGATATGCCAAACAGCATAAGCCGCCCCAACCGCGCCACCTGCATCGCCCGCGGCTGGCTGAATCCAGAGATCCTCGAAAATCCCCGCTCGGAGGATTTTTCCGTTGGCCACACAGTTGAGCGCCACGCCGCCCGCCAGCACCAGGTACTTGCTGCCCGTCAATTGCCGCGCCGTACAGGCGAGGCGAAGGACAATCTCCTCCGTCACCTGCTGGATAGACAGCGCCATGTCCATGTAAGCCTGGGAAATCTCCGACTCCGGTTTTCGGCGGGGTATTCCAAAGAGCTGTTCCCACTTCTCTTCGTTGACCATCTTCAACCCGGTAGCGTATTCGAAGTAATCCATGTTCAGCACAATCGATCCATCTTTTCGGGTATCGACGAGTTCTGTTTCAATCTTCTTCTTAAAGTCCGCAGTTCTTTGCGATTCGGGATTCCCGTATGGTGCCAAACCCATGAGTTTGTACTCGCCGCTGTTCACGGCGAATCCGGTGTAATACGTAAAGGCCGAGTAAAGCAGACCCACCGAGTGGGGAAACTGCAACTCTCTCAATATCTCAATCTCTTTACCGCGACCGCGTCCGACAGTCGTCGTGGCCCATTCTCCAACGCCGTCAACCGTGACGATTGCCGCTTCCGAGAATGGTGAGGGATAAAACGCGCTCGCAGCGTGCGACAGGTGATGCTCCGGGTAGTAGATTGGGACACTGCCATCGCCCAGTTCTGCGAGGTGTTCGCGGAGCAGCCGCCTCATGAACAGCTTCTCCTTGATCCAAACCGGCATTGCCGAGAGGAAACTCAAAGCGCCGCTCGGCGCAAAGGCATGATACGTTTCGAGCAGTCTCTCGAATTTGAGAAAGGGCTTATCGTAAAACGAAACCGCAGCGAGATCTCTGAACCTGATGCCTGCCTCTTGCAAGACGTAACGACACGCATGGATCGGAAATGAAGAATCGTGCTTCTTCCTGGTAAACCGTTCCTCCTGCGCGGCGGCAACAATGCGCCCGTCGACGAGGATTGCGGCGGCACTATCGTGATAGTAAGCCGATATACCTAAGATGGCCCTTTTCATGGTGATTCCTTCTTCATTCGCACACCTGTTTTTTGACACCCGCAAGCCTTCAGAACAGCGTGTAGATGAACGGCGCAATAGCTGATCCAGCTGCAAGCGCGATAACGACGCCAAATCCCACCAGAACCATAATGACTGGCAGCAACCAGAACTTCTTCCTTTGACTCAGGAAGCCCCACAAGTCATTCAAGAATTCCATGATTGTCTCCTTCCTCCTAATAAGGCTTCTCTATGTCTGTGGCAATAAACGTGTGGTTCCTTGCAAACATAACTGATTCCTGATTTGCCTTGAAAGTCCGTAGTTTCAATGAATCCTTGCCCAGAAGTCGGCGTAGAATGCCGATCGGGGTCACGAACGCAAAGAACACAATAGCCAGCAGGATTTTTGAGGCGATCATTCCAAGTAGATCGGAAATCCCCAGCCAAACCACGGCGATAGGACGATATACTTGAGGCGCTGTCATGTTCAGGACGTGCAACACCATCGCACCGAATAGAAACAGTTCCCGCTTCCGAAAGACATACAGGATCAGAAGAAGAAAAACCATGGCCATGCCAGTGTCGCGGCTCTGATCTTTGGTAATCTTCTTTTTAAAGAACTTCATCACGGCTGCCCTCCTTACACGACCGTCGCGTTAAGCGACTCTAGACCGCAAGGATATTATTGCAATGGGAAGCGCCACACGCGGTCGTCCCTGTGGGACGCGTCTGAAATTGAATTAGCGAACCGGAAGGCCGGCATCGCCGACATCTGGACCTCGTGACAAGCATCGGTTTTGGCTCATAGCAATTCGGCGCAGATCCTTCCATAATTCCCCATTTCCGCAATGATGCGAAAACTCCGTTTATAGATTCTTTGCCAGTCCATAAGTGCCTTGAATTCATTTTCGCGGTCATAGAATTCATCGAAGATAAGGAGGGTTCCTTTGGACATGAAAGGAGCGAAATGGACCAACGCAAGCATGGCGGAGCAATAAAGATCAGAGTCAATATGCAGGACCAGGCGGTTTTTCGTCGAGAAATCGCGCACAAAAAGCGGAATGGTACTCTCGAACCATCCCTTAACAAACTTAACCCGTTGGTCATCAATTCGAGGTATTGCACCTCGGACATCAAAGTGACCTCTTCCCTGCCCTGCTCGCCAGTCCTCGGGCAGTCCTTCAAATGAATCAAAACCAAAAAAACGACTATCTTTGTGCTTGTTCAAACCTGTCCACTGCCGCATGGAGTCGCCTTGAAAGACCCCGAACTCCAGGTAATCCAGTGCACCACCATTGATGCGTATCTCGTGCACCGATCGGTACATCTCCGCGCGGTCACCGAAAGAATGGCAAGGGTAGGCATCCCTGACATTCTGAAGCTGGATCTCATCCAAAAGGGCCCGCGTGAATCTTTGTAGTTTACCGCCTTGAAGTTTGCGCAGGCGACAGCTCTTTAAGAAAAAATTCCCGATTTTCCTTCTTGCTCTCATACTACTTGAACCACCATTCTTTAGCGAAGCGGATCGAAGTTGCCCAGCACAGGATCTAGAATTCACTGCGATCAAAAGCCCTGCCCACGATCTGCCGAGTTACTAGCCGACTCGTCCCACACCCACATTTCAAACTCATGCTCAATTTCTTGTCGAGATTCAAGGGACGCATCGACTGCCCCTCTCGTTTATCTACTCCGGTGTTGTAGTTCTGCATCTGGACATTGCCGAAGGAGGCGCCACCCGGATATTTGCAGTCAATCTGAGAATCTCGTCACCTAAGAGGAAGCTGTATTCATCTGGACAGATAGGGTGTGTCTCCACCTCGACTACAAACTGGCGAGCGAGCGAGAGGATCCGTTCCAGGCGGCCTTGAGCTGCGAGCGGTGCTAGCGAGAATAAGAAGTCGACAAGGCGGTGGCGCCGAGCCAGCTTTCGGTCCACGGCTTTGCGGTAAAGGCGATTGACCAGGCTTCTCTCTCCAGGCTGAAATGAAAAGTTTCGCCGCACGAGAACTCCGACCGGCAGAAGTCGTTGAGAAAGTACGTTGGCACAGAGGTGCAAGTGATGGTGTCCATCGATCCGACCTGGATCCGCCCCGTAGAGACGATGGAACTCGTCGAGTTGAGCCGCCACGACATATTCGAACGAACGAACGAGGGCTGGGTGGAAGATGACACGAGCCAGTGGGTGACGAAGCAAGTACGAAGTGATGTGGCGCTGATGTTCCGTTAGTCGCGCTTGACAGCCCCGTGCCGAAAACGGCGCCGTAAAGTTGAGATGCAGACCCGCGTCAATTCCCGATTCCTGAGCCGTCGCCGCGGCTCGTTCGGAATCCTCCATGAAAACCATGGCGCTGACCGAAGAAACGGTCCGGCCGGCGACGCAATCTAAGATCCGATCAGTAGTCTCTCGGTCTCGTCCCCAATCGTCGGCGTTGATGATGAGAAGACCAGCGTGAGGAGCCTCACCGTCCGAAGGCCTCGTGCCCAGAAGCGTGGAGATGTTAGTGGGGTACTTCGGGATCGTGTCTGTTTCGGGATTCACTGGTTCACCTGATCCCAAATAGGACGTGTGTCTCTCAATAATCCTTCTCATGCGCCTTGAGAAGGACGCCCAAAAATCTGATTAACACGAGAACTGCCGCCTGAGAGGAACTTTCGCAATCGTTCCATCTGCTCGTGTCTGCGGAAAGTCACCAATTCATCGGACACTGGCCTCTCCGCACGCCGGACTAGCGCCCAAAGATACCCGGCTCCCAACATTAAACCGCCCACGACAAATGGCCTCTTTGTCATCTGATAAATCGTTCTGAAGAATTCCCAAATCGGATGGCTTCCAAGAGCATAATCTTGGGCGCCAAATCTGAACCTCGCCATTGGCGCACTGCGTTGGGCCGTTCCTATGGTCCGATGGTGCTGACAAACCGTTTCCGTGAACGTTCTTGTTTTCCAGCCCCTCATCCTAGAGGTGATGACTGCTATATGGTCGATGCCACCGCCCTTCACTGGCACGTAGCCGCCGATTTCTTCGAAACACTCGCGTCGGAATAGCTGACAGGCGCCGGACACGTGCTCAATGCTCACGAAGCGATAATCGTAGATTTGATCAGAGCCGTCCTTGAAGGGTGTGCCAACCAGACCGAGTCTCGTATCCTCAGTAAGTTTTTGAAGCAAGAAAGAAAAGTAGCCTTCGTCAAACGAGATATCTCCGTCTAGGCTGCCGATTACCTCGTACTCTACGTTTTGCATTCTGGTATAGCCGGCGTTGAAGGCATGAACTTTTCCGGCGAAATGCCGTTCACGTCGCTCGGGCATCCGAATCAGCTCAATCCATGTGTTATCCGCGGCATATTTGCTGACGATTGCATCCGTGCCGTCAGTTGAACCGTCGCTGACGATCACCCATTTAGCTGGTCGGGCCGTCTGCGCTACCACAGACCTGATTGTCAGTTCGATGAACTCTACCTCATTTCGAGCGGGAGTAATGAGAACGTAGCTAGGGAGACTCAGCATGCTCTTGCTTCCAATGAAGATGGAGAATGGTCTAGTTGCGGCGGCTTCGCTGCAGGGTCCAACTCGCTCAGAAGCATGGACAGTGCCAGAAGCATCCATGCCTGGGACCATCTCATATAAGAGGTCCGGATAGTGCAAGCACGAAGCACCCGATAGTAGAAGAAGCCCCGATCATCCCACATGTGATTCAATGCCCAATGGAGCACCGAACGTGCCAAAACCACATTGTCCTTGTCGAGATGTTTGAGCTCAAGGAGCGTGATGATGCTTTGCGCTACGCAGTGAATGTCGATAGGGTAGGTGCGGTTGTGAAAATATCTGACTGCACCGTCCTCGCGGAAAAAATGGTCCCGGTAAAACTGCAGGCCGCGCCGAATGCAACTCTCGAACTCCGTGGTCTCGGCGTGCCGGCAAACAGACTGCAACGCGCAGAGGTTATATCCGGTGTGGAAGTTGTCAATCCAATGCTGTGATGGCCCGTCTCCATAGTCCCACGAACCATCCACATTTTGTTTTGAGACCGAGTAACGGGTAACCCTGAGACCGGGGCCCCGGAATTTCCCTTCACCCGTGTGTTTATATACACGGCACAACAAAGCAGCAGCGAGGAAATTCGCATTATGGGTTTGACTCCGCATTGAAGGTAGTGGATAGCTGAAGCTTGCAATAGTGCTTCCGTCGGTCCAATAGAGCTCGTTTAGTATGTACTCTGCGGCACTAACCGCCATACTCAAACACCGGGATTCCTGACGCTGCTCATACGCATCTAAAAGGGCATTAGCCACGAACGCCGTGCAAACTAAGTTAGCTGCCCCGGCAGGAACCAGGATGGTACGCGTCTGCCACGGAAAGCTATACCCCCAGCACCAGTAAGGTACATTCGGGGACCGTTGGGCGATGAGGCGCTCGATCATCAGGTTGATGAGGCCTTCTTGCTTGGCCATCCCAACTTTGGAAAGCTTGACAGCCCCCGACAGAAAAAGCGCAAGGGCTTTTGGATTCTGCGTCTTGGGGACCAGTGCGAGGCGCCGGACATTAATCGGACTACGTTTCATCGCCTGAGTAAGAACGAGCCGAGGAACTCTGGAATTGAGAAACCGCAATGACCCAAACACTTTACTGTTGAGTGCATCGTAGGGGTCATGTCCAGCCCAATCATTTGACTCACAGTAGCTTAGCAACTTCTCTGTGGCGCTTTTTGCTTCTTCCAAGCAGCTGCTATTCTTGAACATAGATAATCTGTCCGGGTTTTCCAGAATACCTTATTCTTCTACGCCAGTTGTTCCGGCGGCGTATGATGGTTCAGCCGGTGAATGGGACAAACCCGCATCTGCAATCAGATCTGAGTATCGCTGTTTCATCAATTCCACCGCTGTAAAAAACATGCTAAAAGCGCTCTGGGCCCACGGAGTCTCAAAGAGTCCAAAACTCCTCGACAGCCGCCTGGTTAACTTTGGACAGGACTCCAATCACAGGATTAAAAAGTTCAAAGCATTCAACGAACGCTACGACTATCCCGACGAGACGAACTCTTACTTCTGGGTCGCACCCATCGCGGACTTCCATGTCTGTCATCTGAACAAGAGGTTTACGGGACGATCGCGCTGGCCTTGGTCGCTACCTCGGATGAGATTTGACTCGCATCCAAGTTATAAGCTACCGAATCGATTTCAAGCAAGGGATCCAACGGCGAACTCATAAGTGATCCTGACATGAACGTGCCAATCAATATATCTAGGATGCGTGTTGCGGCTTGCCCATCCCAATTCTTTGGTACTGTACTGCTGTCATTTCGCCGTAATTGCTGCTGGATCGTCTGTCGAATTACTTGCTTACTTGTTCCCGCAATGAGATTAGTTCCGCGCTCAACGGTCACCGGCCTTTCCGTATTTTCTCTTACCGTCACGCATGGAATCCCCAGACATGTTGTTTCTTCTTGGATTCCGCCGGAGTCCGTCACGACGATGGTCGCGTGCTTCATCAAGCACAGAAAGTCCAGATAACCAAGCGGGTTGGTCAATACGATTCCAGTTTTCCTTCCGGTCGCAACTTCTCCATTGCCGGCCATTCGCATATCCTTCTCGTCATGGAATCTTATACCGAGCTCCCTGATTCTTCGCTGAGTGCGAGGATGCACAGGAAAAATGATTGGGCAACTCTGTTCTAGTTCTTCCAATCCCCCCAGGATGTTCATAAATGTTTCTGAATTGTCGACATTCGAAGGCCGATGTAATGTCAGGAGGCCATAAGAGGCGATGTCTTTACCTGAGCCGTTTGCTTCGCCATGCGTTCGAAGACCCAAATCCTCCAATATAGTCGAGGCCTCGGCTTTTTCTTTGCAACTGAGCAGCGAATCGATCATGGTGTTGCCGACAAAATGAATCTTGTTTCGACAAACCCCTTCCTTCTGAAGATTTTGGAGCCCGCTCTCCTCTGTCACGAGAAGCAAGTCAGAGACATGATCAGTGAGAATGCGGTTGATCTCCTCAGGCATCGACATGTCGAAGGAGCGCAATCCCGCCTCCACGTGAGCGATTAAGGGCCTCGATCCTGACGAATCAAATGCGATTTTTGCAACGACTAGGGCGCAGGCCAAGGTCGAGTTCACATCTCCGACTACCACGACAACGTCAGGTCTTTCCGCGCACACCACTCCTTCGAACTTCCTCATGATCTCCGCGGTCTGCACTGCGTGTGATCCCGAGCCTATGCCAAGGTGTACATCTGGCTTTGGCAGGTTGAGATCGTTAAAGAACGAACCGGACATAAATTCGTCGTAGTGTTGACCGGTGTGTACTAGAATATGCTCGATCTTTCTCCCCCAGTATTGAGAGTCCTCCGCGAAGTCCGCACTAACCCGTTTGTTCCGTTCATTGATCGCTCCGATGATTGGTGCGGCTTTCATGAAATTCGGTCGTGCACCAACGACTGTAAGAATCTTCATTGCGTTCCTCTTCGCGCTCGATATTTTTTTGAGAATGAGTTTGGTTGCGTATTGAGAGTCGGTCGGCTGTCAAGACCGGTTCAGCCAAAATGCAATAGGCAGGCGACAAATGGACAGCGATGCGTTTTTGCGTTAACTAGAAGCGATCTCTGGGCCTCGGCACCGCTTGGGATCCTTCATGCATTAGGCTCGTGGCTTGGTTGCTTTTTGGATTCCAAAATCGAAACGATAATGTTCACAATGGTCTGTAATGTGATCCGATTGCCGCTCTCGGGAACGTCTGGACGATTTCTCCGAACTAGCGCAATTTTTGTGCGCACCTCATCGACACTTTCAATGAGCGTCAGGCGGCCCTGTCCCGCCAGGTAGCGATCGACGGCGCCAATTGTGCCTCGGAAGATGCTGTAGGCGGGAACACCGAGTGCTGCGGCTTCACGATTCATGGTTCCCCCGCCGCTTACGACTAGGTCAGAGAACCAAACTACGTTGAGGCCGTCAATCGCATGTTGGGGAATCACGATCTTCTGCTCAGAAATCCACCTACCCCAAGTCTTCCGTAAGCTTGCAGCTTGCCGATCGTTTCGTGGCAGCAGAACAACTCGTGCATCAGAGCGTTCCATAAAAAAATTCATGGCAGCGTCAAACAACAGCTCTGATGCAGGATTGTGATAATGTGCCTCGGTCGCCGGCGGTCGAACGGTAATCATCAGATCACTCGAACCTATACCGAGCTGTGCGCGCAGATTCGGTATAGGCCGAAATCGAGGAACGTAAACGTCCTCCTTCAGACCCGGATACCTTAACCTTCGAGACGGTTCTTCAACATCCTCCCGATCAGTGAGATATTCCGGTGTAATCTGCCATAGCGAATGAATAAAGCTCAACTTGTTAACAAATTCGTAATCATACATCGTTACGGTTGGAATTCTGAGTAAATAACCCGCGAGCATCTGCCCGCGCGAACCATGCGAGACTGCCAAATCAGGTCTGTTTCGCAACAGTATAGGCAATAGTCTTGCGGTGCGCGTGCAGGTCCCCATTATCTTGAGCAGGCGGTTCTTGCCCCAGTGTCTGCCGATTACTTCACAGTTAAGGAGGTTATGCAGCTTGAGAAGATCGCAAACTTGGTACGAATTTCGTGCGGTAAGCAGTACTTCATAACCTCGGCTGCTCAACTCTTCAATAATGGGGTGAAAGAACGGAACGTGAGGTGAATTATCTAAGTCGATCCAAATTTTCTTGATAGCGCCACCATTCACTGATTGACTGCCGGCCCTCACGGCCAATCCCCGATCCGTCGGGCTCATTGTGGGTGCCATAGATTCGATAGAAGCGGTAGGGAATCTTTGATTATGCCGAGGCGATGAGATCGCCATAGAGATCCTCCGGATGATTCGCATTGTGATCGCTATGGACATTTGAAAAATTAGGAGCTGGCAACTCTTGGAAGTTCGTGGGGCTTAACGCTGTGTCGCCACTTGGGCGTCGAGGAATTCCTTCGTCCGGTTCACCACTTCCTCCTGCTGGCTGAGCATAAGTTGGGGAAACATCGGCAGAGAGACAATCTCAGCGGCGACGCGCTCAGTGACGGGGAAATTCCCAACTTTGTATCCGAGATGCTCGTATGCTTTCTGTCGGTGTAGCGGCACCGGGTAATGAATTCCTGAACCGATCCCCGCTAGAGAAAGTCGCTTGATAAGTTCCTGCCGATTCTCAACCCGTACCACATACAGGTGATACACACTCTTAGTCCAATCCGGCTCGTACGGTACCTTTACCTTGTCGCTGTCGATAGCGCAAAACAGCTCACGGTACCGAGAAGCTGCCGAACGGCGAGCTTCGGTCCATTCTGAGAGATATTTAAGCTTTGCGTGCAAAATCCCGGCTTGGATGGCGTCCAAGCGCCCGTTGTACCCTTCAACTTCGTGGTAGTACTTCTGTATCTGGCCATGGTCGCGCAGCATCCGGGCTTTTTTGGCCAGCGATTCGTCATCCGTAGTGATGGCCCCTGCCTCACCGCAGGCTCCTAGGTTCTTGCCGGGATAGAAACTGAATGCCGCAGCTTTCCCCATTGATCCCGCCGTCCGCCAGCGGTTTTCTTTTTTGGAGAAATATTGCGCGCCGTGCGCTTGGCAAGCA
>Ga0209488_10000880_pt1 | contig 25521 bp, 36 predicted proteins | sample Rivendell_Oct201_8_FD_188349 | JGI IMG/M metagenome (GOLD analysis project Ga0209488, IMG submission 188349) | Vadose zone soil microbial communities from the Eel River Critical Zone Observatory, Northern California, USA -... | ecosystem: Environmental > Terrestrial > Soil > Vadose zone >...
GATACTCAAGCCGTACACATACCCGAGCTCGGCAATTCCGTGACGACGGCCGGGCACACGTTGATCGCCAGCTCCGCCAACGAAGCGCCAACACAGGGGACCGATGCAGACATTATAGCAGAGTCCCAGGCCACCACGAATGCTTCTGAGAGTGCGCTCACTGCTGAGGAACCTTTAGCGCCTGCGCCCGAGACCCCCGCTTCTGTTGTCGAGGAGCCTGTGCCTCCCGCTGAAGCCGAAATACCTGCGGAAACGCTGGAACCTGCGCTTCAGGAAGCTGGTTCTATCATCGGAGAGTCAACCTCTGTTGCTGTGGAGACACCCACGCCGTCATCAGCACCTGTGGCCCAGGAGCCCGCTCCCGAGGAGGAACCTATTCCCGTCCTCGAGGAGGGTGTGACGCATAACAATGAAGCACCTGTGCCCAAAGAACCGACTCTCCTCGTCGAGGAAGCTACACCTGCTCCCAGCGAAGCACCTGTGGATCCCGCACCGGCACCTGGGGACCCCGCGGCTGCGTCAGCTGATGATGACGTACCTGTGGATCCTGTACCCGTCCCCGAGGAACCAACACCTCTCCCCGAAGAGGCTGTACCATCAACCAACGAAGCTTCTGCAAATCCTACGCTGGTTCTTGAAGAGCCCACTCCCCTCGCTGAGGAGGCTGTGCCTGCTATTAACGAGGCACCTGCCGATCCCGTGCCCGAGGAACCAGCACCCCTTTCTGAAGAGGAAGCGCCTGCTATTAACGAAACACCTGTCGACCCTGCGCCCTTGCACGAGGAAACAGCCCCTCTCCTGGAAGAGGCTGCGCCTGCTGCCGACGAAGCACCTGCCGATCCTTCACCCGTGCCCGAGGAACCCACACCTCTCCTTGAGGAGGCTGCGCCTGCCACTAACGAAGCACCTGCGGAACCTTCACCTCTGCCCGAAGAACCAATACCTCTCCCTGAAGAGGCTGTGCCTGCTGCTGACGAAACACCTACGGATCCTGCACCCGTGTCCGAGGAACCCACTCCTCTCCTCGAGGAGGCAGCGCCTACTGCCAGCGAAGCACCTGCAGATCCTGTACCGGAGCCTGAGGAACCAACACCTCTCTTCGAAGAGGCTGCGCCTGCTGTTGACGAAGCACCTGCCGATCCTACACCCGTACCCGAGGATCCCACTCCCCTCTTCGAGGATGCTGCGCCTGCTACTAACGAAGCACCTGCCGACCCTGCATCCCTGCCCGAAGAACCAGCTCCTCTCCCAGAGGAGCCGGCGCCTGCACCCGCTGATTCTGCACCTGTGCCAGAGGAGCCCGCCCCTCTCCTCGAGGAAGGTGCGCCTGCTACCAGCGGAGCACCTGTAAATCCTGTACCAGAGGAACTAACATCTCTCCCTGGAGGGGCTACGCCTGCTGTCAATGAAGCACCTGTTGATCCTGCACCCGTTCCCGAGGACCCCACTCCTCTCGTCGAGGCTACGCCCGCTACCAACGAGGCACCCGCTGATCCTACTCCCATACCCGAGGAACCAGCCCCGCTCCCCGAGGAGGCCGCGCCTGACGTCAACAAAGCGCCTACAGACCCCGCACCGGTTCTTGAGGAACCTACCCCTCTCGTTGAGGAGCTTGCTCATGTTACCGAGACAGCCGCGCCTATTGACGAAATTCAAGCCCTTGTTGCGGAGAAGCCCGACACAGCATCCGAGCAGCCCGCGCCTCACCTTGCTGGAGCTCCAGCACCTGATGACCCTGTCCCAGTTCACGAGGAGGATGAGCCTGTTGTTTCTGCTCTCCCAGCAGAGAACTTGGTACCTCTGCCTGAAGATCCGGCCCCCACGACGGAGAATGCTGTGCCTACCGCAGATGAAACTGGTGAGGAAGGATTGCCAACTCCAGAACCGGTGGCGGCGATAGCCATAGAAGGTGCCTCTGTCGCAGAAGAGCCAGCGTCCGGCTTGGAGGGCACCGTTGAGGCAGAGCCCGTTGATGAGGAGTCACTCCCTGCAGGAGAAGATGCGCGCGAGCCAGTAGCCCATTCAAGCAACGACGACAATGCAATCACAACGCAAGAACCTCTGAGCGAACCTGGCGAAGAGGCTTCCGAACCAGAAGCTCCTGTTGTAGCAGCCTCAGCACCTAGTGAGACCAATGGCGCGGCCGATACTACTTCCATTGGTAAGATATAAATTCGTCTTTGTATTTCATGTCCTCTCTCACACATTCTCTTCATGTTGTGATGAATGACCTAGAACAAGAACGCATACTCAAGTCGGAATCCGAACCTGAACTCGCCTTCGATGGTGAAGAACTTGCCAACGCGGCATGAATCGAATCAACAGCCTACCTCTTTTTTTCTTCGGTATACCAGCATGGCCGATAGCGAATGAATACCTTACTTGGAACCTCCCTGCCCCCCTCTCGTTTCCCTGTTCTCGTCCTTTGCCTTATGTTCAACCAAACCTTTCTCTGTATTCGCACGGAAGCAGACCGTTGCATACCCTCTCGATGTTGTCTTAAGCGTATACGAAAACGCACACCCCGAGTTGTCTTGCTATTACTTGTTATTCTCATCCACATCCTTTCCTGCTCTTTCCTATCCATGTCTGCCTCTCGTTTCCTCTTGTCTCTTCTCTACGCTTCAGCTTCTCTATGTAATGCACCACCCTTGAGTTTGACGGATCTTTCGAGTACGAATGATTAATTTCTCTCAACTTTTCATTGAATTTCGGGTCCCACAGCTGTGCTACGTCTTTCTTCCCCCTGCAGCACTGTTAGTTGCACTGTCAATCCTTGATTCCTCAATCCTAGCTCTTTTTCATCCCCGCGGGGTTGACCAACATGATGGTCAGCAATGTGGACGCGATTTATTTTATCTTCTGTTTTCAAGTACATAATAAGTCGACAACTACGCTTGGCCCGGGCACTCCGTCCGCCGAGTGCATAAGAATGTCCAAGATATAGAAAGAACAAGGTCCATGAGGTTCTATGATCGTACAGATACATTTACGGCATCCATCTCGTAGATCTTATATATTCACAGCTTGACGCTTTCAATGTTCCAATATTCCTGCGCGTAATCTTGGATGGCGCGGTCGGAACTGAACTTGCCCATCTAGTTATCGAGTGATTGATCATGATTCTTGCTCGCCAACGCAACCCACGCGGACAAACGTACCTTCGCCGTCGTACGGATGCTCTTTTTAATCCACTCGGTACGGTCAGCATATGCATTATCGACCATTTCCAATGCGCCCAGGTCTGTAAGTCATTGTCAGTCGTTTACTCACGCACCATGGCCATGAAAAGGACCCACATGAGTCGAAATCGTGTGTCAAAAGGTAGTAATCGCCTTGACGAATGGTGTTGAGCAGCCTATCATAACACTGTCAACTCGATCTTCATAGGAGTTTGTCCTGAGTACTCACGGTTCGTACACGCCATCTCCGCCGAAAATGCCCGAGGAGACCGTGTTGAGAACATGAGCCAAGGCCGGAGACTTCTGCTCAACAGGGATTGGATGGTACGTGTTTTGATACCTCAAGTCCTCGACATCCGGGGTGAGGTGCCCAAAGAAGACTGCATGGCAAATTTCAGCGCTCATATCGGGGTTTGAAAGCAGGTAAAAATTAAAACGTACAGACGTTATCCTCGCCTATTTCCTCTGCAATCTCAATATTTGCGCCGTCAACGGTGCCAACGAGTAACCCGCCATTGAGACAGAACTTCATGTTAGACGTGCCAGATGCCTCTGTACCGGCTGTCGAAATGTGTTGCGAGATGTCCGAAGCAGGGATGAGTATTTCCGCGAGAGAAACGGAGTAGTCTGGCAAGAAGAACAGTGAGAGGTACTGGTTCGTGTCTGGATCGGCGTTGATGACGCGGGCAACGTTCACGATAAGTCGGATTGTCTGTATGTTACGATTCCAGTTCCTGTTCGAGGGACAGGGGGAGCGTACTCACAAGTTTCGCAATGTAGTCTTAATAGGAGCAAAGATCAGCCGATGGCGATCAAGTAGAACGGATGATCAACATACATGCAGGAGCAGCTTTGCCGCCAAAGAATACCACCTTCTTCACGACTTTTTTTCGTTCTTCGGGTGACAAACTCTTTATCAATAAGTACCTCTGCGGGAACAATTAGACGCTCCGCTTAACATGACACACCACACGATACATACGTGAATAACTCCAAGGATGTTGAGTGTTTGGCGCTTGTACTCATGAAGACGCTTGATCTGAATATCAAACAAGGCGTGCGCATCGACTTTGATGCCTAGCTGACGCTCCACGAACAACGCAAGGCGCTCCTTATTTTGGTGCTTCACGGCTGCCCAGCGCTCCTGCAACTGCGGATCATCAACGTGTTGGAGTAATCCCTTAAGCTTATGCAGATCCTTCAGCCACACAGCGCGATCAATCTTGAGAGTATCGGTGATGAGAGCGGACAGGGATGGGTTGCACTGCGTGATTAACGAGGATCAAAAATATTGAACCTCTCAAATAAGAAATTGAAGAGTTACCTGGTCTAGCCATCGACGAGGTGTAACTATAGAAGATACTTTTGAGTCGGTGCGTCAGCTCGTATAATACAGAACGGACACGCACTTCCGTTTGTGACGTTTCCGAATTTGCTCTTCCCGTAGAACTCGACGAAGTCCGGGAAGAGGTTCTTTTTCACCAAGTCCGAATGGAGCTCGGCGACGCCATTGACTTTTCTGCTCCCGACGACTGCGAGATTAGCCATGCGGACCTGCTTGGGGAAACCCTCTGTAAAATAGCACCTATGATATTCATGGTGATTGCAAAGTAAGGAATTGTGTAGAACCTTCTATGAGAGACAGACGTCCCAGCCTCTCGCGATCTCCGGGGAATTTCTTCTCGACGGCTGCCAAGGAGTGAAGATAAATAGATAAAAAGCGGAATTGCGCATACCTTTGAGGAAGAGCCTTTTGCGCATATTCTATGTTAGAAGTGACGTTTTTACTGGTTATACAGAGACGTACATGTTCTTCGAGAATGTCCGTCAGCAGTGAAATCGGAAATGATGGTAGAGCGACTCACAATATCAAAAATTATTTGCATGTGCCTTGGGAGAAGGTGCTCCAAGAGCGGAACCGGCCACTTCTCAAGAGCCTCCTACATGCCGGAAGTCAAGGTTGGTTACAAGTGATACTAGTGATGGGTGTGAAGACGTACGGGAAGCACGGTATGGTTTGTGAAAAAGAACGTGTTGGTAACAATTGTCCATGCGCTGTCCCATGGGACCTCCTCCTCGTCGACAAGGATGCGCATGAGCTCGACAATGGCAAGTGTCGGATGGGTCTGCGGTTGTCATCAGCTTTTATTGTCATGAAACGACATCAGGATCCCCACGTCATTGAGCTGAATGGCATTATCTGACAATCGCGTCAGTGAGACAACTAAATTCCCCGGTGTAGATGAACACACAATCTGAAAACTCGGAGATTGACTTTCCAAGGTTTTTGAAGCGACGCAACATGTCCGCAAGACTGGCAGCTGTCCATAAGTGTTGTTGCTTCAGACGCAGCTCCTTTCCGGCTGTATATTGTGAACATTTTGATAGCATTGAGAGCGGTGCGCAACGTACACGGCGTGTGGTCATTTGGATAGAGTACAGAAGTGATTGTAGCCGCCGAGTTGGACGACTCCACGGCACGGTCATAGTTTCCGGCTGCGCCCAAAGAAGCTCAGCATGGACGACTGCCTTGGATTGTTCATGAATTCAACGAACCATTGAAGCTCTGAAGATCAAAACCATGCTTTGGCTTACTCTCCCAGAGCCGGAGGTTATTCGTGGTTTTGGTTCCGTACCCGGGAATCATAACATCGTACGCGACTGCGAGTACCTCCTGCCCACCGCTCCACGTCGCGCGGCCAGATCCGTCATCCCACCGCTGTGCGGTCCCGTAGAACCTGACCTCGTATGTGACATCAAGACGTGGGAGTTCCCACGGGTTCTGATATTCGAGCCATGGATCCGGTGCCTCGAGTTGCGAGCCGTCGTCAGCCTTGATGAGCTGCTGGAAGATGCCGTACTTGTAGCGCAGGCCATAGCCCCACACGGGGAGCTCTTGGGTCGCAGAGGAATCGAGATAACACGCCGCGAGGCGACCGAGACCGCCGTTTCCGAGTGCAGCGTCCCGCTCTTGTAGGAGGATATCCTCAAGGGAAAAGCCGAGGGAAGAGAGGGAAGAAGAGTAATTGTCCAGGAGGCCAAGGTTAAGAAGTGCGTTGGATAGAGTCCGACCCATCAAGAATTCGAGGGAGAGATAGTATGCACGTTTGGGAGACTTGCGCGAGTATTCGAGCTGAGTCGAATTCCAGTTGACCTAGATTGAAACAGGTCAGCTCTCGAGATGTCATATTTGCACATTGACAAAAACCTCCGAGGCGGAAATGAATAGGGCCATAAATGCAAAGAGGGTATAAAGTAGGTACAGTTGGGTAATAAAAGTCAGGGATCGCAGATGGGAGCAGAGTGTGTGTGCGAGAACAAATCTTGCCACGACCAACAAAGGAGATCATAACTGACGATTAAGTTATCGCGGACTGATAGCGCAGCAGCCTGATAGGCGCCAAAATCATCGATATTATAAGGTGCCCGGGCAAGCGATGTCTGAACATGGTTCACGACAGACTTTGTGATGTCGGGTATATCTACCGAAGGGTTAGTTGCGCTATCAAGGCAAGAAACGAGAAAAGGAACTTACCTGCGGTGAGGTCTCGCATGGCGGTTTTCCATGTCGTCTCATCGCCTTTGGGCCATTTCTCCTGGCCCTTCTCGTCGACTTCAGGGAAATCACCTGTGTGAAAGATTCTGCAGGTCGGAACGGTATCATCGGACATATAGGGTGAAGTAATTACCGGTTAGGGAGCGGACATGCCTCCTCTTGGCACGGGGACCTGTGGGGGGAGGCGTGCCAATGGTGGAGGTGTCGATTGTGGAGGACATCGGTAGGGAAAAAAAAAGGAGAAATGGGTGGGAGACTTATATGCGCTGTGAGTGTGACGTCAGTGAACTAGATTTTCAATGCTTGTCCACGCTATCGAGATCGAGATCGAGACCGAGAGTACGAGTGCGAGCTCTTTTCGCCGCCGACTTTTCTCGAAAACCAGTTCTCGGCCGTCCTCGGCTTTTTTCGGGCCAACGTTGATACGGTAAGTTATGCGTTAGACTTGGCTCGACTACACATGCCACGAATAATCCGAGCATTACGCGGCTGTTATACACCAATCCACGATGTTTTTCTATTACTGTGACTTTCCAGACGCTCTCTTCCCCGACTCTCGCGCTGCCACGTCGATCGTCAAAGCGATATATTTCCCAAGTTTGAACACTATCAGGGTGGGTAGAACGATCCAAAGTCTAGGCGCATCATTTGCTGTCAGTCCCGAAATTCTCGTGAAAGAAGCTGGCTGTTTGCTCACCCATTGGGAATGATGAAATAGATGACCAACGTCTTCCAATCGTTATGACCAACATTACAGTAATGGCAATAGTGTTCCCGCAACAAGTATAGCACCGTCTTGGAGAGCGTCATCACGGCACTCGCAAACCCAACTACCGATGCAGATGGATACTTCGCCACATGCGCGAGGTACACGTAGAATACGTTGAGTGCAGTCTCCACGAGATTGACAGCGGCTACATTCCATAACGGTGATCATCAAGTCAGCCTGTCGAGTGTGAACCATGCAAAGACAGGAACTTGCCCTGAGCACTGGTGAAGCCATCGTTGTCTTGCAATGCCTTGAGGCCATAAGTCTGTCCCCCCGCACACCCAAAACGTATGGTCAAGGTTAGTAGCCGCTTCTGATCAGAGAAGATTCGACGTGCCCAGTCAACGTTTTCGTAAATTTCGTACGGTTTCCAGATCCAGTGCAGGTCTCCTCCGTCCATCGAGCGCGGCCTTCACCATGACTACAAGTCGGACTGCGATGCTGACAGACGTATGCGACTTACCTCATTAGGCAGTAGAACGCATCCCAAATGACAACGGGTGCTGTAAGTAGAAACCAGGCCGAAATCCAGGTGTACGTGTTGGGTGTCATAGTATGCAGGAAACGTCAATTTAGCAAGTCGTGTAACTTCCCAGGCTTTTCTTCCCAGGCTTTTCACAGGTCTTGTCACGTGAGCGGTTGTTGGACAGTTGACTGGCCTGCTTAATTTCTTAACCCTAGTACTTTATATGACCCACTAGGCTGGGAATCTCGCATAGAACGGAAGCTTAGAAGGAGGGTCGGGGCGGTCAGATCTGTAGGTAAGGTAATAATAAACTATAGATATGGAGTGTCTCGTCTTCTACTGGCTGCTTGCCCTCAGTTTTCCGTCCTAACATCCTCCGTCATCGTCCACGAACACCACTGAACATCGTACCAGCCACAAGGGCAATGTCCTCATTTACTAGATCATGGTCACAAGCCCCAGCACCCACTACTACTATCCTATTGATGCTGACCCCTGTTGATGTTGACCTTAGGCAGGCATATGAACCGGGAAGTACTCTATTCTAGGATGCTTCCAAGTGCGCACCACAATTTTACCTTGCCAGGGTAGAAGGAAGTTGCATTGTCGTGCACATGGCGACTAACATTCTGGGACTCCTGTGCGTGCGACACGACCACCAACTGTGAAGTCCAGGAGATGTCGCATAGTTTTCGCTTCCCTGATTTACCCGGCGCTTCCATATGCATCGTTGCATGGGCACTTTGCACCTTTTTCCAAGGAAGTACTATAATGCAATTGTAGACCCTGTCCCTCCCAGTGGGAGTGTATGTATGTAGTCCAGTTCTGTCCCAATGATGAATCGATTCGCAAAGCAAACCCAGTCAGACAAGCGAGCGAGACAGAATGCAAGGGGAAAATTTGCATATTATCGATTGATTTTGGTAAACGTAAAGATTAGATTTGCTGGACATGTTCCTACGCTCACTGCTGCCCTAATACGACCATGTCTACCTCAAAAACACCGCCCGACATCATCCAAGAGAGCGAAAAGAATCCTAGAGGCATCCCCAAAGCTCTTTTCATTGTGCGCTCGTACCCTTTTTTTGAGGCCGCGCCTACCGCCTTCTCTCTCCCACTTCGCGCTAGCTGATCACCATCCTCATCCCATCTTTGTCGATCCCATCGAGCAGAACGACGTGGAGGAATATCTCGGGGGCCCGGACACGGCCGTAGAAAGGGTTCTCAGCGCGTTTCAGGATGCCCTAGCGTGCGTTACTCGTCAACACACACACGCGACCGTTTCTTACCTTTGCTCTCTCAAAACCCACTTACGGTCATCACCTTATTATGTAGGAAGTACCGCTATATGGACAGCAACCTGACGCAGCGGAGGCGCGGGCTCGAAGAAAAAATCCCGGACATCAAGAAGACACTGAGCATGGTGGAGTTTTTACACCATCGTCGGGTATGTCATCTCTCTCCCCGTGCATGCGGAGGGGTTCTGTCTTCCATCCTTTCGTCATTCTCCTTTACTTCATCTCTCCTCTCTCAAGCCGAGAACATCAGGTCTCATGATGATATGGGATGCTCTCCCTCTATCTCCTCTCTCACTCTAGGAAGGAAAGAACAGAGCGGCGACTGGCCCAGGCGACATAAGTGACGCTGAATATATCGGCGATGATGACGAGCTCGAGGACGAGGAGGGCGACAGCGAGAAGTCCGTACCGGTCAAGACAACCTTTGAGCTCGCAGACACGCTCTATGCCGAAGCCGAGCTGGAAGACACGGACACTGTGTTCCTGTGGCTCGGGGTACGTTCCGCATGCTATTTTTTGTGCTCCGACAAATTCACGTTATCACTCGCCGAACACAGGCGAATGTCATGCTGTCTTACAAAATACCCGCGGCTATAGAACTCCTCAAGTCAAAGCTCGAAGCAGCGAATACGAGTCTGAACAATGCGATCGAGGATCTCGAGTTCATCCGCGAGCAGATGACGGTGATGGAGGTCAACACCGCACGAGTTTACAACTGGGATGTCAAGCGGAGAAGGGAGAGGAGAGAGAAGGAACGGTTAACGGGGAAGGGAGCGGTAGAAGCGTAGGAAGTGTATAGCAAGTAGCTGCTACGTTGTTCTGATGATTGTGCATTTTCTCGGACGATCTGAATTGCTAAATACGAAATAAGTGAGGCAGAGACTTCACGACCTCTTACAATACTACCCATTCAACGTGTTGTCACACTAGATCTCGTGTGGACTTAGAGGAGGTCGATAACGAGATGAAAATCATGCATCGTCCTCTCCACCCTCGCCGTCCTCATCCAGCACGAGCTTCCTCTTCTTGCCGGGCATATCGGAGCCATCACCAACACCGACGCCAGCCTTTCTGCGCAACTCGTCGATATTCACCTCGCCCTCCTCCGCCCACTCCAATACGAGGTGGCGTCCCAGTAGATGTGTGTGCTTGAGCGCGTTGTATGCGTTTTCCGCCTCGTGTCGCGTGACGAACTCGAGGAACACAAACCCGCGCGAGCGACGGTCGAAGCGCTTCGGCAAGCGGACGGACTTGAGCTGACCGTGAGCACTGGCGGAAATCGAAGATAGCGTTAGCAGATCTAGGCGCACGAAGCAGGGATGACGCTACAAACCCAAAGAGCGATTGGATGTCCTTCCGCGTCGCTTCGAACGGCACGTTCTTGACTAGCATCTTCGTCGTCTTGGCCTTCTCTCTCCCGCCCTTCTCCTCTTGCTCCTCGGCCCCACGTCTAGCGAATTTAACACTAAGCGTGTGTCCGTCCAGAACATACCCGTGCATGCCTTTGATGGCCTTCTGCGCCGCTTCTGTGGTGCGGAACCCAACGAAACCGAACCCCATGCTTAGACGAGAGCCTGGACGCTTCGGGTCCGTCTTTGTCTGCAAGCGGGCAAAGGCAAAGGCAGGCAGATGACGAAAGGCCTGAGCAAAGCGCTCAGACGTGGTCGCAAATGCGAGATTCTTCACAAACAGCGTCTTGCCACTCGTGATGTCCGTGTTGATGTCATCACCTCCCGCGTCAGGATCTTCAATGGCGATGGGAGTGACGCCATCCGCTACTTGGAAGGATGTCGAAGTGGGCTGGAACATCCCAAGCGGGCCTTTCTCCAGGTAGATGATGGAGTCGCCGAGTCGACGATATGCAAGAGCACGGAAAGCTTTGCGAGCCTCATCGGCGTGCGCGAACTCAATTACCCCCAATGTCCCGGCAGGCGGCAGGAGGACGCGCAGCAGCTCGCCGTGAGCGCCAAACATCTCGCGCAACTGCTCTGCTGTTGTTCCGTATGGAATATTCTTGACCAGAATAATGGTCTCGGAGTGCCCACGACTAGAGAATGCCGAGAGTATGACGCCGTGAGATTCCAGGTATGTTTTCGTTTCTTGTATGACATGTGTCTCAGCGAGGGCAAGCTTAACGGCAGCGTCGGATGACTCTGGATCCAGGATGTCAGATTTCGATATATGCAACCGGTCCGCCACGGAGGATAGGACGGCGTCGCTCTGTAAGTAAAGCAGTAAGATAACAACACTGCGAACCATGCTGCCGTCTCACGTTCATATATAGCATGCCCCAATTAAATCCCTTTCCTGCGGCTGCCCTACGCTTCTCATTCCGTTGTTCTTTGAGTGGTTTAGATTTGTCTTCACGTTCTGCAGTCGTACTATTTCGATCAACTGCCCCAATAATATGGAGTAATCGACCTTGAAATGGCTTCTTGTCGAGAGCCCTGAAGGAGGCCAAGGCGTCTTCAGGTCGCACATATGTGACGAATGCGAAACCCTTTGACTCTTTGGTCATGGAATCAACCGGTATATGTATCTGCAAGAGAATCTCAGAATAGTTCTAGAAGTCTCGCGGGAGGTGGAAGGGGTGTCAGTGTCTACTATCTTAAATATCCCAGGTGATCAACACTCCCCGAAGGGTCTGCTGTCCCTATGCAGGTTTCTCATCCCAAGAGGAGTTCGATGCTGCAAGAGACGACTGCTTACCTGCGAATAATGACCAACGATGACTTCTAAATGAGCAAGGCAGTAGTGAGAATAGGCCTTAACACACCTGCGGGAAATTGGTCAATAAAAACAGGCGGCGTTGAAAATCACACCAAAGTGGCAAGACTGGGACGGTGACGGTTTCACACCACCACTCCCCACCGACTAGACAGTTCGATCCATCTCAAAGGATAAAGTCTCACCTGGGATACCACTCCGAATGGCTGGAACAGCTGACGTAACTCTTCTTCCATACAGGTGAACGTAAGGTTCCGAACGAAAAGTCTTGCGGTGCGAAGAATTGTCTCCTCAGTTGGATCCTTCTTTTCCGAGGTCTCGTTATCCTGCTCATCGTTTTCCTGCTGTTCAAAGGCTTGTTCCAGATCGGCAGTGTCCCCAACACCTCTCATTCGTTGCCGCATCCATTCCATGTCGGTTAGGTCCTGCTGATCATCTTCCTGTAGGTGCTGCGATTCTCCTTTAGCATTAAGAGAACGTTTTTCTGGTGTAGATGAAAGTGGATCCGCGCGGTCTGCCCATGACGCCACTTTCGCTTTAGGCTGCATGACCTCCATGAACTCTTCGAGGCTGGCGTCCTTTCTCTTATTCTCTACCGCAGGGGGATTTGAGTTGTGGCTAGATGCTTTCGCTTTTCCACGGGCTGAGGTAGCATCATGTCTAGTAGATGACGTATCCAGACGCAACCGTTTATTTGGCCGGGGAGCAGGTGCTTCTTTGACACCCTGGTGTGTAGATCAGAAAGCATAGTCCTTAGACAAGGAAGAACACCCACATCAATAATCTCAACCTTCACCCGGGTCGAATCAATAAATGACCTATCGTACCATTCTTTAGCTTTCAAAGCTTCTTCGTCGGTCTTGAACCCAACAAATCCGAATCGTCGTGCCGTGCCGTCTTGCCTTAGAACGACCTTGACATCTGTGATTATACCTCCAGGTCCCTTTGATTGAGAAAAGTGTTCCTTTAGAAGCGCGGGGGTGATATACGATGGTAAATTTTTAACGATGAGGCGAGACATGGCAAGACAGATTAGACGAGTCAGCCTCGTGACGACGCGTGACCGTGTCGCGTAACGCGTCTTAATTGACTCGACTCGGGATTCCCCTTTCTTCCTCCTCTCTTTCCTTCTCCCATACCATTCAGTCCGTTCATCAAAACAACACATGCGTTCCTCGGCTTCTTCCCACACACTTTCGTACAGAACGAAAGAGAGGTTGTACCCTGGTGGTCCTGAATGCCTTTCGCTCAATTGCAAATTATTATTGAATCTCTTGCATGCGACTCTGGGCGATAACACTGAGCCGTCAACGACCGTAGGACGGAAGCGTCCCAGCGCATTCTCGCACACGTTCTCCAGAAAGCGCAGAGATCTGGGTACAGAAGAAATTGGCGCGTCTTATCCCCCCAATGAGAGCATCCCCGTCCTCCGTCATGAGTTCAACCTGCAGTACTCCAAACAATGCCAAGATGTCCGCCCTTATGCCCAACTTATATCGGACAACAATGCAGAAGAAGATGGCCTCACGTCTTCGGAGCATGCCCTCGTAGTTTTTCTCAGTAATTCTTGTGCAAGTCAGACCGAGCCCATAACCCTCGATTGCGGTGACGTTCTCATCAATAGTTACGGCAAATACGGAGGTACAATTGATGCAAAACCTTCGCATCTTGAAGAGCAATGGGCTGATCTCTATAATATTTTGTTCGTTCCTGCTCTACACACCGAGGGTATGGAGACCGGAGATGGCCATCTTTTCTCCTGGGTTGACGCTTATTCGCGGTCAACTGCACCCCAGTCTGCGGTGGAGGTGACAGCTTGTCTCCGTATGGTCGTTTTTCCCCTCACCTCGTGGGACGAGACTTTGCATACTCTACCCTTCCGCTTGGTCGTGGACGTGGTACTCTCATTCCTCACTCCTACTATTTTTTGGCCATCTGCGAACCATCGTAATGGTCTGAATAGAAGCGAGATTGAAAAGGCGAGGCGCGGTCTTCTTCATCTTGCATTTCCTCCCCCTCTCCTTCCGGAAACATTGTCTCCATCGTTCCAAGGAAGAATCGATGTTCCTTTCCTTTATTCAGTCGTACAACCCGCTAGGGCAGTCCTACACGATTCCGTCGAGAAGTTATTACAGCCCCAAGACCTTCTTCCCAGACTCCTTCCTTTTCAGAGGCGTACTGTTGACTGGATGCTCGCCCGCGAGGGCAAGGTTTTTGGACCGTCTGGCGAACTCGCGTCTATGGTCACAGAGCCGGTGGAGTTGTCCCTACTATGGCAACCCGTCACTGTACGACGAGACGGTGAACAACTGACCTGGTATTATCGACGACTAACGGGAGCCCTAACGCCCGAGCGGCCCAACCCCCAGATTGTCCTGGGAGGGATTTTGGCAGAAGAACCTGGTTTGGGAAAGACCGTTGAGTGTATCGCACTTATACTTCTTAATCCTGGCATCGGACGAAGTTTATCTCATGCTCGGTGGGACCCCGAGGCGAGAATGACTAGAACGGAGATTCAGGTATGCCCTTTCATTTCACTTAGTCTGCGGAACTTATGTTAGGTTATAGACAACTCTCATCGTCACCCCAAGTTCCTTGTCTCAGCAATGGATTGACGAATTTAACCGGCACTCACCGACACTCAACGTTCTGGTCTATCCTGGGTGGAGGAGCATTTCAGCAATGGCGGAGAAAAAGAAAAAAAAGAAAACGAATTCAAAACAGGATGTGAAAGGAAAAGCGAAGGCAGCTGACGTCATTGATAGTGACGAGGTCAATGTTTCACTATTTGACAGCTGGCCAGCCTACATCAATGACTTTCACGTGTGCATCACTACATACGACACTTTGCGGCAGGATTTAAACGTCGCGCGTGCTGCACCTACGCGGCCGGCACGACAAACCACTGAGTACGCGAGAGATCAACGGCCGATCAGCCCGTTGGTTATGTGTGAATGGCATCGCGTGATCATGGACGAGGTTCGGGTCACTTCACTTGACTCAACGACAGGTTGACTGATGCTGATTGAAGGTCCAAATGGTTGGGGGAGGGAAGGCATCGTGCGTGTTTTAGCGTTCTTTTTCTGATTTAGCTTTTTTCTGATGTGACTATGCTTATCGCGTCTCTTGCACCAGCGAGATGGTGTCTCTCATTCCGCGCCATTCGTCGTTTGCCGTCTCTGGCACACCCGCTAAGACTCGTGTTTCCGACCTATCCTATGTTCTCAAGTTAGGAGTCCAGTAACTTTCCACGTGCTGATGTTCACGAAACATAAGGTTCCTTCGCGTTGACCCGAGCATATACGCACCGAGGAACTGGAACAGGCTCATTCAGCCTGATTATGCTGCTGAATTCGCGTCGGTTTTCCAGCGGTACACTGTCCGGTACGTACATTGTGTGTTTGACTACTTATTTGACCCGACTATTTTGTAGGACCATGAAGTCAGCCGTGCAAGCTGAGCTCACGATTCCAGCGCAGACGCGCTACGTTTTCCCTATTCATCTGGGCAAGGTCGAGCGACAAGTAAGTTCTCTGTCCATCTCGCTAACAGCAGAGTTGATATGTATTTTTTCTTTTCAGGTTTACGACGAAAACTTGGAGAAGGCGCTATTACAACTTAGCCTCGATGCGCGCGGCGTGTCCACCTCGCAGAACAGAGAGGTGGACACTGCCCTGTTGCGTACCTGGTTGAGAAAGCTTCGCCAAATTTGCACCCATCCTCAGGTTGGGCAGCTACAAAAACCCGGAGACAAGTTTTACAAGCCCGGAGTCCTGAAGAACATGAAGGAAGTTCTTGAAGGAATGAAGGATCAAAATTGGCGGAACGTTATGGATGATAGACGCACCAAAGCACGTTCAGGTCTCACTTTTTCTCCGCGCCATTGTTGATACCTCACTAGGTCAATGAGATGGCTACCGCCACCCAGATAATGCAGCATGACGTTGGTCTTGATGAACGCCCCCAAAGGTGTCTAGAAATGCTCCTTCGGGCTGAGAAAGAGGCCGAAGAAATCATCTCGGACATTCTCTCTGTAATCGCAGACCATGACACTAAGGAAGTTGAATTAAAGGCTAAAGCTGCTTCACTTCGCGGAGAGACAGGTGAGTAATAAGCTTTCGAAGACAACGCAGGGGATGATTATATGGCGCCAGGTGTTAGACGCCACGTAAAACCTAATGACGACGGCGACGAATCAGATAATAGCGGGTTGCCAAAGACCCCTGCAGGCGAAGAGCACGTACACAAATCTCGTGCTCTCCAGCAACGCTTGCGTGATTGCTACTTAACGTTGCATAGAGTCAAATTCTTGCAGGGTGATATGTACCATTGGATGGGTGAACGTAAAGTTGTGGAAGAGTTGGGAGCTTACAAAGCAGCCGATGAATTACGCAGCAAGTTACTCAAATGTGCGTTTACCTCATATCACCAGACGTTCAATAACCCCTTTCATTGACAGTCACCGAAGAGTCAGCGATGAGAGCCATGGCGCAACTTAGGACAGATATCGGGAAGAAAAGGCTTGGAGAGAAAGATATCTTGGTTAAGATGCCCTGCTGTCCTAAGGGCGGGATTCTCTCCGCGTATCTCGTATGTGAATCTTAAGATATGCTGAGGCCTTTAGGAGCTAATATATATACGCCTAGCTGGAGGAAGCAGACAAGCTCATAGATCGGGTACTCAACGGACAGTCTCGCTTGCTCTGGCAATGGAGGATGCATATTTATAACCTACTGACGCGAAGCCTAACCGCAAGTAATGACGAAGGAGAGGCGGATGGCCAGGAGTACTCAAGAACAATAGACACTCAAGGGGAGGCGGAGACTTATTTACAGGCATACGCCTTACTCCTAGCCGACCGCCGCGAAGTTCTGACTGCGGAACGGACCGCATTGGCCGTCCACGATGCGAAAGAGCGCAAACGCCGAAAAACGGCGGCGGCGGCGAAGGCCACTACTGTGGCCTTGGACTTGCTAGATCCAGGACTGATGACTGAGGACATCGAGCTCCAGCCCCAACACGAAGTCCTCGAGAAAGAACTGGTGAATGCGCGCAAGGCTCTGTTGATGAAGTCTGGGGGACGAGCCGTGAAATCTATCGTGGTCGAACTGACGGCAGTAGTTGCAAAGATAGCGAAGGATGACGATCCAGAGAAAATCCTCGCAAAGGATGGTGTGTCGAGCCTCCGACGATTCATGTCTGCTCAGGGTACGTGTTGGATATCCAGGTATTGCGCAGCGCTTCTCATGCGAGTAATTTGAAAGCCACCATCAATGACCAGATAGAAGCTGATCTTGCGCTTTTCCGCAAGGCTTTCAATGAGCGAATCCTGTGCGGCCACCGACGGGTCGATCCCGTGATCTTTTTCACACGGACGTGCTGACGTGTGTCGTATCTAGATACTTCCGTCAGCTGCAGGAGATCTCCGACTCGGTTGGCGAAGCGCAGCGGGATGACGTCGCTATTGGGCTCGCCCTTCAACGGAATCTGCGGGCCCAGGCCGAACTTGAGCGCAGGATCATTACCGGTCGCGCTAGGCAACGTTATGTATGCCCATGCCCTCTTTTTTTCCTTTCCCCTCAGTGAGAGGTACTCACTTGCGAGTATAGCTCGCTCATCTGTTCGAGGAGCAAGACGACCAACATGAAGCAGACGAGGGTTGCATCTTGTGTCAAGTCGATTTTCTCCGTGGATATATCACACAATGGTGAAGTCCGATCGTTGCGACTCATGTTGGTCCATCAATGCTAACATCACCATCTGCATAGCGCCCATGTTTTCTGCGAGGTGACAAGCACTTTTATCAACGGATAAACAGCCTAGCTGATGAGCCACCGATATGCGTAGAATTGCTTGAAGACGTGGTTGTTGCGCCACGGCAAGACGTGTCCAGTGTGCCGGTTTGTACCTACCATCTTGCTGTCATTCCATGCTCAATACACCTGGCTACCCCAGTTTTCCTATCAACGTCGACGCGCTACAGCGCTTCTCGATACAGACGAAAGATAAGGAGAAGGCTGCGCAACCTCCGGAGAAGCTTCAAAGGGACACCATTCCGAGGTCGCGCCGCAAGATCGAGTATAACACCATTGGTCCTAGTCTACTTGCTGACATCGACACGATGGAACTGTGCGGTAGCTATGGGACGAAGATCGATACGCTAGTGCGCCACCTCCTGTATCTACAATACTCGGACGCCGGCGCAAAGAGTATCGTGTTCTCGGCCTGGGAGGATTCGCTGCACAGTGCGCATTATTCCGTTCAACCGTATCCGAACCACCAATGACAGCACCTCCGTGACATAGTTATCGAGCACGCCCTAATGAACAACGGTGTGTGCCGGTTCATCAAACCTGCTTAGCGTAGGTATTTGGTCTTATTTAGAGAACGATCAGGCATTCCGAGTCTTCGGATCGACTCGGGAAAACGCAAGCAAGACGCGGCAACTAGATTCCGCAATGACCCCAACGTCCTTGTGTTCCTCCTTCATGGGTGTGTGTCACAAAATCGCCCAGAGTCGAACTGGGGGCAGCTTGCTGATGAGATCCAAAGTGAGAGACAGAATGCGGGGCTTAACGTGACCTGTGCCTCTCGGGTCTTCCTCCTAGAGAGCGTAGTCCATCATTCATTTGAGGTTCAAGGTTGGCCCTCCGACCATTATCAGCCTCATCGATCACTTCCTGACGAGGTACTACGGCGTAGCAATCGCAAGGATTGACAGATTGGGACAATTGCGTCCGACAGAAGGTGCGTTATTTGAAAATCCACGTGAACCTTCCTTACTTTATCGGTCGCAGTCTACTGCTACTACGCCGAAGGCACGTCTACCGGATGATCCCGAGCGAGGCATGTTTGATTCGATGTACTCATAATAACTTGATGCAGACACGGTCGAACGGAATATATTGGACCTCGCTGTACGCCAGGGCTTATCGCTGTACACTGCCGACCGTGCTCGCGGTACGGTCGACGCGGCGGCCCTCGCAACTGGGGGCGAGAACTCGATCGTTGACGCGCCTGCGAAGAAGCAGCAAAAGGGCGATTTCATCTTCAGGTGGGTCCCCTTTTTCACCAAATCACTTGCGCAGGCCGTTCCGGACTTTGGTGCCTGCGCCGTTTGGCTCCCCGGGTGTTTGGTTGGGCCGAGTATATTGCAATCGCTGACGTGGCAACTCGTACAGGCTGGATGACATGTTGTCCATCTTGTTCCCACATTTGACAGAGGATGTGGAATTCCTCCTTCAGGCGGAGGACGTTCCAGTGCCAGCGGGGATGAGAGATTCTTTGGTTGTTCCTACGGGTGGTGCGAGTGCCCCTTCGTCATCCCCGTCCCGCAATGGTCGACGTGTCCACGAAAACGCAGTAGCGGGCCCGTCCAGGCTCGGCTAGCCAAAGACCTTGAGGACCTATACTGACCCATGTACAGGCCCACTTACCTACATTCCCACGCATCTGCCCCACTGCTAGCGTCACACTCTATTACTCTAATACTCATTTGTGCAATTGCCACTATCATCACGCCGGACGCGCGAGGGCTCGTCGTGTATCAATGAAAAATAACAAGGCGGAGCGCTGCCTGTCTGTCTGTCTGACGCGATGACGGGACGGCACGGAAGTGTACACGCACAGGGGAGCAGTCAATTGGCGGCGTTGTGTGTAGACCTGAAGCAGTCATGCTCTACCGCGTGTTGAACTTATGACCTTTACCCGATGACACCCAAGTCGTCATCGTCACATCCATCAAAAATCGATCTGCAAACGGGCCGCTAGTGGAGTTCCTTTACGCGAACTCATAGGCGCCCTCCCACACCACCTTCAGGCTTCCGCAACCACGCACCTCGCCGTACCACACCAGGGCCCCCCTTCCTGCGTCATATACAGGCACGCACGGCCGGCGGAACGCCTTCACACGCAATGAAAGGGCGATCATCACGATGACGACAACCCGCCATGGCTGATAATCATTCAAGCAATCAACCATCCATTCAATCGGCCAGCCAGCCAGCCCCTTCATGACGAGCCATCTCTTGTTTCACAGCCAGCACATCCAGCACATGAGTTTGGTTGTGATGATGGCTATTGTTGTTGGTTTATGTCCGGCAATGAGGAAAGAAAAGACGATGAATGCGAGTTTGTTATTGTGACCCTAGGGAGAGAAGTTGTGGGAAACTACTACTCTGAGGTGACCAAAGAAAAACGTGGGCATGTGCATGAGGTTATAATGAGGATATGGACAAGGACGACGTTCAAGGGAGCTATGCATGCGTGTGACGATGACGAGAAACCGGGTAAGTGTGAGGTGTAACGTGATAAGTAAACAGTAAAAAAAGGGCGGCAAAATATCGAACGAAGAATGACGATGTTCCAACTCGGGGGAAAAATCTAAGTACAGTACAATACACAAATTGAATAAGACCTTTGCGCTATTGGCATGAACAACGCTCAGCGTGACCGCCCATCCCAGCTCGCGCGCTTGCGCTTGTTGTCTCCGCAGCTGCCCTTGTTTAACAATAGGTCCTGCGGCGACACGGCGCTCATCCCACGGTGGTGCATGCGCTCCCTCTGCGGAATCGGTGCACCGGTGCGGTTGCAGACGACCTTCGCTTGCACAGCCGGGCTGACGCACGCCAAGTCCAACGCAAGGCCTTTACGCGCATCGGCGGCGGCGGCGGCGGCGTGCACCGCCCTGCCTGCAGCGCCTGCGAGGCCAGTGGTGCCACCACCAGCATTGTTATTTGCTGCGCTGGCACTGCCGGCGTTGTTCTGGAAGTAGTGCAGGTCCAGAAATGGTAATGTGAATGCGTCAGTCGCGTCGCCGAGGCCGTGAGGTAACATGAGTGCGTGTTCGGCACCGTTTCCGTTGTTTCCACCTGCGCCGCCGCTGAGGCCAGCGAGGTCGAGAGAGAGAGAGCGGGAAGGAGTAAGTGGCGGTGCTATTGTATGCGGAAGGAAACGGTGCTCTGGGGGAGGGACAGAAAGCGATCGGCTTTGCTGCTGGTGTTGGTGGTGAGGTTGATGCTGTAGGACCGTGCGTGCAGTTCGCACCGGTGTACCCGGCGAGGACTGCTGCACCTCGAGGTCAAGCATGTCCTCGTGCACCACGCCAAAGCCGTTCTGCGGCGGTGGTAACCGGGGACAGGCCTGAGACTGGGACTGAGACTGAGAGGAGGGTTTGCGCTCGACGGCGTCCATCGGAGTGTCGAGGTCCACCGCATCCGGCTCACCATCGTTGAGGTTGATGGCAGCGAGCTCAATCTCATCGATACCCGGTAGCGCGGGCGTGTGCATCTGCAACGGGTGAAGGGCGAGCCCAAGCCCGGGGGCAGCTCCAGCAGCGCCAAATCCGAATCCTGGCCCATAGTCAACAGAGACAGGGGGTTGGTGCGTGCGTGTGCCAAAGATGAGATCACCAGCGTAGTTCGAGTGGTGCGTCACTCCATGGAAGGCACTGCTTGGCATCATCTCGGGGTCGCTGAACGTGCTGAGACCATCGTGTTCGGGACCTGCCTCGGAGGCAAAATCGTGGGCAAGGGAAGGCGGGAAAAGATCATAGCGGTCCAGGACGCCATGAGTGAGGTGCGCAAAAGCAAAAGGGGAGTTTGGGGAGGGTGACAGGCCGCCAAAATACGACGGAGAGCTCGAGTTGGCCGTCGACTGGTCCAGCCGGGGGTTCGCCGAGAGCCAGTCAGTAGGACCCCACGCGGACTTGCCCACCATGGTCATGCCATTGGGGCCAAGGCCACGGCGCGAGAAAGGAGAGTCGAAAAAAAACTCGTGTGAGGAGGATGCGGGTGAGGCGGCGGTATTGCCGGTGGACCAGGTGGCGGCCGAGTGCATCGGGGTGTCGAGTGCGGACCAGTTCTGGGAGTGCGATGAGTCGGTCACGTCGGACTGGGACGCGCTGGGGAGGAACTCGGGGATGGCCAGGGGTTCAGCGGCAGAGGGGATGCCGACTTCACGAAAGGACACGAGGCTCTGCTGCTGGCGTGCCTCGGAGGCCATGTGTTTCATAGGCTCCGGGTGACTCGACCTCTTGGCGGCGTACTTGGGCACGTATTCGTCGTCGTCGTCGTCCCCCGAACTGTCCTCCTCCTCCTCAGAGGCGTTCGGACTTAGGGGGACGCTCTTCGTTCCCCCGCGTAAAAAACCCTGGGTGGTGTAACGTCGCTTGCGGCGGGCAGGACCAGTCTCACGCGACGCATGAAGTTGCTCGTCGGTCGCGGCTCGCGCGGCGGCAGAGAGCTTTTTCTTTGCAGAGTTGCGTGGTTTGTATCCGGCGGCCTGGTAGAGATCGGGGAAAGCGTTGCGGAACCGGTCACGGAGATCCGTGGAGCGGCGGTTCTGCTCTTGGAAGATGGGATCTTTGACGATGGTAGCCCAGACGGTGCCGTGCTTGTCGTAGCCAGCTTTGAGCGCGCGGTCCTCCTCCTCAGTGAAGGGACGACGTTTCTTACTACGCGTCTTCTCGAAGATGGACGTTCCGTCAGGGAGGGCAGAGCGGACTTTAGAGGAGAGGTGGGTCTTGGCGTTAGGGTAGTGTTGCTTGTACGCGTCTGGAAAGTATGTGCGGAAGCTGGATTGGGTGTCGGAAAGGTGGTTAATGAGGGGGAGAATCGGGACTGCACGTGCAGGAGACACTAACCGGTCTTTGAGATCCACTGGAGAACGATTGTCGAAATGTAAGGAAGGATCGTTCAAGATCGCTTTCCAGTTGCCGACACCGTGCTATGTATGAAAGGAAATGGGAGATGAGCACGCGTTGAACCCCACACAAGCAGAAGCGCAAAGAAGGTGGCACCTACGCGATTGCAGCCCTCGACGAGCATTTGTGTCTCTTCCATGGTCCACTTCTTACGGGCCTTTTTCTCGGGGAGTGCAGGGCTGGCGAGTCGACGGACCTTGCCGCGACGTTCTTCTGATGGGGAGGGCAAGCCGGTGTCATCCCGGAACTTGAAAGCGGGGACCTCGCGCTCCGATGCTGGGGTCGCGAGCGAGACGCGACGTTGCTTGGGGCCGGAGGGAGAGGGAAAGGGGGCGGTGAAGGAAAAGGTAGATGTGTGCGTGGTGACTGTTGCGGCCATTGGGACGAATAGACGGAGGTGGGGAGAACGGAAACGGGATAGGATGGGATGGAACGGAGAGGGGGTGGTCAAGGGGGTGACTTTATGGAATGACGGAAGAAGGAAGGAGGGAGTGAGCCACGAGTCTCAAGTCCACGGTTATCCATCAACCATCAACATCGTGTTGGCCTCGCTCAACGCAAATTCAATTTTACACGCTGACGTCTTACCGTGAACCCTCGATCTCTCTCTCTCCCTTCCCTTCGCGTCCCTGAACTTGAACTGAACACTGAACAGATCTTCCTTTGGGTCCGGCCCCCCCTTCTCAGTCTTCACAGGCAACGTTAACTACTTCTTGCGGCTACTCCCGTACTATGCTCTCTCCCCCTGCCTCGTTGCATCCTTGTGTATCGTCATCCATCCCCATCCCCATCCTACCCCCCCTCATCTCTCATCTCCCATCTCCTCTCACCCCGCTAACCCGGTACGTACGGCCCGGGTGCCTCGCTAGCCCGAAAACGAAAAATACATCCTAGGAGCATCAGTTTGTGCCGCCATCATCAGGCGGGGCGCGAAAAAGTAGGGAACATGTGCTGTAGGAAGCAGTGTAGCTTATTCACTCTTTCCTTGTATGAAAAAAAAAGTGAGAAATCAGTGCATCCTCACCCCAATCATGATACCTACACTACATGCCGTGGAGACCCCACTTCCAAACTCATTCACACCTCGGCGCAACACTAGCCTCAGTGCGGGCTTCACCGTTGTGCAACCGATCCCTTGCTTTTAATGCGTTGTGATGTGTCTCTCCAGTTCCAATACAGTAAAACCTCACTGCCTCACAGAGCGTCAAAACAAAAAAAAGTTCCGGTACATTACTCCGCCGTCACACGGAAAGTGTCATTAAGTGCGTGGGTCGGCGATTGAAAAGGACTACACCTACGCCTACAACTACGAGGAGACGAGCAATTCCGGGGCGATACGTTCCGCCACACCATCTAGCTTCTTTTTCCAACCTTCTAGCCTATCTGCAAGCTTGCCTATCTGTGCACGAGATAGCACTCGCGGCTGTACCCACGTAATTACTGCTTTCTGGTCAACCTGGTCGATTGAACCCCGGATCAGCTTCAAGCTAGCCCCTTTTGGTCACTATCATAGCGTCCGAGATAGAGGAAAGGAAAGAAGTCACCTCAGCGCTTTCATGATAAGGTGCTCGACCTCATCCAGTGGCAGTCTGGTTTCTCCGGAGATGGTTTGAAACGACATCGTCCGGTCATAGGCACCCCGTGCGAAGACGGATTCGATCAATGCCATGAGGCAGATCTTCTGCCGCAGGAACGGATAGTTTCCCAGCAGTATCGGCTGAAGTTACGATCATCATACACGTCTCTCAGATCTCGCCTCTGGCCTCGAGGGGGTAATGGCGTACCTCCTGCCCGAAAAGTGGGCTTTGTGCTTCGAATTTACCGATATTACCCTCATTGAATGTGAAAAGAAGCTTCTTGATCCATTCATGGGGAGTGCCATCCAACGAGTCCAGGATGGGGTGCATAAGCTACGCAACACCAGTTTACACGCCGCAAAAGATAAGTGTAGTTCTGGGCCTACTGTCAGCTGAGTAAACATACCAGTTCGCCAAAGTTGTAGATCGTCTCGGCCAGGAAGGCTGAGAGTGCCAGATCATGCGCACGTAAGAGACGCTCGTCCCGTGACATATCTCTCTCAAGGTCGACGCAGGCGAGGTAAAGCAGCGAGTTCCTGTAATACGGTGCATAATCGGCCTTCGCCTGCTCAATCATACGCGCTGAGTGACACGGCGATATTTATGCTACAAATCGCACACCTTGTAATAATCAGCCGCGACGCGATAGTACGCACCGTTGACGGAGTTGTCGACTGCATCCAGGTTGTCCAAGATCTTCCATGCGGCATCGATGTCGGTCTTGCTCCCATCAAGGTCACCAAATAATAACTTTGCATGTGCAAGCGTGGAGAGGACCAAGACGTGCGCGTCTGGGGACTTGTCTTGTGTTATGCGAGAGAGCAAATCTGTCAAGAATTCGAGGTGTTGCGCGGGGTCTTCGGGCGCCGGAAGCGATCAATGAGCGGTACGAAAGAGGAAAAGAGAGCGTACTGTCTATATCTTGCGATATCTTGATACCCATCTCCGCCAGTCTTAAAGGGTTTAGACGCTCCTCGAAATCACGCACGAAGCGCGTATACACGTCGACTCGATACGGTTTTGCGAGAGGATGGTCGAAGAATTCGTCGACTTTTTGCGTCAGCTGATGCCATAGTCTGCACACGATTGCCTATCACATCAGGAACCCGATCAGGGGGAAGGTGGGGTGGGGGTGCGCACGTACTTGTGCGAGTACAAGTTCTGGAAGGACTCAAAAAAAGGGTGGAGCTCGGAGGGAGTGGCGGAGATGGCGGTTGTAAGATATTCCTCGACGTCGAGCTTTG
>Ga0209488_10000881_pt1 | contig 25519 bp, 21 predicted proteins | sample Rivendell_Oct201_8_FD_188349 | JGI IMG/M metagenome (GOLD analysis project Ga0209488, IMG submission 188349) | Vadose zone soil microbial communities from the Eel River Critical Zone Observatory, Northern California, USA -... | ecosystem: Environmental > Terrestrial > Soil > Vadose zone >...
CTGAACGTGCTGCCGGCCTGACGCAGCACCTTGGAATAAAGACGCAAGATCGTCGTCTGGCGCGCTGTCAGCCCGGCCGCGAGCACCAGGCGGTTGAGCCCGTCGTTTTCGACGGCGCCGGTCCAGGCGGCGAGTAGCGCCTCCTCGAACCGGCGGCGCAGATCCGCCGAAATATTGGCAGGCACGGACCCCGCGGCGAGGGCAAATTCGTGAATCCAGACGGCTCGGTGGTCGGTGCTCTCGATGCGGAACGGTTCCTCGGCCACGATTCGCAGCCCGAGATTTTCGAGGATCGGCAACACCTCAGAGAGCACAATCGGGCCGCCGGGCCGGTAGAGGCGCAGCCCCGGCGTCTCGCTGCCTTCCCGGGGATGCAGCGAGGCTTCGAGAGGCGATCCCGCCAGTGACGCCTCGATACGGTCGAGATCAGCGACGGCCTGCGCCGGCGTCGTGCGCGCTTGATAGGCGACCGGAAAGGGTTGCAGCCGCCGCAGCCGCGCGCGGCCTTCGACCTCTCCGTAGGTCTCGTCGCAGGCGGCCTCGACCCGGTCGCTCCAGCTGCGCCCGGCCTCGGCGAGCCGCTGCTCCAACGCCACGACATCAACCGTCGGCACCGCGCCGCGCGTCGTCCCGATCAGGAATTCGACACGTGCCAACACCGACTCGTCGACTTGCACAGAAAAATCGACGAGCTCGCCGGCAAACGCCTCCTCCAGGATCGCCGCGAAGCGCAACCGTAGTTCCGTGTCGTAGCGGTCGCGCGGCACATAGACGAGACAGGTGACAAAGCGCTCGAGCGGGTCGCGGCGCACGAAGAGTGCGATGCGCTGGCGCTCCTGCAGATTAAGGATGCCGATCGCGATGTTGTAGAGTTCCTCCTCGCGCATCTGGAACAGCTCGTCGCGCGGGTAGGTGTCGAGGATGTGCAGGAGCGCCTTCCCGTCATGACTGTCGGGGGGCAAGCCCGAGCGCGCCATCGTGTGCTGCACCTTCAGGCGCAACAGCGGGATCGAGCGCGGGCTGCGGCTGTAGGCAAGCGATGTGAAAAGCCCGGCGAACAGCCGGATGCCGACGACCTCGCCGCCGGAGCCAAAGCGGCGGATCCCGACGGCATCCATCAACACGTTGCGATGGACGGTGGCCCGCCGGTTTGTCTTGGCGATGACGAGGAGCTCGCGGCGGCGCAGAAAATCCTGCACATCGCCCGGCAGCGCCGCGAAATTCCGCACTCCTTCAAAGACGGGATACTTCGGGTCGCGCAGGATGCCGAGCGGGGCGGCGGTATCCGCGCTGTCGTCGAAGCGATATTCGCGAAATCCGAGATAGGTGAAATTGTCGTCGTCGAGCCAGCGCAGGAAATCGAGCCCCTCGGCGATCTCGCTCGGCGGCAGTGGCGGCGGGGTCGCGCTCAGCTCCGCGACGATCGTCCGCAGGCGTTCTCGCAGCAGCGGCCAATCCGATACGGCGCTGCGGACATCGGCGAGTACCGTCTCGAGTTTGGAGGCGATCGCAGCCCGCTCGGCGGGGTCAGGCTCGCGGGTGATCTCGATTTGCATCCAGGATTCGTGAAGCCCGGAGTTCGGGGGATCGAGACCGAGAAGCGTGCCCTTCGCATCGCGGGCCACGTTCAGGATCGGGTGGATGACGAGCCGAACCTCGCGGCCGCCCTCATTCACCGCGGCGGTCACCGAATCGACGAGAAACGGCATGTCGTCATTGACGATCTCGACGATGGTGCGCGTCGATGACCAGCCGTCCGTCTCGAGCGTGGGATTGTAGACGCGAACCTTGGCGCGGCCGGGTTCGCGATGCGATGCGAACTGCCATAATGCCAATGCGGCACAGCACAGATCATCGGGGCTGCGCTGCGCAACATCGGCGGGCGGCACATGCTCGTAAAGCAGCGCAATAAACCGGCGCAGCGGAGGCTGCTCGGCGCCGTTCAACCGGACTGCCGCGAGGTTCCCGGCGTCACGGACCCGCTCCGCCTTTTCCAACTCGATCGTGCTCGCCACGGCCCTCGCCTGAGATTGACCCGGTTTTAGCGCGGCGAGACTCCGACTTGCGCCCCGACGGGGCAAGCATTTCGTGAGCTTCCCTGGTCGGGACGGAGGGCGCTGGTCGAATCGATACGCCCTGCACGCCGCCTTGACCGGTGGGTCGCGAGAAATATTCGCGGCGTTCGCCCGTTCTCAGCCAAATGCAGAGCTGCCGCGAAATGCCCGGAAAATGCCCACTTCTGGAGGACCGCGCAGGCGCTTAACATTTCGGCATCGAATTTGGGCTTCAATCCTGCTGTCCGCTTTACGATAGTAACCGGGGGAGCGGCGATACGGCGGCGGTCCAAGGATCGCAGCCGAGCGGACAGGCAGAACCTTCGCCGCGGGCGCCTCGTCGCCCTGAGAGGTCGTTGAGATGGGGATCATGGAGTTTGAGGTTTGCCGGCGCGGTCGGGACGCGCGCTGGGTGGTCAGGATCGGCGCGTCGGTCTACGGCGCCTATCTCGACAAGGAACAGGCGCTGCTCGATGCAGTCGATGCCGCGCGCGACGCGTTGCAATCCGGTCGTGACGCCCAGGTCTGGATCCGCGAGCGCGCCAGCTCCGCCCGGATTTTCTGAAGTTCCGCCTCAAAGCGCCGCGAGCATCTCCGCGCTGATCAGCACGACGCCGCCGTCGCTACGGTAGAAGCGCTTCGCGTCGAGCTCGGCATCCTCGCCGACGACAAGGTTCTCCGGGATGCGGACGCCGCGGTCGATAACGACCTTATTGAGCCGCGCAGAGCGGCCGATCTGTACCTCGGGCAGCACCACCGCATCGCAGGTCTGAGCGTAGGAATTAACGCGCACGCTGGAGAACAAGAGCGAGCGTCTCAGCTGCGCGCCGGAGATGATGCAGCCGCCCGAGACCATCGAATCCACCGCAACGCCGCGCCGGTCCGGGTCGTCGAACACGAATTTGGCCGGCGGCAATTGCTGCTGGTAGGTCCAAATTGGCCAGTTCGGATCATAAATGTCGAGCGACGGCGTTGGCCTCACCAGATCGAGATTGGCGGCCCAATAGGCGTCGATCGTGCCGACATCGCGCCAATACGCCTCGGCGTCGGGCGTTGTCTTGACACAGCTGTCCTCAAAGCGATGCGCCGCGGCGAGACCGCGGCTGACCAGGTTTGGAATGACGTCCTTACCGAAATCGTGGCTCGATTTTGGATCCTCGTGGTCGCGCTGCAATTCCGAATACAGGAAATCGGCGGAGAAGGCGTAGATCCCCATGCTCGCGAGGGCACGGTCTGGCTTGCCGGGAATTGACGGCGGCGCGGGCGGCTTTTCCAGGAAATCGACGATCTTCATCGACTCGTCGACGGCCATGACGCCGAAATCCGAGGCTTGCGCGAGCGGCACCTCGACGCAGGCGACGATGCAGTCCGCCCCCCTCGCCTGCATGTCGGCGAGCATATTGGAGTAATCCATCCGGTAGATGTGGTCGCCCGCCAGGACCACGAAGAACTCAGGCCGGGCGGCGCGCAGGATGTCGAAATTCTGGTAAACCGCATCGGCCGTGCCGCGGTACCAGGTCGCCTCGTCGAGCCGCTGCTGCGCCGGCAGCAGATCGAGAAACTCGTTCATCTCGGGGCGCAAAAACGACCAGCCCATCTGCAAATGCCGCAACAGGCTGTGCGCTTTGTACTGGGTGAGGACAGCGATGCGACGGATGTTCGAATTGAGGCAATTCGACAGCGCAAAATCGATGATGCGGAATTTGCCGCCGAAAAACACGGCGGGCTTGGCGCGGCGGTCCGTCAGTTGTTTGAGGCGGCTGCCGCGGCCGCCCGCCAGCACCAGCGCGAGCGTACGCCGCGCCAACCGTTCCTGGACCCGCGCCGAGGACAGCATGGGGGTGTGCCTCCGACAACAAGGTTAACGCAATCGGGCCGGCGCGGCGAGCCAATCCGCAAGGAAAAGGCGAACGAGGCGAAGAATTGGGCTTACAAGATGAACCGCGACAGGTCCGCGTTCTTGGCCAGCTCGCCTACCCGCTCGCGCACATAATCCGCGTTGACGACGATTTCGGTGCCGCGCGGCTTGTCCGAGGCGGTGAAGCTGATCTCTTCGAGCAGACGCTCGAGAATCGTGTGCAGACGGCGGGCGCCGATATTCTCGACGGTGGAATTGATCTGCTCAGCCAATAGCGCAATCTCGTCGATCGCGTCCGGACGGAAATCGAGCTCGACCCCTTCGGTCGCGAGCAAGGCGCGGTATTGCTTGACGAGGCTTGCTTCCGGCTCGGTCAGGATACGGCGGAGATCGCTGCGGTCGAGCGCCTTCAGCTCGACCCGGATCGGCAGGCGCCCCTGCAATTCCGGCAAGAGATCCGACGGTTTCGCGAGGTGGAAGGCGCCGGAAGCGATGAACAGAATGTGGTCGGTCCTGACCGCGCCGTGCTTTGTCGCGACCGTCGTACCTTCGATCAGCGGCAGCAGATCCCGCTGCACGCCTTCCCGGCTGACATCGGCGCCGCTATAGCCTGCGCCGCGTTCGGTGCGGCCGCAGATCTTATCGATCTCGTCGAGGAAGACGATGCCGTTCTGTTCGACCGATGCGATCGCCTCGCGCACGACCCGCTCCTGGTCGAGCAATTTGTCGCTCTCCTCCGCGATCAGCACGCGGTAGCTGTCGGCAACCGTCAGCTTCTTTGGCTTTGTGCGCCCGCCGAACGCCTTACCGAAGATGTCGCCGAGATTGAGCATGCCCATCGAGGCGCCCGGCATGCCCGGGACCTCGAAGGTCGGCAGGTTCGCCGCGGCGCTTTCCTGCACCTGGATCTCGATCTCGCGCTCGTCGAGCGCGCCCTCGCGCAGCATCTTGCGGAATTTCTGGCGTGTATCCGCGCTCGCATTGTTCCCGACGAGCGCATCGAGGACGCGGTCCTCGGCCGCCAGCTCCGCCTTCGGCTCGACATCCTTGCGCAGCCGCTCGCGGATCATCGCGATCGCGACTTCGACGAGGTCGCGCGCGATCTGCTCGACATCGCGCCCGACATAGCCAACCTCGGTGAACTTCGTGGCCTCGACCTTCAGAAACGGCGCCTGCGCGAGCCGCGCGAGACGACGCGCGATTTCGGTCTTGCCGCAGCCCGTCGGGCCGATCATCAGGATGTTTTTCGGCAGCACCTCTTCGCGGAGGTCGGCCGGCAATTGCTGCCGCCGCCAGCGGTTGCGCAGGGCGACGGCAACGGCGCGCTTCGCATCGTCCTGACCGACGATGTAGCGGTCAAGCTCAGAGACAATCTCGCGCGGGCTGAACGCGTTGCCGGTCACAGGGAGAGCTTTTCCAGGGTGATCTTGTCGTTGGTGTAGACGCAGATCTGGCCGGCGATCGCCAGCGCCCGACGCGCGATCGTTTCGGCATCGAGGCCCTCGACTTCAAGGAGCGCGCGTGCCGCGGCGAGCGCGTAGCCGCCCCCCGAGCCGATGCCGATGATGCCGTCCTCCGGCTCCAGGACGTCACCGGTGCCGGATAGGATCAACGACACCTCCTTATCGGCGACCGCCATCATTGCTTCCAAGCGGCGCAGATAGCGGTCGGTGCGCCAATCCTTGGCGAGCTCGACGCAGGCACGGGTCAATTGCCCGGAATATTGCTCGAGCTTGCCTTCGAGCCGCTCAAACAAGGTGATCGCGTCGGCGGTCGTCCCGGCAAACCCGGCGATGACCCCGCCCCCACCGAGCCGCCGGACCTTCTTGGCATTGGATTTGACGATCGTCTGGCCCATCGACACCTGACCGTCGCCGGCGACAACGACCTCACCGCCCTTGCGCAGCGCCAGGATCGTCGTGCCGTGCCAGGCGCTCTGCTCGGGGGCTCGGGTCATGCGCTGCATGTAAGGAGCGACAATGCCCGGTCAAGCGCGGCCGAAAGCCTCGCTCCCGCAATACGGGAGAGAGGCCTCCCTTTTTCGCGATCAGTTCAGGCCGTAGAGGCGGGTGACGTTCTCGTAGGTGATCTTCTTCTGCACCGCGGGCGAGAAGCCGGCGAGGTTCTGCGCCAAGGTCTCTTTCGAGTTCGGCCAGATGCAATCCGGGTGCGGGTAATCGGCGCCCCAGATAATGTTGTCCTCACCGATCAGCGGCACGATCGGCTCGAGATACTTGTCCTGCTGATAGGTGACATAGCCCTGGCGCCGGAAATAGTCGCTCGGCTTCATCTTGAAGCCGAGGCTGCGCGCCCGGTCGTGATACTCGGTGTCGCATCGGTCGAACACATAGGGGAGCCAGGTCACGCCGGACTCGCCGAGGACGAAGTTGAAATCGGGGTATTTTTCGCAGGCGCCCGAGGCAAGAATCGAGGCCAACACCTCCATCGTGTCGAGCTGAAACAGGGTCGAGCGGACCAGCCGCCACTGCGTGAAGACCTCCTTTTCCATCTCGGGCGTGTCGGGCGCGCGCACCGCCTTGAAACCGGTCGAATGGAACGAGATCGGGAATTTGCACTCGGCAGATGCCTGCCACAGCACAAACCAGTCGGGGTGATAAAGCGGCGGGGTCATCCGCTTGAAGGCGAGATCGCCGCCTTTCAATCCCATCTTGGCGCAGCGTCGCACCTCGTCCGCCGCGGCTTTCGGGTCGGTGTTGGGAATGATGGCCAGCGGAAACACCCGGTTCGGGTTCGAGCGCTTGGCGAAATCGGCCACCCAATCGTTGTACATCTGGTTGACCCAGATGCGCAGCTCGGTGTCATCGATCAGATCGTTGACCATCAAGCAGCCATAGACGACCTCCTTTTCGAGGCCGTCGCGGTCGAGATCGGCAATACGCAGCTCGGGCGTGGTCGGCCGCGGCTTCGCACCCGGGAAGTAATTCCACTCGAAGCCGAGCTCCTTCATCTCATCGATATGGTCGAAGGAGCCTTTCGTATAGGGCAGGAAACCCGGGCCGACGCCGTTCCACATGCCGCGGTCGACATCGCCGACGAACCAGTGCTGTCCATCATTGCGCATCTCGACGCGGGGCGCGGTCTTCTTCCATTTCGCCGGTGCCTGCGATGACCACAGATCGGCCGGGCAATAGGTCAGGTCGATGTGGTTGTCGCCGGAAATGAGCTTTTCGTACATCGCCTGTCTTGCTCCTTCTCGGTTCGGCGCGGGGCGCCGTCATGGCCATGGCGCCGCAGCATACCGGGCGCAGGCCGCTGGAACAATCGCGCCGGGTGCATGGGCGGCCCGCCGCAAGCGCGCGGCCCCTGCCGGGCACAGGGCGAACAGGCATGTTGATTTGACCAATTTACGATTGGGTGCCTTCGTTGGCGTATAATGCTCACCCAATCGTTACCGAGATCCGAACCTTGGCATGACGGTCGCAACCACTCGCTCGCCCCGTGCGGCCGCGGCCGCGCCGGCGAAATGGGGTATTCCCACGCGCCGGGCCAATCTGATGTTCCGCGCCAAGAGGATGCTTCATCAGCTCCGGCGCGGCGCTCAGGACTTCCTCGCGGGTCCTCAGCTTCTGTCCAAATCGAGCGACGCAGCATTCTCGGTCATGGTCGGAGCGTCATCTACGCCGCTTTGGTCGGAGGCCCAGCCGGAGGAACGGCTTTATGAGCTGGGTAAGGTGCACAATCTGCGGCGCGCTGCGGCGGCGCTGCAGGGAGTCGTCGTTCCGGCGGGAGCGCTGTTCAGCTTCTGGAAACAGATCGGACGCACCGCCCGGCGTCGTGGCTTTGTCGCCGGACGCATGTTGCAGGAAGGATGCCTGATCCCGGCAACCGGCGGCGGCCTCTGCCAACTCTCGAATGCGCTTTACGAAACCGCGCTGCAGGCCGGGTGCGAGATTGTCGAGCGGCATGCGCACTCGCGGATAGTCCCTGGGTCGGCGGCTGCAGACGGGCGGGACGCCACGGTTGCCTGGAATTATGTCGATCTGCGATTTCGTCCGCGCGATGCGATGCGCATCGAGGCACAGGTCACCCGAGATGAACTGATCGTTCGCTTTCGCGCACGCACGCCGGCGCGGAACAAGAGGGAGCCGCGACCGCAAGCCGTGCGGGCCACCCCGGGGACGCCCGGGGTCGCCGCGAGGACCTGTGCAACCTGCGGCGAGACCGGTTGCTTTCGCCATGAACACCGCATCGACAGTCGGCATGGCGGCATCCCTGACGATGATCGCTGCGCCTTTCTGGTCGACGAAAACTGGCCTGAGTTCCAGGAGTTTGTCGAGAACGTGCGCCGATCGGGCGACGTACTCGGCTTGCCGCTAGATGGCGCAACCTGGCGCCTACCCCGCTACGATTGGAAACGGGAGGGCTTTGCGGATGTCGGCTCAGCACCGCTGCAGGCCCTGCGCCGGGCCCTGGAGGTCCGCTGGGCGCCCGCACAGGGGCCGGTGCGACGTACGGCCGAGCAGGCCGGCGCGGAACGGATCGCCGCCCGGCTGTCCCGGCTCCTAGTCCCCGATGTCACCAAGGTTGTCGTCGCCCAGTGGTTACTGCCGTTTCTGTGGCGTAACGGTCACTTGGGCGGGCGCGATGTCGAGGTATTGATGACCCGGCTGCCGATGCAGGAACTGCACGCCCGCTTGGATCGCGCCTTCGCCGCCCATCCGGAGCGCAAGACACTCGGCGATTTTCGCGCCCCGGCAGAGTTGATCGAGGCGGAAGCGGAGGCTCTCGCTTATGCCTCTCGGATCATTACGCCCCATTCTGAGATCGGGCGCCTGTTCGCCGAGAAGGCCATCATGCTCGACTGGCGGCGGCCGGCCGTGCTGCCACGCGTGGAGCCCACGCCATCGGCTCGCTGTATCGCCTTTCCCGGCCCAACAGTCGCGCGCAAAGGTGCATACGAAGTGCGCGATGCGGCGCGCGCACTCGATCTGGATGTGCTGCTGCTCGGCAGCGAGTTGGAAGGCCCGGATTTCTGGGACGGTGTCCGCACACGAAAATTCGACAATCCGTGCGAGCCCAATGGCTGGCTGAGGGAGGTGGCCTTAGTCGTGCAGCCGGCCATCGCGGAAGAGCGGCCGCGATATTTGCTGGCAGCCTTGGCTGCAGACGTGCCGGTCATCGCCGCACCGGCTTGTGGCCTCGCCTCGCAAGATCTCCTGACCATTGTTCCGGCCAACGATCTCACTGCGCTCATCGCCGCCTTGCGCGCGAGCCTTCCGTAACCCGTCTACCGTGGGCGCGAGCCGACCGTTTTTGTGGGAGGCAAACCGGACTGGTGCGGGTGAAGGGACTTGAACCCCCACTCCCTTACGGGAAGCAGATTTTGAGTCTGCCGCGTCTGCCATTCCGCCACACCCGCACTCGGCCCGAATGTGCATGCTCGACCGGCCCTAGACAAGGGGCGCAGCCGCCCCGCCGCCTTTGGGCTTTCCCTGGGCTTGGTTGACGGGGCGGAGCGATCGGCGGAGCATGCCGGCAAAGATGGACCCGGAGGATTGCCATGAAGGTCGGGACCGCGCTCAACATGCTGTGCCAGCCCGGGCGCTCGGACGCATCCGTCGTCGGCGAGCATCTGGCGATCGGCGATCTCGCCGAGCCCTTGGGCTTCGACTCGCTGTTCGCGCTCGAACACCACTTCACCGGCTACGCGATGTCGCCGGCGCCGGCGCAGCTGCTCTCCTATTTCGCTGGCCGCACCCGCCGCATCAGCCTCGGCACCGCGGTCATCGTGCTGCCCTGGCATGATCCGGTGCGGGTCGCCGAAGAAATCGCACTGCTCGACATCCTGTGCGGCGGACGTTGCGTGTTTGGCTTCGGACGCGGCGCGGCGAGCGTCGAATACGAGGGCTTCCGCATCCCGATGGACGAGGCGCGGCCACGCTTTGTCGAAGCGGCGCAGATCATCGTCAAGGCCTTGTCGAACGACAGCTTCGAGCATGAAGGGCGGTTCTTCCAGATCCCGCGCACCGCGATCCGGCCGCGGCCGATGTCGCATCCCGAGCGGCGGTTCTATGCCTCGGCGGTCAGCCCGGACTCGGCCGAGATCATGGCGAAGCTCGGCTTCGGCATACTGATGGTCATGCAGAACGAATGGCCGAAAGCCGCGGAGGACATCGCCCGCTACCGCGCGATCGCGAGCGAGGCCGGACACACGCCGCGCCCACCCATCATCCTGACGAATGTCTGCTGCGCCGAAAGCCGGGACGAGGCGCACGAGCGCGCCTTCAAATATCTCGGCCTCAAATGGCAGTCGATCGACACGCACTATCATTTCTCGGACGGGCATCTCGCGACCGTCAAGGGCTACGAGAGCTACGGCAAGATGGCCAAGACCTACGCCAAGATCAACGCGAGCGCCGAGGCGAAGACCAAGGCGACGGACTTCTATGTCAGCATCCAGATCGTCGGCACGCCGAAGGACTGTCTCGACAAGATCGCCGAATTGCGGCGCTGCACCGGCATGGATCACCTCGTCGCCGAATTTTCGTTCGGCGGCCTGCCGCATGAGGAGGCGGAAGTGAACATGCGCCTGTTCGCCGACAAGGTATTGCCGGCATTGCAGCGCGACCCGGCCTTTGCGGCTCCCGAAACGCCGGAGAAGGCCACCGTCGCCACCGCTCGCGAGAACGTCTTCGCGCCGGCGTAGTCCTTCGTCGATCCTGGCCTAGCTCGCCAAGGGGTGCGGGCGCGGGTTCGAGCCGTCGGTAAACCGCGACAGGCGGAACGGCGTCGGGTCGACAACCGGCGGCGCGCCGCTGACCATGTCGGCCATCAGCCTGCCGGCGCCGGGGCCAATGCCAAAACCGTGGCCGGAAAAGCCGGTTGCGATGAAGAAGCCGGGCAAAGTGTCGACTGCCGAGATGACCGGTATCGCATCGGGCATGACATCGATCATGCCGCCCCAGGTCTCAGCGACCGCCACGTTCTTGAAGGCCGGAAAGCTCTCGCCGATGCTGGCGCGGGCGCGTTCGAGCACCAACGGGTCGGCTTCGGGGTCGAGCACCCGCACCTTCTCGAACGGCGATGCCGCATCGAGTTCCCAACGCCGGGGCGTCTGCCATTCCTCGATAAAACGGCGGCCGACCCGGAAGCGCAGCTTGTTCCAATGCATCCGCACGGTCGGCAGGTATTCGGGCAGGAGGCGAAAGCTGTCCGGCACCAGGTCGATCGTGCGTACCCCCAACGTCGCGACCGTGTAGCCGCCGTCCATCCGCTTGCGGTATCCGAAGAGGCCGCCGGTCGCCGAGATTTCCGGTCCGCCCTCGAACGGTTCGGTCCGCATCACCGAGCCCAATACCTTCAGCTGCGGCAAGTCGATGCCGAGGTTGCCGCAGAACAGCCGCGACCAGGCACCGCCCGCCAGCACGATCGACTGACAGGCGATGCGCCCCTTTTCGGTAACGACGCCGGCGACCCGCCCGGCCGCCGTCTCGATGCCACGGACCGCGCAGCCCGTCAGGATCGTCGCGCCGCGCCGCCGCGCGCCTTCGGCGATCGCGGGCGCCGCCATCTGCGGCTCGGCCTTGCCGTCGCTCGGGGTGTAGAGCGCCCCGGCCCAGCGTTTTGCCGATCCGGGCAGTAGCTGGCTGACCTCGGCGCCGTCGATCAGCCGTGTGTCGAGCTGATATTCACGGGCATGTTCGAGCCATGCCTCCATGTTGCCCAGCGCCTCGGCGCTGTCGCCGAGATACATGATGCCGCAAGTGCGAAAGCCGGTCTCCGCCTCGACCGTCCCGTTCATTCGTTCCCAGAGGCGCAGGCTCTCGATGATCAGCGGGATCTCGCGCGGGTCGCGGGCCATCTTGCGGCACCAGCCCCAGTTGCGGCTCGATTGCTCGCCGGCGATGTGGCCCTTCTCGCACAGCACCGTCGCGACGCCGCGCTGCGCCAGGAACAGAGCCGTGCTGGTGCCGATAATGCCGCCGCCGATGATGACGACATCCGCCTGGGCCGGCAATTTCTCGTCGGACGGGACTGGATCGACGCGCGGCGCCATGTTCACCTCGGCCAAGGTTCAAGCCGGCCCGGGGATCGCGGGAAGCGGGCTGGACCCGGCCAGAATAGCAGAATCGGATCGACCGTCGCCTCTGGGGCGTTTCCGCAAGGAGATAACCGGCGCCGCGGGCGCCGCGCGCAACGGAAGGATTCGGGCGATGGATCGCGACGATGTCATCGGCACCATTAACGACCTGATCGAGACCTGCAAGGACGGCCAGGAGGGGTTCCGCACCTGCGCCGACACGGTCAAGAACCCGCAGCTGAAGGCGTTTTTCGAGCAGAAGGCCGAGCGCTGCCGGCTCGGCGCCGCGCAATTGCAGCAGAAAGTCCGGGAATTGGGCGGCGATCCCGAGCGCAGCAGCTCCATGACCGGGCAGCTGCACCGGTTCTGGGTCAATATCCGCTCGACGATCGCCGGGATGGACGAACATGCCATCCTCGACGAGTGCGAACGCGGTGAGGATGCAGCCAAGCGGGCCTATGAGGAGGCGTTGCAGCAGGATTTGCCGGCCGATGTGCGCACCATGATCGGCAAGCAGTACCGCGAAGTTAAGATGAACCATGACAGCGTGCGCGACATGCGCAACGCGATGGCCTGATCGGCGTCGCCGGGCAACCGGCGCAATTGCGCCGCGAGCGGCTCGCCACTAGTCTCGCGGCGCGATGGAAGAGATCTATTGTTTTGCGGGCAACCCGCTCGACCGCGCGAGCGAGCGGCGGCGGGATGCGGCGTGGATCGCCGCCCTCCTCGGCGATGCGGCGGCGCGGGTCCTGCCGCTCTCCGACTTGCGGCCGCTGATCCGGAAGAGCGATACGACCGAGCTCGATTGGCAACCGGTCGCGCCTTGGCAGCAGGCGATCGAGCGCGGCGCAACCTTGGTATTTCTCGGCCTTGGCGACGGCGGCCCCTATTTCGCGATCGATGCCGGCCCGGCTGAGATCGGCACCGCCTCCAACCGCGAGCCGCTCGATGCACGCAGCCTCGCGCCTCTGCTGCCCGGCGCTGAGGCGGCGATCCTGGCCGAAGCCCGCTCATTGATCGACTGGCACGCGCGCCACGGGTTTTGCGCGCAATGCGGCTCGGCGACCCGCGTCGAAGCGGCGGGATGGGTGCGGCGCTGCCCGGAATGCAAGGCGTCGCATTATCCCCGCTCTGACCCGGTTGCGATCATGCTCGCGGTGCGCGGCGACTACGGCCTGTTGGGCCGCGGCCGGCGGCGCCCCGGCGCACGCTTCTCATGCCTCGCCGGCTTCATGGAGCCCGGCGAGACGCTCGAGGAGGCGGTTCGGCGCGAAGTGCACGAGGAGTCCGGCATCCGGGTCGGCCGGGTGAAATATCTCGCCTGTCAGCCCTGGCCGTTCCCGTCGAGCCTGATGATGGGCTTTCTATGCGAGGCGCTGTCGGAAGAGATTACCGTCGATCCGGAAGAACTCGCCGAGGCGCGCTGGTTTCACCGCGACGATATCCGCGCGATGGTAGTACACGCCGCCAATGGACTGGACGATCCGACGCAGGTCTCGGTGCCCGGGCCGGTCGCGATCGCGCACCATATCTGCCGGCGCTGGTCTAACGGGCTCGACAGCCTCTAAGCACCTCAACAGGGGAGGAGAACATGCTGAAAGGAATTTTACGCGTTGCAACCGGTCTGGCGCTGCTCGCGGGCCTTTACACCGGACCCGCCACTGCGGCGGAATTGAAAGTGCTGTGCGCGGAGGCGCTGCGCCCTGCGGTGGAGGAACTGGCCCCCGCTTTCGAGAAATCCGCCGGCCACAAACTATCGATCCAATACGATACCGCGGAGAACATTGAAAAGAAGGTCGCCGCGGAAGACCCGATCGACGTCGCGATTTTGACGAAGGCGCAGGTCGACAAGCTCGTCAGGGTCGCGAAGCTCGTCGGTGGCAGCACCGCGAACTTGGCAAGCAAGGGCCCGGATCTCGTGTTTGTTGGCGCCTCCCCGCCTTATTCGGAGCAGGCGCTCGCGGCCAAGGCGTTCATCGATTTCCTCGCCGCGCCGGCGAACAAGGCGGTCTACAAAGCCAAGGGAATGGAACCGGCAGCATAGCGCCCGCCCTATCCACCGGTATTGCCACTTGCTGTGACTCTTCGCCTGCTTGTACTTGCCGCCGTTCTGAACGGCGCACTGTCATTCGGCTCGGTGCAGGCGGCCGAGATCAAGGTGCTCAGCGCCGGCGCGTTGCGGCCGTTGTTGCAAGATCTCGCGCCCGATTTCGAGAAGAGTTCAGGCAATCGCCTTACGTTCGATTTCGCGACGGCCGGCGGGGTCGAGGAACGCATCGCTTCGGGCGAAGCCGTCGATGTCGCGCTCCTGACCGAGCCGCGCGTCAAAAAGCTCGCGGGCGAAGGCAAGATCGCGAAGGACAGCATCGCCTTGATCGGCCGCGCCAAGATCGGCCTCGCGGTCAAAAAAGGCGCGCCGCGGCCCGACATCGGCTCGGTCGAAGCGTTCAAGCGGACATTGCTTGCGGCCGGCTCGGTTGGCTACACCGATCCCGCGACCGGCGGCACCAGCGGCATCCACATCGCGAGTGTGTTCGAGCGCCTCGGCATCGCCTCCGAGCTCAAGCCGAAATTGCGGCCGATTGCCGGCAGCGCCGGCCACCCGCCCTCGGTGGGCGGCGCGGTCGCGCTCGGCGTGGCCGAGATCGGATTGCAGCCGATCAGCGAGATGATGGGGATTCCCGGCATTGACATCGTCGGGGCGATCCCGGCCGAGTTGCAAAGCCCCGATCTCGTCTATTTCGCCGGCATTCCGACCGCCAGCGGCCAATCCGCGCCGGCCAAGGCGTTCATCGAGTTCCTCACCGGCTTTGAGGCGGCGCCGGTCATCAAATCGAAGGGCCTGGAGCCCCGGTGAACGCGGCGGGCGAGCGGGTCGCGGTCGTTACAGGCGCAAGCGCCGGGATCGGTCTTTACACCGCGCTCGGCCTCGCGCGGCAGGGAATGCGGGTCGTCCTGGTTGGACGCGACCCGGCGCGTACCGAGCGAGCGCGGCGGCTCGTCGCCGAGCGTTCCGGCTCGGGCGCCCTCGACACCGCGCTTGCCGATTTGGCCAGCCTCGCCGCGGTGCGCCGACTCGCGGACGCCTTGCTCGCCGACTATGACCGCATCGATCTGCTGGTCAACAATGCCGGGCTCATCAGCCCTCACTTTCAGCTCTCCGAGGACGGCTACGAACTGACGGTTGCCGTCAACCACTTGGCGCCGTTCCTCCTGACCAACCTCTTGCTCGATCGGCTGCGCGCGTCAGCCCAAACGAACCAAAGGATGGCGCGCATCGTGACGGTCGCATCGCAGGCGCATCGGGGCGCCCGCCTCAATATCGCCGCGCTAACCCGGCCGCAGGACTGGACACCGCTCTCGGCTTATGGCCGCTCCAAATTATGCAACGTGCTGTTTACGCGCGCGCTGGCGCGCCGCCTCGATGCGACGCAAGTCACCACGGCATGTTTGCATCCCGGCGTCGTCGCGACCGCGATCGGCGATCGCGCCGGCGCGATCACGGGGTTCGGCTGGCGGCTCATCAAGCCATTTCTGATCAGCCCGGAAAGGGGCGCCGCAACTTCGCTGTTCCTCGCGGCGGTTCCCGACCCGACGCCGTTCCACGGCGCATACGTGATCGGGAAGCGGATCGCCGAACCGGATGCCGCGGCGCGCGACGACCGGCTCGCGGGAGAACTGTGGGCCGAAAGCACCCGCCTCGTCGGGCTGCCCGCCTCAGCGGCGGCTGGCGCTTAGCGGCGGGCCGCCTTCGACATAGGTGGTCGCGACCGCCTCACCGGATTGCGGCAGAAAGGCAAGAATGCGCGCAGGTCCTGGTCCAAGCGCGACAAACCCATGCGGCACCCCAGCGGGCAACGAGACGGTGTGATCGGCGGCCACGATGCGGCGCTCATCGCCGATCCACATCTCCAACGCGCGGTCGAGCACAATGATGACTTCATCGGCGGTGTTGTGGAAATGCGTTGGTGCGCCGGCACCCGGTTCGATGACGCTGAGACTCGCCGAGCAAGCGACGCCCTGCTCCGGGCCGGCGAGCGTAAAGCGGCGATAGCCCGGGCGCCACGGGATCTCGGCCGCGCGCTGATTCTCAATAATTGCCATCGTATTCTCCTTGCCCGCAAGGATAGGCCCGCTCAAAACGGTCGACAAGCAAGGCGACATTGCGCCGCCGGCCATTTCTTTCGATGCTCGGATCATGGCGAACGCATCCTACGACTACATCATCGTTGGTGCCGGCTCTGCCGGGTGCACGCTGGCCCACCGGCTCAGCGAGGACCCGAACGCGCGGGTGTTGCTGCTAGAAGCGGGTGGCTGGGACAAGGACCCGTGGATCCACATTCCGCTCGGCTGGGGTCGCATCCTGAATAACCGCATGCACGACTGGATGTATTTTGCCGAACCCGAGGCGACGATGGGTGGCCGCCGTGTCGAATGCGCCCGCGGCAAGGTCATCGGCGGCTCGTCATCCATCAATGCGATGGTCTATGTCCGCGGCAACCGCGCCGATTACGACCGCTGGGCCGATTTGGGGCTGACCACCTGGTCCTATGCGCATGTGCTGCCCTATTTCAAACGGCAAGAGAGCTGGGAAGACGGCGCCGGTCCCTACCGCGGCGGCGACGGCCTGCTGACGACCGAGCGCTCGCGCTTCCAGGATCCGCTCATCGAGGCGTTCGCCGAAGCCGGCCTCGCGGCCGGCCACCCGACGACAGAGGATTACAACGGCGCGCAGCAGGAAGGCTTTGGCAAGCCGCAGATGACGATCCGCGACGGTCGCCGCTGCAGCGCGGCGGTAGCCTATCTCAGGCCCGCTCTTGAACGGCCCAATCTCAAGATCGAGGTCGGTGCCCTCGCCTCGCGGCTCCTACTCAACAACCATCGCGCGACCGGCGTCGAATATCTGCGCGAAGGCGAAAAGCAGACCGTGCACGCCGAGCGCGAAATCATCCTGGCTGGTGGCGTCGTCAACTCGCCGCAACTGCTTATGCTGTCGGGGATCGGCGACCCGGTCGCATTGCGTGTGCAGGGCATCGCGCCGCGCGTCCCGTTACCGGGAGTGGGACGCAACCTGCAAGACCATATCGCGGTCGCGGTCACGTTCCGCCGCAAGGAGCCCGGACCGCTGCATCGCAAGATGCGCGCCGACCGCATTGTGCGCGAGATTGCCAAGGCTCGGCTGCGCGGCCGCGGCATCGCGGCAAGCCAGCCGCACGGTATCATGGCATTCCTGAAGACCGCGTCCGATCTTCCGATGCCCGACATCCAGCTGCTGTGCAGCGCGGCGCCGCTAACCGCGGCGCCCTATTTCCGGCCGTTCGTTGCGCCGTATGAGGACAGCTTCGCCTGCCGCGCCGTGCTGCTCCGACCGGACAGCCGCGGCCAGATCACGCTCGCCTCGCGCGATCCGAAGCAGGCGCCGCGCATCAAGCAGAATTTCCTCGCGCGGGAGAAGGACTGGGCGACGTTGCGCGCCGCGGTCAAGCTAGCGCGCGAGATTGGCCGCCAATCGGCGCTCGCGCCGTTTGTCGCGGCGGAAACCGGGCCGGGACCGGATCGCCGGTCGGATTCGGAAGTCGACGCCTATATCCGCGCAACCGCGATCACGGTTCATCACCCGCTTGGCACCTGCAAGATGGGCAGCGACCGGGACCCGGACGCCGTTGTCGACGCCGAATGCAAGGTGCGCGGTGTCGAGGGGCTGCGGATCGTCGATGCCTCGGTCATGCCGGATCTAGTCGGCGGCAACATCAACGCGCCGGTCATCATGATCGCCGAGAAGGCTGCCGATCTGATCCGTGGTCGAGAGCCCCTCGCGCCCGTCAACGTGTAGGGCGCGACGGACAGCGCCGCTGCCCCTATATGTGGCTCGATGATTCTGACCCCGATCCCGCGCCCGCAACTTGCCGCGGCGCTCGACCGTCTTGCCGCGCAACTCGATCACCGAGATGCACATGCCGCCTTCGTGCGGATCCGTATGACCTCATCCGAGCGCGCCACCGGCGATGTAGCCGAGCGGCACCGCCGGCAGGCGCTGAAGCTCGCCGAGTATTTCGGCATGCCGGTGCATCCACCCGGCACGCGTCCTGGCTTTAATTGGGACGGCGCCGCGCTCGACGTTGACACCGAAGCCTATGTCATCCTGCACGAGATCGCGCATTTTGTGCTTGCCCCGCCGCAGCGGCGGCGCCTCGTCGATTTTGGGCTCGGCCCCGGGCCCGACACGCGCGAGCGGGCGGCAGCCGAGAGCGCCGCCGTAATCCCGCTCCTCGGGCGAGAAGCCGATGAGGCGGAAGCCTCGCTGCTCGGTATTCTGTGGGAGGCGTCGCTCGGCCAGCCGGCGCTCGCCTCGTTTCTCGACCAGAACTGGTTAGAAGGGCTGGAGCGCTCGGCGGCGCTGCATTTCACGCAGGTATTTGCGCGCCTGCAGCGCCGCGGTCTTACAGCGCTCAGGTTGCTGCCCGATTAGCTCGGGCGGAACGCCGCGAGCGGCGATGATGTTGGGCCGGTATGGCCATCCTCACGCAGAGCAAAGCCCGTCCCGGCTGGTGGGCGATCCTGACCAATTTCTGGGCTGAGCTCGACCGCGACCACGTGTCGATCATGGCGGCGGGGGTGGCGTTTTATGCGCTGCTGTCGATCTTTCCCGGGATGTCGGCGCTGATCTCGCTCTATGGCCTCGTCTCCGATCCCGCCACGATCGAACACCAGCTGAGCTCGCTTTCCGGCGTGCTGCCGGAGGAGGCCCTGAAGCTGCTGTCGGATCAGCTGCACGCACTCGTCGCAGCGCCGCCCGACAAGCTTGGTCTCGGCCTCCTCGTCAGCTTGCTGCTTGCGTTGTGGAGCGCGACCAGCGGCACCGGCGCGCTGATGCAGGCGCTGACCGTCGCCTATGAGGAGCGCGACGAGCGCGGCATCCTTTCGTTTTACGGGTTGGCGATCGCCTTAACGGTCGGGGTCGGGCTGTTCGCGCTGTTGAGCCTCTTCCTGATCGCGGTCCTACCGGCGATCATCGACACGCTGCCGCTCTCCGAATTATGGCGGGACCGGCTTTCCTTGATCCGCTGGCCGCTTCTCGCGGTCCTGGCGCTGATCGCGTTCGCCGCCCTCTACCGCTATGCGCCGTCCCGGCGACAGCCGTGCTGGCATTGCCTCAGCGCTGGCACGATCGCGGCAGCACTGTTGTGGCTGATCGGCTCGGCCGGTTTCTCGTTCTACGTCGCGCGATTCAGCTCTTACGACAAGACGTATGGCTCGATCGGCGCGGTCGTCATCCTGCTGATGTGGTTCTATGTGACGGCGTTCATCATCCTCGGCGGCGCCGAGCTGAATTCGGAAATCGAGAAGGCGCGGGCACGCAGCTGAGCGCTGCGCGCTCGCGCCAATTCCCGCCGCGGCTAACGGCCGTAGCCGTAATACCGGGGATAACCGTAATAGCGGCTCGGCGCGGAGCTGCGATCCCGGTCGAGGGACGATCCATAGCCGGGCTCGCCGTAATTGCAGGTCAGCCGCCCGTTCATATTGGCGATGCCGCCGACGCAGCGGTCGACATCGCGCAAGACGGTCCGGCGCAAACCGCCGTCCATCGTCTGACATTCGGCGACAAGCCGGTCGCCGAACATGCGGGCGTCCGAGCAGGTCCGCAGATATGAGCCGCCGGGCACCTGCGCCAGGGCAGGGCTTGCCGCCAATGACATCACTATCGCCGCCCCGGCGATCGCGGCGGCGCTGACACCGCCCATCCGGTTGCGCATGATGAGCCTCCTGTTATCCTCGGTTAATATGACAAACAGCGCCGAGCGTGGATCGTGCTCGCATGACGTCGCACCCCGCTACCCAGGCGCAGGGACGATTCCCGGCGAGGACGCGAATAATGAACCAAGCCCCAAGCACCGGAGGAGCAATGCCGCACCCCCCGTCCCCGGATGACAGGCGCGCCGGCCCCCGTCTCGCCATATCGCTGCTCGTCTTCTCGGCCCTGATGCTATCGGCCCTGCCGCTGGCGCGTGCCGCCGAGCCCGAGGCGAGCGTGGAGGCAGCGCCGGCGCCAGGCGCCGGGCCGCTCTCCCCGGTGCGGCGAGAAGCGCCGGCCCCCGCGCAGTCGACGTCATCAAAGCAGACGCCAGTCGCGAAAAAGCCGACGATCACGATGCCGGCGCCCGCGGCCGATGCCGGGGCGAGTTCCCCGCCGCCCGCGGCCAAGCCACAGCCGAAGGAAGCTGAGCACGCCAGCCCTGTCGCGCCTTCGGTCTCGAAGGCCACCAAGCCGCAACAGACGCAGGCGCAGGAAGCAACCCCACCGCGGCCGCACCGCAAACCACCGTCGGCGAGCAACCCGCCCGACAGGACATTTCCGGCCGAGCGCCGCAGCGCTGTCATGGAGCGGCGCGAGCGGATGGTGGAACTCGACCGCATGCCGCGCCGCGAGCAGGTCTATCGCGAGGAGTACAGCTGGGCGGAGGATGCGCCCTTTGTCGAGCGGCGCGCCCGCCCCTACCCGCCCCCGCCGTTTTATGGCGAGGCGCCCGGCGACATCGGTCCCGGTCCGGTCGCGCCGCCCTGGTACTACCGCAATCGCGCCTTCGCCTCGGGGCCTTACCCAGGGATGGGCTTCCCCGGCCCGGGCCGCTGGTGAGGGCCGCCGAGCTAAGGAGAGGAGCGGCGGCTAGGCGGCTTCGCGCCGCCCGATCGCGGCGGCACGCTCGGCGAGCCGGCGGATACGGCGCCAATCGCCGGCAGCGACCGCGTCACGCGGCACCATCCAAGAGCCGCCCACCATCGGCACATTCGCTAAAGTCAGATACTCCGCGGCACGCGTCTCATCGATGCCGCCGGTCGGGCAGAACGCGACACCGGGAAAGACCGGCGCCAATGCCCTGAGCCACGCAGCACCGCCAAGCGCCTCCGCCGGGAAGAATTTCATGACACAGATGCCGAGGGCGCGTGCCGCCATCACTTCCGACGGGGTCGCGACGCCGGGCAGATAGGGCAATTCGGCCGCCAACGCCGCGGCCGCGAGTTCCGGAGTCAGGCCGGGGCTGACCAGAAAGCCTGCGCCGGCCTGTACCGCCGTCGCGACATCGGCGGCGCGCAACAACGTGCCGGCGCCGACGACCACCTGCGCCAATTCGCGCCGGATCGCGGCAACTGCTGCCCCCGCCGCAGCCGTGCGCATCGTGACCTCGATGACCGGGAGCCCGCCCTCGAACAGCGCGCGCGCGAGCGGAACCGCATCCCGCTCCCGGTCGATCGTCAGGACCGGGATGACCGAGACGCCGCGAAAAATCGCATGCATGCTGGTGTCCTCCTCTGCCGGGGAGGCATTAGGGCATTCTAGGTCGTCCATTCGCACCGTCACAGTGTGTCCGCCAAAGCAGCGAACCACGCCGGAGTCCGGTCCCGCGCCAAAGGACCGCCATCATTCGGATCGAAGAATCGGCGCTCAATCGCTCCGGCCAAGCGCCCTCGCCTTCCATAAATTCCAGGGACGGGTGATCTGCCCCTGGTTGGTCGCCATCGAAGCCATCGCCTCGGCCTCGTTCAGGAACGCGACCTGGCCCTGACCGATGCGCAAAGCCTCGGCCTGCAGCCGGGCATTGATCTCGGTATAGACAGCGCGGAACACGGCCTCCTTGACCGAGCCGCCGACCACGACATTGCCGTGACCGCGCAGCAATCCGACCGCCGCATTGCCGAGCGATTTCGCCAGCGCCTCGCCGAGCGCCGGGGTGCGGATCAGCATGTCGGTCGCCGGCCCCCCGGCGTCGCGGATCTCAAACACCGGCACGCCGAGCCCCAGAAACGAGCCCATGTGAAAGATCGGCTGGAGCGGCGTTGCGACGACGCCGAACGGGATGACCGCGGGCGAGTGGCTGTGCACGATCGCCTGCACCGCCGGATAGGCCCGGTAGATCTCGCTGTGGATGAAGCGTTCGAGATAGGGCGTGCGGCCCTGCGCGTCGATCGGCTCGCCGGCCAAGTCGAATTCCATCAGATCGGGCGCCGTCACGAGCCCCGGCGCCATGCTGCGCGCCAGCAGAAAGCGTTCGGGGTTCTTGTCGTGGCGGCCGCTGACATGCCCGAACCCGTCGACGACGCCCTGGTCGTAGAGGATGCGGTTGGCGGCGACGAGATCGTCGATCAATCCCGGGTCTGCATCTGCCATGTCAGCCTCCGAATTTTCCCTGAGCCTAGTCTCAGCCGGGTCGCGGCGCCCGGATAATTGACATGCCGGACGTGCCGGCGATCTTATCGGCCTCGACAAAGAGCGCAGGAGGCGGTGGTGGAAAGAAGAAAGCTCGGCAGGACCGGTCTCGACGTATCGCTGCTCGGCTTTGGCTGCGGCGCGGTCGGCGGGCTGATGACCAAGGGCGCCGCCGCCGATCAGGAACGCGCCATCGCGCGCGCGGTCGAGCTCGGCATCAATTATTTCGACACGGCGCAGATGTATGGCGATGGCGAGAGCGAGAAGAACCTCGGCAGGGTGCTGAAGGCGCTGAAGCCGAATGTTTATGTCGGCACGAAGGTGCGGCTGCCGCCGACCGAGCGCGGCAAGATCGGCCAGGCGATCGCCGCATCGTTGGAAGCCAGCCTCAAGCGCATGCAGCGCGACTCGATCGACCTGTTCCAATTCCACAATGCGATCGTCGGCACGACAAAGGGCGCGGATTTCGGTGTCGATGCCGTGTTGGAGGAGGTCGTGCCGGCGTTCCAGCGGTTGCGCGACCAGGGCAAGTTCCGCTTCTTTGGCATTACCGCGAATGGCGAGACCGCGGCATTGCTCCGCGTCATCGATGCGCGCGCCTTCGATACGGGCCAGGCCAGCTACAATCTGTTGAACCCGAGCCCGGGCGCGCCGGTGCCGGCAAATTTCCCGGCGCAGGACTACCAGAACCTGCTCGGGCATGCGCAGGCGGCCGGCATGGGGATCATCAACATCCGCGTCCTCGCGGGCGGCGCGCTGAGCGGCACCGAGGAGCGGCATCCGTTGGGCTCGCCGCCACCGGCGCCGATCGGCTCCGGCTCTGATTACCGCCGTGATGTGGAGCGCGCGCGCCGCTTCGAGCCGTTGGTGCGCGACGGGCATGCCGACAGCCTGATCGAAGCCTCGCTGCGCTATGTCATCGCGCATCCGGCGGTCTCGACCGTGCTTGTCGGCTACTCGACGATGGACCATCTCGAATATGCGGCGCGCTCCATCGAGAAGGGGCCGCTGTCGCCGGCCGCCCTCGCCAGGATTGCCGAGATCCAGCGCGGTTTTGCCGGCGAGCCACGCTGAGGGTTGCTGAGGAGTGAGGTACGGACGATGCGGATAATTCCGACCGGCGAGACGCTCGGCGCAACCATCGACGGGGTCGACCTGGCAAAGCCGCTCGGGGCGCGCAATTTCGCCGAGATCCTGCGCGCGCTCGGCGAGCACAGCGTCTTGCGTTTCCCGGCGCAGCAGCTCGACGCGACGCAATTGAAGGCGTTTGCCGGCCGCTTTGGCGCGCTCGAGATCAATGTCGCCGGCACGTTTCAGGAGCCGGGCCATCCCGAAGTGATGATCCTGTCGAACATCGTCGAGAACGGCCGGCCGACCGGCGCGCGCGACGCCGGCCAGGACTGGCACACCGACATGTCGTACAGCGAGACGATCGCGCTCGCCAACGCCCTTTACGCGCTGAAGGTGCCGCGGCGCGACGGCGTCGCGCTGGGCGGCACCGAATTCGCCAACATGCAGGCGGCGTACGAGGCACTGCCGGCGGATTTGAAGACGCGGCTCGACGGCATGACCGTCTTGCACGATTTCAACAAGTTCTGGGAGATGATGCGGCAGCGGCCGGGCAGCTGGCGCCCGCCGCTTTCGGAAGAGCAGCGGCGGAAGAAGCCGCCGGTGTCGCATCCGATCTTTTTGACGCACCCGATCACCGGCAAGAAGGTGCTCTACGCCAACCCCGGCTATGCGATCCGCATCAACGAATTGCCGGAGCGCGACAGCGACGAGATTTTGGCGTTTCTGTTCGAGCATCAATTGCAGCCGCGCTTTTGCTATCTGCACCGCTGGGCCGAGGGCGATGTCTTGTTCTGGGATGACATCGCCACGTTGCACAACGCGCATGCCGATTACGGCCCGGAGGAGCACAGGCTGATCATGCGCTGTCAGGTCATGGCCGACAGGATCTTCGACCCGGCCTTCGTCCGCGCCGCGCTCGGCGAGCCGGTCGAGGCGTAAGCGGCGACGATGAACCTGGCGGCGTTGCTGTTCGATGTGGCGCGGCGGCTGCCCGAGCAGCCGGCGGTCAGCGACGACCGGCAATCCTGGAATTACCGCGAGCTGGCGCGGCGTATCGCCGGGGTCGCCGGCGGGTTGCGGGCGCGCGGTCTTCGGCCCGGCGACCGCGTCTTGCTGTGCCTCGAAAACTGCGGCGAGTTTTTCGAGTTGCTGTTCGGCTGTTGGGCGGCGGGGCTCTGCGCCGTACCGGCCAATGCGCGGCTGCATCCGCGCGAAGTCGAGTACATCGCCGAAAATTCCGGCGCGCGGCTCTTGATCGCAACGCCGGGGTTGGCCGAGGCACTGGCGCCGCTCGCCGGCTCGGTTGATACGCTCGACGCGGTCATCTCGACGCGAACCGCGGAATACGACGCGCTGGTGACAACGTCCGAGCCGATGCATCCAGAAACCGGCGGTGCGGCCAACTCCGCCTGGCTGTTCTACACCTCGGGCACGACCGGCAGGCCGAAAGGCGCGGTGCTGACACACCGAAATCTGCTGTTTATGAGCCAGTGCTATTACGCCGATATCGACCGGCTCGACGAGCGCGACACGCATCTCTGCGCCGCACCGGTGTCGCACGGCGCCGGACTTTACGCGCTGCCCTTCCTGTTGCAAGGCGCGCATCAGATCGTCTTGCCGCATTTCGAGGTGACGGCAATCCTCGACATGATCGCGCGGCACGAGCGCGTCTCGTTCTTCGCGGCGCCGACAATGTTGACGCGGCTCGCGCATGCGCCCGAGGTGCCCGGCGCCGCTCTCGCCAATCTGAAAACGATCTATTACGGCGGCGGCCCGATGTATGTCGCCGATCTCGAAAAGGCTCTCGGTCTGTTCGGGCCGCGGCTCTATCAGCTGTTTGGTCAGGGCGAGTCGCCGATGACGATCACCGGGCTCAATCAGCGCCTGCATGCCGAGAGCGGACATCCGCGCTGGCGTGAGCGCTTGGGCTCGTGTGGTGTCGCGCGCACCGGCGTGCTGGTCAGGGTCGTCGACGAAGACGACCGCGAATTGCCGCCCGGCGAGGTCGGCGAGATCGTCACAAAAAGCGACTGCGTCATGGAGGGCTATTGGCAGAACCCGGAAGCCAATGCCGAAACCCTGCGCGGCGGCTGGTTGCATACCGGCGATCTCGGCAGCCTGGATGAGGACGGCTTCCTGACATTGCGCGACCGCTCGAAGGACATGATCATCTCGGGCGGCAGCAACATCTATCCGCGCGAAATCGAGGAGGTGTTGCTGCGCCACGCCGATGTCGTCGACGCCTCGGTCGTCGGCCGGCCGCATCCCGATTGGGGCGAGGAGGTCGTCGC
>Ga0209488_10000882_pt1 | contig 25502 bp, 26 predicted proteins | sample Rivendell_Oct201_8_FD_188349 | JGI IMG/M metagenome (GOLD analysis project Ga0209488, IMG submission 188349) | Vadose zone soil microbial communities from the Eel River Critical Zone Observatory, Northern California, USA -... | ecosystem: Environmental > Terrestrial > Soil > Vadose zone >...
TTTTCAGCTCGGCTCATAAATAAGCCGCTTTTTAGCTAAGCCGTGGCAACACTACACCATATTGCTAAATCGGGATTTCCAAATTTTCCTGATGTAGTACGGCAGGAAGTTGGTGGGACTAACTTAGTGAGGCGCAAAACAACCCTCTATTTTTCGAAAAGTAGACAAGTAAACAAGTAAATGGATATTTTTCTGACGCAGAGCATCAGAACCCTCCACGGCGCATGCAGGGGCACTCCAATATCCTCCAGCATGCCAGAAGGACCATTTACAAAAGGGACGTGCACCATGAACCGGTTGGGTGTCGCGCCTTACGCAGTGCACTCTATGGATCTGCCAGGTGCCTGTGCCTGTGAGTAGATAGACCGTGACAGACCGCGCGAGTGGTACTGTAGGGGGATACCCACAATCACTGGCGCACCCCATTCCTTTTCGTCGCGAATCGTCTTGTTCGTTTTCACAGGGTAGTCCAAAAATCGTGAACAGGGCCATGACAACCATCCCACTCTCTCCTACTGCTTATTCCAACGACTCGGAGTTGCCACCTCAGCCTGACTCCTTTAACGATCACAATCTTTCTCCTAGTCCATCTTCGAGTTCTGACAATCTTGCAGAACAGCACTCTCTCCACTCTCGCCCCTCCATCCGAAATAGCTCAGGCCGGGCATCCCTCAGACTCCCCTCCAGGACCTCCATTCAGACTCTCAATGAGCCAGATCAGGACAAATTGTCTTGCGATACCCAGTCGCTAATGAATAATGTCTCCTCCGAAGGTCTTGACGTATTGTCCAGTTCCACCCCCTCGTCCCCGCTCCAAGTCTTCCCATTTGCCGTTCACTCAGGCATCCTAAATCGCGAAGCCGACGACCATGACACGTCTTCTTCACCTCCGGATCGGAAGGTATCCGTCTTGCAACCCAGTGGCGTCCCGGTTCTTCCGCTATCCTCTCCAATTTTTATCAAGAGCGACGCAGTTCAAACTCCGGATCCAGTGATTCCGGGCCTGTGAGTGACCACCCTCCGCTTCTTGATAACCTCTTCTGTTTGATATATTGAGTCGCGCATTATGCCCCTAGATGTGCCGGCTGTAGACTCCCCATGCACCGTGACGGCGCATTTGTTCGGGCCCTCGGTACCGTCTATCACCTTTACTGCTTTAAATGTATCGTATGTACCACTACATCGTTCTTGGTATGAGCGCTGTAGCAACTTTTTCCAGGACTGCGGGGAAATTATCACTTCCAAATTCTTCCCTATCGATGGTCCTGAAGACAAGCAGCAGCAATTATGCGAAAGGGACTATTTCCGGCGGATCGGCCTCCTCTGTGCGAGATGCAACGTGGCATTAAGAGGAAGCTACGTTACGGCATGTGGTACGTTGCGTGCTTCCTTAGTGATGTCACAGGTCCTCCTCAACTTAACTTCCCGTAGATAGGAAATACCACGTTGAGCAATTCACATGCTCTGTCTGTGCGGTGCTCCTTGACCCCCAGGATTCATACTATGAACAAGACAACGATGTATATTGCCATTACCACTTCTCGACGCGCTTCGCCACCAAATGTATGGGCTGCGAGACCGCTATCTTGAAACAACCAAAAAGGGACACGCGCGACGAGTGCTGGCATCCGGAATGTTACATGATTAACGAGGTAAGTCGTAGGCCCTGTATCAGCGTTCATACATGTCCTAATAACCTGAAGTCCTGGAACGTGGAAATGGTTCACCTCAAGTCCGCAGTACTCAAAGGGCTTCGTTCTGGTTCAACCGAACCTCCGTACGCGGAGGAAGAGGCAAGAGAGACACATGCATCGTTGAGGGAAAAACAAATCAAAATGGGGCGTCGAGTTTCTCGTATCTGGACGTACGTTTGCGAGCCGACACCTTTCATGTAATCCACATTGAAAACATCAACACTAGCACGCTTTCTGCATACGAGAAGTCAACTACTGCGTGTATATCAGACACACTACGCCACGTGAGCAACGGTGAATATCTTGAAGCTATTCAAATGGCAGAGAAGTTCATTCTCCATGTCGAGGTACTTTTTGGGACTATTGAAGACGCGGAGTGGCATTTTGCTCAATTGAGCATGAAAGGTAACGTGCCAAGAGCCGCGGGTAACTTGCTTCTCATAATGTGGTCTTAGGCGTCTCCTACGTCAGCGCAGCCTGCGCGCTCTGCCATAACACGGCCAAATTGTTGTCGTTACTTGACCATACTGATCAGACAAGCTCATGGATGGGCATTTCGCAGGAACTGCTAGGAGTAGTACCTCGACTGGCACATGATCTCAGGGTCCTCACCCGCGTTGCGCTCACCGGTACGCTCAAACTAGAACGTGATTATGGCGTACAGGAGGCTGTGAACACCTTTCTCGATAAACTGCACTTTCTGGTCATTGAAGGTGCAAAACCATTTGCCAGACGGATGGTCAAAAGAGCGAACGGCGACGTCGTCCATACGCCACGTCAGACTTGGAGAAATCCGAGTACGTTTGGTGTAATGTATGGCTTCCGTAGCCTTTCTCCGGAGTATGCTGGAGAATCGCCGTTCAGTTCTGGTCCACGGGATCCTGTTCTTACCCTCATCCCTGTTCCCAACCCTCCGAGCGACCTGTGTATCAAGTGCAACTCGCACATCGAAGCGGATTGTGTGCGTCTTGGAACGTATGAACGTTGGCACTCGAGCTGCGTGCAGTGCCAGGTGTGTGGGAAAGTCGCAGCTCAGCTAGTGGACACCCCTACGAATCACGAAGCTAAAGACGAAACGAAGGATGCCAAGAAGCGTGACCCGGAGGTCCCGAGAGCTCGCCTGATCCTGGCCAACATAGACTTCGTGTATGAGTTGGACAGCGTTATTTACACGGAGTCGAGGTGCCCTGGTGTGGTACCGAACGTTATCTATTGCGCTGACCATGCACATAAAGGCTGTCGTGGTGGCTTCAAGGTCGTACCGCGCCTTGAGCAATATGCGTTTCTGTTGAATGTCGTCTTGAGGAGGCTATTCTTGTTGCTAAATAAGCGAGGGGTAATCATGCTGACGCCTGCGTCGCCTGGTATATATCCTGAGTTTTTCGCGGCTGTGCGTAACACTAACGTTGCGTCCCATGTTCGCAGTAATGACCCCTTTGCCTCTCCCAGAAGAGCAGGATCCTGGCCATGATTCTCAGGACCAGAGTTTTGTATAGCTCTATAGCTCGCGAGCAGGACGTCCATCCCGATAGCAGCCATTCGCGACGTCGCGTCCACCTCAGCGTTCTGAGTCAGCCCTCGAGAGCTTAGGCCGACCTACGACTCGGAGACAGGGTTGAAGCATATCGGGATAGCTAGGCTTTCTCTCTTGTCAAGTCTAGATCTCATCTCTCTTTCACACTTCTGGTGACGTTTTTTAACACTAACAACCCAACTTTTCTGGTGTTCATAGTTATTATGCGTTCCTCCCCATGCTTTGTACTCGAGCTTTTTTCTATGTTGTACTGCCGTAGTGGACCCCAGCCTCTCCAACCTGCCCCATCACGTAGTCAGGCGTCACTAAATCAGGGAAATTTTCTTATAATGCAGTGCGGCGCTCATGTACTGATAAGGGATGTTAATAAATGAGACCTCATTTGATCGAATCCCATACAGCCCATTAAACTGTACTGTATCTCCATCTAAGCGGCGGTCTCACAACGGTACGCAGAAAGGGGTACAAGGAACTGATCAGGCACGGTACCAACTTTAGAAAAAGGAAAAGTTGGCATCTCCAACCACCGTTGAGCATGGGTTCCAGTGCTCACAACGACAAAAAAAAACTCAGTTGAGAAACCCCTCACGTCATCCGACTGTAGCGAGTAACTCATCCTCGACCTCGCGCTCGCGCTCCCGCGCCTGCTCCTGCTCCGCACGCGCCTTAGCCGCCAACGCCTCGCGCTCGCGCACAGCTTCGCTCTCCCGCGCGAGGATATACGACGGCGTAGTGTGCGGCTTATAATCCAGCCGTCGCTTGACGTAGAACACCATGTATATCGGCGCAGACGCCCCCAGTACGCCGGCGAGGGTCGCGGGCGTCACCTTGTCGTCGTCAAATCGGCACCACTGATCCAACACACACAAGTCAGCCATTGGGTGGAGGAGGGGGGGGATTTATGAAAGCGGGACGCGCACCGTGTCCTGGAATCGCGCAAAGCTCGTGTAGTGCCCGTTGTCGATCTGGCCTTCGTGGTTGATCACTGCGAAGAGCTCGTAGTCGTACAGTGCCTCGGGCCCCGGATAGCTGCGAGCGCGGGAGGGTCATAAATACATGGCAGCTAGCTAGCAGCTTCAAGGTAACTTACGTGCCGCCGCCCTCGATGGCTGCCGTCGTGTACGGCGCCATGTTGATTGACAAGGGCACACGCACGGGCGTATCGATCTTGTATGTGTCCGATCCGCGCTGTTCGAAGCGCTGCCGCGGAGCCGTCACGAGGATCCTTGCATGATCGAGAAGAAAACTAACCTTGAACTGGATAGAGAGCACGGGGGGAAGCCGCTTGATCGAGAGTCGTTTGTTTGCCTCCTGGGACACTTTGCCACACTTCTGACAGGCCCAATCTTTAACTGCAAGATTCTCGGGCTGCGTGTATCTGTCGACGCTAATTCAGCATGTTTCCTATAGGTTCACGGATACTTGGGGTGACGCACCGTTTGAGACACCCAGCGAGTGTGCTCTGCCCGGGACCGAGACCGAGGGAGATGTCGAGACAAGGGTCGACGGTCTCGTTGAAGCCATCACAGCGTGGACAACGCATGTCGCTTTGGAGAAGCCCGCCAAAGGTGCTGTGCACGATGCAGTTGCATTTGAGGAGGGTGGAACCCCGTGCGCTCGCGTGGGCGGCACCCAGCAGGGCAATTAGACACTCGTGCGCGTCCTGCTGCGCGTAGCCCGCCAAGGACCCAGCCGCGCGCCACGTCGTCGCGAGGAGCGCGGTAGGGCCGAAAGCGGGCTGGGGAGGTGAGGTGTAGGCGGCAGAGAAGAGCCGGTCGAGGTCGCAGCAGGCGCAGCCCTCTTTGTTCTTACACCACCTCGGGTTGTGCTTGTCTCCGAGGAAATAGTTCCGCAAGAGCGGGTTGTGCAGGAGCGCCTGGAGGATTGCGTTGAGGAAGCACGTTTGGTCTAGGTTGAGCAGTCCACGCTGTCCTTGGCAGGGGAGCGGGGTGGTGTTGTCGAGTACGAGGATGTCTTTCTCCTCAGGCTTCCAGGATTGGTAGGGTTCGCGGGGACGCTTTTCGTCTGACTTGCATATAACAGATTTTGTCAAGATGAATAAAGGGTAAACCTACCTCTATGTTTTGTTTCCCTCTCCTCTATTCCTAGAACGATTTGTTGATAGAGACTGTCCAAGGTAGGATCATAGATCATGTCCTGACATTCCTTGCAAAAGACCACGCCGAGTTGTGCATCAACACCTGTGTATCATTAGAAGCAAGCACATAATATGGATAAGTATGCGCACAGAATCTGTGATTTTCGTCATTCAAATGCTCGACAACATGGTCATCTTGCCAGCAACCAGAGTAGGCACAGTCAAGGCAAACGAATGGACGTGGTGTCGCTAGTCTGCATGTTCCACATGTCGGGAGGGCTAGCTGCACATGTCTCTGTAAATGGAGAAGATGCCAGAGGCGGATGGGATAAACGGACCTTACGCCGCTTCGCGGAATGAAGTGCTTCATGGGTCCGTCGTGCTCTCCAAGCCACCACGCGGCGATAGTTCTTGAGCAGGGGTCCACTCTCGATAGGATCTGCCAGCAGAGCCGAGATATGTGTGCAGCCAGTATTATCTGCTGGTTCGTCGAAGAGACCATCTGGAGTGGGAGCAGAGCTTGAATGAGATCTAGCCAAGTCTGCCATAGCATCCTTGGGGGCAGAGGCGTTCGGCGTCTCACGGCCCGGTAATGCCACAATGTCAAAGATTTCTCACGATTGCCGCTCAACTCAGCCTCTGTCTTGGGTGGTTTAAAGTGGACTTTACCTGAAGACTGTGAGTCGGGACGTGGACCGGGTTCTATCCCGGACGGTCACCCGTTGTGGATTGGTGCTCGGAAAATGGGTGTGCTGGGGTCTAGGCACAGGTGCTTCGCTGTGAAGCAGATGAGGAAGGTGACACGATTATAATAGTTCTATTAAACACAGCTGTCGCCAAGGATGGCTACAGCACGCTGGCATCGTAGTAACAACAAATGTGAAGTGTGCACGTACACATCCCGAGGATCAAAAGAGGTCGTAGTCGGGACTCAACGTGGGCGGACACGTGTACCCGAGGGTCAGACAAACTGATTCCCGGGAAAGAATTACCATTTCCTCCGGGACAGAACCACCTTTCTTTTACTGAGAAGGAAAAAAAAAGGCAGAGGATGGTGTCGTTTTGTGGGATTGATACCAATTTGAGGGTGAGAGCGGGATTGGTGACCAACTTTGCCACGCTTTCCCGCCAACGCCAACAGTACAGTCCGCCTCCGCCACTCTCCACCGCCCACAACTCCCCCGACGGCGCCGAACCACCTCCCTTTCCCTTTTCATCATGTCTTCCAAGGCCCGCCATTCCACATCGGCCTCGACCCCAGCAAACCCATCCAAATTGCCAAAGTTTCTCCAATCCAAGCAGACTCGCGACCGGTCCAGGTCCATGATCGACCCTGCCAGCGGCAGCAGCAGCACCGCTAGTTCATCATCCCAAAGCTCGAACGTCCTCTTAGATTCACCATCTTCCCCTTCAATAATCCAATCTCCAAAGCGCTCCCTCATTCGCAAGGGTAGTAAGCTGCTTGGCCTCAAGGAGGTGTCACCCCCACTCCACGACGCCGACCTATCCGAAGATTTTGGCGCCGCCGATGATGGTACGGACGAGCCGCCCATTATCGTAGAACCGGCTCAATCGCGAGTGAGGATGCGTCAAGAGCGCCCGCTCAGCTCGGTTTCCGATAATCACCTCTCTTATTACCAGTCATCTCACTCCACCACTCGCCTTTCTGACATTCCCACACGCCTCTCAGGCTGGTTCCAACACGCTTTCAACTCTTCCTCCACCGATCTCACTCTCCCCCATCTCATCAACAGCGGGCACCTACCCCCATCCTCTGCCTCACCCAAGAGCAAATCGTCCGCATTATTGACCGCTGCAAAACACGGCAAGGGCCACCTCGACAAGGCAATGCGTTACCTCCTCGACAGCGATTCCACACCAGACAAGTGCACAGACCCAATTTGGCTTCTCGGCGTCCAACATCCCGGTTATGAACCATCAGCCGAGGCACCTTCCCCAGTCCTCTCACGGCGCGGTTCTGTCGACTCAAGGCGGGCATCTTCTTTCCGTACCTCAACATCATCAACCGTGACAGCTACCCCTGGCGGCGGCAATGCGCCCTCATCCCCTCAAATATCTTCCTCTAAACATCCCGCCCATTGGCCCCCCGAATTTTATGCTGACTTTACGTCACGCGTCTGGATCACCTATCGTTCTCACTTTCACCCCCTTCGCGATTCCTCACTTTCTGTTCTCGAGCGTGAGCAAACCGAAGCTGCCGCTGCAGGGTCTCCCATCCCCCTCTCCTCTAGTCCTCCTAGCAAGCGGTGGTGGCCTGGCGGAGAGAAGGGATGGACGAGTGACGCAGGCTGGGGTTGTATGCTGCGGACAGGCCAATCGCTACTTGCAACAGCACTCATACACCTTCACCTCGGGCGGGGTAAGTGAACTTTTTTTGGTTGCCCCCTGTCAACCTTTCTGATGTCTCGTAGATTGGCGGCGCCCTCCCCATCCCGTGTCTACTTCGGATTACGCAACATATGTACAAATTCTCACGTGGTTCTTTGACTCTCCCTCTCCTTTCTGTCCGTTTAGCGTACACCGTATGGCGCTAGCTGGAAAGGACCTTGGCAAAGACGTTGGGCAGTGGTTCGGGCCGAGCACCGCTGCTGGTGCGCTCAAGTGCGTGGGCGATGCCTTAGAATTTCTTTGGATTCTAATCTTTCTGCAGAGCCTTGGTTCATAACCACCCAGAAGCATCCCTCGGTATTTCTGTTGCCGTCGACGGCCAGATTTTCCAGACAGATGTATACTCGGCCTCGCATCCACCAGCCAGCTCACCTCGTCCCCACAAGCACTTAACATGGGGCGAACGCGCTGTCGTCGTGCTTATCGGTATTCGACTTGGCCTCGATGGTGTAAACCCCATTTATTACGACACAATAAAGGTCCGTCATCTCTCGCTCTTCACATTCATCCATCCTCATACCTTTCCAGGCGCTGTTCACATTCCCACAGTCGATTGGTATAGCTGGCGGCCGCCCATCCTCATCTTACTACTTCGTTGGCTCGCAAGCCGACAACTTGTTCTACTTGGACCCCCACCATTCGCGCACGACAATTCCGTTGCGACTGCCTCCACACCTCGCGGAACGCGAGCGTGTGATTCCGATCAGGCAAGCAACACCCGAGCGGGATTCTGCATCACCTCCAGGTCATCATCGTTCGCCCACATCGCCTGCATCAAGTCGTACAGGCTCGTCCACGTTCTCATACCGTGCCCCGGCCTCGCCATCTCCCCTATCAAAGCAGCTATCTACCAGCAGCTCCTCGTCAGGTGGCGCACATGCTCGATGGCACTCGACTGGCCCCAATGGGGCGGGATCTGAGCTGTCAGGTGCAGCTAGTGATACGGGTTTGGACAACGCACAAGTACACTATGCGATGGCATACAGCCCCTCTGAACTTCGGACGTTCCACTGTGAGCGGGTGCGCAAAATGCCGCTGTCAGGACTGGATCCAAGCATGCTCATCGGGTTCCTGTGCAAAGACGAGGCAGACTGGATTGACCTTCGAGAAAGAGTCACAGAGGTATGCGCATCTCCTATACTAGCCCAACTAAACTAATTGGGGGACTTAGCTGTTCAAGAATCGCAAGACAATCTTCTCTATTGTTGACGAGCCCCCGTCCTGGTCGGACGTCGATGATAGTCTCGAATCGCTGTCAGAACCGGAGGAGGAAGAGGAGGACATGCCGAATGATAAGGATTCTTCTCGTTCTGGCGCCGGTGATGAGGAGGTCCATGGGGAGGAGGATGACGAAGACTCAGATGGCGATTTCTTCGACGCCGGTGAGGGCGCTGCCGTTGATGACCGAGTCTCTTCCCGTGCAGCATCGAAAGGCGCGCAGAGTGAAGTGGATACGGAAGATGACCCTATCGGGCCCATCACACCTGCCCCCACAGTCTCCGGTACCGCTGCAATAACCACGTCTCCACGAAAAGCACACGCTGTCAGCTTTACACGTGCCCCGTCCGCGGATGACGGTGACCTTGATGACGAAGAGTGGGTCGACCCGACGCCGATACCCGCCACGCCGCTCGAACCTACGCCGCCCATGTTCCCTGATATCTCCGCAGTGCCGCCACCACCGATGATGGCCAAGGCAAAATCGTCGAGCAGCACGAAGAGTCGGAAGCGGAAGGAGGCTCGTGCGGCGGTGCCGTTCCCGTCGAGCCAGGGTGAGAGCACGGACGACAGGCCGCGGCGGGTGCCGCAGATGAGCACAGCGCGTGGGCGCGATGGTGGGCGGACGCAGAGTGGGGGCGTCAAGGGCGTGATTGAACCCGAACCCGAGCTCGGGGTGGAGCTGGAGCCTGAACCCGGGCCGGCTGAGCCCGACGACGCAGACGCGGACGGGGATGATTTCTAACCTACGCTCGGTGTGCTTGTCTTTTGTTTAAGTGCATCTTCGCTTGTATACTACTTGTCTGTGGCAAAATTCTTCTCTGCCCTTTCCTCCTTTTTTTATCAACATTTTTTTCTTCATACAGATTCCCGCATGGCACTTCCATTCATTCATTGTTTGTTTTGTTGATATGTACGCAACGTATTAAATGTGTGTGTAGTGCTCACATCTGGATCCGGTTAGAGAAACGATACCCCTGCGAGAGTCTCATAAGCAAGAAATAATTCTACGCCCCGGAAACAAATTTCTTGCTGGTGTGTCCTCAAATTGTGCACCACTAGGCGGCTCAAAGGTTCTGAGTTCTCCAGCTGACGCCGATCGACGTTGGCTTATGCACTCAACGCGACACAACGGTGCCGTTAGGTGTATTACAACACGTAGCGGTTTGTGAACACTAGACAAGGAGAATCACTATTCGGTACCAACAAAGTCGTGCTATCAAGAACATGACTTGTAATTCAATTACTCAAATGCATCGAACTCAGAACCCGTCCAAAACATTTAGACAAACTAAAGGAGATATATATTCAATAACGCTTCGTTTGTTAGGAAAAGAAAGAGCACCGACATACAACACATGCACAAATCCAGTCCTTCGTATATTCGTATACTTGAAAGGGTTCTGGATCAATTGGAGAGCAAGGATACGTCCTGACCAGAGAGCTTGCGTATAGCCACGAACTTCTCAGCAGCTTCCAACACAGATAAGGAATCGCTATACCCATACAGGTTAAGCTCGGTCAGCCTTGGTAATAATACTCCTGCGGCCATACCCTCGGTTGCCAGAGCGTGCACGGTGGCGGGAACAAGTTGACCGGAAATATGTACTGCCGATACATCAGCGAATGGCCGAAAAAGTTCCAGAAATTGTGTTAAATCTACATCTTCTTCCCCACCCGACCCGTGAATTCCAAGTGTCTTCACACTGGAGAGGGAAGGAGAAAGGTAGCCAAGGATCTCGGTAATAAAAGACAACTGCCAATCAAGCCCCCTGCGTAGGATACCAAAGCGGCATATCCGAGAGCCTTTCTGGAAGACGTGGATGCTGGCACTGGACTTCCGGAGGTCCACGTACACTTTGTTGAAGGGATTTAGTCTGTGCGCACGAACAACGAAGCGGGAGAGCTGTCGAACTTCGAAAATGAGCTGGTTGCAGAACTCTATCCCAATGGTGGTCAGAGCTGGAGTGTCGATCCTGGCCACGAACCCCTCCAAATAGTCGCATGAACCATGGAAGGATAGAGAGGTAAGGGAGGGAAGAGTGGCGCGTTCTAGAGGAGGTGGACGTGCCCTGTTTGAGGTTGAGCGAGAAGCAGAAAGGTGGAAGTTGACGGTAAGTGACTCTAGTCGTGCTAGAGTTGGGTGCGACAACACAGTGACAAGGGTATCTGGGGAAAAGTAACCAGAACTCGTGATGTTCGAAAGCCGAAGCTCGACGAGGTTGATAGTGGATAAGAGAAGTTGCCGTAATACAGGGAAGGGAATGACAACGCCACTTAGGCCAATTGTTTTCAAGCGTGGAGCAGACCCACCCAAAAATTTCGAAAGGACAGGTGGCCCGGGCTCCTCAAAGCTGGACGTTATTTTAATGTGTTCTAGTTTCGGAAATGGCCCCTGTAATGCGCCGACAATTGACGGAATCATGGAGATTGGCATAGTGAGGTTAATATTGCACACACGATCTGAGTGGCGAAGTGCAATAATAACGTTCCTGGGCAGTGACTTCGATTTCCAATGATCAAACCCTACAACTAGAGGTAAGGTCGGCCAGGAATCCAAGGTGGGTTTGATAGGTTTTCCAGTTTTGCAGTAAATTTGTAGGCCCAAACGACGCGGAGACACGGATACAACATGTCTCCATTTCCGGCAGACGTGAGCAAGACGTTGCCACTTCCACGGAAGTTCACCATGTTGCACGTCCAGTCGATAGAAATCAAATATCTCCAGGAGGGTGTCTTCGGGAAGCATTTCAATCGTTGCATGCCGGAAGTTCTGTCCTGCACCGCATGGGTCAATAACGGTAGTTTGTTTTTGAGTGTCAAGCGTTAAGAATACCTCTGGCGGGTTCCCAGTGTTCACTTGATTCTTGAAAGGATGGGGTGAGAATGCGTTGCATCGTTTACCCTTCAGAAATCGCGACCGTCGGTATCATTGAGGTGCTCAGAAACTGATGAATGGCCACGATGTCGGTTGACGGACAAGGAATAATGTAGGGGATTGCTACCCAGACGTTCTATCAAAAAATTATGCGAGACGGAAAGCGATGAACTGAGACGTACAGGTCAGAACTCCTCAAGAAGGCTGGGTTATTGCCGTGCTGTACCATACGTTACAGTACTGCACAGGTGACAACCGGTGCTGCGGGCTGTCCCGGTCGCCAGCCGCCGGTGCCGAGATGGACAGAAAATCCATGATTACGAAAGTGTACATATAAGGCTTGCTTTCCTGGCAATGTAAATGAAAGCCAGGGATTTTTTTGGTCACTGAGCCTATACTCGTGTGACAGGGTCTGCGATTGAGAGAGCCAAACCTTCAGACAGATGATGCGGTATTAGACGAGTATGACATAGAACTATTGAGTACCTCGTAAACAGTGGACATACAAGAAGGAAAGCTGACTACTGTATAATGATTGTGAAATCGCCGACTCGGAAGGGAGGTCTCACCTTCAAGTTCAGTGACCAGAGAGGCATCACGCAGCGATAAACCGTTCAACGGCTTCTTGCACATACTTATGAGTAGATCCGGTTTCCCTCCAAGAAAGGTGTTATAAGCCCGGGCAATACTTCTGGGGCCATGTCGGCGCTGCAGTTGAGGACCGAAGCTCTTCGCGCAGAGCATCGAAAGGCGTGCAGAGTGAAGTGGATACCAGAGATGACCCCATCGAGTCCATCACACCTGCCCCCACAGTCGCCGGTACCGCTGCAACAACCACGTCTCCACGAAAAGCACACGCCGTCAGCTTTATACGGGCCCCTTCCGCAGATGAAGGCGACCTTGATGACGAAGAGTGGGTCGACCCGACGCCGATACCCGCCACACCGCTCGAACCTACGCCGCCCATGTTCCCTGATACCCCCACGGTGCCGCCACCACCGATGATGGCCAAGGCGAAGCACGAAGAGTTGGAAGCGGAATGCCATTCCCGTCGGGCCAGGGTGAGGGCACGGACGACCGACCGCGGTGGGTGCCGCATATGAGCACAGCGCGTGAGCGCGATGGTGGGCGGACGCAGAGTGGGGGCGTGATTGAACCCGACCCGAGCTCGGGGTCACGGTAGAGCTGGAGCCTGAACCCGGGCCGGGTGAGCCCGACGACGCGGACGGAGACGGGGATGATTTCTGACCTACGCTCGGTGTGCTTGCTTTTCTTTAAGTGCATCTTCTACTTGTCTGTGGCAAAATTCCTCCCTGCCTTTTTCTCCTTTTTCGCCCTTTTTTATCAACATTTTTTTCTTCATACAGATTCCCGCATGGCACTTCCATTCATTCATTGTTTCTTTTGTTGATATGTACGCAACGTATTAAATGTGTGTGTAGTGCTCGCATCTGGACCTGGCTAGAGAAACGATACCCCTGCGAGAGTCTAACAAGCAAGAAAATAATTATATGCGCCAGAAAAGAAACTGCTGTATGTCCTCAAACTGGGCACCACTAAGCCAAAGGTTCAGAGTTTTCTAGCCGACACCGATCGACGTTGGGTATGCACTCGACGCGACACAACAGTGCCGTTAGGGGTATTACAACATGTAGCAGTTATGAGAACACTGGATAAGGAGAATCACTATTCGGTACCAAGTGCTATCAAGAATAGGACTTGTAATTCAATTACTCAAATGCATCGAGCTCAGAACCCGTCCAAAACATTTAGACAAACTAAATATATTTTCAATAACGCTCCGTTTGTTAGGAAATGAAAGAGCACTGACATACAATGCATGCACAAATGCGGTCCTTTGTATAATTGAAAGGGCTCTGCATCAGCCGAAGTGCAAGGATACGTTCTGACCGGAGCGCTTGCGCATGACCACGAACTTCTTAGCAGCTTCCACAACAGATGAGGAATTGCGATACCCATTTAGAGTAAGCGAGGTCAGCCTTGGTAATACTCCTGCGGCCATATCCTCGGTTGCGAGAGCGTGCGCGACGCCGGGAACAACGTGACGGGAAACACGTACGGTCGATACATGAGTGCATAGCCGGAAAAGTTCCAGAAATTGTGTTGAATCTACATCTTCCCCACCCGGCGCGTCACGGTAAATGCGAAGTACATCCACACTGGAGAGGGAAGCAGAAAGGTAGCCAAGGATCTCGGTAATAAAAGACAACTGCCAATCAAGTCCCCTGCATTTAATACCAATGCAGGACATCTCTGTGACTTTCTGGACGAGTTGGATGTTGGCACTGGACTTCCAGAGGTGCACGCGCACTTCGGAGAAGGAATTTAGTCTGTGCGCACGAACAATGAAGCTGGAGAGCTGTTGAACTTCGAAAATCAGCTGGTTGTAGAGTTCTATTCGAATGAAGATCAGAGCTGGAGTGTCGATCCTGGCCACGAACCCCTCCAGATAGTCGCATGGACCATGGAAGGATAGAGAGGTAAGGGAGGGAAGAGTGGCGCGTTCTAGAGGAGGTGAACGTGCCCTATTTGGCGTTGAGCGAGAAGCAGAAAGGTGGAAGCTGACGTCAAGTGACACTAGTCGTGCTAGAGTTGGGTGCGACAAGACAGTGATGAGGGTATCTGGGGAAAAGTAGCCAGCACTCGTGACGTCCGAAAGCCGAAGCTCGACGAGGTTGATAGTGGATAAGAGAAGTTGTCGTAAGACAGGAAAGGGAATGACAACGCCACCTAGGCTTAGGCAAATTACTTTCAAGCGTGGAGCAGACCCACCCAAAAATTCCGTAACGACAGGTGGTCTGGGGCCCTCAAAGTCGGTCGTTATTTTAATGCGTTCTAGATTCGGAAATGGCCTCTGTAACACGTCGACAATTGACGGAATCATGGAGGTTGGCATAGTGAGGTTAATATTGCACACACGATCTGAGTGGCGAAGTGCAATAATGATGTTTCTATGCACCTTGGGTGACTTCGATTTCCCATGATTAGCACGTACGACTAGAGGTAAAGTCGGCCAGGAATCCAAGATAGGTTTAATAGGTCTTCCAGTTTTGCAGTAAATTTGTAGGCCCAAACGACGCGGAGACATGAACAAGACATGTCGCCATTTTCTGCAAACGTGTGCCAGACGTTTCCACTTCCACGGAAGTCCCGGTCTAGCTGGAGTTGCTTTCTCTGCATCAAGTCGATAGAAATCAAATATCTCCAGGAGGGTGTTTTCGGGAAGTATGTCAATCATTACGCGCCGGAAGTTCTGCCCTGCACCGTATGGGTCAATAACAGTAGATTTTAAGTGTCGAGCGTTGAGAATACCTCTGGCGGGTTCCCAGTGTTCACTTGATTCATGGGAGGATAGCGTGAGAATTCGTTGCATCGTTGACCCTTCAGAAATCGCGACCGTCGGTGTCATTGAGGTGCTCAGAAACTGACGATGTCAGTTGACAGGGACAACTTGAAGGACTTGGAATAACTTGAATATAGGGGATTTCTACCCAGACGTTTTAATGAGAGACGGGGAGCAATCGACAGAGAGACGTACAGGTCAGAACTCCTTGATAAGGCTAGGAGATGGAAATTTTCTGGAAGCCGTTAATTATGGGATCATGTACAGCGTGTGAGAGTTATTGCTGTACAACACGTTACTGCACAGGAGACAACCTGTGCTGCACGAGGCTGTCCACATCCCGGCCGGTGCCTAGATCGCCCAGGATGACGAGAGAGGAATACTCGAAGAAAAATGCATAAAATCCGTGATCCCTCTCTGAAAGTGTAAATGTAACGCTTGGTTTCCTTGTTTGTAGCAACGTAAAAGGAAGCGAGAAATGTTTTTGTCACTGAGCCTGTGCTCGTGCGACATCATAACCTACAATTGAGGGAGCCGAACCTTCAGATGGTGCAGTATTAGATGAGTCTTTGAGAGCATGACATAGACAGCGGACACACAAGAAGGAAAGCTAACACAACCATTATAATGATTGTACAGTACCAAGCGTTATACAAAAGACTGACTCTGTGCAATTGCCGACTCGGAAGCCTGAGGGTGGTCTCACCTTCAAGCTTAACCGAACAAGTCTACACGGTGACCAGACAGGCGTCGTGCAGCGACAAACCGCTCAGCGGCTTCCCGCACATATGGGTAGTTCCGATGTCCCTCCAAGAAAAGTGTTATCAACCCAGGCAATACTTCCGAGGCCATGTCGTCTGCGACGCCTCCCAGCGCCAAAGCGACGTCAGGTGCAAGCCTCTCCGTGATCCGAACACTCCACGCGCCACTAAACGGCCGGAAAAACTCCAACCACGGTATAGACTCTAGGTCTTCTTCCTCGGCCGGCGATGACGGATATTTGCCAATCGAGAGCGTTTTCACGTTGGAGAGGAGCGGGGACAGCTGCGTGAAGATCTGAGTTGCAGACAACAGCTGCCACTCGAGCGGCCCACCCGATAACACCAAGAAAAGCTCCCCGAGGTTGCGCCTGCGCTCTCCTCGCTGCGTAAAGGTAATGCTCGCGGTTTCCTGGGAAGGTTTCACTATCACCTCATTTGGGGACTTTAGGGCGTCGATGCGACCGATGAATTGGCACAGCTGTGGGATTTCGAAGATGAAGTCGTTCAGGAACTTGATTATGACGAAGTTGAGAGAGGGAAAGTCGATACTGGCCACCAGGCTCTCCAAATACTCGCTGGGCCCACGGAAGGCAAGAAAGGTGAGGGAAGAGAGGACAGCCCGCTCTAAGGGAAGTGGACCTGTGCCGATGGCAGTGGGAAGAATGATGGATGGGTGAAAGTGGACTTCAAGTCTCCTGAGTCGCTCTAGAGCGGACAGGCAAGTGACGAGGGAGTCCGGCGAAAAGTAAGCGGCATCGGTGATGTTGCAAAGCCGAAGCTCGACGAGGTCACTGGCGGATAAAAGAAGCTGTCGCAGTTCCGAGAAGGGAAATACGACCCCGTCCAAGTGAACGTTTTGCAAGCGCGGCGCGGACCCACCCAAAAAACTCCCAGCACTCGGCAGGACAGATTGACCAATGTCATCGTTCGACATGATCCGAACGCGCTCGAGCGACGGGAACGGAGGGCCTTGGATCACGTCGGCCATCGTCTCGAGGGTCCAACTCGTCACGCCAATATCGATCTCGCACACGCGGTCCGGGTGGCGGAGCGCAGCGAGGACGTTGCCGGGCATGGGCCTGAGTTTCCGGCTTCCCTTGTAGCGCACCACGATGGGCAAGGTCGGCCAGGACTCCAGGATGGGTTTGATGGAAGCGCCGGACTTGCAGAGGATCCGGAGCCCCAGACGGCGTGGAGAGACAGCTACGACATATCGCCATCGTTGGCATACGTGGGCGAGGCGATGCCACTTCCACGGGCGTCCGCCGCGTGAACGCATTACAGCATCGAGGCGATAGAAATCGAAGATCTCTAGGAGAAGCTCTTCAGGAAGCACATCGATCCCCACATGTCGGTAGTTCTCGCCTACAGTGCCCCGCACAGATCAGTGATGGCTATTCAAAGTGCTGTTATTAGGGCAAGGGTTACTTTTGGGGGGTTGTTCAAATTCATATTGATAAGCCTGTGTTCCGTCGTAGTCGTAGTCGTAGGGAGAGACAGCAGCGAGTGCGTGTTGTATCGTCGGACCTTCAGGAAATTCGAATATCGGTGTCTCCCAGGAGATGGGAAATTGACACACGGCTTCGATATCAAGCGACGAGGTGAAAGGATCATAATAGGCGGGATATTCGGTTTGCCTCAGGCTATTCGGGGTCCCACGAGTGTTCAATCAGTTACTCCTGCGACACGGTAGGAGAAACATCCGGACGTACAGGTGACCGAGGTGAGAATCCATTGCTTGTTCGGCTGGACCTAAGTGGGGCTCTGGGAAGAGGGTAGAGGTAGAATCATGATATTTGTCCTCATGACTCAGGAATTGTGATACGTTTCACACACCGGCTAGTTGTGTAGGGTTTTTATACCGTTTTTAGAAACAAGGGGAGACGCCAGGGGCATGGACAAGGAGCGGTAGCCAGGACTTATACACGATATTTTCTATTGGGTTGAGTATCTATCACAATGTCGTAGCATATAGTACATACAGTGTGATCACAACATGTTAACAGAATCAAATCCTTGACCAAAAGATACCCAGAAGTAAAACACGAAAACGTAAAATTCTTAACCATCCTCACTCCCATGGTCAAGTGACCCATCTTTCTCCAAGTGCACCGCTACGGGGTGGTTATAGAACTGGCGCGCCACGACAAACTGCTTGATAGACGAGGGCACAGAGGGCAAAGAATCAAACAGGTAAAGGTCGCGCAGAGCCGGCAAGACGATCCGGGCCATCTCTCCAGCGACTCGCTCCAGCGCAGACGAGACACCCGTAACAAGCCCACCGGTCACCTCGAGCCTCTTCACCCCTCTGAAAGGGCGGAAAAGCTCCAACCACAGCGTCGAGTCCATCTCTTCCCTTTCTGTCCAGAGCGACAACAGCGGGAACCCCACAACGTCGAGCCGTTCCACGCCGGACAGGAGCTCGGAGAGGTGCCTGCAGACATGGATTATCAACGGAATCTGACGATCTAATTCGTCGCACGGGATTCGCAGCTGGAAGGTCTTAGAGTCAGACGATGATCGTCGAGAGTGATGAGTGATGGTGATATCGTCTTCGTAGAGGTTGATAGATACGCGATAAGGTGACTTCAACTCTTTTGTCCGGCTGATGAACCGGGAGAGCCGCGGGATTCCGAATGTCGGCCGTTCCAGGAACGTAATGTTAATTTGCTCAAGAGCGGGCGCATCGATTCTCGAGACCAGATCTTCTAGGTACTCGGGGTTACCCTTGAACGCGAACTCTACGAGAGCGGGGAGAATAGTGCGACTCGGCGGCGATGCGTCCATGCTCCTTTCATGAGTGTTTGGGGGAAGAAAATCGATCTTAAGGACCTTCAGCTGGACTGCCTTGGACAGGCTATTGGCGAGCGCCTCCGGTGAGAAGTATCCAGCGTTCGGGATCTCGTCGAGCCGAAGGGAGACAAGCGCCTCAGCGGACAACAGGAGTGACGGCAATGTGGGGAAGGCGGTTCCAAACAAGTGGATGTCGCGTAACCGTGGGGTAGAATTGCCGAGGAACCCATCGGGGAGGGTCAACGTCCTCATCGTATCTTGCGATCTAAGATGAAGGAGCTCCAGCATCGGAAATGACGCCCTCATCGACCCAGCCGTTTTTAACGCCAGCTGCCGGGACATGGCAAGACTGATTTCACATATACGATTGGGGCGTTTTAGCACGGCGACGACATTCCCCTCGTCCTCGGAAGTCAAGCGACGATGTTGTGAAGATACGGGATACCAAACGGAGATGGGGAAGATGGGCCACAAATTGACGGTCTTCCTGACCGGGTTTTTGTATGTATAGACGAGTCGTAAATCCAGACGACAAGGTGATGAAAATACGACGTGTCGCCATCGTTGGGATACGTGCGCAAGTCTGTGCCATTGCCATGGGCTCGATGGGTCGCTCAGAGTAACGAGTCGATGGCAGTCGAAAACTTCAAGGAGAAGCTCGTTTGGGAGTATGTCGATATTTGCCTTTCCACATCGGATATCCGTGACTGTTCCGCGACAAGTAAGCCGCCGCTCCCACAAGTGTAGTAATAGCAGAGATCACCTCTATTCCTTTGTTTACGAAACTGAGGTAAACTCAACAGTTTGCGATTCTTCTTATTCTTCGGTTCCTCAGATATCCCATCCCGACCCCTTGAAGTCCGCTTGACCTTGGAAAATACGCGGCCTATTGCCTTGACTATTGTGGTGACAAAGCGCGGAATGAAGATGCGACGATTCATTTTTGCGAAGGCTGCGTTGAATGTCTCATCAGTCCTGACACCCACGACGGAGTTGGTGAAGAAAAAGGACGACTTACAGTAAGGGGATTATCGATGGGAGGAAAGGAGATTCGAAGGAGGAAGGATTGGACTTATATTAGGCATCGAAAGTGCATAAGGGGCGTGCACGTCACATATACTGAGACACTGCATTGTCATAAACATCGCCTCCTCGCAATATTAGTGCACTAGTTGGTTGTTTGTGGGGAGTAATAGGATTCTTGGGGGGCGGGCCTGTGGCTCTGTTACACGGAATGAGTCATGACGAAAAGTACATAGGCGCGTGAGGCTCTATACCTGTTATCTAGAACATCGAAAGATCCTTTAACAACACTGTGAAGATGGATGGGGGCAGCTGGGTTGGGCGTGCGCCGCCATGCGGATAAGGGCACGGTTGCACTCACTTCCGGCCGGGACTCGGACTCGGTCCCGAATTGGGGCGGTAACTGTAGCAGTAGGAGGGCCACATTCTACAAAGATGAATCCGACTTGTAATTTATCAGTGTGCCTCTCCATGTGGGCCAGCACAAAGGAGGTCCCTCATCAGGCCTAGTCTCCGCCTCAGCTCTGTGCTAATTACTTTCCCCAAAGCGAACATCACAGTCTGCACCCACACTTCTCGGTGATTGGCCACTTGGGACTATTCAGTGATGTACTGCTCCATCAGCATGTCAATGAGGGCGTCGCGGTGTTAGCTCAGTTCAGCAATAATCCGGCTTTCCTTGTCCACCAGGAAGTGTAAGAGCCGTGGGCCCGGGATATGAGTAAATCACCATATTATCTCGTCACCTAAGGACAGTTCATCCTCGACTAATACCGCGAGATGTTATCGTGGAGTGGAAATACGAGGCAGCCTCGAGCACCACTAGAAAAGCAAAGATCAGTCGAACTACTGGTACGGAAATGACTGCGAGACGACGAAGTAGTGAACTACGTGGCCTAGTAATCACCTCACAACTCGACGAAAAGCGGAAACTACAGTTCGGTATTACAGACCAAACAAACTTTGGAACTGGCATTCTCATGAAGCTGCAGCAATAGTGCGTATCGGGGAAGCTTGGTTCGCCTATCCAAACACGACAGGCCAAAGCTCATGGTAAGTCCCAACGTTAAACAGGAAACCACGTGTATGGGAATTGTTCAGCAGCTGAATGATAATGATAGCCGAGACTAAATGTGGGACGCGAACCGTACTTGATTTCGAGGGTGAGTTTCACCTCAGAAACCCCAAAGGCGGTCAACCAGCTGACGGCTCAGCGTCCCAAATTGGCCGAGGGGTATAAGATACTTCATAGAACACGTGTCTGTCAGGAGAGTTATTGTGCCAACCTTGGTCGGGCACAAGTATCGGACTCTCAATTCGAGTAGTGAAGTTGTCGAAATACCCGCCATTCCCTTCAAACCTAAAGTAGGTAAGAGCGGGGAGGGCAACATGAGGCAGGGAAGCGATTTGTTGGCTCGTTGGCTCAGGGTGAGGATCGACAGACCGGAAGTCGATGATGAGGGTTTCAAGCTTCGTCGCTGTGGACAGGCCGGAGGCCATCGCATTGGGAGAAATGTATCCGGAATCGGGTATCTTCTCCAATCGGAGATCGATAAGATTGCTGGTGGACAAAAGAAGTTTAGGTAGGCCCGGAAATGGGATGCCCTGCAGCCGGAGTGTCCGGAGACGTGGGGTGGAACCAGCCAAGAATGCGTCGGGGAGGGCAGGCGCAGCCTCGTCGTTCGATGAGAGCCGAAGACATGTCAGCGTCGGAAATGTCTCCTGCATCATGATCACCAACGTGTCCAAGAGCGAATTTGTTAGACCGTCGAGGTGAACCCAACACACCCGGTCCCGTAGCCTGATCGCAGAGATTACTTGACTCCCATCCTGGAGGCCGAGAGAAGGGCAAGGGGATGCTGTACCGACCCAGTTGCTTATCATGATAGGCATGGGGGGTAGGAAGTCTAGCAGGTCCCTCACGGGAGTTTGGGGTGTACAGATAAATTGAAGGTCTAAACGGCGTGGCGACGCAAAGATGACATGTCGCCATCTTCGGGACACGTGTACCAAAGTTTGCCATTTCCATGGATAATAGATGAAATCCATTCGGTAGAAGTCGAATATGTCTAAAAGAACCTCGTCAGGGAGTATGTCGATCGTCGAACGCGCTGCATCGGAGGGTTCAGCGGTTGTCCGGGGCGCTACGCGAAGGACGTACCTCGGCCACGTCGCTTAATTAACCCTTTCCAGCGATGTCCAAAATACTTTCCTGTCTTTGAGCCTTCGGACGGGCTCGGACCATCTATCGGAACTCGTGAAGATGTGCTGGAGAAAAGATAATCGACGATCTTGTTGATCAACGGAGGGAACATGAGGGTGGATTTTCGGCCCTGCCTGGATGAATGATGGGCCACTTGGGTTATAGAATCAATAAAATTAATATACGTACTGCTGAGAAGACATCGTGAGGTTAGGCTGGGAAGCCAAGCCAGAGCCAGGGACTTTGGGGGAGTGACGGAAATCCGTGGTCGTGATCGTGATGTAATAACTCAACAATAGTCACACATGTACCCCTACCCCTCTAACAACAACGCCACAGGAGAGAACTGTTGCGGATACCAATTCAGAGACAAGTGTCAGCGTCGGCAGAAATCAACGCTGAGAGTGTGTCGTTTCGCCTGTAACTTGAATAGTGACTCCATGACTCTACACTCTCGGCCAATTCGCAGAGAATAGGGGACGCAAGTCTGCAGGAAGTGGCTCTGAAATGCCCTGCTGGGATATTAGGTGGCGCTCAATTTCGGCAATTTCAGGGGTTGTCTACTTTCGGGTTCTTCTATTCTCACGATACACACGTGATGCCAGTAATCCATCTGATTGGTGCGACGTGATCGTAGTAACACAGTATCCGGAAAATGTAAGACAACACAGGATCACGTACTTAGCCAACCAACAGTGCCAAAGCTCGGGATATCCAACTCCAACCAAAATACAGGGTTATGGTAAGCCAGAAAACGCAACGGGGTTCCCAACCGCCAGTGACAGCCCCGGCGTCAACGACAGAGAATGGTATTGTGGACCTCCAAGTCCCGTTCCCACTCCAAAGCCAAGCCCCATTCCCACTGCACATCTCGTTCCCACTTGCTATCCCAACGACGAACATTTACCGGGTGACCCGAGCGTTCCCGTGCGGCGAGAAACTGCTCTATAGCACCCTGAAGACATCCCGATGGGAGCTCCTCAAAAATGAGGCTCTTCAGCGCGGGTAAGACTCCGGTGGCCCTCGGCTCTGTGAGTTCCTGTAGCACAAGCGCCATGCGCTGTCCAAATTCCTTGGGTATATGCAGTGATGCCACGGCCGTAAACGGAAGGAACAGGTCAACCCATTGCATCCTATCTTGCCAATCGGGTCCCCTAGAGGGACACTCGCGGATATCGAGCTGCTCCACGCCAGACAGGAGAGGCAAAGACTGGTTGCACACTTGTGCCAGGGATGAAAGCTGCCAATCTGACTGACAGGATAAGATCCGCAGCGTGACGTTTCTGGAAACCGTGCTTTCTGGGAGATAAAGTCCTATCCCGGCTGCTTGGCCGTCAAAGAAGACTTCGGCTCGGCTGAGTGACTTCAGCCTTTCGGTACGGGCGATAAACTTCGCCACTTCCGATATCTCAAATATGAGTTGGTTGAAAAACCGGATGGAAGTGTATTTCAGACGAGGTGCGTCGATTCGGGCCACAAGATCTTCCAAGTACTCGCTAACGCCCTTGAAGAAGAATACGGCAAGGGCAGGGAGAATGGCGCGTTTGAGAGGAGGCGGGCCGTGACGGGCATGATCTGGGGAGCGAGGATGCGGGGATTGGAATTCGACCGAAAGGTACATAAGGTTGATCAGGCCGGACAAGCAGGTTGCCATCGTCTCAGGTGAGAGGTACCGAGTACCGGATATCTTGTCGAGGCGAAGTTCGACAAGGCCGCTGGCCGACGAGAGTAATTGGGGCAACGCCGTGAATTGGATACCTTCCAGCCAAATTCGTTGCAGACTGGAGGCCTGTCCGCCCATGAATCCATCAGGAATGGTCAGAGCCATACCACTGAAGGATTCAAGCCGAAGGTACGTCAATGCCGGAAATGGCTCCTGCAACACTGAAGCCATCGTCCCCAATAGAGAATCCGTAACACCGCAGAGCGTTAACCAGTATATTCGGTCGCGGTGCTCGAGTGCGACAATGAGGTCGCGGTAATCGGATTGCGATCTTGCACTTGGGAAATGTCGGTAATCTACCATGATGGGCAACGGCGGCCAGACGTCGAGCGTTTTCCTCACAGGTGTTCTCTCCGTGCAGACCAGCCGCAGGTCGAGGGAGAGACGTGATGCAAGGATAGCACAACGCCACCTTTGGCATGCGTGCACCAGCCTATGCCACCACCATGTCCGGCTCACATGGTTCATGGAATCCACTCGACAGAAATCGAACACCTGTAAAAGAACGTCGTCCGGGAGTATGTCGATTGATACACGGTCTGCACTGTGCCAGTCAGCGGTTACAGCGGATATCGCGCAAGAGAGTAAGTGACCGGGTTGTTCATTTGGCTCCTGGCGATGTGAAAAATGTTCGCACGTCCCTAATCCTCCAAGAGGGCCATCAATCAGGATCGACGACAAGAAGTTTCCAGGTAATGTTGATGGTCGTTGGGTAGTACTGTCCAGCGGTATGGTGGCTAAGCGAAGGGGAGGCTTTCGAGCGTGCCTACGTGAACCTTGGTTAGCTCTTTAGGGAAACGGGTTAAGCAGACATCCTCGGACGCACTGGCTAGACTTCATTATGAGGATTGGGGTGATTGGGGGGTAGTAATGTAGTTCAGCAGCCTTTAACTTCCCAACCCTAGGACAAGGTCGCCGAGTAGGTATAGTCCCACCATGAGCATCCTTGCATCACCACACAGGAGATAAGCCGGATCAATTGTCTACGCGGTTGATGTAACAAACGCCACATCCTTATTCACAGGACAGCGAGAGAACCGATTGCTGTACGCGGGCGCACGGAAGACCCATATAAAGCTCACAGCCTGCAGTTGTGCAACCGACCTCCGGCAATTGTACACCTGCCGGTGTCTTAGATTCCTGACAGTCCGCCGTCTCGAGTTTGCGTCCAAGCGACCTGCACTTGGCAGCGGGTGCATCCTCTGATATCGAGAATAAGGTTCAACCAGACCTGGTTGCAGAGGAAATGCCGCGTGGTCCTTGGACTCGTAGCTTAGCTAGTCAAGCACGAGGACAGCCAACCAGATAGACGGGAAAATGGGGAAAGACGATCTCGACCTCGCGAACAAGCCGTCCTCCTGTTGGTCTCCTATCTCAACATTTTTTATCCATCGGTGAGCGTCTTTTGAGTGGCTTGGCGGGTATGATAACGGTGAAGACGCTCATAGGCGAGCCATGCTGGCGGGAAAGGGCGACATGAAAGGGTCAAGCGGGAGGCAGATAAGCACCTCATCATAGGTCCCAGGTGAGACATCACGGATCAAACGAAGGGAGGTACGGTAAGAACAAACGTGGGGCGCAACAATCACGAGGGCGGAAAGGAGTGACCGGAAGAGGACTTTAACATTAGGTTAATGGACGGCGACGACATGACAAGACAAATATGCACCGTTCTGTTGTATGTTCGTCGACGGCACTGTACAGGGTCCTTGACTGCATGAGGCCGCAATCAAGGCGCGAAATGTGGTTGGTGATATCTGGGTACCCATTCAGTAACATGGCCATCAAACCTTCTGAGGATAAA
>Ga0209488_10000883_pt1 | contig 25480 bp, 26 predicted proteins | sample Rivendell_Oct201_8_FD_188349 | JGI IMG/M metagenome (GOLD analysis project Ga0209488, IMG submission 188349) | Vadose zone soil microbial communities from the Eel River Critical Zone Observatory, Northern California, USA -... | ecosystem: Environmental > Terrestrial > Soil > Vadose zone >...
AGAGCACGCTTGCCGGAATCAGGATGGCGGCCAAAGCCGGCAAGAGTCGCCAAGCCCTTCGAAATATCGCCGCCTTTGCGTCAAGAGCGTACATGGCATCAGATCGCCGAATAACTCCCGAGTGATGTTAGCGCAACTCTTCCATAATCCGGCAAGGTAAGAGTTGCCGACACGCGTCCAGAATCGGCGGATTCGCCGAGCAGCAAGGCAGCACGAAGCTCACACCGCGCGGGCATCCAATCCCGCAGCAAGCCGTTGTTCTCCAAGGCCAAAAAGAGATTGAAAGTGGCGCGTTAAACCGTTGCTTTGTCCCTCAGCCCCACGAATAAGTAGCCCGCACCTTTGCAGTTCGGACATTCTTTATTGCGGTAATATCCGGTTGCTTCGCAGTGTGCACAATCGATCCAATCAGTTTTGCTAGCAGTTGCGTTCACGCCGCCGCAGCGTCGTTCGTCGCTGGTTCTGCAACAACGACCGTTTGCGACCCTGGTGTTGTAACCAGCACCACCACACTCTGTACAACAGGTAACAGGCAGTTCTCGCTTCATTTGCTGCGACCACGAAAACTGCTTCGATACTTTGCCGTGCTGGGCTTGGCATCGTCCGCTAACTGGTCGTCAAGCATCTTGATTTCTAGCGCGAGATGAGTGTCCATGGGACGCTTGACATACCGCTCGAAAAGTAAATCCCTCTTGGCTTTCAAGTCTTCGCGTTTCTTCTTCTCTTCGATGGTAGTTTCTGGCACGCAGGCTAATCCTCTTGAATCAGTGTACGCTATCGGGCAGCAACGAGCTTGTGTCCATCCCAAGTCACTTTCCTTGCAGAGTACGTATGGCGCATTGCCTCCTGACTAGGATAGATTGCATCCCGGAGGAATCATGGACCTACTAGCGGCAATCAAGCGTGAAGAACAAAAGCTCGAAAAAGAGTTGGGGAAGTTACAGCACCAATTGAGCGGCGTCCGCGCCGCAGCAAAAGCACTCGGCGGCAAGGCGAGCCGAGAAGTCGCTCAGGTTAAGAAGCGAGTAATGTCCGCTGCTGCGAGGGCGAAGATTTCAAAGGCATCAAAGGCGCGGTGGGCAAAATTTAGGGCTGAAAAAAGCAAGAAGGGAAAGGCATAGCAGAGCGCGGTGCCTTTCAAGCTTCTAAGAGTTGCTTCCCCTTCTCGGTTACGAGTGTCGGAAGCAGCTTCTTCCCGGGCGATTGCAAATCGATTCCGATGTAGCCCGCCAAGTATAGCTGTCCGATCGCAGCTTGGTTCAACTTCTTACCCCGCGCGTGCTCTCGTAGAGCCGATTTTGCTACAGCTATGTCCATGATGGGACCTCTCTCACATATTTCAGACCCCTCATGCCTTCTCTTGACTTCGTTCACCATGGGTACTCGCTGACTGTCGGGAGGCACACGCGCTCCGTATTTCCGGTTGCGCTAGGGTATATCGACTTCACAACGATCTTCATTCAGACAGGATGCGCTAATACCCAGCGCCGAAACCGTTCAATTCTGTACCACATGAACAAATCGTGAGTGGCGAGTCATGCAGACCCGGCTATCGTCGGTGAAAACAACTTTGGCGAATGGCCAGTCTTAGACGCCGATACCTTCGAACTGGGACCCGTCGCGAAAGCTGCCTGCGAATGGACGGTTTCGCTTGTCAGCAGATGAAACCAGATCTAAACAGGAGTGACGGGCCGGGCCGAAAATTTGCTCTTCCGCAAAGACATCGTCTTGGGCTTTGAGTTCGATACCAACGGTAAGTTGCTGTCCTTTTCAAAAAAGGAGTATCTCACAGGTCTTTGAAGTGCTCGCGGACAGGCGTGAAAACCGCGATTTCATTGGCTAATTCAGACGCGTTGCGAATCGCGCCAAGAAACGTTTGAAACTCAGCGGGACTGTGGACATTTCATGAAGAAAACCTTCGTAATTGCTTTGCTAATTCCGCTCATTTTGTTTGAGACGTACCTCTGCACGGCCTTTATTCCTCTTCCGTGGCAACACGCAATCAATGACGTGCTAGTTCGACTTCTGCCAGAATCACAGACACCTGTCACACATCCCATGCTCAGCCAAGAGATAGAACAGTTTTTGAGCGAAAACGTTTGGTTAAAGGTTGGTGCGTGGGCGATTACGCTGCTGTTGCTGGCGGTCAATGCTTGGGCCATTCGAGGGCTCTTGCGGCTTCTCCGCCGCGAACGATCCGCGCCAAGAAGCGCTTGAATCTCAGGGCACGCTCAAATAAACACCGTCTCATCAGTGACCCCCAAGGTGAATTTGCTGCCCCCTGAGAACGCATGCATAGCCCCAAGAGGCTGGTCAAAAAGGCTCCAGCAGCCCCCCGAACCAACCGCCAGCGACCACGGTTCATGCTTCGGCGTTCGAGCGTTCCTCCGGCTCTCATATTAAGGCTGAAATATGTCTGTTCGTCATCGGAATAGCTGACCGCCATGAAATCATGGTTCGTTGGGTCTGTTCGCAAGCCTCCGCGTCTACTACGGCTGCTTCCGCATGTCGAAAGCGTCGCTGGCATTGCCTTCCTTGCTCTGCCAAACCCCGTGAATGGATTTGCCATCAGGCGAAACGGTCAAACGCATGACGCTTACAATTTTTCCGCCTCTCTTGCCTGTTTGTTCGACCGTATTTGCGTTGATCAATTTCAGCGAAACCATCGTATGGCCCGGGTCATCTTCGACCGGATAGAACTTGCCATCAAACTTCGCGTCGAATTTCTCGCCAAGCGGAGTCTCCGCGCTGAACCCATCCGCTGTGCACTTGTATTTGATGATGGAACCGTTCTTCGAGCGTTTCACTTTGTATGCGCGCCAAGAGCCGGACACAGGGTGCGCTTCATCGGGCCCCTTTTCAACTCTTCGGCTAAGAGTCTCTATAGTGACGGCTTCCGCTTCTGTCGTGTCTTTTACCATTTGGGTCAGCATATTTCCGTCGGGGGAAACCGTGTCTGTCTCCGTATACATTGGTTTCCCCGCCTTCTTGCAGATAATTTCAACCGTGCTGCCGTCCACCACTCGGGCGCTTGCCGTGTCCCAGTAGCTTCCCGTCGGAATTTTCTGATCGTCCCCATCGGCTTTGATTTCGACGTTGCCCGCGCAACCCACGCCGCGAATCATTCCTTTGGAAATCAGATACACCGCTGGTTTCTCCGGCACCGTCATCGAATCTGAATCAATCATCCAAGTTCCATCGAAGGGGCTCTGGGCACACAATCTTCCCGCCATAAAAAGCATCGCGGTGAGGAGTCTTTTCATTTCCGACACAGATTAGTTTATTTCACTGATCAAAGCCAAGGGGTGGCTTACTTTGCGCCCGGCAGCGGTGAATCGAGCACGCCAAGGACACGACCGACCTTCCACGACCCGTCGGACTGCCGTTTGAGTGCGGTGGCCGTCGTCGAGTGGAAGACCGATTGTTCCCCTCCAGTGCGTGGCGTCAACTTGGTCTCTACGTCGGCAATTTCCAGCGCCCAGCTTCCGCGAACGACTAATCCTGCTGTTGAGACGCCCTGCTCAACCCAAAATGCATCGAAGGCGTTTCCGAAGTCCATTTTCAATTCGTCTCGTCCTCGCACACAGCGCCCCGTCCCGTGAACCACGACAATGTCGTCGGTTACGAGGGCGGCGAGCCTTTCAATATCAGCGGCCCTGATAGCGGCGAGCCACGCCTGTCGGACAGCATCAATAGACGAAGAAGTGGAATCGTCATCTGGTTTTGGAATCGTGCCCATGACTGCCTCCTGAACGTCCGCAGCCTCAAGGCTTGTGGCACAGACCCGATGTTCAGCGATTCGTTCCACTTCGCCCGGTCGAGTCATTTTCCCATCAACCAGGTTCGCCACATAGCGGCCCTCCTTGAAGAACTGCATCACTCTCTTGCCGGATCGCGCAATCTGTGCCAGCGGATTAAAAGACTCGATCTGAGACCTGCGTCACCGTACCGCGCGAAATCCTTGTTGACTCCTACTTCTTCGGGGCGTATGTAGCTGCTAAAGTCTGTCCCCAGCATCCAGTTCGAATGGAGGCCTTATGTGCGTCAGGGTGTTTCTGGCAGATGATGCGGATGTGATGCGTAAAGCGATTCGGTCGCTGTTATCCAATCGGGAAGATATTGCAATCACAGGTGAAGCCTCAAATTTTCGTGAAACGATTCAGAAGACGGCAGAACTGTATCCCGATTTAATCATCCTCGACGTGAGCATGGTGGACAGAAATCACATCGCACTAACGCAAGCGAAACATTTGCTAAACGGCGCAAAAGTTCTAGCGATTAGCTTTGGCACCGATGACCGCACCAAAGAGTTGTTGGATAGCGTTGGAGCCGTAAAATTGTTGGACAAAATGAAACTCGCCGACGAACTGATTCCGGCGATTTTGGAACTAGCAGCAGCGGGGCAGACCTTGATTACTTCAGTTCTTCCAGAAGAGTTCTCAGGTGGATGATTCGTTGGTTCATGCGCTGGGCTTCGCGGTCGGAAAGCCTGAAACGATGCAAAAAGCGCTGAGCGGTGTCGTGGGCTTTCTGTGCATTCTTGATTTTGCTGTCCCATGTTCTCGCACTGGCCGATGACAGCGCAACTTCGCAACATTTGATGCCCAGCCCCAGTTCTTCAGTGACGAATCCAATACCTGATGAGGCGCGGGTGCGTTCGCTGACCATAGCCGGATTGTCTGCCCGTGAAATGGTCGATGCAAGAGCTTTTTAACCGGCACGTGGCGTAGCATTCACGCGAATTGTTTGGCAAGTTCAGGTTGGTGGGAATGATGAGCGTGTCTTGCGATTACATCGGCTGGATTTTAAGGAGAATGCCCACACCTTTTTTATCTGTCGTTGTGATAGTCTGCAAAAATCATGGGCGGCATGCACGGGTACGGTTCGGATAGAAAAGCACATGAATCAGTGCGGGCGAAATAACGGATCGTTCGGTAGGCACTGATGGCGTTCAGGGGGAAATGATGGACGACCGTGGGCGCTACGAAACCGTCAAATCTCGATTGAAAGCGATGGGACAGGGTACGGCGCAGCAGGTGCATGACGCCATTGAGTCGTGTCCTTACTCCGTGCGTGAGGTTGAAAACACTCTGGATGAAATGGCGTTGGCCGAGCAGGACGAATTTGAAAAAGTTGCTGACGTGTATCGCTGGAAAAAACACTATCGGTTCCGTACGGATTAGTCACAAATCTGGGTGCAGCACGTTGCTTACCTAAGAAAAAGAGACCGGGCCGAACCTGGCGGCGTACCCCACGTCCTGCGGATTTCCCTACTGCCCGGAATGCAGAACGCTCAGGGACGCTGTGGTCCATGCGCAGGATTGCGTTCGGAGCTTCCGCCCGCCAGACCCAAGCGAATCTCAAGACGGCCGAGCATTTTCCAGAACGAGATTACGACCTCGAATGCCACGAGAACCTGAACCAAGCCAAATATGAGCTTCATTTGTTCAACGCCCACGGCGAGAAGAGGTAGGAGAGCAGGGGCATGGAAAACCACGCTATCGTTGTGCGCAAAGGCCCGCTGCAAGTCTTAATTGTTGCCGGCCTCTATGCTAAGACATGCTAAGGAATTCCCCGAATCATGAGGGGTCAGATTTGCCATCGCTACTGCCAAAACGGAAATGGCAAGTCACGGCTGTTGACAGCACAGAGGTTAGTTTTTACCATCAGCACTGCGATTTCTTAGCACAGCACGGCTGGAGTCCAGGCCTCCCGGCCAAATCCTCCCTGGCCGATATCCCGCCTCACTACCGCGAGTTACACGGCAAAAATCTAGAGATCCTTGGCGTCGCGATTCGCAATGAGATTCTTAAATTCGGGTTCGTCATAGAGGATTTTCAGGTCGGGATCCTTGAGACACCAATTCAGGTTTGAGTAGCCAGCGTTGACCGAGCGACGGAAGGTTTCCAGGGCATCAATTTTCATACCGAGGATACCGTAGGTGCACGCTGCGTTATAAAGAACGTTGGCGTCGTTGGGGCGCATGGCCACGGCAATCTTCACGTGCATGATGGCTGCGTCAGTTTCGCCGGCGCTGGCCTGATCGGAAGCCAGGAGAATGCGAGCACGCACGTCGTCGGGGAATCGCTGTAACTGGTTTTCCAGAACTTCCCGTTCGCGGCGGCGTAAGCGCTCGGCATCGGCCATGCGGCCGACCTTTTCCAGAGAATTAATGAGCGGAACCAGCGCGTTGTAATCATTACTGACGATTTCCAAGGCACTGTCAGCCAAGGCGGCTCCATCCTCATAACGGCCCGCGGAAAAATACGCGCGTCCGAGGACGTCATGGGCACCCTCGCATTCAGGCTGTTGCTCCACGGCGCGCCGCGCGAGGGCGATCGCCTGGTCGTAGTGGTGTTGCGCGTACTCGATGCGAGCCCGCGCTGAAAGAACGTCCGCCAGATCCGGCGCCAGCCACTCGGCCCTCGCGCACGCCGCCAGACCCTTTTGGACATACTCGGGATTCGGACTGCGAAACTCGTCCATTCCGCCCCACACATGTGCGATACCAGCGTAAGCCAGGGCAAAATTCGGATCCTGCTTGATGGCCTCGTCGTACATGGCGAGAGCGTATTCGAATTGCCGTTGGCGAAGATAATTTCTGCCGCGCAGGAAGAAATCATAAGCCTGCGGATTGACGGTAGACTTCCGTGCGATGACTTTTTCTTCCTGGGGGGAGAGGGTGATTTCGAGTGCTTTGGCGATGCTCAGGGAAATTTCTTCCTGAATTGCGAAGACGTCTTCCATGTGGCGGTCGTAACGTTCGGCCCAGACGGAGTGTCGCGTAGAGCTTTCAACAAGTTGCGTGGTGATGCGAAGACGATTTCCGGCGCGGCGAATGGAGCCTTCCAGGACGTACATAGCGCCGAGTTTCTCGCCGACTTCGGGAGCGGTGACCGGCTTGTCGCGAAATTGCAACATTTCAGAGCGTGGATAAATTTCAAGCCGCGCAATTTTGGATAGTTCGGTGACGATGTCTTCGGTCATGCCATCGCGGAAATATTCGTCCTCTTTTGCGCCGCTTAGATTTTCAAAGTACAGGACAGCCACGGTTTTCTTTTTTGGTATTTGGCGGGCTTGTGCCTGTGCTTGAGATGCACTTTGCCCCTGGCTCTGGCTGGATTGTGTCCCACGAACAGCGGAATCGAGACGCCCGGAGGAATCGAGGTCGCGCTTGAGGCGTTTGAGGTCGGCGCGAAGTTCCGCGGCGCTCTGGCTGCGAAGGTCGCGATCTTTTTCGAGGGCTTTGCCAACGATACGCTCGAGTTCGGCAGGAACTTTGGAATTGTGCTGGGAGATGGATTCGGGCGTTTCATTCAGAATGCGATGAAAAATCACTGCGGAGGTATTTCCTGCGAACGGCTGCGTTCCAGCGGCGGCTTCGTACAGCACAACGCCGAAGGAGAAAAGATCGGAGCGCGCATCGAGTTCTTCGCCGCGCGCCTGTTCCGGCGACATATAAGAGATGGTGCCGAGCGAACTGCCCGGACTGGTGAGATCCCCGGGCGGAGAATCTTGGGTAGCGTTCGAAACAGGATCGAAAGCGTGCGTCGAACCCTCAGAGGCGGTAAGGGAAAGGACCTTGGCCAGCCCGAAATCAAGAATTTTTGAATGGCCACGCGAGGTGACAAAAATATTTGCGGGTTTGATGTCGCGATGAATGATGCCTTTGGCGTGTGCGGCATCGAGGGCGTCGGCGATTTCGATGGCGAGGGTAACGAGAGTCTCGGTGTCCAGAGGGCGGCCGGAGATTTTGTGTTTGAGAGTTGCGCCTTCCAGGCACTCCATGGCGATGAAGGCGCGGCCCTGATGTTCGCCGATGTCGTAGATGGTGCAAATGTTGGGATGATTCAAGGTCGAAGCCGCTTGCGCTTCGCGGCGGAAACGACTGAGAGCTTGAGGGTTTTGTGAGAGTTCTTCGGGAAGAAATTTCAGAGCTACGGATCGGCCGAGGCGAGTGTCTTCGGCTTTATAGACGACGCCCATGCCGCCACCGCCGAGCTTTTCGATGATACGGTAGTGGGAAATCGTCGAACCAAGAAAAGGGTTGGGGGCTGCCATGCGTTTGCGTATTTTAGGTTTGCGGCACGAAACAGTCAAACGGAGTTTGGCATGGCCCTTTCACGCCATTCGCGATTTCGCAAGGTTATTGATTTATAGTAAGGTAGCGGGGACGAGGACAGCTCGAATGAAACGCGCCAGACTGATTGCTTCAGTGTTGATTCTAGTTGTACCGATTGCGTTCCTGGCTCTGCAGGCCAAACCGAGCCCGGCATCCGTCGAAGACGAGATTAAGGACTTCGAGCAGCGCGCCAACGCGGCTTATGAAGCGAACGACCTGGCAAAATATTTTTCGTTTTACGCGGCTGATTTTTCGCAGTTCTTGCCGGAAGGGCGGACGGACCTTTCACAGTACCGCAAAGATTGGACTGCTTACATCGCGGAAGGGAATCGCGTGCAAAAAGTGGAGATGTCCGACATGCACATCCAAATCGGGCCCAACAAGGACACGGCTGTGGCGAGCTACATTCTGCATGTGCGGACCAGATTGAAGGATGGAAAAGTCACGGACGAGGACAACCAGGAATCGGATGTGATGTTCAAACGAAACGGCGAATGGAAAGTCGTGTTTTTGCACTATTCCAGTAGGCCGAAAAAATAACGCGGTACAAAAAGTTTTGCGCAGCCTGAAACCGCTTTTCATTCGAATCAAATCCACTTGCAACGAAAACACTAAAAGGCCCAAATGAGCGAGCGTGAAGACCGAAAACTTGGCATGGACCGCAATATTACGAGGCGAGATTTCCTGAATGGCGTTGCTGTGGGAACCGGCGGAGCGGTCGCCGGATCGATGCTTCCGGGATTTGCGTGGGAGACTTTTGCAGCTTCGATTTCCGCGCAGGATCAGCCCGGATATTACCCACCTGCGCTCACCGGCCTTCGCGGAAGTCATGTGGGCTCCTTCGAAGTAGCGCACGGTGTTCGCGACGGAAACTTTCCCGCGAAAGGCGCGGAACCGAAGGACACGAAGGAAGATTACGATCTGGTGATCGTAGGTGGCGGCATCAGTGGGCTGGCGGCGGCATATTTTTGGCGAGCAAAAAATCCTAATGCGCGCATTCTGATTCTCGATAATCACGATGATTTTGGCGGTCATGCCAAGCGCAATGAATTGCGAGCCGACGGTCGCATGTTGCTGGCGAATGGGGGAACCTGGGCCATCGAGTCGCCTTTTGCTTACAGCAAAGTTGCCCGCGGACTGATGGACGAATTGGGGATTGATCCTGCCGGTCTGGCCAGAAAATGCAATCGCAGCGATGTTTACAAAACGCTCGGCAACGCAGTATTTTTTGACAAGCAGACCTTCGGGACGGACCGCCTGGTTGCAGGAGCGCCGCGCGGGTTGATGGGGATCCGAGGCACACCAGGTTTGCAGTCGTTCCTCGAGAAAAGCCCGCTAGCGAAGAATGTCCGCGACGATATCCTGCGGCTCGAAATGGAGGCAGTAGATTATTTTCCAGAGCTTAGTTCCGCACAAAAAAAAGACCGGCTTTCGCGAATCAGCTACAAGAATTTTCTCTTGAACGTGGTCAAACTGAATCCGCGTGCCATTCCGTATTACCAGACGCGTACCCACGGACTTTTTGGCGTGGGAATTGACGGCGTGTCCGCGCTCGATTGCTGGGCGCTCATGCAACCAGGTTTCCAAGGGTCGAAGCTTGAACCCGGGCCGTATTCCCGCATGGGCTACACTCCGATGGGATTTGCTTCTGCAAAAGAGCCTTACGAGTTCCATTTTCCGGACGGCAACGCGACCATTGCGCGAATGTTGGTGCGAAGGATGATTCCGGCAGCCGCGTCGGGCCACGATGCACAAGACATTGTTATGGCGAAGTTCGATTATTCGCAGCTAGACAAATTGGATTCGCAGGTGCGTATACGCCTGAGCAGCATTGTGGTCGCCGCGCAACATGCGGGCAATGCGGAAAATGCGACACATGCGGACGTAACGTATGTGCGGGATGGTCGGTTGTCTACCGTGCACGGGAAAAACGTCATCATGGCCTGCTGGAACATGATGATCCCCTATCTTTGTCGGGAACTTCCGGAAAAGCAGAAAGAAGCGTTAAAGTACGGGGTAAAGGTGCCGCTGGTTTATACGGCTGTCGCCATTCGGAACTGGAAGGCGTTCGAAAAGCTCGGCGTTCACAGTGTGGCCTGCCCGGGGATGTATCACTACCAGATGAATCTTGATGTTCCGGTCGACATTGGCGGCTACGAGTCGCCCAAAAAGCCTGACGAGCCGATTTTGGTTCGAATGGAGAGAACTCCGTGCCTGCCGGGTTTATCGGAACGCGATCAGCATCGCGCGGGCCGCGGCGATTTGCTGTCTACACCGTTCGATACGTTCGAACGAAGTATTCGTGATCAGTTCGCGCGTGTTCTTGGCGAAGGCGGATTCGATCCAGCCAACGATATCACTGCCATAACCGTGAATCGCTGGCCGCATGGATACGCCTACGAATACAATTATCTTTTCGATCCGGAATGGCCGAAGGGCGAGAGCCCGTGCGAAATCGGCCGCAAGCGTTTTGGCCGGATCGCGATCGCAAATTCCGATGCGGGAGCTGCGGCGTATACCGATCAGGCCATGGATCAGGCGTGGCGCGCAGTCGAAGAATTGCATACGGCATAATTGATTTTTCATCGGGTTAAGAACTAAAACCGCAAGCAATATGAGCAAGGAAAATCCTAGCCAACGCACGGACCGGGAACTTGGAATGGACCGTAATATTCCGCGCCGGGACTTTCTGAACGGCGCGGCGATGACCATTGGGGCGGCGCTGTTGCCAGGAACGCTTAGCCCGGAAGGGAAAAACATCGAGGAGCCGCAGAATCAGCCCGGCTACAATCCGCCCATTTCGACTGGCCTCCGCGGAAGCCATCCAGGATCGTTTGAAATTGCCCACAGCCTGCGTGACGGAACATTCTGGAAAGACGCGGCGGCTCCCGCACAACTTACTGAAAAATATGACCTGATTATTGTGGGAGGGGGAATCAGCGGCCTGGCTGCAGCGCATTTCTATCGCGAGCGCGCAGGCAAAAGCGCGAAGATTCTTATTTTGGAAAATCATGATGATTTCGGCGGTCACGCCAAGCGCAATGAATTCCAGCTAGGCGGCAAGCTACAACTGTTGAACGGCGGCACGATGCTGATCGATAGTCCGACGGCATACAGCGCTGAAGCCGCAGGTCTGATGCAGAAGCTGGGGATTGATCCGGTAGCACTCAACAAAAAATGCAGCGATCCCGGCCTGTACCGCTCGTTGGGACTAGGAACCGGAGCATTTTTCGACCAGGAAACCTTTGGAGCGGATAGGCTGGTCGCGGGACTGGCTGCCGGCGAAGAAGAAAATTCCGGCGATGCCGCAACATCTTCGAAGCTGGAGGCATTTCTAGCGAAAGCGCCGCTGAGTGAGGCAGCGCGCCGCGACATCCTTCGCATCGAGCAATCACAGATCGATTATCTTCCAGGTCTTACGTCCGCTGCGAAGAAGGATCGTCTGGCGCGCATTAGCTACAAGGAGTTTTTATTGAATATTGCAAAGGTCGATCCCGCGGTTATCGCTTTCTACCAGACGCGCACCAATGGCGAGTGGGGTGTGGGAATCGACGCTGAGTCGGCGCTGGATTGCTGGGCCATTGGATTGTCGGGATTCCAGGGATTGCAGCTCGAACCGGGTGCAGCGCCGCGCATGAGTTATTCGGCTGCAGGGTACGCAAATGGCGGCTCAACACGATTTCATTTTCCTGACGGAAACGCGTCCATCGCGCGATTGCTGGTCCGTTTGTTGATTCCGCCGGCCGTGCCAGGAAATTCTGTCGAGGACATCGTAACCGCACCGGTTCACTACCAGAAACTCGACGCGGATACGTCGCCGGTTCGTATTCGGCTGAACAGCACGGTGGTACGCGTTCGCAATGTCGAGAGTGCGAATGCCGCGCACCAAGTGGAAGTAACGTACGCCAGCGGCAAACGGGTGTTTTCCCTGCGGGCAGGAGCATGCGTGCTGGCCTGCTGGAACATGACGATTCCATACCTGTGCCCCGATCTGCCGGAAAAACAGAAGGAAGCGTTGCGCTATCTGGTGAAAGTGCCGCTCGTTTATACCAGTGTGGGTTTGCGCAACTGGACGTCATTTCAAAAGCTGGGAGTTTCGAATATTCATGCGCCGGGAGCGTACTGGAATTCCGTGAACCTGAATTGGCCTGTGAACATTGGCGATTATCGCAGTCCGCGTTCGCCGGAAGAAGCGATTTTGCTGCACATGAGCAGGACGCCGTGCAAACCAGGACTTCCTGCACGCGAACAGCACAAAGCCGGGCGAATGGAGCTTCTGGCAACGCCGTTCGAATTGTTCGAACGCAAAATTCGCGATCAGCTCTCGCGGACGCTCGCCGCAGGCGGATTCGACGCTGCGCGCGACATAGAAGCCATTACCGTGAACCGTTGGCCGCATGGCTACGGGTACGAATACAATCCGCTTTTTGATCCCGAGTGGCCCGCGGGACAAGCCCCACACATTGTTGGCCGCAAGCGATTCGGCAAAATCGCGGTCGCCAATAGCGATTCCGGAGCAACCGCATATACGGATGTTGCGATTGATCAGGCGTACCGAGCCGTTGACGAGTTGCTTTCGCTCAATAGTTGAGCGCTTGCCGCAGTGAATTTATTCCCAGCGACTTATTCCAACGAAAAAGTGACAAACTGCAATTTACCTTCGCGCTGGATTTGCAGCACGATAGGCGCGTTCGCTGGAAGCGCTTTCAGCGCCACGCGCAAGCGATCCAGCGTGGTCATCGGTTCACCATTGAAAGTTCGAATCACGTCGCCGGTCGTGAGCGGAATTTCCCCGGCGGCACCGGCGGCGCGAGCGGCTACGATGATTCCGTAGGGATCGCGAAGATCTTCAATCATCGAAGCGATATTCTTGTCGATTTCGACCGCCAGAATCCCCAGCTGCGGCACAAGATTCTTTTCCGGGTCCGCAAGCGATGAAACCTGATCCATTTCGTGAGGATGTTCTTTGAGAGTGATATCGAAACCCATCTGCATTGTGCCGCGCATAACTTCAAAATGAATTTTCTCTCCGGCATTGCGAGAGAGCATGTGGAACGCAACATACGGCAGATTGTCGGCGCTTCTTCCGTCCACGGAGATAAGGATATCTCCGATGCGAACGCCGGCAACTTCCGCAGGGCCTGCCGGAACCACATCAGAGATGATGACGCCATAATTTCGCGGGAGCCTTAAGCCCTGCGCCATCTCCGGCGAAATGGTCTGAAGTTGCACGCCAATTTCCGGCCGATGCAGATGCCCATACTTACGCAACTGATCGTATACAACCTGCACCACGCCGCATGGAATCGCGAAGCCGAGTCCTTCAGCGCCTCCGGACTCCGACAAGATAAATGTGTTCACGCCAACGACCTCGCCGTTGACATTCACCAGAGGGCCGCCGGAATTCCCGGGATTGATTGGCGCGTCGGTCTGAATGTAGACCATGGGTGAATCGGGATCGGTCTGCCGGGCCACGGCGGAGATGATGCCGTGAGTAACACTGTTGCGAAGACCCTGCGGGCTGCCCAGCGCAAATACTGCTTCGCCCTGGCGCACGTTTCGGTAGTTGGCCACGGGTAGCGCCGTGAGTTTCACGCCATCTACTTTTAGCAGTGCCAGGTCGATCTCGCGCGAGACACCAATGATGTGCGCAGGCACGACAGTGATTCTTGACGCCAGTGCACCAGCGACTGAACCGTCCGGGGATCCGCTGGGCAGCGCCACCTGTACACGTTGCGCGCCGTTGACGACGTGGGCGTTGGTTATGATGTAGCCGCTGGCTTCGATTACGAAACCTGACCCAATCGCTTTTTGCCGTCCGATTACGACATCGGCGTTTCCGCGAGCGCCTTCTGAAACCGCGCCGTAGCCGGTAACCGTGATTTGCACAACGCTGGGAGAAATTCTGCGCAGGAGCGCATCCACAGATTCGTCCCAGCGGCGGAGAGGATCGGTCTCTGATTGAGCCGAGGCACCGCTTGCCAGACCGAGCGCCAGAATTGTGCTAAATGTAATGAGAGCTAGCCTTTTCATGGCGTTCCGCCTCTCGCGATGTTGACTCGACTCGTCAGCTGTCCACGGTTTGACAGTAACCGGAGAACGATTGGGTACACAGGAGTTGCTTGAGACTAAATTTGCACCGGCCCTGGTTGACGTAACCTGCATACGCTTTTGGCATCTCACTGGCTTTCCGTAGTAAACCTGAGAGGTCACCGGCTGGTGAGGGATACGGTACAGGCTTTTACGGCGCTACTGCTAGACTGCTACGGTTAATAGAATAGTTGATACAAGTTTTTTTCCCGAGGTCCGCGTACATGCCCAGGCTGCAAACCACCGAAGATGTTCGCTTAGAAGACAATCGCACGCGCAAAGAATATTGGAAGCGCTGGGGACCGTACTTATCAGAGCGGCAGTGGGGAACGGTGCGGGAAGATTACAGTCCCGGCGGCACGGCGTGGGAATTTTTTCCCCACGAACACGCGCGCTCGCGTGCCTATCGCTGGGGAGAGGACGGCATCGCCGGAATCAGCGACCGCCATCAAATGATCTGTTTCGCCCTGGCGATGTGGAATGGCCGGGACCCTATTTTGAAAGAGCGACTATTTGGTTTGACGGGAAATGAAGGGAATCACGGCGAGGACGTAAAGGAATATTATTTTTATCTCGATTCCACTCCCACGCACAGTTACATGAAGATGCTTTACAAATATCCGCAGGCGGAATTTCCCTACAAGTCGCTGGTGGACGAGAACCGCAAGCGCGGGCGCAGCGAGCCTGAGTTTGAGTTGTACGATACCGGCGTATTCCGCGAAAATCGCTACTTCGATATTTTTGCCGAGTACGCAAAGGGCAGCGACGAGGACATTTTTATCCGCGTCACGGCATGGAACAGAGGTCCAGAAGCAGCGACCTTACACCTGCTTCCGACAATTTGGTTTCGCAATACCTGGTCTTGGGGAACGGATTTGCGGCGCCCTGTGATCCGCAGGGCGACTCCCGTCGATGGAATTCTATCGGCTGAGTTACAGCATTGGCAGTACGGCAAGCGATGGTTGCTAGCCACAGGTCAACCGGAACTCCTTTTTACCGAGAACGAAACGAACAACGCGCGGCTGTTCAATGGCCGCAACCGCTCTCCGTATGTAAAAGACGCTTTTCATGAATACGTAATTCGGCAAAACAGATCCGCCGTGAACCCAGATCAAATTGGCACGAAAATGGCGGCTCATTATGTTTTGGATTTGGGCCCTGGGCAGTCTGCAACGCTCAAGTTGCGTCTGACCGACCTCGAGCCGTTAGGTGGCATGGACACAAATGCTACGGTCGTTGGTACCATTTCGTCACCGGGGCATCAAGAACGGAGCGCGGAAGTTCCCGGGACCAACGACTTCGGCGCGGGATTCGACGGACTGTTCGAACTGCGCAAAACCGAAGCCGACGAATTTTACGCTTCACGCATTCCTCAGCCGCTTTCTGATGACGCGAAGAACGTCATGCGCCAGGCGTACGGCGGTATGCTGTGGTCCAAGCAGTTTTATCACTATGACGTGAAAACGTGGCTGGAAGGAGATCCGGCCGGACCACCTCCGCCCAAAGAGCGGCTGCGCGGAAGAAACAAGGATTGGACGCACCTCTACAACGACGACATCATTTCCATGCCCGACAAGTGGGAATATCCCTGGTACGCCGCATGGGATTTGGCATTCCACTGTATTCCGCTGGCCATCATCGATCCCGACTTTGCGAAAGAGCAACTGATCCTGCTGCTGCGTGAGTGGTATATGCATCCAAACGGCCAGCTCCCTGCGTATGAATGGGCGTTTGGCGATGTGAATCCGCCAGTTCACGCGTGGGCGGCGTGGCGCGTTTACAAAATTGAGCGGCGTGTTCGCGGGGTTGCCGACCGCGGATTCCTGGAAAAAGTTTTTCACAAGCTGCTCTTGAACTTTACCTGGTGGGTCAATCGCAAAGATCCCGATGGCGCGAATATCTTTCAGGGCGGATTTCTGGGACTCGACAATATCGGAGTGTTTGACCGCTCAGCGCCGCTACCGACCGGCGGACATCTCGAGCAGTCCGACGGCACGAGTTGGATGGGCATGTATTGCCTGAACATGTTGGCGATCGCGTTGGAACTGGCCAAGGACGATCCCGCCTACGAAGACGTAGCCAGTAAATTTTTCGAACACTTCGTGTACATCGCGCAGGCCATGAACGATTTTGGCTCGGAAGGAGTTTCCCTGTGGGACGAGGAAGACGGCTTCTATTATGATGTGCTGCATTTGCCGAATGGCGAAGAGCACTTCCTGAAAATTCGCTCCATGGTTGGTTTGATTCCGCTCTTCGCGGTAGAAACGCTGGAGCCGGAAATCGTTGATCGGCTCCCGGGGTTTAAGCGCCGCATGCAGTGGTTCATCGACAATCACCCGGATGTTCCCGAGCATATCGAGATGACGCAGCGCTCGGCGCGCGGGGTGCGGCGGCTGCTGTCGCTGGTAAGTCGCAAGCAATTGAAGCGTGTGTTGTCTCGCATGCTCGACGAAACGGAGTTTCTTTCTCCTTACGGTATCCGCGCGCTTTCGCGTTATCACCTGGACCACCCGTATGAAGTCAACGTCAACGGGAACATCAGCCGCGTGGACTACGAACCGGCAGAATCGTCAACCGGCATATTCGGTGGTAACTCCAACTGGCGTGGACCGATCTGGATGCCAGTCAACTATCTGCTCATCGAATCGCTGCAGAAATTTCACCACTACTACGGCGAGGATTTCCAGGTGCCGTGTCCGGCGCGTTCGAATCAGAATTCCGATTTGTGGCAGGTTGCCAGCGAAATCTCAAAACGGCTCGGGCACATTTTTATTCGCGGCAAGAACGGCCGGCGGCCCGTGGCGGGAACGCTGGAAAATTTTCAGAGCGATCCGTTCTGGCGCGACCTGATTCTCTTTCACGAGTATTTTCATGGAGACAATGGCGCAGGTATTGGCGCGAATCACCAAACAGGTTGGACGGGGCTGGTAGCAAAACTACTGGAACAGAGCGGGGAGTAAACTACAGGAATGCCAGCACCGCGAAAAACGCGAACACCTAGTGCCAGCCCGGCAAAGCGCAAGTTAGTTTCGCACCGCTCGAATACCCGAACGCCAGGAATAAGTGTTGCTATTTCATTTGGTCCCGAGATCTGTAACCATCTCGTTGCGGCCGAGCAACGCGAATGGCTCGTGACCAATGGCATTGGAGGATTTGCTTCTGGCACCGTCGCCGGCTCCGCCACACGCCGCTATCATGGTCTGCTTGTCGCCGCGTTAAATCCGCCGGGCGGAAGAACTTTTCTTGCCGCGGGTTTGGATGAAATCGTTCGTGTTGGAGATCAGACTTACCCTCTAGCGACGCACCGTTGGGCCAGCGGAGCCGTTGCGCCTCAGGGTTATCTGCTGATAGAGAATTTTCGTCTGGATGGCGCCGTACCCGTCTGGATGTATCAGGCTGGCGCGCGCATCGAGAAAAGCATCTGGATGCGCCACGGCGAGAACACCACCTATATTCAATACACGCTCCTGGAGTCGGCGTCACCGGTGACCCTGGAGTTGAAAGCGCTCGTCAATTACCGCGACTTTCACGCCTCAACGCATGCGGGCGACTGGCGCATGCGCGTCGAACCTGTAGAAAATGGTGTGCGCATTACCGCGTTCGAAACAGCCGTGCCTTTTTATGTAAGATGCGCCGAAGCCGCGTGCGAACCGCAACACACCTGGTACCGCGACTTTCTGTTTTTGCGCGAAAGCGAGCGCGGCCTCGATGACCGAGAGGATCAGCTGTACGCGGCGCGGTTTGATGTACGGCTGCAAAAGGGACAGACCGTTACAATCGTTTGCTCGACAGAACAGGACGCGATTCTCGATGGCGCTGCCGCCGGCAGAGACGAAGTGAAGCGGCAATCCAAAATTCAGTCTGCGGTGAGTGCGTTGATGCAAACTTCGTCAGCCGAAGCTATGCCCTCCTGGATGGCGCAAACGGTTCTCGCAGCCGATCAGTTTGTGGTCAAACGACCGCTACCCGGACAGCCTGCGGGAAAGTCGGTCATCGCAGGCTATCATTGGTTTTCTGATTGGGGCCGCGACACGATGATAGCCATGCCGGGCCTTGCTTTGGTTACCGGTCGCACCGACGTCGCGAAACAAATCCTGCTGGCGTTCTCGCGGCTCGTGGACGGCGGAATGCTTCCGAATAATTTTCCCGACGCAGGCGGCGCGCCCGAATACAACACCATGGATGCCACGCTGTGGTATTTCGAAGCCGTGCGGCAATACTTTGCGGCCACGCAAGACTCGCGCACTTTGAAAAAATTGTTTCCGACTTTCGCAAAAATCGTCAGCGCGCACGTAAAGGGAACTCGTTACAACATTCATGTCGATCCGGCCGACGGGCTGCTCTATGGCGGTGGCCCGGGCGTGCAACTGACCTGGATGGATGCGAAGATCGGCGACTGGGTCGTCACGCCGCGCACGGGAAAGCCCGTAGAGATCAATGCGCTGTGGATCAACGCACTGGAAATCATGGTGGAGTTTGCGCAAAGGTTCGGATCCTCAGGTGACATTTACGCGCAGCTTTTGAAGAAAGCCAAATCTGGTTTCGGCAAATTCTGGAACGCGCAGCGAAATTGTTGCTTCGACGTATTGGATTCGCCCAGCATCGGCAACGATTCCACCATGCGGCCGAACCAGATTTTCGCGGTGTCACTTAATGCCGGCTTGCTTCCGTCTGAACAGCAGAAGGCCGTTGTGGATGCCTGTGCATCGCAATTGCTGACACCGTTTGGACTGCGGAGCCTGGCGCCGCAAGAACCCGGCTACACCGGGGTTTATTCCGGTGGGCCGCGTCAGCGTGATGCCGCCTACCATCAGGGAACGGTCTGGGGCTGGTTGCTCGGCCCATTTGCGCTCGCGCACTTTCGGGTTTACAAGGACCGCGCGGCCGCGCTCGGATTTTTGCAGCCTCTCGCAAGATCGAGTAACTCTTACGGCCTCGGAACGCTCGCGGAAATTTTCGACGGTGATGCTCCTCACCATCCGCGTGGATGCATCGCGCAAGCCTGGACGGTCGGCGAAGTTCTGCGTTCTTGGAAGGAGTTGCAAGCCAGGCAGGCGTAACACGCGGCGTTTCTAGCCCGGCAATCCGCCGTCATTCCGAGCCAAGCCAGGAATCTCTCTTCGATGTAAGCACTTACTCCAAGCGAATGGCCGCCGGTTCGTACAGCTCGATCAATACTCTCTCCCCGTCGGCGCTATCCGCCAAGAAAAAATTGACGCGTGTTCCGTTAGCGCCCGGACGGGCTTCCGGATATATTGGAACTACTCCAATTTGATCCCGCAAAATCGCGCTGGCGCGATTTACGTCACTGCAGCAGAATTCGACTTGTTGCACACCTTCGCCGAACTTCAAAAGGAATTTCGCAATGGCGCCCGAGCCCTGCGGATTGCGCGAGGTCAGCATGTCCAGAGTGACGCCCCCTTCAAAGTGCAGCGTGAATTCAGACGCATCCTGTTCCGGAGGGACTTCCGCCAGCCGCGGCCAGCCATTCGCCCCGCGAACTTGTGCAAAAGTTTCCCCCCTGACGGCCAGGCCCACGGTCATCTCAAGATTTTTGCCGATCAAGCGCGCGAAATCGGCATTGTGGAGCCAGCGCTGCATTGCCTGCTCCGCCCGCGAACGGCCCGCGGCATAGATTTGGCGCGCCGCCTCTGCGCGCGTGCTGTCTTCTGGCGAAGACAACGCGGCGATCCATTCTTCCTTCAGCTTAACCATGAATGCCTAATTCCACGCATACCCGAGAGCAGCCCTTCGCATTCAGCATCGCGCAACTGCGCTTTCTTTACCGCAACGTTTTTTTCTTTGCCAGCAACGAAAGCAGAACAGTTACAAGCAGCATTGCAATCACGATTCCAAGAGAAAGTTCGACGGAAATCTTCAGCCACGGCTCTGCAATCATTTTGGCGCCGACGAAAATCAACACTAGCGCCAAGCCAATTTTCAGATATTCGAGCTTTTCAAGCACAGCAGCCAGGAGAAAATAGAGAGCCCGCAATCCGAGAATCGCGAACACGTTGGAGGTAAATACGATGAAGGGATCGCGCGTGATGCCAAATACCGCGGGTATGGAATCCACCGCGAATGTGACGTCGGTAATTTCCACCACCAGCAGCACCAGAAAAAGCGGCGTAGCGAAGAGTTGTCCGTTTTCCCGGACGAAAAAGTGTGCTCCGCGATATTCCTTAGTCAGCCGCAGATGTTTGCTGAAATATCGCACCAGAAAGTTTTTCTCGGGATCGCTTTCCGCGTGCCTCACAACCAGCATGTGCGCGCCAGCTATCACGATGAACGCGCCGAAGACGAACATGATCCAGCTGAAACGTGCAATCAGGGCCGCGCCAGCCGCAATCATCGCGCCGCGCAAAAGCAACGCGCCCAGAATTCCATAGCCCAATACCCGTTGTTGATACTCATCCTTTACGGCGAATACTCGGAACACCACCAGGAACACGAACAAGTTGTCGACGCTAAGAGCTTTTTCGATCACGTAGCCGGTGAAAAATTCCAGGGCCGGCTGCCGCCCGTAGAAATGCAGCAGGACCAGTCCGAACGTCACGGCAAGGCCGATCCAGGCCAAGCTCCACAACAAAGCTTCGCGCATCAAAATTTTGTGAGTTTTACGGTGAAAGACGCCCAAGTCGAGGGCTACGGCGATAACTACAAATATGTTGAAGGCAATCCAGTGAAGCGATGTGTGCATCTATCCGTATGTTCTTCCATGTCCGACGCCGGACTGGCCGCCGGGACCCGATTTTGCGCGCGAATCAAACGCTTCTTCGCGTTTGCCTTTTCGCGTTACTTGGTCTTGGAAGATAGATTGTCGGTTGCGTTCAGGTTCGTCAACTCAATTCGAATTGTGCGGTTGGTTTCAATTTTAATCGGCAAATCCCACTGCAGGCGCGCGTCTCCCGCCGCAGCCGTCAGTCCCAGTGAACTAATCCAATAATTGCCCGGCGGCAGTCCGCGGACTTGCCCATGCCCATCAAGGTCGGTGTCCGTTTTTGCCGCCAGATAGGTGGTTTGGGCTTCGGTCGGCGCCATCTGCTGCACGCGCCTGCGGTGAGCGTTCTGCGCCTCGGCCCATTTCCGCGCCGGGTTCACGCCGTCGAGTTCCAATTCCATCCCCGACACTGTTTCCGGATGCGCCTGAATAAATTTTTTCAAAGTGCTCAGGTATTCCTGCCTCTGCTTTTCGTAGCGATCCGGATTTTCGGTCTTGTCTGCATCGCGATATTTCGGCTTCGGAATGCCATTGGTAACACCGCCGCTGTTGGATCGCTGATAAGCCAACAGGAATTCCGGCACCTGCAAAACATCGTCCGGAGTCATCAGCTTGTCGAAGCCCGGAAGGGTGATGTCCATAACGTCGTGCTTGTGGAGCCAATCGCGAAGTTCGGGCGAGATCTTCAAATCATCGATAAATTTGTCCCGTGAGGGAGGCCCATCCCGCAAATCAATATCTTTCACGATATCGTCATAGCTTTTCGTGAGCACGTAGAATGTGAAATCGCGCACGGGCTCTGGTTTGGCCGCGGTGGGAGTGACCTTCGCTGTGAATTCCAAGGCGCCGGTTTCCGTTTGCGCGTGCAGGCGAGATGCGGCAGCGAGGCACAAAAGCCCCACGAGAATATAAAGTTTTCTCATGTTCGCCATCGTAACAGAATTGCCGGAGGCCTCAGTATTTCATTCGCGAGTGAATACGTACTTTCCACCCCTGCTGATGCGCACAGTTGGCGGCCGGTGATATTTTTCGAAGTAGTCGAATCCCTGCTTCAGATTTTCCCAGAATTCCGTGACTTGCAGTTCCGCTCGCCGTTCGCTCGACAGTTGGTCCAGCTCACGAGCGGTCAGACGTGCTGGGAAAATCTCGATGGGCAGATGCGTTTGGCCCGCTGTTCGCGCGAGCACTGCCAGCCAGTAGACCTCTTTGATTCCGCCGTCTGTAATCGGCAGACAGCCAATCGTCACACAGTTTCCATGCAAAAAAATGTCGCCTCCCGGATTGGTTCGCGAGCCAAGGATACGGTCGGATTCATTGGGATAGCTGACATGAAGACTCAAATAGAAATTGCTCTGCGGATTGAACCAGTCCAGTTCATAGAATCCCTCGGGCACCTGTTCGTCGCCAAATCTTCGTTTTGGACCGAGCCTTCCCGAGGTTGCGCAGATTGAATAGGTCTTCAAGAGGACGTAAGGTTTACCGGGCGAGCTCTCGACCCAAAATTCCAGCTGCGCTTCCTTTTTGAAAGCCCGCAGCAGAATCATGCGCGGAGGATACGCGAGACTCTTATTTGCAAACAGTTGACGTAAGACCTCATTCTTCTCCGCTGATGCTGTTCGGACTCGCGGAAATCGGTATTGCTCCTCCCGGAAAGAAAGATTGGAAGGTGACGCTAGCTGAAGGCAAGAGAAGGCAAAAAACAGCAGTAGAGCGATTTTCCAGCGCATGTGCGGGTACCCGAACGAAACCGATCGTAGCAGATGAGTCCGAGACAGTTCGCCCGTATATCGCGTGGGAGACCCTTATCGTTCTAGCGGGGCCAGAGGATCCGCGACAGCATCAGGCCAATCGCCACAACCAGTATTGACAAAGCAAGGATAGGCGCAATTTTTTTGAGGGGGAGTGCGGTCAATGGTTCGGGAACCGGCCTGTCAGGTTGATCCAGCAAATCGACCACAGTTCCGCGACCAGGCGGTCTACCGCGCCTGCTACCCGATGCTTGCGGTTCCAGTTCTTCAGGCGATTCTTCGGACGCGTAGCTCATGGTAGGCGATTACGCTGCGGTTCTGCTCAAAACAAGCGGAAGACAGTTTCAATCGTGATCCAAGTCGCAGCCGGATGGCCTTCCGCGTCTTTCGCAGGAAGGAATTGCCAGCCGCGCACTGCGTGCACGGCATTTTCGTCCAACCCAAGTCCGATTCCGCGCGTTACTTGCACGTCTCGTACGCGGCCGTCCGCACCAACCAGCACACGCATGGTCACCAGTCCCTGCAGTTTTGCCTTGCGAGCTTCGTCGGAATAGGCCGGATCGGGACAAACCTTGCAGATCACCTGCGTGGCAACGCGGGCGTAAGGCAAAAGACTATTTTCCACTCCCGAACCGCCGTCGCGCGTGTCGCCCATAGTCACGCCCGGACCGCGTCCGATTCCAGCTTTTCCGATTCCTTCCGATTCGTTTCGATCCGCCATCCAAGGAAGCCCAAGGTCTTTCACAGGTGGGGCCAATTCCGGCGCGTTGGCGTCGAACACAGTGGCTGGAACCGGCAGAGCGTGGAGTTTGTCATCTGGCAGCCTTGGCGGCGCCAAAGCGGTTCGCGACAAATGTGCTAGCTCGCCTGTAGTTGGCGGCAGCGGATTGTGATCTCCTCCGCTGCCGGCTTTACTGAGAGAAGGTGTTTCCGTGTTGGTTGTTTGCGTCGGGCGTGTGTACCGCAATGTTGGCAAAGGAAAAGAACTTCGTAGCGAGTTAGCGCCTGATTTGTCGATCGGATGGATCGCTGCGTAAATCACTACAGCAAAAATCAGCACGTGCAGACACGTTGAGCCCGCCTGCGCCGGAAAACTAGTTTTCTCGCGGCGTTGGTCCAAGAGGTGAATGGGCGCGCCATTCGCCGCTTGTGCAGCTGTGAGTGCGGCGCTCGGCAGCATCCACACACTCCGCAAGTTTTCGTGAATACGCTTCCAAAAGGCAGGTTGATCGGAAGAATTTGCAGCCAGACGCAGGACCGGCTCACGCATTGCTCCCGACCTCCGTCGCCGCCATTGACGATCTCTGACCAAAACAAAAGCGGCTCCAACGCACAGTGGGAGCCGCTCCACGATCAAAAGGTTGCTTTTTCTGGCTAAAGAGCTTCGTCCCCGCCAGACGACAAGTGGCGAAGCTTAGAAAAGTCGGAAAGTCACTTCGATCGGAACCTGAGTCGGAACACTTTTCCCGTTCGGTCCGATTGCTGGCCGGAACTTCCATTGCCGCACGGCTTCAATCGCCTTCTCGTCGAGTCCCAGGCCAGGGCTCTTAGCTACTTGAATATTCGTCGCGCGTCCGTCCAGCGTGATGATAACCATCAGCACGACCACGCCCTGGTATTTCGCTTTGCGAGCTTCGTCGGAATATTGTGGATCGGGGCAATAGATGCAGGTCGGCATGCCCACGCCGTTCACGCCTGCGCGGAACGCGCCACCGCCCGTGCCGCCGCCTTCGCCGGGACCAAGTCCGCCGCCCGAACCGCTGCCAATTCCCGTCCCGTTGCCGTGCCCCAACGATTCGCTCACACCGTTGGCCAGCGGATCGCCAAAGGTTGGCGCATTAATGTTGGACACGCGCAAATCTGGGGGCCCAAGCAGAGACGGATCCATCGGGAGCTTGGGGTTAGGGTTCTGAATCTTTACCTGTGGGGGCGTGAATTGCGTCCATTGGAATTTGGGTAGCTTACCGCGATTGACAGGAGCCGTCGTATGGTCGTTGGCTCCTCCGCCCCCGCCCGCCGGTTTGGCTCCCTGAGGCAGTTTCGCCATGTAAGGAGAAATATCCAGCGGCAGCACATCCGTCTTGGTTTTTGCCTGCGTAGACGATGGCTGGTGTGTGATGATCGAAAAGGTGATGAACCCGATCAACAGCACGTGTAGCCCGACTGAGATCGCCTGCGTCCAACCGAAGTTTTCATCCTTCGACCAGATCTCCTTGACGCGAACCGGCTTTACTTCAAAGGGCAGCGGAGCCAGCTTGGTCGGTGAAAACAGCTCCTTCAAACGAGCGCCAAAACCACCAAACCCTTCGACCCAACCTGTCGACAGCCTGCTGTTAAATTGCCCCTTCGGGGCGCTCCGTCCGCTGAAGTATTCGCCGACGTTTTCCCAGAATCCGCCGCCATATTGCGTTGGCATCAGCGCGGATTTCACGTCTCCGCGAACTTTCACCGGTCGTTCAAATAGGAATTGCTTCAGGTTGGACCAAAAATTATCCGGCATCAGAATCGCCGGCCGGCCGAAACGGGGCACCGGTGCGGACCGCGTACTTCCGCGCGGTTCTTCAACGTTTGGACGTTGCGGTGGCCCCAAGTTGAGCATTGTCCCCGGCAAGTTCTGCACCTGATGCGCGACGACTGCGCTTACACTTAAATAGACGCACTTCCAGTACTTCTGGCGTCCCTTCGTTTACGATTCTCGCCAGCCGGGATAGGTTGCACGGCCGCTCCGGCTGACACCGTACTGCATTCATTGTAACATACGTAGTTACACCACTCTCCGAAGTTTCCCGCCGCGCTACT
>Ga0209488_10000884_pt1 | contig 25475 bp, 20 predicted proteins | sample Rivendell_Oct201_8_FD_188349 | JGI IMG/M metagenome (GOLD analysis project Ga0209488, IMG submission 188349) | Vadose zone soil microbial communities from the Eel River Critical Zone Observatory, Northern California, USA -... | ecosystem: Environmental > Terrestrial > Soil > Vadose zone >...
ATAGAATTTATTACGAGCCGCGCTGCGTCGAAGGAAACTATGCCTTGCCGGGCCAGCTCCGCGGACGGCGCGTGGAAGAGCGCGCCTTTGCAGAGGGGCAAGGTCCCGATCCGAGGACCAAGGACAGCCAAGATCGCGTGTTATCCATTCGACTGGATCCGTTATTGCAGTAGCGCACAGAAAGGGGGGCGACTTCCGGATCGGGTCATCGGCTGAAATGCTCAAGGCGAGGATAACTTTTCCGGTGTTCGGCCAATAGCTTCCGTGGCTGGAGGGTGGCGGCTACGGGGACAACGGGCCAACAGCAGACCTACTTATCCCGTTCAACCCAACCAGTAGCAATCGCGCTCGCCCAAGCGAGCATTCCCTTACTGCGGGCCAGTGCAGCCATGGCCGTGTTATCGTAGGGTACGTACCGGATGGTAGCGGACCAGCCTCCACTGGTACGCTCCAAAATTGCGTAGCACGCATGAGGCGTGCCAACCTCGACCACGTAAGAAACGGGCGCTTGCCCGTCGTAACCAGGCAGCCCTACGCTGCCGGGATTTACGATCATTCGCCCATCCCTCAGGCGAATCACTCTCGGGATGTGAGTGTGTCCGCAGAGGATGAGCTGGGCGTTGATTCCTTCAGCTCCAGCCTCAATAGCGTCGATAGACTCGCGCGTACACCGCCGTCGATGGTTACGTAGTCGAGCCAAAAAGCAGTGTCGTCCCTCGGAGATGCGTGGCAAAGGAACACCTCTTCTCGATGCATAAGCGTGGGTGGCATGCTAGCTCTTCCCATTCCGGATTGCCGATGACGTGCCCTGTGCGGGAAGATGCAGGAGGAGCGGTTTGCTTTAGCTGCACTTTTTAGAAGCGCCCGCAAGCTGAATGTCAAATCGGCGCTGTTCGAATAAATACCGTCATCTCAATAGCGTAAGCAAGCGATGCTGCCGATCCGAGTCGAGGCCTTTTTGGTAGCCAAAGTGAAGCATAGGTTGAAGGCCGCCCGGTGCGGCCACCATCGCAGCTCGTATGCCTCCTCGCTCGCACATGAACGCACAAGATCGCACACAATCGCACAAGATCGCACAACCATTCCGCTTGATCATTCCTGCATTCAATGTTTGTTGTGATCCAACTCGGTAACAGGGTGCGCGAAGGCACTTTCTATGCCGAGGCGGAGAACGCACGATGACGGCGCGACCGGCGCCGTAAAACAAACGGACGGCAGAGCTATGTGTCAATTCAATTCGCCGAAACGGCAAAAAATAAGGCCCGTTTTTTACGGAACGAAGCCAACGGGGGATTTGCGTGTGATTTCAAGGAAGCAAAAATGAACGATGCCGTGATGGCACAAGACACGCTGGGCTGCGCGCGGAGCTATGTCAGTCCCTCGCTGCTCGAAACAGTCGTGGCCGCGCTAACACACCCTGCGGAGCGACGCACGCGCCGGGAAGCGACGCGTGCGTTGAATTCATCTGCCAAACGAGGCCAAACGTTTTGGCCAAAACGAACCCAACAAGGGATTCTGGTCTTGATTCAAGGAGCGCGCTCTTGTCACTCGTAATCGCGCTTGATATTGGCGGAACCTTCACCGACCTCGTCGCCTTCGATCTTGCCACCGGCGCGGTGCATCAGGCCAAGAGTTCGACCACGCCTTATGATCTCGCGGTCGGAATTCGGGAAACGCTTGACAAGAGCGGTCTTGCGATCGGGACTGCCGACACCTTCATCCATGGCTCCACGGTCGCCATCAATACGGCGATCGAGCGGACCGGCGCCCGCACCGCGCTCCTGACCACGCAGGGCATGCGCGACGTCTACCAGATCGGCCGCGGCAATCGGCCGGAGGCCTATAATTTTCATTTCAAGCGCCCCGAACCCTATGTGCCGCGACACCTGACGTTTGAACTCAAGGAACGGCTCAATGCGTCGGGCAACGTCATCGTGCCGCTCGATGTCGACAATGCGCGCGCGGTGGCGCAGCAACTGCGCGAACTGGATGTCGAAGCGGTCGCGGTGTGTCTCATTCACGCCTGGGCCAATCCGGCACACGAACAGGCGGCGGGCGAATGTATCAGTCAGGAAGCGCCACAGTTTTATCGCTCGCTCTCCCACGAAATCCTGCGCGAGTATCGCGAATATGAGCGCACATCGACCACGGTGCTCAACGCCTATGTGGGCCCACGCGTCGCGCGCTATCTTGATGATCTCGAACGCCTGCTCGTGGCGGGCGGCTTCAAAGGACAGTTCCTGATCATGCAGTCGAACGGCGGCAGCATGTCGCCCGCAACCGCCAAGAAAATACCCGTCGCCACGATGGAGTCAGGGCCGGTCGGCGGCATTATCGCGGCGGCCGAGGCGACGCGCGACCTTGGGCTTCGCAACGCCATTGCGTTCGACATGGGTGGGACGACTGCAAAAGTAAGCCTCGTCCAGGACAACGAACCCGATATTGCACAAGGCTATTTCATCGGCGGCGCCGCGCGTGGCCATCCCGTGATGTATCCGGTTGTCGATATCGTCGAGGTCGGCGCCGGTGGCGGCAGCATCGCCTGGATCGACGAAGTTGGCGCGCTCAAAGTGGGTCCGCGCAGCGCCGGCGGCCATCCGGGACCCGTGTGTTACAGTCAGGACGGCACGGAGCCGACCGTCACCGACGCCAATGTGGCGCTCGGCCGGTTGGGCGCGACGCGATTTCTCGGCGGAGAAATGCCGCTCGATGTTGCGGGCGCGCGCGAGGCGATCCGAGCCAAGATCGCCGAGCCGCTCGGCCTCACCATCGAGGCAGCCGCGCTCGGCATCATCCGCATTGCGATTGCGGAAATGTCGCTCGCGGTGCGATCGGTGTCGATCGCGCGCGGTTATGACCCGCGTGATTTTGCGCTGGTGGCATTTGGCGGCGCCGGCCCCCTCCACGCCGCCGAGATCGCCCGCGAACTGCACATCCCGACCGTCATTGTGCCGCGCCTGCCGGGGCACTTCTCGGCCTTCGGAATGCTGCTCGCCGACCTGCGCCACGACTATGTCCGCACTTATTACAAGCCGCTGGCCGATTGCGACTTTGACACAATGACTTCGATTTTCGAGGCTATGGTCCAGGAAGGGGCCGATCTGCTCGCCAGCGAAGGCATGCGCCCGGAACAGATGCGCTTCGAACGGTTCCTCGACATGCGCTATGTCGGCCAGGAATTCCCGATTCAGACCCGGATAGACGCGAATGACCTCAAAGCGCGCGACCGCGCCCTGTTGCGCGCCGCGTTCGATCGCATTCATGATCGCCGCTTTGGTCATCAAGCCGTCGACGAGCCGGTCGAAGTCGTGAACCTGCGCCTGACCGCATTCGGGCGCCGCCGGCGATCACAGTTTCCGAAACTCGGCGAGACGAAAAGCGCCGTTACGCAAACCACAGCAGAGCGACGGAATATCGTGCTGAGCAACGCCGACATACCGATCTCGTGCGCGATCCACGATCGAGAACATCTGCATGGGGGCCAAGAAATCGCGGGACCGGCGGTCATCACGGAATATGCCTCCACCACCCTGTTGTTCGGGGACGATCGATTAAATGTCGCGACAAGTGGAGAGTTGATCATTCGTGTCGGGGAAGGCCCGTGAGCAATAGCACCCAAAAACTCGATCCCGTTACGCTGGAAGTGCTCCGCAATGCCTTGCCGGCGATCGCCGCCGATATGGCGGTCGACCTGCAGCGCACGTCCTACAACATGATGATCTACGAAGTGCAGGATTATTGCTGCGCGCTGCTTGACGCGGATGGGCAGTTGATCGCGCAGAACATCGGCGGCGTGTCGCACTTCGTGGCCGACCTTGGCGTCGTCATCCGCGACGCTGTCACGCGCTACGGCAGGACCGGTTTCAAGCCCGGAGACGTCATCATCACCAATCACCAGCGCGTCGCCGGCCAGCATCTCAACAATGTGTGCATTTTTACGCCGTTCTTTTTCGATGGCGCCTTGCAGTCCTTTGCGATCGTGCGCGCCCATTGGGTCGATATCGGCGGGATGAGCACGGGCTTTAGCGCCGCAACGCTCGTCAACGATCCCTGGATGGAAGGGCTGCAACTCGACCAGATCAAGATCTACGAGGCGGGCATCCCGGACGAGAAAGTGTTGCGCCTCATCCGCGACAACATCCGCTTTCCGGATGCCTCGATGGGAGATCTCCGCTCCCAGATGGCTGCCTGCAAGCTCGCCGAGCGGCGGCTCGAGGAATTGTTCAGTCGCTATGGACTTAAGACCATTCATGCCGCGATCGCGCGCATATTCGACGAGACGGAACGAAAATGCCGGCGCGTCGTGCGCGACATTCCGGACGGAACCTACGAGGCGGAATCGTTTCTCGATCCCGACGGCCCCGACAAGAGCATGACGGTGCCGATCCGCGTAAAGGTGATCGTTTCCGGCGACGATATGACCATCGATCTCACCGCTTGTTCCGCCCAACGCAAGAGCGCGCTTAATTCGCGCACGCTCGCGGGCGCCTATATCGCCTACAAGGGCATCACGGGCCCGCTCGACGGCGTCAATGAGGGCTCCTTCCGCGCGCTCAAGGTCGAGATCCAGGAAGGCAATATCATGATGGCGGCGTTCCCGGCCGCGATGGCGGGATGGAGCCGCGTGCTGCCGACCGTCATCGACACCATCCTCAAGGCGCTCGCGCCGGCACTGCCGGATTTCGTTCCGGCCGCGCATCAAGGTACGCTCGGTGGCTCCATGACATTCTTTGGAACCTATCCCGACTTCGGGACCGATCCGGGGCGCGGGCGGAATTTCGTGCTGCAGACCATCGAAGGCGGCGGCTGGGGCGGCCGCCCGAATGCGGACGGCGAATCCGCCTGCGTGTCGGTGTGCCAGGGCGATGTGCGCAATTCTCCGGTCGAGACGATCGAACTCAAGACGCCTGTGATTGTCGATAAACGTTCGCTTCGCAACGGGTCCGGCGGACCCGGCAAGTATCGTGGCGGACTTGGGATCGAGACTCAAATGACCAATCTCATGGAAGGCCGCTGGAGCCTGAGCAATGCGGGCCGCCGCATCTGTACGCCCTGGGGCATCGCGGGCGGCCGCAATGGCGGCGGCTCGCGCAACTTCATGCGCGGTCCCGGCGAGGCTGAATTCACCGCGATGGATCCGGTGCGCACGCTGGCGGCACCGGATTCCTCCGTCATGGTCTCGACCGGCGGCGGCGGCGGCTGGGGCGACCCGCTGGAACGTGATCCGGCCCGCGTGCGTCACGATGTGTTGGAGGAATACGTTGCGGCTGAGGCGGCGCGCGCGGATTATGGCGTGGTGATCGATGCCAAGACGATGGTGGTTGACGAGGTGGCGACACAGGCGCTGCGGGCACGGATGCGGGCGGAGCGTGGGGGCAATCATGTATGAGCGGGTTGTCACCTCTCCCCGCTCTTCGGCGGCTTGCGCCGCGGCGGGGAGAGGTCGGGTGAGGGGCAGCCACAAACTCGGTCACGGCGTATTGCTGCCCCTCATCCCAACCTTCTCCCCGCCGCGGCGCAAGCCGCCGAAGCGCGGGGAGAAGGAACACACCGTGCTCGCCTTACGTCCATTGGCACCAATGCGGATTAGAGGCATGACTCAAGCAGAAATCATAACACAGGATCTCGCCAATCGCATTGCACGCGTGCAGGCGCGCATGTGCGAGCGCGGGCTCAAGAGCCTGATTGTGTACTTCAACGGCCAGCACTACATGCTGCGCTTCAATCCCCTCCTCTACTTGAGCGACTACAAGACGCTTGGTCCATCGTTTCTCTTCCTGCGCCACGAAGGCGGGCCATCGCTCCTCATCTCGCCCGACTGGGATTTGGCGCGCGCCGTGGAAGAAGGACCTTGCGCCACCATCCGCGCCGTACCGCAAGAGGCGCTCGCGACCACCGCTGCCGAATTTGCCAAAACACTACCGAGGCCGCTTGCGCTGTCAGGCCGCGAACACATGACACTTAATTTCAGCCGGCAGTTTCTGCCCCTGATCGATCAAGATGTGCGTGACGCCGGCGATATCGTGACCGACCTCGTCGCAACCCGAACCGACATCGAACTCGCGCGTGTCACCAGGGCCGCTGCAATCGCAGACGAAGGATTTCGCGCCTTGCGCGACGCCGCGCGCGTCGGCATGCGGGAATATGAGCTTGCGGCCGAAGTCGAACACGCCATGCAATGCGCCGGCTCGGATGACAATTATGGTCTCCTTGGCGCCGGTAGTCATAACCTTGCGGTGCGCGCGCCCACCGATCGCCGCATCGAAGAAGGCGATCTCATCATTGGCGAGATCACGCCCTGCTATCGCGGCTACTTCGCGCAGCTCTGCCGGACGCTGGTGCTCGGAACCCCGAGCGCATTGCAGCTTGAGAAATACGATCTGTTAATGCGTGCCGAGGACGCCGGCTTTGCGGCCGCGCTGCCGGGGCGGCCGGCGAGCGACATTGCCCGCGCCGTCAATGGAGTGATCGGTGCCGCGGGTTATGCAGAATATTGCCGCCAGCCCTATATGCGCACGCGCGGACATGGCCTTGGCTTTGGCGGCGTCGTGCCGAGCGACGTGACGGAAAGTGCAGGACCTGCGCTCGCGCTCAACATGACCATGGTCATTCACCCCAACCAATATATCCCGCAGACCGGCTACATGATGCTGGGCGACACCGTGGTGATCGAGGCCGGGGGCCCGCGGGCACTGACCACAACACCTCGGCAATTGTTCTCCAAGAAATCGTAACGAGGCGGCCAAACATGCGCACCATGCATCCAGTGCTCAAGCGCGGCGGCCTGTTCTGGGACCGGGAACTTCTGCCGCCTGCCTGCTATGCGCAACGTTTCGCGCGCATCAAGGCGCTGATTGACGAAAGCCAAGACGACGCCTGGCTTCTCTATGGCGACGTCGAGCGCTACGGCCACGTTGCCTGGTTCAGCAATTTCCTGCCGCGTACGCGATCTGCCCTCGCCCTGGTGCCGCGCGAGGACGATCCCGCAATCCTGCTCAGCGTCGGCCAACGCGACATCCCAGCCGCAAAAACGCTGACCTGGATCGATGATGTGCGCCCCTTCTCGAAACTTGGGACGCAGCTTTGCGCCTTGATCAAGGACAAGGGCCTCACGCGCGCGTGCTTTGGACTCGTGGGTGTCGAGGAGCAACTCGCGCTCGCTGATTGGACCGACATCACGGCCGGGCTTCCCGATGCGCGATGGGAGACCCGTACCGAAGCCGTGTCGCGCTTGCGTCAATCGAAAGACGAGTGGGAACTTGCAGCGCTGCGGCGATCGGCTGCCGCCGTGAGGGCCGCGCTTGATTTGGTTGCAGATATCGCGCGTCCCGGCATGACGACGCGCGAACTTGGCGCCGCAGCCGATCGCGTGTTGCGGTGTCGTGCCGCGGAGGATGTCCGTATTCTCATCGCTGGCGGCGCACAATGCGGCGCGTCATTGCGTCCGCCGGATGATCAGGTCGTGCAGGCCGGAGACACGATCATGGTTTACGTGACCGGCGAAGTGCAACGCTATTGGGCGGAAGGTGCGCGGACGTTTACACTCGGTCCCGCCTCCCCGACGCTGCTCGTGCTCGCCGCACGCGCGGCTGAGGCGCTTGCCGCTATGCGCAGAGCGGCCGTGCCGGGAGCATCGGTGTCAGATATCTGGGCGCGGGCCAATGCCGCATTGGATGATCCCGAATTGCGCGCGTCCGCCAATGCCTATGGGCTCGGTCACGGCATCGGCCTCGACGCCGAAGAAGCGCCGTTCATCACCACGGGCAGCAATGAACTTCTCGTCGAGGGCGCGACACTCGCGCTCCGTATCATCGGGCATAGAGCCGGCCACGGCATCGCGCTCGGCGAGATGATCGTCGTTCGCGCCCGTGGCGCGGACATTCTCATTGAATCATCGGGACCGGTCTTATGCGCGCGATAACATACGCATTGGCGGTCTTGGGTATAACCGGCCTCGGAACAAACTGCGTCATGGCGCAAACCGTAGCCGACTTCTATCGCGGCAAGACGCTTGAAATCGATGTCGGAACCGGCGTCGGCGGCGGCTATGACGCCAATGCCCGCCTGGTTGCGCGCCATCTTGGACGGCACCTCCCCGGCAATCCCACAATCGTGATCAACAATCTTCCCGGCGGCGGCGGCATCCGCGCCGCCAACACCCTGTTCAATCGCTTGGCGCGCGACGGCACGGTCATCGGGACCTTCAGTAATGCGATGATTACAGAGCCGCTTCTCGGCAGCGGCCAGTCGCTTTTCGATCCGACGAAATTCACCTGGATCGGCAGCGCCAGCCGCGAGGACGGGCTCTGCGTCGCGACGCAATCCTCCGGCATTGCGTCATGGAACGACCTGCTCGAAAAGGAAGTGATTGTCGGCACGACGGCACCCGGCACGACGACATACATGTATCCCGTGATGCTGCGAAACCTGTTCGGCGCCAAGTTCAAACCTGTTTCCGGATATCCCGATGCCGGCCAGATCGCGCTCGCGGTCCAGCGCAACGAAGTGCAAGCGGTTTGCCAGACCTTGTCGAGCATCAAGATCGGTCGTCCGGATTGGCTGCGCGACCGCGTCGTGGTGCCGCTCATTGCGCTCGGCCTCACGCGCCTGCGCGATCTTCCCGACCTCATGTCGGTCATGGAACTCGCACGCACCGCCGAACAGCAGCAGATCCTCAAGGTCGTTCTTGCTCCCAATCTCGCGGGCCGCCCGTTCCTGGCGCCGCCCGGCATTCCGCCGCAGCGCACGCAAGCGCTGCGTGATGCCTTCGACGCCATGACCCGAGACACCAACTTTTTGGAGGAGGCGCAAAGGTTGCGCATGGACATCGAGCCGGCGAGCGGACGCGAAATCGAGGCGTTGGTTAATGAAATCTATGCACTGCCCGAAGGCGTCATCGCGCGGACCAAACTCGTCGCGAGGTAATTTCAATGCGCAAACAGCAGCAGCACGACCCCGATCACGATCAACACAATGCCGTAGGCTTCACGTTGCGTCGTCACCTGCCCGAACACGAAACGCGAGATCGCTTGCGCAAACAGCACCTCGACCAGCGCCAGCGTGCGTACGCTCGCCGCACTGGCGAGTGCAAAGGACAGAAACCAGAATTGCGATGCGAAGGCGCCGAGAAATCCGGCAAGCATGGACGGTTTCCAGGCCTTGAGGATGGCGCGCATGACGGATGGATCGCGCCAGGCAAGATAAAGCGACAGCAACACGACTTGAACCAACAGTCCGACCATCATCGTGAAGGTCGCCGCCATCACGTAGTTTGCCAAGTCAAGACTCAGGATCGCGCCGCGAAATCCGATGGCCGACAACCCGAACATCGCGGCCGATGCAAGACCGAGCAGCGTCGGCCGCCATCCGAGATTAGCCCCTCCTCGCAGGCCCGTGAGCACGACGCCACAGGTCGCCACCAGGATGGCGATCGCCATCAGGGGCGTAACCGCATCACCCAGCAGTATGAGCCCAAAGAGGGCCACCTGCACGGGCTCGGTCTTGATATAGGCATAGACCACCACGAACGAGCGGTCGTTCATGGCGGCCAGCATCAGGGCGGTGGCGGCGATCTGGGAAAGCGCGCCATCGGCGAGCCAGGCCCAGAAGATGCCGCCCGGGCGCGGCATCGCCTCCCCGGTCGCGACCAGAACCAGGCCCAAAAAGACCAGCGCGAACGGAAAACCGAACAGGAATCGCACATGGGTGGCGCCGGCCGTTCCGAGCGACGTCGTCAACGACCGCTGCGTGGCATTGCGGACGGTCTGGCTCGCGGCGGCAATCACCGTGAACAGCGCCCAAAGCCAGCCCGAATCAGGCATCCCCACCCTCAAATAAGCTATGCAAATCAATCTGCGGTGCCGCGCCCAAGAGCACTACTTCGATCGCGCGGCCGCAACCATGTAGTTCACATCCATGTCGCTCGACAATTGCCAGCGGTCGGCGAACAAATTGTAGATGACGCCTGTCTCTTCAAATACCCTCAATCCACCCAGTTCCAGCGCAATCTCGAGTTCATTTGGGGTCACGAATTTGTCCCATTGGTGGGTCCCGCGCGGCAACCAGCGCAGCACATATTCGGCGCCCACGATGGCGAGCGCAAAGCTCTTGAGAGTCCGGTTGAGCGTCGCCATGATCATCAGCCCGTCTGGCTTGACCATGTCGGTGCAGCGCCGCACAAACAGATTGACGTCGGCGACATGCTCGACCACCTCCATGGCGAGCACGACGTCGAAGCTCTCGCCCGCATCCGCGAGAGCTTCTGCGGTGGTTGCGCGGTAGTCGATCGCAATGCCCCCGGCCCCAGCGTGGAGCTTGGCCGCCGCGATATTGGCTTCCGCCGGATCCGCGCCTACGACCGCGGCACCGAGCCGCGCCAAAGGCTCGCTCAGGAGGCCGCCGCCGCAGCCGATGTCGAGGATGCGCAAGCCGGAGAGGCTATCGAGCCGTTTTGGATCACGCCCAAGCCGCCGGCAGACCGCATCCCTGATGAATCCGAGCCGCACCGGATTGAACTTGTGCAGCACGCCCATTTTGCCATGGAAATCCCACCACGTGTCGGCGAGCGCGGAAAAGCGCGCGACCTCGCTCTCGTCGACGGTGGAGCGGCTTGCGGGCTTTGTTGCAGGCGTTGTTGCAGACTTGGCATTCATCGCCTTGGGATCCCCAAACACATTGTTGCGGGGCCATGATCCCGCAGGCTATGTATACGCGCCTTTTTAAGCCAAGGCTCTACCAAACAAGGCTTTACCAAAGCAGCCTCTTTACTTAAGCAGTTTTGGCGGCTTGGGTCAGAGCAGATCATCCCTCTTCCCGTTGCCCATCTGGAGACGTCCAAACACGCCATGGCCCGCCTCGTCATGAAATTCGGCGGAACCTCGGTCGCCGATATCGACCGCATCCGTAACGTTGCCAACCACGTCCAACGCGAAGTCGACGCCGGCCACGAAGTCGCCGTGGTGGTATCGGCGATGTCCGGCGTGACCAACGAGCTGGTCGCCTGGTGCCGCGACGGCGCCGTCCTGCACGATGCCCGGGAATACGACGCCGTCGTGTCGAGCGGGGAGCAGGTTACGGCCGGCCTGCTGGCGATCGTGCTTGAAGGAATCGGGATCAATGCCCGTTCCTGGCAGGGCTGGCAGCTTCCCATTTTGACGTCCAATGCCCATGGTTCGGCGCGCATCCTCGACATCAACGGCACCGAACTCATCAAACGCTTCAAGGAACGCAAGGAGGTCGCGGTGGTCGCCGGCTTCCAGGGCATGCACAAGGAAACGGGCCGTATCACCACGCTCGGGCGCGGCGGGTCGGACACATCGGCGGTCGCAATCGCGGCCGCCATCAAGGCGGATCGTTGCGACATCTATACCGATGTCGATGGCGTGTATACGACCGATCCGCGGGTCGTGCCGCGCGCCAAGCGCATGCCCAAGATTGCCTACGAGGAAATGCTCGAGCTCGCTTCGCTCGGGGCCAAAGTCATGCAGGTGCGCTCGGTCGAACTCGGCATGGTGCATCGCGTGCGCATATTCGTGCGCTCGAGTTTCGTAAAACCGGAAGATATCGATCCGCGCGTCGACCCGCCCGGCACACTCATTTGCAGCGAGGAGGAGATTGTGGAGCAACAAGTCGTCACCGGCATTGCCTTCTCCAAGGACGAGGCCCAGATTTCAATCCGCCGTGTCGCCGACAAGCCGGGCGTGGCGGCCGCCATCTTCGGCCCGCTCGCAGAAGCCAATATCAACGTCGACATGATCGTCCAGAATGTGTCGTCCGACGGCGCCACCACCGATCTCACCTTCACGGTGCCGGCATCGGACTACGAGCGCGCCGCCGACGTGCTGGCCAAGGCAAAGCCGGACATCGGCTATGATCGCATCGACGGCGCCAGCGACGTCGCCAAAGTGTCGGTCATCGGCATCGGCATGCGCAGCCATGCCGGGGTCGCCGCCCGGGCCTTCAAGGCCCTGGCCGAGCGCAGGATCAACATCCGCGCCATCACGACCTCCGAAATAAAGTTCTCGCTGCTGATCGACGCCGAATATACGGAACTCGCGGTCCGCACGCTGCACAGCCTCTACGACCTGGACAAGAACTGAACCCTGTTCCTCCGGCTATTTGGGACTGCGGGACCCCTCCCCCGGCAGTCTGTACTTGCTTGTACGCGCTCGCATTGGCTATACGCCCTCATGGTTGAAGCCCGCCGGCTGCCGGGGCCTGCGGATGCGATTTCCTGACTGAATTTGCCGGGGCACACATGCACCGGAATCGAGGGAACATGCGTGGCACGCTTGGCGGCCCGCGTGCGTTGTTGCGCCGGCTTCGCGAAGTGATGGCGGAGCCGGTCAGCGCGCAGGACCGCCTGGACAAGATCGTGGTGCTGATCGCCGCCAACATGGTGGCGGAGGTCTGCTCTGTCTACGTTTTGCGCGTAGACGGCACGCTCGAACTTTACGCCACGGAAGGCCTCAAGAAAGAGGCCGTCCACCAGACCGTCATGCGGGCGGACGAAGGCCTCGTGGGTCTCGTCGCAAGCGAAGCAAACCCCATCAATCTCTCGCAGGCTCAGGACCACCCGGCGTTCTCGTTCCGCCCGGAAACGGGCGAAGAAATCTACAACGCGTTCCTCGGCGTGCCGGTCCTGCGCGCCGGTAACACGCTTGGCGTCCTGGTGGTTCAGAACCGGGCCCGTCGCGCCTATTCGGAGGAGGAAGAGGAGGCGCTGCAGACGACCGCGATGGTGCTCGCTGAGATGATTGCCTCGGGCGAGCTTGCGTCGATTGCGAAACCCGGCGCGCCCCAGCTTGCAGCCCGTCGCCCCCTGCAGGTCGTCGGCGTTGCGCTCAATGACGGCATCGCGCTCGGCCGTGCGGTATTCCACGAGCCACGAATCGTCATCACCAATATCATCGCCGACGATGTGCCAAAGGAACTCAAGCGCCTGGAAGCCGGGATCGAGACCATGCGCTCCGACCTCGACCTGCTGCTCGAACGCGGCGAGGTCCCCGACCGCGGCGAGCATCGCGAGGTGCTGGAAGCCTACCGGATGTTCGCCAACGACCGGGGCTGGAATCATCGCCTGGAAGAGGCGGTGCGCACCGGGTTGACTGCCGAAGCTGCGGTCGAACGCGTCCAATCGGACACGCGCGCGCGCATGCTGCGCGCGACCGACCCCTATTTGCGCGAACGCCTGCACGATCTCGACGAACTGTCGAACCGTCTGTTGCATCAATTGCTTGGCACGGACTATGCGGTCTCGCGCGACCGACTGCCGGAAAATGCGGTGCTGGTGGCCCGCTCCATGGGGCCGGCCGCGCTCCTCGAATACGACCGCAAGCGTTTGCGCGGACTGGTACTTGAGGAAGGCGGTCCCAATTCGCATGTCGCCATCGTGGCGCGCGCACTTGGCATCGCGGCTGTCGGCGAAATCCCGAACGCGACGGGCATTACGGAACCCGGGGATGCGATCATCGTCGATGGATCATCAGGCATCGTGCATATGCGGCCGACCCCCGACATGGAGGCGGCCTATGTCGAGCGGGTGCGGGTACGCGCGCGCCGGCAATTGCAATATCAGGCGCTGCGGGACAAGCCGTGTGTGACCCGGGATGGCACCGCCGTAACGCTCCTAATCAATGCCGGCCTGCCGGTCGATTTGTCGCACGTCGCGGAGACCGGCGCTTGCGGGATCGGCCTGTTCCGTACCGAACTGCAGTTCATGGCAGCCGGGATGCTGCCGCGCGCGGCCGAACAGTTCGCGCTCTACCGGGCTGTGCTTGATGCTGCTGGCGACAAGCCCGTGACGTTTCGCACGCTCGACATCGGAGGCGACAAGGTCCTGCCCAATATGCGCGAGCACATCGAGGAGGAAAACCCGGCCTTGGGTTGGCGCGCCATCAGGCTCGGACTTGACCGGCCCGGGCTCTTGCGAAATCAAGTACGTGCGCTGCTGCGGGCGGCCGGCGGGCGCGAACTGCGCCTCATGTTCCCTATGATCGCGAGCGTCGAGGAATTCGACGAAGCAAAAACGCTGGTCGAACGCGAGCTGACGCATTTGCGCCGTCATGGCCACAAGTTGCCGGAGCGCGCCGATATCGGCGCCATGTTGGAAGTGCCGTCGCTCCTTTATCAGCTCGATGAAATCCTCGACCGCGTTGATTTCCTGTCGGTCGGATCAAATGATCTGTTCCAGTTTTTCTATGCCGTCGACCGCGGCAACAAGCGTGTGGCCGAGCGTTTCGATCCGATCGCATCCCCGATCCTGCGGGCCCTGCGTGACATCGTCACCAAGGCGCAGGCTCACAACAAGCCGGTGTCGATCTGCGGCGAACTGGCCTCGCAACCGATCGGGGCATTGGCTTTGGTCGCGATCGGCTACCGCGCCCTGTCACTTTCACCGACGGCGGTCGGTCCGATAAAAGCCATGCTTCTCGAAACTGACTGCCGCAAGGTCAGTGATTTGGTCGGCAAGCTCATCGACGCACCGGCCGGGACGGTCAACATCCGCGAGCGGCTCAAGGCCTTCGCGGCTGAACAGGGGCTGCCGATTTAGACTATGGCATGACATACACCGCGACTTGAGCCGATTCCATAGGACCCCGAACCCGTGAAATGACCATGCTGCCGGAACAGAAACTCGACGCGCTTGTCGCCCGCTACGAGGCCGTGGAGGCGGAGCTTGCAAGCCAGGTCACGCCTGAGATCTATGTGAAGCTCTCGCGCGAATTCGCGGAACTCGGGCCCATCGTGAAAACGGTGATCGATTATCGCAGCGTGGAGGCAGAGATCGCCGGCATCAATGCCTTGCTCAAGGATTCGTCCACCGACGCCGAGATGTGCGCCATGGCGAGTGCCGAAAAACCGGCTCTGGAGGAAAAGCGTGCGGCGCTGGAGCGCCAGATCAAACTCACGCTGCTGCCCAAAGACGCCATGGATGCGCGCAACGTCATTATCGAAATTCGCGCCGGCACCGGCGGCGATGAAGCCTCGCTTTTTGCAGGGGATCTCTTTCGCATGTACGAACGCTATGCCGCCAAGGAGGGCTGGAAAACCGAAATCTTGTCCGCGAGCGAAGGGACCATGGGGGGCTACAAGGAAATCGTCGCCCAGATCAGCGGGCGTGGGCCGTTTGCCAAGCTCAAGTTCGAATCCGGTGTTCACCGCGTGCAGCGCGTCCCCGACACCGAGACGCAAGGGCGCATCCATACATCGGCCGCGACCGTCGCGGTGTTGCCCGAGGTTGAAGACGTGGACATCAAGATCAACGATGCCGATCTCAAGGTCGACACCATGCGGTCCAGCGGCGCCGGCGGCCAGCATGTGAACAAGACCGAATCCGCAATTCGCATCACCCATCTGCCCTCGGGCATCGCCATCGTGGTGCAGGAGGAGCGCTCGCAACACAAGAACCGCGCCAAAGCGATGGCCATGTTGCGGGCACGACTCTATGACGCGGAAAAGCAGAAACGCGATTCCGAGCGCGCCGCCGAACGGCGTGGCCAGGTCGGGTCAGGCGACCGGTCTGAGCGCATCCGCACCTACAACTTCCCGCAGGCGCGCGTCAGCGACCACCGAATCAATCTCACGCTCTACAAGTTGCCGCAGATCATGGAAGGCGAGGCGCTCGGCGAAATCATCGATGCCCTGGTGGCGGAGCATCAGGCAGGACTGCTGGCGGCGGAAGGCGCGACGTGACGCCTGCAAGGCGCGGGGAACACGAAATCACGATTGATGCCGCGCGCCGCGACATTGCGCAGGCGTTCCGGCAGCATGGTCTTGACTCGCCCGAACTTGATGCGCGCCTCATCGTCGGCCACGCGCTCGGCCTCGACCATGCGGGGCTTGTCGCGCAGTCCAATCGGCCCGTTAGCGCCGCCGACGCCGACGTAATCGCAGCACTGGCAGAGCGCCGGCTCAAGCACGAACCCGTCGCGCGCATCCTGGGCACGAAGGAATTCTGGGGCCTGCGCCTGGAACTCAACGCCGAGACCCTGGTGCCACGGCCAGAGACGGAAACGGTCGTCGAGGCGGCGCTTGCGGCTATTGACCGCAGCTTTGATCGGCAACAGCCGCTGCGATTGGCCGACCTCGGCACCGGCTCAGGAGCGCTGCTGCTCGCGCTCCTCACCGAACTGCCGAATGCGTTCGGTGTCGGCACGGACGTGAATAGCGCCGCGGCTGCTTGCGCGCAACGCAACGCCATTGCGCTCGGCCTTGAGGAACGGGCCACATTCGCCGTTTGCGACTACGCTACTGCGTTGTCGGGACCGTTCGACCTGATTGTATCCAATCCGCCCTACGTTTGTCGCAGTGCTGTCGCAGCGCTCGCGCCCGAGGTCCGTCTATTCGACCCCGCGGGTGCACTTGATGGCGGCGAGGATGGACTTGCCGGCTATCGGGCCATCGCATCCGACATGCACCGTGTGTTGTCGCCCAACGGATTTGTTGTGGTTGAACTCGGGGCCGGCCAGTGTGACGCCGTAATGACACTTTTTGCAGCAAGCGGCCTCATCGCATTGGAGGCCCGGCCCGACCTCGCCGGCATTGCCCGCGCGCTGACCGGCTGCCGCGCATCCGGATGAACGGTTTCTTAAGCACAAAAGGCCAAAACGCGTCAGCAACACCAAAACAATCATGTGGACCGAAAATCGCATTGAGGCAGTGAGGGTCACACGAATTGAGCGGCCCAATTGCCCCGCGACGGTGTTGCTATGCCTTCCTCACATTACAGGCACGCAAAAAATCGCTTGGATTGTGCGTCGAGAACGACTAGTTTGCGTCCAGAAATTGACCCTATACATTGACCGCCCAAACGAGGCCCGTAGCATAGCTCCGGAGAGCCACAATGGCGCGAAGAGGCGGCGCGAAGAGGCGATACGGCAAAGCCGAATGAACCAACAGGCGGTTCGAAGACCGACAGTTCGCAGACATAGGCGATGCGCGGGCCTGGGAGCCGATTGCTAACTTCGCCAGTGTGAAGGCTTTGTCGCGTGAAAGCTTGTGTTTAGAGGCTTGGGATCGAGGTGCTTCATATGTGCGACGATTCAGCGCGATCCGGAGTGGATCGCGGCGCGCCGTATGACAGGCAACCTGCGATGCCGCAGAAGAGGCTGCGGTTCTGGACCTACTTCACGAAAACATACGTCGCGATAACGACGGCAGTGCCAAAGTAGCTGGCAGCATGGGGCAAACTGCGGGAACGAGTATCGCACTTGGGCTATCTACGCGATCATGGGCTTTTTACGGGATCATGTGCTTTTTACGCAATCATGGGGTTTTTACGCGATCAAATGTGAAGCGGTGTTTCGGCTGCCCGTTCGCTTGAGAGGGCGCGTCCGACCGCCAATAAATGTATGAGCGAAGTATGGGTGAAGAACGAGTTACCAAAGTATAATGAGGCGACACCAAGATCGCCACAACGAGAGGATCAATAGACAGGCGAATCATGAGAAACGGTCAGAACCAGAATAAACGCATGCGCGGTCGCACCAACAACAACAACAACAACAACCATCACCGCAAGAATCAAAACCCAATGGCTCGTGTCTTCGAGTCAAACGGTCCGGACGTCAAGATTCGCGGGAACCCTTCCCATATTGCTGAAAAATATGTCCAACTTGCACGCGATGCGCAGACCTCCGGCGATCCGATCTCGGCCGAAAATTATTTTCAACATGCCGAGCACTATTATCGCCTGATCGCGAGTGCGCAGGAACAGTTCCGACAGAGCAATCCGAATCTGGGGCGACCCGACGGCGACATGCAAGGCAACGTCCGCGATGACGGATTCGACGATGGCGATGAGGGTGAGCAGCCGATGGTAAGCGAGGCGGCATTTGGCGCGCGAGAACCGCAGCCCTATATGCCACGCGAGCCGCAACCCTATATGCAGCGCGATACGCCGCGCGATATGCAACGTGACACTCCGCGCGATATGCAACGCGATACGCCGCGCGATATGCCACGCGACGCGCAACCTTTTCAACAACCGTACCATCAGCCGCCGCAACACAACCAGCAGCACCAGCCTCGTCACAGCCAGCCGGTGCAGCAAGAGGGCGTCGACATCGAGCGCCTTCCTTCATTCATCACTGGCGGCCAGCCGGTCCAAGCAGCAGTGCCGGTTCATCAAGGGCAGAATGGCCACGAGAGCCCGCCCGATCGCTACCCGCTCCATCGCCGTCGTCGCCGCCACCGCGGCGGCCCCCGCCAGGACTTCCAGGGCGGGTCGACACAAAGCGATGAGCCTCCACCGCGTGATTAACCTCCGCGAACGCGGGCCCCTGGCGATGGGGCGAGCGAAGGCGCAAGAGCTGGAACGAGACGTTGGCGCTCGCCCCGGTATGGGATTGCACGGTAGACCTGCTTGGTGGCTTCAACGATGTGAACGCCGGCGAACGGTGCCGAAATGGTCGCACCGGTTCGCTCCCAGGCAACGGCCGAACGCAGGAACCAACCGCGCTCAACCGGCGGCACATAGAGGGCCTCGCCCCAGCCAATCGGGGTGAACCACGAATCACGCAACAAAAGCGAAATCTGTGAGCGCGAATAGGGCCTGCCATGGCCGAAAGGGGTTGTATCGATACGAGCCCATAAGCCGCGCCGGTTCGGCACGACCGCCAGGAATCGCCCGCCCGGTGCCAGAACACGCCAGCATTCGCGCAAGAGCGCACCCGGGTCGTGTGCCAGTTCGAGTGCATGGATAAGCAGCAACCGATCGACGGCCGCATCCGGTAGCGGCATATCAAGTTCATCGACCAGGGCCGCAAGCGCCGGACGGTGCGTTGGCCACTTCATGACGCCCTGTACGGCTGGCATGAAAGCCAGGCAACGTTCAGCTTCCTCGCGGAAAAGCCCGAGATATGGCGTCGGGTAGCCGACGCCGAGAACACGCATCCCACGTGTATCGGCAAAGCGGGACCGAATGCCGCGGCCGACAAAGCGCCGTGCGACCACACCAAGACGGTGGCCGTAAAAATTGCGGAGATCAACAACGTCGATAGACATGGGGGCAAGGGTAGCACGTCCGGGCTAAAGCTTCGATATGGCAGGACTTTGGGGCGCCAATGCTGCAAGGCGAGCGCCTTCGATTCCGAAACGCCCTCGTTGAAACTCCTTGGACTGAAATGCGTTATGGTGTGGCAGCTTCCAATCGCATATCGGCTTAGCGACACATACCGAAGGTCCCAACATGTCAGCGCAAACCCGTCTATTCCTCTGCCTTCAGGATAATTTCGGCGTGCTCGTGCACGACCCCGCAAGCGGCGCGACCGCGGCAATCGATGCGCCGGAAGCGCCCCCGATCGAAAATGCACTCAAGGCCACGGGATGGCGGCTCACCGATATCCTGGTCACCCACCACCATCACGATCACACCGGCGGCATCGAAGAACTTAAACGCCGCTACCGCTGTCGCGTGGTTGCGCCCGATGCGGAAGCCAAGGGAATCCCGGACGTCGACGAAACCGTTCGCGAGAACGACAAAGTCAGCGTTGGCGGCCTTGAGGCCCGCGTCATTGAAACGCCGGGTCACACCGCGGGACACATCAGCTTTCATTTTCCCGCCGATCGGCTTGCATTTGTGGGCGACACTTTGTTCTCGATAGGCTGCGGCCGCGTAATCGAGGGCAACCCACAAATGATGTGGGAATCTCTCCTCAAGCTGCGTGCATTACCGGACGACACGCGCGTTTTTTGTGGTCACGAATATACCGCCGCCAATATCCGTTTTGCCAAGACCATCGAGCCCGACAATGCCCTGTTGTTGGAGCGCGACAAGGAGGTAACAAAACTCGTTGCCGCCAAGACAATGACGATCCCAACCCTGATGGGCGAGGAGAAGGCTGCGAATCCGTTCCTGCGCGCCGATCTTCCCGAAGTGGCGAAACTTGTCGGCCTGCCGGGCAAGCCGGCCTGGCAGGTGTTTGCCGAAATCCGCGAGCGCAAGAACAAGTTTTGATCGCGGCTCCGCAGCTTTTCATTTCATTCGCGCGCTATTGCGGATTGCACTCGATGTGAGCCGTCCGCCTCCGCCCCGCAACGCAGACAGGCCTGCTTGACTCGTCGGCAATGCCAAGGATGTCCTTTACACAACCCAAGATAATGATAGTTATCTATTCATGCTACCATTTCGAGTATTTAATCGACCCTCTTGGCTTCGTTTTGGCCAAAACTGTCGGGTTCGTAGCGCCTCGGGTCGCTACCTTATTCAATCCAGAGCAATTATCATGAATAACAGCTACTTTTCGTTGCATAACAAGTCATCCTGTTGGTAGCTGTTGGTAGCGACACGCGACCGAGAGCGCCGATTGCCGGCGACACAAAAAAGCGCCCGGCAAAGGTCTGCGGGCGCAATTCGGCTGAACCATTTCGCCAATATTCGAATTGCAAAGCACAGTCAAACAAATACTGCGCCGGAACGTTGTGCGATCCTGTGCGATGTTGTGCGAACCTGTGCGAGCATCCGCGCGACGATCGATGTGAGTGGCTGTGGCGCCAGGCCGACGTTTACGCCCTTGTGTATGCGCCATCATAGCAACCGTCATTCCGGCCGGGCGCCCCTTCGGCGCGAGAGCCGGAATTCAGTAATCCCGGTGCTGGTGTTCCGCGCGGCAGTGCGACTGCACGATCGCTCACTGGAAATGAAAAGAGCGCCTAAAGGCGGGACTCCACTTGTGATACAGTGAATACACCGCAATCCAACAGGTGTTGGAGTTATGCCCAGCGTACCGTTGTCTCTACGAATTGACGCAAAAATCAAGAAGGCGCTGGACGCCCAGGCGAAGCTCGAAAAGCGCTCCACTGGCTACGTACTCCAGCAGGCGGCGGTTGATTATCTTGAGCGGCAGGGCCGTATTCGATCACTCGTCGCTCGCTCGAAGACGAGGCCAACAAAGGCGAGTTTATTTCCGAAGAAACAATGACAGCCTGGTTTTTGTCGCTCGGGACCGAGAATGAGTTGCCCGAACCGCAACCCGATATCATTTTGAATCTATGAAATATCCGCCGGGATTACCGGCACAGTCACTCCGCCTTGATGCCCGCGACTTCACGACCTTGGCCCATTTGTCGGTTTCGTTGGCGATCGGCTTTGTGAATTCGGCCGGCGACAGCACGAGCACCGAACCTCCGAGGTCTGCAAGCCGGGCTTTCAGCTTGGGGTCAGCGAGTGCGGTATTGATCTCCCGGTTAGTTAAGCTTGTCGATGATTTCGGGCGGAGTGTTCCTGGGCGCGCCAATGCTGTTGGCGGCGTTTACTTCGAATCCTGGCAGAAAATCGGCCACCGTCGGTACGTCCGGCAGCACGTTCGAACGTGCGGTCGATCTCGATCGACCGAACGCAAGCATGACGGTTGCATTCATTGAGATATCAAGATGCGCCGATAACCAACAGAGTCACAGCAACGCCGGAACCATCACAACGGCCCCGAGTCGAAGAAAGGGCCAGGCGCCGATGTCCTGTCCTTCTCGCCGGAGAGCCGCCAGCCAAAGGATCGTTGCGAGAGAGCCTGTGATCGACAGGTTCGGTCCGAGATCGACACCGATTAGTGCGGCGGCCGCGATTTGCAATGGTACATGATCGGCCGCCATCACTGAACCGGCAATGAGGCCGACCGGCAGATTGTTCATCAGATTGCAGGCGAACGCGAGGAGTAGACCGGTTCCCCACGTGGCACCAGTGGAAGATACGGTGAGGGTGTCGTTTAGCAGACTGCGGATCGCCGCAGTGACGCCGGTGTGACCGAGGGCTTCCACAAGCACGAACAGTCCAGCCACCAGCGGCAAGACACCCCACGAAATTTCCTTCAGCACCGGCCAGGGTGATTGCCGGCCAACACCAAGAATCGCAAGCCCAGCCACCACGCCGCAGACGAAGGTTGGCAGCCCAAGTTGGAGGCCAAGGACCGAGCATGCGAGCAAGACTGTTGCCATAACACCAATGCCTGCAAGCGCTATTTGACCCGTTCCGCTGAGTTTCGGTGTATCAACCTTGGTGACCAGGACTTCGCGTTGAAGTGCGGTGCGGAGGCTCAGGCGCAAGGAGACATACGTCACGCCAATCGCTACCACGGACGGCAGCGCAAACAGTTTGAGCCACGCGAGCAGCGGTGGCATGTGCGTCCCGAAGACCACCAGATTTGCCGGATTGGAAATCGGCAGGACAAAGCTTGCGGCGTTGGCGATGAAGGCGCAGACGAACAGATAGGGCAATGGCTCGGCGCCGGCTGCGCGTGCCGCCGCATACACGGCCGGAGTCAGAACGACGGCGGTCGCATCGTTGGATAGAAATATGGTGACCAATGTTCCAACGATATAGATCAGCGTGAACAGTCGATACGGCGATCCGCGCGCGTGATCGAGGGCGAGCGCGGCCAGCCAATCGAACAAGCCCTCGCGGCGCGCCAGCTCGGCCAGCAGCATCATTCCAATCAGAAAGAGATAGACGTCCGATCCCTTGAGCACGCCGTTAAGCGCATCGGGCCAGGGAAGCAGGCCCAGCCCGACCAGCGCGACAGCGCCGAGTACGGCCCAGACCGCCTCGGGCAACCGCCATGGGCGCGGGTTGACGCCGCTGGTGGCGAGCGCCGCAATACCCCATGTTGCGCCCGCACCGTCTGCAAGAATGTTCATGCCTTCATACCCCTGTATCAATTTCAGTCCAGACCGTGCGGTGCAAGGCTCAATCGAGTCGTGTTCATGCCGCTCGACTCGTCCGTGCTCGCACTCTCGCTTTCGCCCAGGGCCGCGGTCTCCGGCATCGCGACCAGGAAAAGAGCAGCACCGACAGCCGCGCAACCGGCCAGCGTCAGAAAGCCGGCGCTATAGCCGGCATGGGCAGTCACCAACCCGGCCACCGTGGTCGAGAGCGCCGCACCGATACTTTGCGCCGTGATGACAGCGCCGTGCGCGACATTGAAGAGGCCGGTTCCGCGCATGAGATCGGCAATGATGATGGGAAAGTTGGCGCCGTAGATGCCTGCTCCGACGCCGTCCGGCAGTTGCACGCCGACCAGCCAGAAAGGATTGTCCGAGATCGTGTAGAGCACGCCGCGGATCGGCAATACAAGGAATCCCGCGAGGAACAAAGGCTTGCGTCCCCAGCTGTCAGCTTTGGCGCCGACCAGGAGGGCCATCGGCACCATCACGACCTGTGCCGCCACGATGCAGGCCGACATCAAACTCGTGCCGATGTTCTTGTCCTGGAGCGCCAGCTTCTGCCCGACGAGGGGCAGCATCGCCGCGTTGGCGAGATGGAAGAGAACGGCACAGACCGCAAAGATCAGGAGTGGCCGGCAGGTCAGCAGCACCTGCAATCCCGACGGCCCCTCACCTTCCTTGGTGCCATGACTTTCCTTGGTGCCATGACTTTCCTTGGTGCCATGACTTTGGGCCGGCGGGCAATCGTGCAATCCGCGCGCAACATCATGATCAATGGTATTGGCGGGGATGGCGAGAACGCTCACAATGCTCGCGATGGCCATGACGCTCAGCAAAAAGAACACGACCGCCGGTCCCCAGGCATAGGCGGCGAATCCGGCAACCGCTGCCGCGAAGGCGTTGCCCATATGGTTGAAGGACTCATTGCGTCCAATCTGTCTGCTGAAAGCACGATGGCCGACAATTCCGAGTGTCACAGCCGCGATGGCTGGGGCAAAGATCGCGCCGGCCAAGTGAGCCACCCCCTGTGAAATCGCGACGGCCCAAAAGCCGGAGACCCATGGCAGCATCAAAGAAGCGATGGTGATCGCGAGCGCGGTCGTCACCATGAGAGCGCGCTTGGCGCGCGTTGCATCGACCACCGCACCGGCGGGTGTTTGTGCAACGATACCGGCAACGGCAGCGATTGACATCACGATGCCGATACTGGCCTCGTCCCATTTCTGCACGGTCAGGAGATAGATTGCCAGATAAGGGCCTAGTCCGTCCCGCACATCGGCCATAAAAAAATTCAGCGCGTTGAGAGCTAGGAGCGGGCGCATGTCTTGATATCTCTACAAGCAATGATTGGGAACCGTGCGGGACCCGACGCAGATTTCGGGCCCCGCACATTTGGTTCGATTTAGGCCATAACGCCTGGCGCTATCGGCGCGGCAACGGAGCGCCGGGTTGCGGGATGATCGGACCGACTTGTGTGGCCGGTGTACTCATGGTCTGGACCTCGACGACCCGGCCATAGGGCGTATCGAGTGCCCAGCCTTGCACGGCAATGCTCTGTCCAGGTGCAAACAGAGAAGCGCTTTGGAATGCCAAGTGTGGCGGGACGTGCAGGAGGGTACCGTCTTCGAGAATGGCACCGTTCACGTCGCCAGCCGGACCACGCAGCGGTCGCTGTACGCGTCCCTGTGCCGTCATGTTCTGCGCGCCGGGCATTGGCATTCCAGGAGGGGGTGGTGGCGGCGCCAGCCCCGGGCCCGGCGGACCGCGGTCAACGACAGTTTGCCTGTTCGCCGTATCGGTCACCGAGGTTGCAATGAAGAGCGGCCCGGTCGGCGAACGATAGCCGTTGACGGTAACGGCGTCGCCTGCCTTTACCGCCGCGGCAAGTTCGGCGGAGAGATGCGGCGGGACATGCACCTGGGTGCCGTCGGCGAGGATCAGGCCGTCGAGATCGCCGGGCGGCGTCAGGGTGAACCGGCTCACCATGCCGGCGATGGTCGTTGATTGTTGCCAGCCGACCGCCGGGCCACCGGGAGGCGGCGGAGGCGGTGCCATTTGTGCGAAGGCCGTTGTGGCCAGCAGAGTCGCGCCTGTGGCGAGGATAAGAGTTCTCATTGCGGTTTCTCCTTTTGCGGTTGTGCCCCCCGTGCCTCGGTGAGGGCTGACCGAACAGCGATTACTTTGGCCAGCCTTTGGGTCCGCCCTTTGCCTTCGGTCCTACGCCCGGAGGAAAGGTGAACTCGGTCAATTGTCCTGGCGAGCTTCCGATCGCGCTCACGCTCATCACCGTGCCGAGCGGGGTGACGAGGTTTGCGCCCCGCACCGCGACCGGCTGGCCCGGCTGCAGGAAGCTTTGCAGGCGTTCGGCTTCAGGCGGAGGAAGGCGAAGGATGGTGCCGTTGTCGAGCAGCGCTCCGTTCACCTCGCCGCGCTTGCCGTGCAGGACCGCCGCGATCCTGCCGGTCAACGTCGTCTCGGCCATTGTGCGGCCGGGTCCGGGCGGGCCATTGTCGATGATCGAGACTCCGGTCGCGTCGTTCGTGACCGACGCCGCATCAACCAGCGGCAACACGCGCGCCCGCAGACCCCGGACGGTGACTGCATCGCCCGGGCGGATCGCGTAGACAACCTGCGATGAGAGATGCGGCGGCAGGTTCACTTCGGTCCCGTCGTTCAGGATGAGTCCGTCCACATCGCCGCGTGGCGTAAGCGTGTATTGCTTCACCGTTCCCTTGGCCTGCGTCACCGCGCCGGCCAAAAGCCAAATCTTCTCTCAGGCGGCGAGCAGCAGCGTGTCGCGATTGCCAGAGCCTTGATCA